>ENA-ORXB01000036-ORXB01000036.1-sediment-metagenome-genome-assembly--contig:-NODE-36-length-363171-cov-8.459930_pt1 | contig 363171 bp, 299 predicted proteins | sample MGYA00237863_ERZ511475 | MGnify/ENA primary metagenome ERZ511475 (study PRJEB26305, sample SAMN06343858) | sediment metagenome | isolation source: hot spring sediment | place: Canada: British Columbia...
ACTTCAGTCAACTGTTAAAAACCTTTACAAACAAATATGGCTTTAGCCACATTTTACATTGACAAAAATTTGAATATTGTATCGAATTAAAAAGCTATTTTTATTAATTGTATTAAACTATCTTTCATAAGATCATCAAATTTTTTTTACAGATTGCTTCGCCCCGTTAAAAATCGGGGCTCGCAATGACTGGTAATTTCTCATTATTTGTCATTGCGAGGAATCCCGAGAACTCGGGAGACGAAGCAATCTTTCCAGTGATGTATAACCGCACTTCAGTCTGTGACTGATAAGTTTATGTCATCCTTCGTCAAGGTTCAGGATGACATTCCCCTCGTCTTTGCTCGAGACGACATTCACTCCGTAATCCCAATAATAAATTCTTTTAAGTGTCATGCTTAATCCTTTGTTGAATTTATTTTCTCATTATTTCAGCATTCAAAATTTCTTTAGCAGTTATATCTTGAAATAAATTCAGAGTGAGAGAATAATACTTTTCAGTCAGTTCCAAATTTCAATAAAATCAGAACTTGCCATTACAGATAGGTAATTATCAGATTGAATTTGATGAAGCCCGATATTCTCAGGTACAGAATAATATTTTCTTTGTCAAATAAAATATGATATGTTTCAATTAATAAATAAAAAAGAACTGCAGCGGAAGGGAGTTGAAGGCTGCAGTTCCGGGGTTCAGGGACTTATAGTCCCAAACTTAATTGAGGGGGAACGGGAGTGTGTCGTAAAACTTAAAAGAAAGTGTTTCCTTTTCAGAAAAAATTCTTCGCCCCGAGCAATCGGGACGAAGAATGAAAGTCAAAATTCGCACACTTTCAAGTGCTGGTTTATTTTTTACAGGAGAGCGAGCAAAATTTTGAAGGGAATAGTTACTTTGGTTTTTATTATATATTTTATTTTGGGTGATAAAATGACACTCTTGGTAATTTTCTAAAACCTTTGGCGACTTCAATCCAAGAGAAATTAAAGCATCAAAGATTTTAGATTCAATTTCTACAGCCATCATATTTAAGTTCATCGTTTTCATAATGTATTCTTTTCAATTTGAATGCCAGTTGAAATTAGTGTTTTTTCCTAAGTTCGAGTTTCATTTTCTGTCTTAGAATGATATTTGTCTGATTTTGAGAAAGAATTATTCTTCTTTGCTTGAAGCAATTCTTTGAATGATCTTTTAATTCTATCTTTTATTCTTATACTTTCTTCAATCTCATCAATGCGAATAATTGATTTCAAAATCTGTAACTCTTCAGGATTATCACCAAAGCCAATGATTTTACATTCTTCCGAAAAACCTGAGAAAATTTTTTCAAGGAATGATTGCTGGAATGTTTTTATCGTATCTAATTTTACAAAAACAAGATTAACATCATTTTCCTCACTAAATCTTGAAAAATCAAAAATATCTTTACATAGATAGAGAAAACAATCAGGCTGAATTTTACTTGAAAAATTTTTCAAAACCTTAATTCCCTCTTCATCTCCAAAATAAAGTCCTACAACTTTAGGATTTGGAAGATTGATTTTTACTTTTGTCCCCTTTTGACTTCTGGATTCAATTATGAGTTTACCGTTGTTAGAGGTGATAATATCATAGCAGAATTTCAGACCAAATCCAGTTCCTTTTTCTCCCATAGTTCCAATTTGCAAATTGAAATTATGTGATTGAGAAAGTTGTTTGAAATATCTTTCAGAAAATCCGATGCCGAAATCCTGAATTGTAATTGTAGTAAAATCTCCTTCATCTCTTGCAGAAATTATTATTTTACTCTCTCGATGAGAAAATTTAATTGCATTAGAAAGGATATTCGATAAAACAATCTTCAGGTAATTTCTATCAAAAAAGACCTTCAAGTTTTTATCAAATTCTTGAATGACTTGAATCTTCTTTTGATATATCTGACCGCTAAATCCTGATAAAACCTTTCCAAGCAAATAATTTAATTGAATAAAGTTAGGAGAGAATTCAAGTAATCCTGCTTCTACTTTTGACCAGTCAAGTAAGTCGTGAATTAATTCAAGTTGTTGCTTTGCTGTATCGTAAATGTATTTCAAGTATTCTTTTTTTTGTTCTTCGTCTAATTCGATCCCATCGTTTAATAGATTAATAAAATTTAGTATTGTATTAAATGGTGCTTTTAAATCGTGAGAAACAATTGAGAGTAATCTATTCTTATCGCTGTTAAGTTTCTGAAGCCTTCTTTCGTTTAATTTTAAATCTGTAATATCTGTTACTACACCCTGAATTTTCTCAGTCCCATTTTGATTAACATGGTAAGAGAGGTCAATCAGAAAAATTCTTTCACTATCATTTTCCTTAAATTCAAACTCGAACCTTAAGCTTCCAGTTGACTTCAACTCGTCAAGTCTTTCGATAATAGAATTAATAAGATTTTCGAATTCTGTATTTCTGAAATCATTCGTTAATGAATTGACTGCCAGTAAATCTTTGAGTTTTTTAGAAATGGATTTAAAAGACCATTGAGAATGAGTTTTCTCAAGAGAAAAAAATGGAAAGGGAAACTCATCGATAATTTCGAGCTTCGAGTTTTCTTTGTTTTTCACTTTCATATATCCTTGAAGTTGAATTAATTGATCAATTTCATCAAAGATTGGGAATAAAAGTTCTTCAATCTTAATATTCTCCCCATAATAATTTTTAATGGTGTAAGTTGATTCGAAATAAATCCTATCGTCCTTAATCTTTCTACTAATTCGGTCATTATCATAATCCTGTATCAAGTTGAGCCACAGTTTCGGATTGAGATAGATATCTTTTACCTTATAACCAGTTAAATCTTCAAAACTCGATGAAACAAACAGATATTTTTGTTCTGGAACGGAGAAAGTCCAGAAAATATCAAAACCTTGAAAATCATTAAAATTTTCAAGATTTATCCCGGAATTTTCAGTAAAATTTGTTTCCATATAATCAATATTTTTTTGTTTTCTTCAGCTTTTATTCGATTTTATATTCAAAAATCATTTATAATTAACTCATATTTTATGCCAGTTGATGAGTTTGAATATCTTTGTAAGCACGGCTTGTCTTATGATAGTCCTATTAAACTGTTTTGCTATAATCAATCTTTGAGTTTGTAAGAGTTCAAATAGTTTTAGTCTTTTAAAAATTCTTGAAGGCATTAAGAAATTTCATAACTCAATTGATTTTTTTAACTTGGTTTAGTTTATAAAAAATATGAATGAGAAGAGTATATCAAATAATCAAATGAAAGCTGAACAAATTGCTAATGACCTCCCCGATCGATTTAAGAAACTAAATTGTGCTGTAAGATTTTCATCTGTATGGCAACACAGCTATAATGTTCCAATTAAAATAAATTATATACATCTGATAATGTAATCACTTACCGTAGAACAAAAGATAACTAAATTGTTTTACAGAGAAATAAAATCTAATAATTAAATTAAGAGGTAGTTTAAAATTTGAACCATTCACATATTGATAAACCGAACAATTTAAAAGAGAAAGTTGAAAACGAACCTGAGAATTACATAGGAGTTGATGAGTCTGGTAAAGGTGATTTTTTCGGTCCACTTATAATTGCAGGATTTTATGTTAATCCAGAAATCAGTGAAGAATTGAGAAAGTTACAAATTAAAGACAGCAAAGAACTGAGTGATGAAAAGGTATCTCAACTGGCAAATAGAATAATAGAAAATTTCAAAAATTATTTTAGCATCGTTCAAATCTATCCGAAAAAATACAATGAACTTTATTCAAAAATTAGAAATCTGAATTCTCTCCTTGCCTGGGGACATGCCCGTTGTATCGAGAACATTTTAATGAAATACAGAGTACCTTTAGCTATCTGCGATCAATTTGGAAATGAAAGTTATATTAAAAAAGCTCTAATGAAAGAAGGAAAACAAATAGAATTAATCCAGACTCCAAAAGCTGAAAGATTTATTGGAGTTGCGGCAGCTTCAATTTTAGCGAGAAATTATTTTATTGATTGGATTAATAAGACCGAGAAAAAACTTGGAATTAAAATTCCTAAAGGAGCAAATCAAAAAGTAAAAGAAGCAGCAAAAATTATTGAGGATAGATTTGGGAAAGAAGCATTATATGAGTATGTAAAAGCTCATTTCAAAACTTTCTGAGAGATTTAATTTATTAATCTTCTTTAGAAGCGAAGTACACTTTTAAAAAATTAATAATTATTATTCCAAGTGCTGAAAGTCCTGTAGAAATCACAAGTACCATATCAAGCCCGAGTGTAAAAGTACCTTTACTTTGAATAAAAGTCCTTCCAGTTTTAGCATCTACCAGTTCTGTCGGAGGTGAAATTTTGGTGAAGAGTTCGAATCCATCGAAACCCCACCAGACAAATAATGCAATGATTAGAGTTGAGACTACAAAGAAAACAATTCTTCTTGCTACAATCATTAACCCACCTATTTATTTTTCAACAAGTTCAATTTTTTCAATCTGTAATGAAAAGTCGAATGAGGAATATTTAAGAGCTTAGCAGCTGCTCTGATACTCCAGTTACATTTTTCAAGTGCTTCAATATATCGTTTAATCTCCTCAGCTTCTTCTGAATTTTTTACAATGATTTCTATTCGAGATTTTTCAACAAACTCTGTTTCTTCTTCAATCACATCTGGTTTAGATTTCAATGAGAGTTCGAGTTCTTCTATTTGCCTTTTAAGTCTTACATTCTCGTTCTTTAATGTTTCAATCATCTGTTCTTTTTCCAGAACGATATTTTTGAGTGTTTCGACTTTATCTTCAAGTCGTCTTTTAATTTCTTCAAGTTCTTGAAGATCGTAATTTTGTTTCGGTGTACTTTGTGCATCATCCTGTAATTCACTCAATAAATTTATTCCAGTTATGGTTTCGCTTTCTTTTACTTTAATTTTTCTCGATTTAATGAAATTTCTAACAAAAACAATCAGGGATGCAATAAAAATTAAACCAATTAATATACTTCCATAAAAAAGAAAATATTTCAGAAAACCCGATTGAACTTCAAACTTTAGTTCTGCCGAATTTTTCAACCAGTTAATTCCATCAACAGAAGCCTGAACAATTAAAGTATATTTTCCAGAAGGAAGAGTTTTGTAAATGATTTCATTTGAGCCTGTAAGATAATTCCAATTGTCCTCAAATTCTTTAATTCGATATCTATAAATAATTTTCTTCTCATCAAAAAATGAGAAAATTGAGACATTGATTCGGATGCTTCCTTCATCTTCCGAAATTTTTAGCTGATCGAAATTATAACTTCGTTTATCAGTTGAAAATTTTGTAAAAAAGATTTTGTACGAAAATGGATTCTTTTTCAGATATTTTAATTCAATTGTGGTAAGACCAGAATTTGTCCCGACAAAGACTACATCACTTTGAGGTTCATACTCCAGATCTGTGATAAAATCAGATAACAATCCATCACTTGCGGTTAAAGATGAGTATTCCACTCCATTTTTAATAATAAATATTCCTCTTGTTGTTGCAATCCAGATTTGATTTTCTTTGACTGGAATTACATCATTTATTTCATCAACATTGTTCCCGAGAATTTTTGGAATGAAGTTATTAAATCTTCCATTCTTGAAAGAAGATAATCCTTTTTTCGTACCAATCCAGATTCTTCCATCTGAATCTTCACTCAACGAAGTCACATAATTATTTATCAAACCATTTCCAGTTCGTAATACAAGGGCATTTTCATCGGCATACTTTACCAGTCCACCTTCCGTACCCAGCCAGACTTCTTCTGATCGAGTAACTAAAATTGAATTGATTTCATTTGAAGGAAGTATGTTATCAACAGAAAGATAGTCGATTAATTTATTCGCTTGAAAAATGAAAAGACCTGAATCAGTCCCAACATAAATTTTATTACCTGAACCTTTTGCTAAAGAAAGAATTTTCTTCGAAACAATTTGAGAGTTTAATGGAGAGAGATTAATCTTATTCCCCTGCCAGATATAAAGTCCATTGTTTGTTGCAATTAACTTTGAGTTACCATTCAATTCGATTGCATCGTTAACATTGTTATGATTTGAAAAATTGAATGGATAATTAATATAAGTCGAATTGAGAGTATTAAAAACGGAGACTCCTTCATCACTAAAGACAGAAATTTCTTTTCCGCTTTTCAAAATTTTATAAATGGATGAAGTTACTTTTGGAAATAGAGAAGGATAATTTTTTATTGCCAGAGAATTGAGTTTTGCAATTCCATTTAAAGTTCCAATCCAGATGTTTCCTTCTCTATCTTCGAAAAGACAGGTAACAACTTGATGTGGTAATCCATTAGCATAACCAATAAAGTTTTCTTTTTTATTTTCAATTCTAAGAATTCCATCGTCAAAACCAGCCCAGATAAAATTATTCTGGTCAATCAGAATTGAAAATTTCGAGTAATTGTTATTTGAATTGTAAATCTCAACAAGATTGTAATTTTCTATCTTGTAAATGCTTCCATTTGAAGTAAGAAAAATTATATTTCTGTTTTTGTCCAGTGCAACAGCTTTTACCTGTAATGTTTTTCCTGATTTACTTTGATTGAATTTATATTTTACCCTGTTGTATTGAAAAATTATAAGCCCTTCATCAGATGCAATGGCATAACCATTATCGATTGAAACTATATCATTGAAGTTTGTTTGTGGAAGGAGTGCATCAACAAGAATTTTGGTTACTGCCGAATCATTATAAGCAACATAAAATTCATTGTTCTGTGAAATAAGTAAAAGTTTATCTGTATCCTTTTTAAGAACTTTTATCTTTTTTGGTAGATAGGCAAAACGATTGTTGAGATTAATAACTTCTTTATTGCTTTTTACAATAAAAAGTCCTTTCGTTGAAGTTGCAATCCACATTTGATTCTTGAGTTCACCGAGTCCAATTATTTCAGTTCTGAGTTCATTATGCCATAAACCCACTTCTTCAAAATTGTATCCATCATATCGAAAAACACTCGAAGTCGTTCCAATCCAGATATATCCCTGATTATCCTGAGACAAAGAAGTGATTGAAGTGCTTGTTAGACCATTCGAAGAATTATAGTAATGGAAATTATAAATCTGAGCAAATAGGTTACCCGTAATGAGTAATAAGTTTATAAGTAAATTTTTCATTTGAAATCTATAATATCACATTGGATTTTGAAAATCAATCTTATTTATCAAAAATTTATTAAAGAATTAAAAAAAAATCGCAAAGCAACAAAGGAGAAGAATAAATAAATTTTTTAGCTCAATCTGACTTGATTAAATTGCAATTGAGTAGAGTTATTTATTCTTTTACTAAGTTAATACAAACCTGAACAATTAACGAAAATTTTTTTAAGGATTTGAACCAATGAAATTTAAAAGAAATATATTAGAACAAATTGGAAACACGCCATTAATCAAACTCAATAAAATCAATCAAGGATTAAAGCCACAGATTTTTGCAAAACTTGAATCGGCAAATCCAGGTGGAAGCGTTAAAGATCGAATTGGTATTGCAATGATTGAAGACGCCGAGAAAAGAGGCATTCTAAAACCTGGCGGGACAATTATCGAAGCAACGAGTGGAAATACTGGAATAGGACTTGCCCTTGCAGCAGCTGTTAAAGGATATAAATGTATATTCGTCGTTACTGATAAAGTAAGCAACGAAAAAATAAATTACTTAAAAGCTTTTGGTGCTGAAGTGATTGTCGTTCCAAGATTATTAGAACCTGACGATCCCGATTATTATGTTAATGTCGCAAAAAGATTGAGCAAAGAAATACCTAATTCATTTTTTGCTTATCAATATTCGAATAGAGCAAATCCTGATATTCACTACAGAACAACCGGTCCAGAAATCTGGGAACAAACAGATGGTAAAATCACTCATTTTGTCTCCGGTATTGGTACAGGTGGAACAATAAGTGGAACTGGAAAATTCTTAAAAGAGATGAATCCAGAAATCAAAGTGATTGGTGCTGACCCTTATGGTTCGATTTTCAAAACATATAAAGTAACCGGTCAATTGACAAAAGGTTCACCATATCTTGTAGAAGGAATTGGACAGGACTGCTTGCCAGAGAATGTTGATTTCAATGTCATTGATGAAATAATTAATGTATCTGATAAGGATTCATTTATTTATGCAAGAAAACTAACTCGTGAAGAAGGAATTTTTGCTGGTGGCAGTACTGGAACTAATTTATATGCAGCTCTAACAATTGCAAAAGATTTATCAGAAAATGATGTAATTGTCTTTATTGTTTGCGACACAGGTGAGAGATATCTATCAAAATTTTACAACAATGATTGGTTGCGTGAACATCGAATAATTGTTGATAAACCTAAAACACTCAAAGAACTTTCAGACATTAAAAGGTCAAAAGGTTATAACGTATTGGTTACATTAAAACCTGATGATGATACAACTCAAGCAATTGAACTGATATCCTCCAGTGGTTTTTCAAATATTCCAGTTATTGAGAATCGAAAATCAATCGGTGTTATTCGAGAAAATAGATTATTAACAAAGTTAATTGAAAATCCTTCTCTCAAAAATTCGAAAGTTAGAGATGTAATGGATGAATCTTTAATAGTGCTTGACTCACAAACCAGTTTAGACAAGGTAAAAGAAGTTCTTAAACAAGACAACGCTGTTTTAGTTAGTGATTTTGGCAGAATAATAGATATCATTACAAGATATGATTTGATTGATTTCAATTGAAAATCAATCTTATATGCGATTAGAAAATATCAATTGAATTAAAGAAGAATTTTTTTATCGTGGACGGAAAAACTTTTAAGAAATTTTAAATCTTTAATCCACACACTTTTTTCAATCGATAAATTTCATCGTCACTCAATTCGCGAAATTCACCTGGTTTTAATCCATAAACTTCCAGAAATTCGATTTTAACTCTTACCAGTCTCAGTGTAGGAAATCCAATAGCGGCTGTCATTTTTCTGATTTGCCGATTTCTTCCCTCGAATAATTGTATTTCTAACCAGCTTGTTGGAATACTTTTACGAAAGCGAATTGGTGGATTTCTTTCCCATAGAACTGGTTCTTCTTCGAGCAATCTAACATTTGCTCTTTTAGTTTTTTTATTTTCAATAACTACTCCATCGGCTAATTTTTTTAGTGATAATTCATCAGGAATACCTTCAACTTGAACCAGATATGTTCGTGAATGTTCAAATCGCGGGTCAATAAGTCTGTGATGCATCAATCCATCATTTGTCAATAAAAGTAATCCCTCCGAATCATAATCAAGTCTACCAACTGGATAAACATCTTTTGGCAATGAAAGAAAATCACCCAGTGTTGATTTTCCTTCTACAGGACTAAACTGACATAAAACTCGATACGGTTTATTAAAAATGAAATAGTAATTCATTGTGAAAGTCAAAACATAAATTTTAAATAACTAATTGAAAAATCTTTTTGAGAGATTATGTCTAATCTTTTCCTGCAATGTTCGAATGGGAATTTTACGAATTGATTGATTACTTAAAACAGCCAGTGCTGCTAAGGCACCAGAAGCTTCACCCATTGCTGCCGATGTGGGCATAATTCTAAGTGCTCCGTGAGCTTTTCGCGTTGCTGAAAGACATCTACCAGCAACCAGTAAATTTTCAGCATCTCGAACAATGAGTGACCTTACAGGAACTTCATAAAAATCATTTTCAGGCATTTCATCTAATCGACTTTGTTCGTCCTTTTGTCCATGAATATCAATACCGTATGAACCACGAGCAATGGCATCATCAAATTTTCTACAATTCAAAATATCTTCTTCGGTGACAATATAATCGCCAATTGCTCTTCTTGTTTCTCGAACTCCAACTTGAATAGCAGTTTCAATCAAATAAGAATTTTCAAAACCTGGAACATCACTTTGAAGTAATCTAACAACCTGCCATACCTGTTCTCTTCCAATCATTTCTGCTTTAGTTAAATCAAAAGAAGTTGAACCATCAAGACCGAGAATATTGGAAGTATTAAAAGAAGCCTCACCAGAATTTGGAAGTGTTGTATAAAAAATATAGTTAACATCTTCTGACAATCTTTTTTCTTCAATCGCTTTTTTGATTATACTAAAATAACCAGCCACTGAAATAATTTTATTCAAGTCAAAATCATAAGTCATCCATGAAAAAAAATCTTCCTTGTGATTTTTTACATAATCTAAAGCCTTTTTAAAATCAATTCCTCCCATTCTGAAAAACAGAGTTAACGCTTGCAATTTGCCCGTTTCTTCATCACCTTTAACCCATGGAAAATCACCTGCATATACAATTTGAGCATCTCCAGTTGTATCAATAAAAACTTTTCCTTCAATTTCAAATTCTTCACCAAAGAGAATCACATTTACACTTTTAATTCTCTTTCCTTCCCTGTTCACCTTTGTAATCAAACAATGGAAGAGAATTTTAACATTCGCATCATTAAGTAATTTGAAAGCGGCAGACCTGAAAGCACTCGCATAAAAACCATTATCAATCATTCCTTCTCTCTTCCTCATTTCAATTTCTATTTCCTCAAAGATTCCTCGGACAAGTATCTCATCATTAATTGAATGCTTCATAAATGGAGAAACCATACCAGCAGTCGACATTCCACCCGGGAAACCATATTGTTCGATTAAAATAACTTTTGCTCCTTCTCTTGCAGCTTTGACTGCTGCACTTATCCCGGCTATCCCGGCTCCAGCAACAACAACATCAGCAGTTAGTTTATTATTCATTTAATCACTCAATTGTTTAAACAAAAATTTTGAAAAGAAAGATTAATTGCAAAATAAGACAAAGAAAAGAAATTGATTTTTCAAATTCATGCGATGGTAAGATAATCTTTTCTGAAACTCTCATCGATTAATTTTTCCAAAGCGAACAGATTAAAAGTAAATTCAACAGAGAATATTGTTGCGCCTTAATTGATCAAAACTAAAATATTAGTGATTTATGAAGTTCAAATTGAGAAGCAAGAATTAATTCAGGAATTAATCAAGCTGGTATTAATATTTTCTCTTACTAAGAAGTACCCCTCTCTTTTCTATTTAAAGTCATTACTCAAATCATTATCTTGAATTAGGCCGTTTTTAATTAGGAAATTTGTCGTTATGAATAGATTTAAAATAATTTTAGCAGCAATTCTAATTGCTTTTAATTATGGACTATCTCAATCACCATCTGGTGATATTTATTTACAGGGCTTTTACTGGAATGTTGTTCCTGGAGGAGTCTGGTGGGATAGCTTGAGTAAAATTGCAACAAAAATTAAAAGTGCTGGCTTTTCAGCAATTTATATTCCTCCACCATCCAAAGGAGCGGGCGGTGGTTTCTCGATGGGCTATGATATTTATGACCATTATGACTTTGGTGAATTTTATCAGAAAGGTTCTACTGAAACTCGCTTTGGTAGTAAAATTGAATTGCAAAGGATGTCTCAAACTTTCAAATCTCTTGGAATTGATGTTTATGTTGATGTTGTATTAAACCATACAGCTGGTGGAGAATTGAAATCTAAAAATAATTGTAGAACTGATTCGGCTTATCTTATTTTTAATTATCCTTTTGGTAGTAAACGATTTCCAAAAAATGCAAATTCATTTAATCCAAGTGAAAATAACAATTGTAATCAATCACCACCTTACAATGATAATTTCTTCTCATTCGCAAATGATAATTGTACTGATTGTCCTGATGTTAGAGATAGTTTAATTGTATGGGGACAATATTTAAAGAATTATTTTGGTTTTAGTGGTGCAAGACTTGACGCAGTCAAACACATAAATCCTTCTTTTATAGCTCAATTTGTAAATCAATCTTTTCCATCTTCATACATTGTTGCTGAGTATATTGGTAATGGTGATGAAATTAAAAATTATTACAATCAACTTGCATATCTTGGAGCTGGTCAGGTTTCATTCCTTGATTTTCCATTAAGATATACTCTTGCCGATATGTGTAATAATGGTTCTGGAAGTTTTGATATGCGTCAACTGGATTACGCTGGATTGATTTCTGGTAAAGGAATGTCTGGATTTAATGTCTCAACTTTTGTTGAAAACCATGATTTCGATCGAATGGGATGGGATGGAACAATTGACACTGCTGTCGGAGGCCATTCTCCCATTTTTAAGGATAAACATCTTGCTTATGCTTTCATCACTTTTTCTGAAGGAAGACCACTTATCTTTTTCAAAGATTATTTTGATTACGGATTAGGCTCGTTAATAGATACTTTGATTTTCATTCGTCATAAATTTTTGGGAGGGAATACAACTTTAAGAAATGGACTTGATCCCTGGTATATCAGAGAGGATGGTAATCAAGACCAAAACTTACTCGCCCAGGATATTTATGTAGCTCGAAGAAATGGCTGGCAGAATCAAATTGGTGGTTATCTTGTTATAAATGATAATCCTTCCCAAAGAATTGATGTCTGGGTGGATACTGAATTACCAATTGGAACAGTTTATAAAGATTATTCAGGAAAGTATGAGAACAAAATAGTCGTTGGTCCAAAACCAGGAGGAACTAAAAACAGAATAAAGTTAAGTGCACCTCCAAGGAATTTTACTATTTATATTGCAGACACAACACAAACAATAAATCATCCACCTGTTTTACAAAAAATTGATAACATTAATGCTTATACCTTCTCAGATTTAAAGTTTCAACTAATTGCGAATGATGTCAATAATGATGAATTAATTTTTACAATTCAAAATAAACCTGATTGGCTAAATTTTTCTTCAAGTGGATTGTTATCGGGCACTCCACAATTAACAGATACTGGTTTTTATAATCATATTGTCGTTAGCGTATCTGATAATCGTGGTGGTTTTGATGCAGATACCTTTTCAATTAAAGTTTATTTAAATCATTTCCCTGTGATTACAGATTTACCTGATACAATTTCCTACGCCACACAAAGATTTGAAAGACAAATTCAAGCTCAAGATTTAGACAATGACACTCTCTTTTATTCATTCATTCAAAAACCATCATGGCTTGGCATCGATACTTCAAATGGAATAATGGCAGGTACTCCGGCACCAGAAGACACTGGTAAATATCTGATAGTTTTCAAAGTTTATGATTCAAAAGGAGGAGCTGATACTTCTTCATTTCATTTGACCATAAAAGCAAAACGAGACTCAATCATTTATACTTATGCAAAACCTAAAATTGATGGAAATATCTCCATCAATGAAAATGACTGGCGTCCAGAATGGTTGATTGTTGATGACCCGAATAACGATTCAAGATGGACATTAGTAAACGAGTTTGATGATTTGTTTTTCACCTATGATGCTGATAGTATTTATCTTGGTGCTAAGTACACTCTTGTTAACAATACTCTACAAATTTTCATTGATGCTGGAATCGACGGTGGCGAAACTAATTTCAATAGTTATTCAGGTTATATGGGTGCATTTCCGAGGAATTTCAGATTTCGTCAAGAAGATAATATCGATTTAATGATTGCTGCATGGAATAAAGAAAAGCCAAGAATATTTAAGATTAAAGATTCAAATTCAGTTGAGATTTCATCTTTTTGTACTCGAGCAGGAACAACACAAGCCGAGGTTGCAATTTCATGGAACTCTATTTTTGGATTGGGACCTGGACTTGTTCCACCATTTACAAAACTGAAAATAGTTTCAGTGATTTCAGGTGGTGAAAACTGGGGTGCTGGTGATGCTGCTCCATCAAATTGTGATGTAGATTTATGCCCTCCTGGTAACGATACATTATATCAGGGACCTGATTCATTAACCATTCTTTATATTTCCGAGATTGATAAGAATGGCGATGGCATTCCAGATCCAACAATTGCAATTTCTTCAGTTGATGATAAAACCAAAGACCATTCAGAATTAAATGAATATTATATCTCTAATGTTTATCCAAATCCCTTTAATTCCCAGACAAAACTTGATTTAATTCTTAAAAAAGAAACAAATCTCGAAATAAAAATTTTTGACCTGATCGGTCAGGAAATTAATTCAATTTTCAACGAGAAAGTGAAAGCTGGTTCCTATTCCTTTACTATAAGTTCTCAAAAACTTTCAAGTGGAGTTTACTTTATCAGAATAAAAACAGACGAAACCATTCAAATGAAAAAATTAATTTTAATAAAATAGTGAGGTGTCAAATGAAAAAAATTCTTTCTTCACTCATTATAATATTAACTTTTGGGCTACTACTTGCAACTTCATTTCACACCATCGTAATTGATGGAAATAATGATTTCCAATCTGATGAAACTTTTTCCACATCATCCTCAGGTTATCAAGCTTATGCAACCTGGGATGCGAATTATCTCTATCTTGGTTACAGCGGGAATGATGTAGGTACAGGTCAAAGCAGCACTAAATGGATTGTTTTCTATATAGACACTGATGCAAATCTATCTCCTCTAACCGGTAATGGTACTCAAAATGCAATTGGCTTTAATACACAAAACTGGGTTCTACCTTTTCGGGCTGATTATATGATTCAAATCAGAACAGATGGAGGCTACACAACTCTAAAAAGATTTAATGGTTCAAGCTGGATTGACGTAACTCCACACAATATGGAAATTTTTGACAATAACACTTCAAATTATATTGAATTTAAAGTTCCTAAAGCCAGTCTTAACAATCCAGTAAAAGTTTATATCGTTGGATTTTTCATCAATGAAGAAAGTGGAGGAGAATGGACTTATGCGAGTTTTCCAGACAATTCATTAAGAAACGGTGATGGTTACAAATCTCCAGGTTACTTTGACCACTGGTATGGTTTTGAATTAACAAGTGGAATTTCACCTAATGCTGCATCAAATTATGACAACAAAGAATTTTTGAAATGGGATGTTAAACTCAGTGCTTCAATAGTTACTTCAGGTCTTACTGATAATAACAATTACGCTGGTATGGCTTTAAATGCAACTGATAATTATGATCAAAATGTTGATTTAGAAAAACCTCCAGCACCACCATCGAATTATGTGTATTTAGCTTTTCCACATTCAGACTGGTCAAATCCATTAGGACCATATTACTATCGTGATATTCAATCTTATAAAGTGCTTGATACATCAACAGTTTCCTGGGATTTCATTGTTTCAACTGATAAGGTAAATGCAAATGTAACTATTTCAGTTTCAGAATTCTCTGATGTTCCTTCTAATTATGATATTTATTTTAAAGATTTAACTAACAATCAACTTCACAATATTAAAACTCAGGGAGATTATTCTTACAATTCAGGTTCAGGTGGAACGAGAAACTTCAAATTGATAATTGGTAAATATGTACCCAATATCGTTGTATCTTCGAGTCTGAATTTTGGAAATGTGAAACTTGAATATGATTCATCAAAAATATTAACAATTCAAAATAATGGACTCGAAAGTTTAAATATTTCTAACCTCTCAATAACCGGTAATTTTTCATTAGTGGGAGCTTCAACTCCAATTAATATTCCAGCTGGAGGAAGTTCAAATCTTACAGTAAAATTCTCACCTAATCAATTAGGATTAAATTCAGGGACATTGACCATCACAAGCAACGATCCTGATTCACCAAATTCTATTGTGAATCTATCAGGTACTGGTATAAAACCTACTTTAAACAAAAAGTTCTCTCCAGGCTGGAATTTAGTTGGTCTGCCATTATATCCTTCAAATCCACTAAAAGATTCAGTTTTTTCTCCTTTTTCAAACAGCTACGTGCTCTTTAAATATTCAAATGGAAATTATACAAATTCCGATTCAGTCTTGATTGGAAAAGCTTACTGGCTCGGTCTAAATGATACAATGAATTTTTCAATTACAGGAATGCCAGTTCTTAATGATACAACCATTTCACTTGAAAACGGTTGGAATCTTGTATCTCTACTCTACATTAAAGATTTAAGGAAAGCGAACTTATTTATAAAAAATGGAACTGAAGTTGTTTCTTTAGATTCAGCAGTTAATCGTGGCTGGGTTCAGAGCAACTTATTCTCGTTCTCCAGATCGACTAATTCATATGTTTCTATAGATACACTTGACCAATTCATGGGATACTGGTTTGCCACATTGACTCCTGGACTGGAATTAAAGTTTATTAAAAATTATACATTTGGAAGCTTACCAAAAATTAAAGCAGATTTTATAGATGAAAGAAATTGGATAGTTCAACTATCAGCACAAAATTCAATTTCAAGGGATAATTTATTTTATTTTGGACTTAATGAATTTGCATCAGCCAGCTTTGATAACAAATTTGATAATGCTAAACCTCCAATTTATCCCAATGATAGTGCCGTTGAACTGTATTTTAAGCGAACTAACTGGCATCCACTATTTACAAAATATTTTTCAGATATTAGAAAATATAGTGCAAATCAGACTTATAACTGGGACTTTGAATTCTCATCAAAAAGAGTTGAACAATCAAGTATAACCTGGAAAAATCTATCTGAGATTTTCCCTCCTGATTATCTCGAACTCTATTACTTTTTATTAATTGATTTAACCAATAACAGAACTATTGATATGAAATCAACAAACACTTATCAATTTAACCACAATGGCTCAGTCACAAGGTTTGCAATTAGATTCGGGAAACTTACCAGCGTAAATGATGAACAAAATATTACTGAATTCAGACTCGGTCAAAATTATCCTAATCCTTTCAATCCAAAAACAAAAATTCAATTCTCGGTTAAAGATAAATCCTTTGTCTCAATTAAACTTTATAATTCACTCGGCAAAGAGATAACGACTCTCGTTAACGAAGAAAAGAATGCAGGAAAATACGAAATTGAAGTAGATGCAGAAAAACTTGGCATTGTGAGTGGTGTGTATTTCTATAAAATGGTTGCTGGTGAATTCAGTTCAATTAAAAAATTGGTTTATCTAAAATAGGTCATTCTAAATCTTAGAAAAGCTGTGAGTTAACCCACTCACAGCTTTTTGATTATTGAAATTCTGAGTTTAGTCTGAAAATTGCTTTATTCCTGATTTATTTAGATTTTTATACAAAGATTAAATGAAAATGAATAAGTATAAAGAATACTCATTTACATTTACAGAAAGAATTATTGCAGGTGACGAAGAGACTTTCAAGGAATTCTTCTTTGATAATTATAATGATGTATTCAAATTTATTTATCATATGACTTTTGATAGAGAAGCAGCGTTAGATTTAACTCAAGATACTTTTCTTAATTTTTACAAGTCACTTAAAAACTTAAATCCAGCCATTTCACCAAATTATTATCTATTCCGCATTGCAAAAAATTTGACTTTAAATTATCTAAATAAATCTGAACAAACCGTTCATTACGATTTAGATATAGAAGAAACCTACAAGAACTTTGCTTCAAATCCAGAAGAAGAATACATGGCTTCTTTTTTTGAAAATGACATTCAGAAAGCAATTGAATCTTTACCAAATCGTTGTCGAGCTGTTTTCATCCTGAGTAGATTTAATAATCTAACTTACCAGGAAATTTCTGAAACTCTGGAGATTTCTTTACAGACAGTTAAAAATCAGATTAATAAAGCTATTGCAATACTCAGAAAAAAATTGTCTCATTATTTAGATTAGAATAATTGACAATTTAAATTCCCTGATGACCAAAAAAGTTAAGATAGAATTCCCACACTTTATTTCTCAAAAGTTAACCCGAGATATTGAAACAATCCTTTTTGATTATTCATCAGGCAGTCAGGAGATTAATGAAAAAATATTAAAACTAATCCTCCGACTCCATTCAAAAAGAACTCTAAAATTTTTAATTGAAATTTTTAAAGATAACTTTCAAACATTTCAAGTTGTACAAGAAACTCTTAATGAGATTGAAAGAAACCTTGATAAAGAAGAATTAAACAGCATAAAACAAAAAATCAGAGCAAACTTAAAAGCTAATTCAAAAAGAATTAAGGCTATATTTGATAAACTCAAGACAAAACTTAAATCAGATATAAAGATTTTAACCATATCTAATAGTAAAACAGTTTATGAAACAATCAGATTCATTCACTCAAAAAACTATAAACCTGAAATATTTGTTCTCGAATCAAAACCAGGAGGTGAAGGAATTCTTCTTTATCAAAAATTGAAACAGTTAGAGATGAAAGTTCATCTGGTCAAAGATAAAGAGATGAAAAAAATTCTTGGGCAAGTTGATTTAATCTTGATTGGTGCAGATAAAATTCTCCTTAATAAATGGTTTATAAATAAAGTCAAAACAAAAAAACTATTAACATTAGCAAAACAAAAAGAACTTCCTGTTCTGTTACTTGCCTTTCGAGAAAAGATTATAAAAACAGAAACTCTAATAGAACATTCTCAAAAATTAAGACCTGATAAAAATTTATTTGAGAAAATAGATTTAAAACTTGTAGATGAAATTTTAATTGGATGATGATGGTTTAAAAATAAACTGCCAGGGTGGAGGGCAAACCCTGGCAGTGTAGAGTTACGTTTTAGTGGAGGGCAATAAGGGTAACACAGATAAGGGTAGTAACTTCAACCTATAGGAGAACTCAAATTTAATTACTATTTGACAATATCTATGCCAGTAAAAAATGAATGAAATTATTAAGAAAAGCGAGGGTTTGAAATCAGTTTTCTCATAAATGCAAAATATTTTTGCAATTTTGTCAAAAATATTAGTGAACCCGCAGTAAATTCTTATAGAAAATTTTAATTGACTCAGAACAAAAAAGAACTAATTCCCAATTCAATTTGTTTTAATCTTGACAAAATTGTAAAGATTAATTAAACTTGTAATACTAAATAAAAATAAATTTTATCTGGAGGATACAATGCCAAATGAATCAGTTGACATAAATCAGATAGCAACGCAGGAATATAAGTATGGTTTCTATACCGATATCGAAATGGAAACCTTTCCGAAAGGTTTGAATGAGAACATTATCAGGATGCTTTCAGAAAAGAAAGGTGAACCAGAGTGGATGACCGAATGGCGACTTAAAGCTTATAGAGCCTGGTTGAAAATGGAAGAACCACATTGGGCAAATGTTTATTACCCCCCAATTGATTATCAAGATATAAGATACTTCGCAGCTCCAAAGAAAAGACCATTAAAAAGTCTTGATGAAGCTGATCCAGAATTATTGAGAACATTCGAAAAACTCGGAATTCCACTGGAAGAACAAAAACGATTAGCTGGTGTTGCAGTCGACGCAGTTTTTGATAGCGTATCAGTTGCAACAACTTATAAAGAAAAATTAGCTGAACTTGGAATTATCTTCTGTTCAATTTCAGAAGCTATTCGTGAATATCCTGATCTTGTTAGAAAATATCTGGGCTCTGTCGTCCCACCAACTGATAATTTCTTTGCCGCACTGAACTCGGCTGTGTTTTCTGATGGTTCATTTGTTTACATTCCGAAAGGCGTTCGTTGTCCAATGGAATTATCAACTTATTTTAGAATTAATGCTAACGAAACAGGTCAATTTGAACGAACACTGATAATTGCTGATGAAGGTAGTTATGTTAGTTATCTTGAAGGATGTACCGCACCAATGCGTGATGAAAATCAACTTCACGCAGCAGTTGTAGAGTTAATTGCTCTTGATAATGCTGAAATAAAATATTCAACTGTCCAGAACTGGTATCCTGGTGATAAAGAAGGTAAAGGTGGAATTTACAACTTCGTTACAAAACGAGGCATTGCAAAAGGTAAACATTCAAAAATTTCCTGGACACAGGTTGAAACTGGTTCTGCAATTACCTGGAAATATCCAAGTGTAATTCTTCAGGGCGATTACTCAATTGGTGAATTTTATTCAGTTGCTGTTACAAATAATCGTCAACAGGCTGATACTGGCACGAAGATGATTCACATTGGAAAGCATACAAGAAGTACAATCGTCTCTAAGGGAATTTCTGCTGGTCGTTCAAACAATTCTTATCGTGGACTTGTCAAAATTCTGCCCAATGCTGAATATGCAAGAAACTTTTCACAATGTGATTCTCTTTTAATTGGTGATAAATGTGGTGCTCATACATTCCCCTATCTTGAAGTAAACAATCCAACTGCAAGAGTTGAACACGAAGCGACTACATCGAAAATTGGAGAAGATCAAATCTTCTATCTCAATCAAAGAGGAATTTCAAAAGAAGATGCAATCAGTTTAATTGTAAATGGTTATTGTAAAGAAGTGTTCTTAGAACTCCCAATGGAATTTGCCGTCGAGGCTTCAAAACTCTTAAGCATTAGTCTTGAAGGCAGTGTTGGTTAATCAAAAATTAATTAGAGGAAAAAATAGAAAATGTTAAAAATCAAAGATTTAATTGTAAAAGTCGAAGACAAAGAAATCCTTAAAGGTGTAAATTTAGAAATTAAAGCTGGTGAAGTTCACGCTATAATGGGACCAAATGGTTCAGGAAAGAGTACACTCGCTAATGTCATAGCAGGTAAAGAAGGTTATGAAGTTGTGTCAGGTGAAATTTTATTTAAGGATGTTAATCTTTTAGAACTTCCACCGGAAGAAAGAGCAAGACTCGGAATTTTTATGGCTTTCCAGTATCCAGTTGAGATTCCTGGAATAAGTAATGCAACATTATTAAAAACAGCACTTAATGAAATCAGAAAAGCTCGTGGTGAAGAAGAATTAGATGCAATCGAGTTCTTATCATTAATGCGTGATAAAATGAAATTACTCGAAATGTCAGAAGAAATGTTGAGTCGTTCGGTTAATACTGGTTTTTCTGGTGGTGAAAAAAAGAGAAATGAAATTTTTCAAATGTTGATGCTGGAACCAAAACTTGCTGTTCTTGATGAAACTGATTCGGGTCTCGATATTGATGCTCTAAAAATTGTCGCAAACGGTGTAAATCTTTTAAGACAGGATATGAAAGATAGAGCCATTATAGTAGTAACTCACTATCAAAGACTTTTGAATTATATCATTCCTGATTTCGTCCATGTACTTTACAATGGTAAAATTGTTAAATCAGGTACAAAAGAACTTGCCCTCGAACTCGAGGCAAAAGGATATGATTGGGTAAAATCAGAAGATAAAGTAGCTGTTTAACTGGAGAAAAATTATGACAGAATTAGTATTGAAGAAAAATAAAATTGAAGTCAGTGATTGGTACCTTAAAAATCTCGAAATCTTAGAAGCACATAACAATGGTTCTATTCCTGATTTTATAAAAGAAATTAAAAAATCTTCTTTGAATAAATTGATGGAAATTGGTTTTCCAACTCAGAAAATTGAAGACTGGAAATACACGAACGTACTTCCAATAGTCGAGAAAAATTTTAAGCCATCAAACTTGATTGATAGCTGGGCAAATGAACAAATAATTGAAGCAACAAAAAAATTCATTGATAACGATCCGATTATTGCCAATCTTTCTTCTAATCAGCTTGTATTTATTGATGGTCATTTTGTTGAAGCTTTAAGTAAAATTCAAAACACTGATGACTTTGAAATATTGCCAATCAAAAAAGCAATTAAAGAGAAACTTGAACCAATTAAAAAACACTTCAACAGATATGTAGAAATTGAGAATGGTTTCAATGCATTAAATAATCTTTTCTTCAGTGATGGAATATTCTTAAATGTTAAAGATAATGTAGTAGAAGATGAACCCATTGTCATTGTTTTCGTTCAATCCGGTGTAGATGAATTAATGATTAATCCTCGAAATCTTATCGTGGTTGGTAATAATTCTAAAATCAGATTGATAGAATCATATATTTCTCTTGGTAGCTCACAAAATTTCACAAACACCATAACCGAAATTTTTATAGCGGAAAATTCTTTTCTTGAACATTATAAATTTCAGAATGAGTCAATCCAGGGATTTCATATTGGAAAGACTCAGACACAATTAGAAAGAAACTCAAATTTTATTTCTCATAATCTTGCATTTGGTGGATTGATTACTCGTAATGATATAAACATTGTTTTAGATGGTGAAGGCGCAGAAAGTCATTTCTATGGATTGTATTTTGTAAAAGATAAACAACACATTGATAATCACACTCTTGTTGACCATTCAAAGCCATACTGTTTGAGTAATGAATTTTACAAAGGAATCTTAAGTGAGAATTCTCGTGGTGTATTTAATGGAAAGATTATTGTTAGAAAAGGAGCTCAGAAAACAAATGCGTATCAATCCAATAAAAATCTTTTATTGTCAGGAAATGCAAAGATAGATACAAAGCCACAACTCGAAATTTTTGCAGATGATGTCAGATGTACCCATGGCGCTACCGTTGGTCAACTTGATGATGATGCTTTATTTTATTTGCGTTCAAGAGGAATAGATGAAAAAAATGCACGTTCTCTTCTTATTAATGCTTTTGCTAACGATGTTTTGAGTAATATGACTTTTGAGCCTTTGAGAAATAAAATCAATGACTTTGTCATTGAACAATTGAATCAAATTTTAACAAAGAATAACTAATGAACTTGCAAAGCAATTCAGAAAAAGTTGGTATTTCTTTCGATGTTCATAAGATCAGAGAAGATTTTCCTATTCTCAAAACAAAGGTTCGAGGAAAACCTTTAGTCTATTTTGATAATGCCGCTACAACTCAAAAGCCCCGTCAAGTTATTGAAAGAATTAAGAAGTATTATGAAGAGGAAAATTCTAATGTTCATCGAGGAGTTCATTTTTTAAGTGAGGTTGCTACAAGAGAATATGAAGCGGCTCGAGAAACCATCAGAAAATTTATAAATGCCGAGTCAACTGAAGAAATAATTTTCACTAAAGGCACAACAGAAGCAATTAATCTTATTGCAAACTCCTTTGGTAAAACTTTTATTAATGAGAACGATGAGATTATTATATCGGAAATGGAACACCATTCCAACATTGTTCCCTGGCAACTTTTGAGAGAAGAGCGAAAAGCTATTATTAATGTAATTCCCTTTGATGATAATGGTGACCTTATTTTAGACGATTTTGAAAAGATATTTAATGAGAGGACAAAACTTGTCTCGATTGTTCACGTTTCAAATTCTCTTGGTACAGTTAATCCAATAAAAAAAATTATTGAAATCGCTCATAGTTTTGCTGTTCCTGTCTTAATTGATGGGGCTCAATCCATAATGCACAACAAAATCGATGTTCAGGACTTAGGTTGTGATTTCTTTGTTTTCTCAGGACACAAGATTTATGGACCAACTGGAATTGGTGTTTTATACGGAAAACGAGATTTACTCGAACAAATGAAGCCATATCAAGGTGGCGGTGATATGATCCGGTCTGTCACATTTCAAAAAACTACTTATAATGATTTGCCTTATAAATTTGAAGCAGGCACTCCAAATATCGAAGGTGCAATCGGATTAATGGCTTCCATTGAATATCTAAATGGAATTGGAATTGACCAAATCGCTTCTTATGAAAATGAATTACTTAATTATGCAACTGAAAAAATTTCACAAATCCCACAAGTAAAAATAATTGGAACAGCTAAAGAAAAAGGTCCAATTATTTCTTTTGTTCTGGAAAACATTCATCCCCACGATATAGGAACAATCTTAGATTATGAAGGAATAGCTCTCAGAACCGGACATCACTGTACTCAGCCTGTAATGGAACATTTTAAGATACCTGCAACTACACGAGCATCTTTCTCATTTTACAATACGAAAGAAGAAATTGATTTACTAATTCAAGGCATTCAAAAAGTAATTAAGGTATTTAGTTAATGACCGATTTAAGGGAATTATATCAGGAAGTAATTCTTGATCACTCAAAGCATCCAAAAAATTTTCATAAAATGGAGGATGCAACTCATACAGCCGAAGGATACAACCCACTTTGTGGAGATCATTTTTTTCTTTATCTGAAAATTGAAAACGGATTGATTAAAGATATTAGTTTTGAAGGTTCTGGTTGTGCAATTTCAAAAGCATCAGCATCGATTATGACATCAATTGTAAAAGGAAAAACATTAGAAGAAGCAGAAAAAATTTTTGAAAATTTCCATTCTTTCGTAACAGGGAAGGCAGACAAAAACTTTGACCCAAATTCTCTGGGTAAACTCGCTGTATTTTCTGGTGTATCTGAATTCCCAGTAAGAGTGAAGTGCGCAACTTTAGCCTGGCATACTCTTATTAATGCGTTAGAAAAGAAAAGTGAAATTGCAACTACGGAGTAAAAATGGATGAACCTAAATTAACACGGGATAGTGTTGATGAAAATCAAAATCAAGAGAATTTAAATAAAGAAAATCAAACTCTTGATTTAAAACAACTTGAGTATGATATAATTCAAACTTTAAAAACCTGTTATGACCCGGAAATTCCAGTTGATATTTATGAATTAGGATTAATCTATCGAATTGATATTCATCCAGATGGACTGGTAGAAATTGATATGACTTTAACTTCACCAGCATGTCCTGTTGCTGGTTCATTACCTTTAGAAGTGGAGAGAAAAGTTAAAGATTTGCCTGGTGTAAAAGATGTGATTGTCCGAATTGTCTGGGAACCAATCTGGAATAAAGATATGATGTCGGATGTTGCAAAACTTAAACTCGGATTTTTCTAATCAATTTAATTATTAACCCTTAATTAAGAAGGAGAGAACAATATGTTTGAGCAAGAATTTAGAAAAGCCCCACTTTATGACCCTGCTTCAGTTCAATGGATGAGAGATGAATTAATTTATGTTGGATTTGAAGAAATGCTTACACCTGAAGCAGTTGAATTTTATCTCAGAAAAAATGATGACGAAATAAAACTTGTTTTTATTAACTCAGTTTGTGGATGTGCTGCTGGAAGTGCTAGACCGGGAGTCTCTTTAGCACTTCAAAATGAACTTATTCCAGATAAGTTATTAACAACATTTGCTGGTCAGGATAGAGATGCAGTCGATTATTTAAGAGCAGAATTTTTAAAAGACTATCCACCTTCTTCGCCAATGATGGCTTTATTTAAAAATGGTCAGGTTATTTACATTATGCATCGTTTTCAAATTGAAGGAAGAACACCTGAACAGATTGCAGCAGAATTAATCGAGGTATTCAATAAAGTTTGTACAAAACAGGGACCATCAATTCCAAAAGAAAAATACGAGCAACTTGTTCATGCCAAAGCTTGTGGTCATACAATACCTTTAAATAAATAATGAGTTGAAAAAATGAAATTCAGTGCAGTAGAAGAATATGGTTTACGATGTTTGATTCAAATTGCAAAAAATGAAAATGAAAACGGTTTAACAATACCAGAATTAAGTGAACTTGAAGGGTTATCTGAAGCAAATGTAGCTAAAATTTTAAGGATTCTAAGGCTCGGTGGACTTGTGGAGGCTGAACGAGGTCAAAACGGAGGATACAGATTAACTAAACCTCCTGAGAAAATCACACTAAAGGAAATATTATATACATTAGGTGGAAAATTATTTGAATCGGGATTTTGCGAAACATACACAGGGATTTATACAATTTGCACCAATACCACTGATTGTTCAGTACGTTCAGTCTGGAAAAATGTTCAAAGAGTTATTGATGAGGTTCTTAGCAGATTAACTTTGAAAGATTTACTTGCACCTGAAAAAGTTGTAGATAAAGTTGTATGTGAAAGAGTTGATAATTTTGTAAGCACAATTGATTTAAAAGTTATTCAATAGTTCTTTAAGCATATCTAAATAAAACTTAAGAGCTACCTAAAAAATATTGTTTTGTCAGCCTGTCCCGATTTATGGGGAGCAAATTCTATAACCAAAAATTAAAAAAGATCTTGAAATAATCCTGATATTCATCAGGACAAGATTCAAGATGACAAATTAATTGTTATGCTGAATCTTGTTTCAGCATCTTTGTAGATTCCGAAATAAATTCTGAGTGACGATTTAAGGATTTAGATCCTGAACCAAGTTCAGAATGACGTTTTAAAATTTTAGATCCTGAAATAAATTCAGGATGACAATTTTTGGATAGATTCTTAATTATAAGGAAATAACTTGTTAAATATTGTCTCAATAACTAAAAATTGCTTAACTTCTTTCGTAATTACTGCTTTGTGTGAAAAAATTTTTTGGAAAGATTGCTTTGCTTGGATTGTCAATTTATAAATCAAAAAGGGCGGAACTATCCGCCCTTTGTACTATTTCAAATAAATCAACTTCTTCACTGAGTTATATTCTCCTGCCTTCATCTGATATAAATACACTCCACTGCTGAGTCCTAATTTCCCTCCATCAAGTTCATAACTATATTCTCCCGCTGCCTTTACTTCATTCATTAATATCGCCACCTCTCTTCCTAACATATCATATAACTTTATCACTACAGGCACTTCTTCTTTTATTGAAAATCTTATCTTTGTTGTCGGATTAAACGGATTTGGATAATTCTGTGATAATGAATAATTGTATTCCTTCGGTGAAAGTATTCCACGATAGCCTACCTCCTTATAAGCCTTCTTCTTCTGTAAATTATACTCTTTGTCACTAAACTTATCCGATAATGCATAATATGGATCTACATTGTTCATTATCACCAATCTCAATTGGACAAGTCTTTCTCCTAATCCATTTGTATTTACATAATAATTCAAATTCTCATACTTCGATAAATTCTCTGATGTGTATGTCACCTCATCAAATACACCAAGCAGTTCCTTTGTATTTGCATCTATTAACTCAACTCTAAACTTTATGTAATCTGTATTCGTCATTGCTTCTTTCAATGCAGAAGAATCACTGACTCCATATTTTATTGTATATACAAATCCCGAGTTGTCATTTACCATAAATGGTTTGCTTATCAAATATCTATTGGCATTCTCAAGTGTTATCATTCCAACTGTATCGGGTATCTCTGTGAATTCTACCTTCTCATCTCCAACTTTTATATCACCAATTGAATAATATACCACTCCCCCTTCCTTCTCTACCAATCCCTCTCGGGAATCTTCTGTAATTACAAGATCTATCGGTATCTGATCTCCAAATATCGCTCTGTAATTTAATGGATATGGTAATGTTGTTGTATTTATTGTAAATGCAAAAATATCATCAGCTACTATGCCATTTGTCACCTGTACATCTACCCCTTTCAAATTACTTAGCTGTTGTATCCTGTTTATATCTCTTGAATCTACAAATTGAATAGGTAAATCATTCCCCCTTGACCATGCAAATACCCATCTCGTATTGCTTCTATTCAAACTTACACTTAGAACATCATCTCCAAAAGAATAAAATATTCCACCAAATGGTATTGTCGTCAATACTGCTCTAATTTCTGTCGGTGTTAAATTCTCAGCCTCAAATCTTCTCATCCCAACAAATCCAATCAGTGCATTATTCTCTCCCAACTCAACAACAACAGGTTTTGTTGCTACCTCATAGCCACTTCCCCGTGATACTTCTTCAAAGTTCTCAAATGATATATCATCTACATAATCTCTTACAAACATTATCCTTGTGTAATACAACTTTGAACTCCTCAAACTTTTCCTCTCCTCCCACACCAAATGTGAATACACCTTTGAGCAATTCCAACTTTTAACAAGACTAATCGCAGGATTGATTGATTCGTCGGTTGTGTTTGGTATGTTTACTATATTAGATTTTACCCAGCTACTACCATCCCATCTAAACCTTTTTAACTTTAATCCTCCAGTATCTTTCCAGATAAATAATATGTTCTCGTAATTTGCCGCAACCACCGGTGTTGCATCAATGCTTTCATCGTTCAAAGATATTGTCGAATTTATATTGTCAGGGAAATAAACAACATTCCCATTCTCATCTACTTGATAAAGCATTATTATGGACGATGTCTCAATTGCTATCTGGGCAATTATATAAATCTTGTTATTCACATAATCAACAGAGAAACTTTTAATGTGAGTATCTTGCATCCTCTCTATTAATTTCGGTGTGTACCAGCTTCCACCATTATTGACACTTTTCTCATACCACAATCCGTTCATGCTTATGTAAAACAAATGCATATGTCCGTTCTCTGTTCTTACTATCTTCCGCTGTGAATTATTTGCAAAGGCATTTACTGAATTGCTCAGCAAACTACCTTTGTAATTTGCCTGAACAGTTGCATTTGCACTCTTAAACACAACTGGTGTCTGCAATGCATTTGCATTTTGAAATGTTGCACTACCATAAGGAGTTGCACTCCAGCCTTGAAAATAAAATTTGTGTGTTCTCCCGGTTTGCTGCAAGTATATATCCTGAACATTATCTGCTTTAACGGAGTAGTAGGGTGGTTGCCAATTGCTTCCAGGGCCGCTTTGATTTAAGAAAACTCCTCTATATTTTGAATCAAGTGTTGGATTGAAGGGTGATGTTTCTCGTTTGAAAGGAGCATCCATACCAAGATTTCGTAATGTATTACCATATTGTGGATCAGGATAATCTATCAGCCACGGGTCTTTGAAGTAGATATGACCAATGTCACTATTAACATCTAATAAACTTGTTTTAATATAGATTTTATCATACATTTTGTTCAACTTGGATGTGAATTTTATTATAAAATTATTACTATCAATGATACTATTACCAATTATAATAAACTTATTTAAATAATTACCAAGATTATTTTTCCAAAGCCAAAATTTTTCAGATTGAAATATATCGTCTTCTGCTTTGATAGATACTCTTTGACCTAACTGTTTCAATATATAAATTGGCTTATTATTAAAAGTAAACTTTTTGAAGGAATTATTTTCCCAAACATAAATTTTGCTCCCAGTAGCAAATGAATCATTAGAAAAAACTTGTTCACAGATAACATAACCTTTGAGCAATATTTGTTGTAATTCATTGTTACCATAAAATGCTGTCCCAAAATTTGTTAAGTAATCTGGATTAGCACAACCTCCATGTGTATGAATACCAACAACTCCATTTTCAGATACTATTGGACTCCCTGAAGAACCCGATGTGGTTGTTACTTTATGTCTTATTGCATAATAATTTGAATTTAATAAATATCCAGCAAAATAACCTGTATCAGATTGTAAAACTTCGTTTGTCTCATTTCTCTCTCCATACTCACCAAAATACGGAAGTGGTCCATCAACACCATATCCATTAATTTTTAAAGTTGAATTTGAATTAACTGCATTAAAATATGGACTTAAACCGGTAACATTGTACTTTTCAAAAGGATTTTTTCCCTCAGGATTATATGCAATGAATACAGCCCAATCATTACCTATTCCATCTTTTTGCTTAATAACACTTTCCTCAATTATCTTGAATTGATGTTCAGGAGCCGGATGTTGTTTAGAGCCATCAGGATTTGACAGGGGAACAAAAAACTCTATAACATGAGGTAATAAATCTACATATTCTAAAACATGACCAGCAGTCATAATTTTACCATATTTTATTAAAAAACCAGTTCCACCACCAGGTTCTATTCGACCTATGGTATTAGAAATACCTTCAAAAACACGATCATCAATACCATAACAAACACCTTGTGCTTTTTTAAGCAATAGGTTATCAACCTCAACCTTATTTACATTAAAAAAAATATCCGTTTCATTAGGCGCAACATACAATTCTAATCTTAAACTATTACCGTTAAAATAAGCACTTGTATTTTTCCAGATTTTTAGAACTTCGCTATTAATAACTTGACTATAACCATCTAAATCAGATATGACTTTTATAAAACTTCCTGAACCAAGGTTATAATCAGAAAAATATAACCTCATTGAGGGAACATTCTCAAATCTTAAATTATAACTCCATGCTTTAATATGGGAATTTTGATTTAAATTACTATGATATCCAGAATTTATGTTAATATCATGGAAAAAGACTAATGTAGTATCCTGTGCATAAAGATTAAAATGTGCAAAAAATAAAAATATTGAAAATTTTATTAATAATTTCATAGTTCCTCCTTTTATTTATTTTTTTGTTCTTTTTAATAATACTAATACAGCTTTTTTACCTTTATAACCAGCAAGAACAATTGTGTTATTTTTAACAGAAACTCTGTTAAACTCATCAACTTCAAAAAATATCTTCCTATACCAGTCGTATCCATTAAAATGTAGAAAATCACCAAATGAGCCAACAATAAAAACATCATTTAAGTTATTACCTTCTATTGAATAACTAAAATAATTTGTTAAATATCTTTTCATTTCCCATTTATCCCACGAATAATCCTTATAGTAAATCCCGTTCCCAACAACAAAATATCTTCTTAAAGGTTTGAACCAAATATCAATTATTCCCCAGGGTAATCCCTTTGAAGATACTAAATAAACCTTTTTATCTCTTAATTTAAATATCTTTGTTTCATTTGTACTTGTTGCTACACAAATAATCTCAAATCCTTGTTTGTCTTTTTCAACAAATCCTTTTATGCTAAAAATATCTAATTCCGTCCCGCTTTCTATCTTCGTCCATCTCCTCCCATCCCAGTGGGCTATGTTGCCATTGTTACCTACTATGTAAAAATCTTCGCTCGAGCTACCCCACATTTTATTGATCAACGCAGGGAAAAAAGGTGATGTATCTATTGATTTGTATTCTATCCCATTCCAACGAATCAAACTGGCTATTCCAAACCATATATCATTTTTATTAAAGGCATATATTGCCCTTATAACGGAATAAAAGTTTTGTCCATTATAGTAATATGGTATTCTTAACAACTCCCATTTTGTTCCATCCCAGTGGATTGCGTTGTAGGTTGTGTAACCGTTTATGCTTGTATCGGCTATGTGTATCTCCCCTACTGCCCAGATATTATTCTCATCTATTATCGCTACATCATACAAATCACTGCTTCCTATATCACCAAACTCCCACACTTGCCAGGTAAACTCATGGCTCGTTGTATCCATTGTGGTAAATCTTAATTTGTTACTTCTATAAACCTTATCATTTGCAGGCTGAACTTCTACAAATACTTCGTAATTTTTCTTCGGTAGTAAATTCTCTATGTAAAACACAGTATCATTTGTACTATGAATATTAAATGACCTATAAAGAAAATTATCTTTGTAAACCTTAACCATTACTGGTTTTGCAAGATTGTTTAATTTCAAATTAAACCATGCCTCTGTGCATGATGCATCTTCAAATGTAAGAGTAAATCTCTCAAAATTGTTTGGTTCAACTGGTGACTTTTTGCAGGTGAGAGTTGTCAAAGTAATGATAAATAAAAATTGTAAAACAAAAATTTTCTTTAGTAAATCAAACATAAATCCTCCAAAACTTTTGGAGAAAAATAAGAATTACAAATTTGAAATGCTCTCTTTTGATTTGTGATTTTATGAGTAATGAACTGAAGATAGTGTATGCGGGGTGGGGGGGGAGATAAGAGAAATTAAATCAAATAATAGTTTGGTATTATTCACAATCATTTGTTTCTCTTAAAAACCTACAGGCTATTTAATAAACTTAAAATTCATTGTCAAGTCTTTGCTTGTAAGTTTTTGCTTACAAGAGAAATTTTTAAATAAACTTAATTACTGAGGAATTTTAATAGTCGATTATAAATGAATTAAAAAGTTTTGTAAGTATAAATGAATAAAATTAAAATGACTATTAATGAGCTGTCTAAAAAGTATTATTTTGTTAGTCTGATTTTATTTCAGGTTCTATTTTTAGAATGTAATCTCAAGTTTAGATGCCGAAATGAATTCGGCATGACACTTTTTGGACAGCCCCAGGACTCAGGATGTCAAATTAATAAAATGTCATGTAAGTATTAGAAGAATTTTTCGACTAAAAAAAAGGCTGTCATAAAAATGATTTTTACGACAGCCAATGAAAAAATAATTTTTTATTATGTTGTTTCTTACAAGTTTTTCAATTCGTGAACAAGTTTATTGACTGATTCTTTCGCATCTCCGAAATACATCAGTGTATTGGGATAGAAGAATAGCTCGTTTTCTATACCCGCATATCCCACATTAAGAGACCTTTTATTAACAACAACTGTTTTAGCATAGTCTACATTTAAGATTGGCATTCCATAAATTGGTGAGTTTTTATCATGTCGGGCTGCTGGATTAACAACATCATTTGCACCAATAACAAAAGCTATATCAGTATTTGGGAAATCGTCGTTAATATCTTCCATTGCATAAAGTTTATCATAAGGAACTTGAGCTTCAGCAAGCAAAACATTCATATGTCCGGGCATTCTTCCAGCCACAGGATGAATTGCAAATCTCACATTTTTACCTTTCGATTCAAGAATATTAAATAAATCTCTTACAGCATGCTGTGCCTGAGCAACTGCCATTCCATAACCTGGAACAATGATAATATTTTCTGCTGCATCGAAAAGCATTGCAAGTTCTTCCGCTTCAACTGATTTTACATTACCTTTAATCGTTGTAACAGCGGGACCACTTGAACCAGCAGATTCCCAACCACCAAGGACAACATTCATTAAAGAACGATTCATTCCTTTACACATGATGTTTGTCAAAATAATTCCAGAAGCACCGACAAGTGCACCAGCAACAATCAATTGCTCATTTTGCAACACAAATCCAGTTGATGCAGCAGCAAGGCCCGAATAAGAGTTAAGCAGAGAAATTGCAACAGGCATATCTGCACCGCCAATTGGAAGCACAAGCAAAACACCAAGGAGTAGAGATATTCCGGAAACGCCTAAAATAACCCATTCCAATTCAGGATTTAAAGCAAAGTGAATTGAACCAATTATTACAAAAATCAACAATAACAAATTTAATGGATGTTGTCCTGGATACTTAACTACTTTACCTGTCACAATTCCCTGTAATTTACCAAATGCGATAAGAGAACCAGTAAATGTAATTGCACCTATTAAAATACTTAAGGCAATTGTTATCGTTAATTCTGTATTAAAACTTGCGTTACTAACAGTACCAAGATGAATTTTATAATACTCAGAAAGAGCAACCAACATAGAAGCACCACCACCAAAACCATTTAATAAACCCACCATCTGAGGCATACCAGTCATTGGTACTTTAATCGCCATAATTGTACCCGCAACCGAACCAATAACTATTCCAATAATAATCCATTCGAATGTAATAACATGTTGGTCAAATAAAGTCACCACTATAGCAATCAACATTCCAATTGCTGAAAATAGATTTCCTTTTCTTGCAGTTTTGGGAGATGCAAGAAATTTAATCCCAAATATGAAAAAAGTTGAAGCAATCAGGTATGAAATTTTAATTAATATATTATCCATATTTCAACTCACTTCTTTTTGAACATTTTTAACATTCGATCAGTTACAAGAAATCCTCCAACTACATTTATCGTTGCGAATATTACAGCAATTAATCCAAGTATTGTGCTGATTGTAAAATTTTCCAGACCTGCACTTATCAATGCACCAACTATTGTAATTCCTGAAATTGCATTCGAACCAGACATTAGAGGAGTATGCAATGTAGGAGGAACTTTAGTAATCAATTCAAATCCAACAAACATTGCCAGGACAAATACATAAATTAACATTAATAATGTTCCATCCATATTTTTACCCTTTCATTAATTAGTGATTAATTCTTTCGTTTTTTGATGAACTATTTGACCATCTTTAACAATCGTTGCTTTTCCTATAATTTCATCTTCCATATTATGTTTAAATACCCCATCTTTCGATGAATAAGTAATTAAATTGAACAGATTTCTCGCATACATTTCGCTTGCATGATACGGCACAAGACTCGGTAGATTTGCTTCACCAATTAAAGTCACACCATACTTCTTGACAATTTTACCTTTCTCACTTATTTCAACATTACCACCAAATTCAACTGCCATATCGAGAACTACTGAACCTGGTCGCATTGACTTCACCATTTCTTCAGTAACTAAAAGTGGTGCTCGTTTCCCGGGAACAAGAGCTGTTGTTATAACTATATCTGCCTCTGATATATGTTTTGAAATTAACTCTTGCTGTTTCTTTAAAAATTCTGGTGATGCTTCTTTTGCGTATCCACCTTCATCTTGCATTGATTCATCTGTCTCTACTTCAATAAACTTTCCACCAAGACTTTGAACTTCTTCTTTAACTGCAGGTCTGATATCCGAAACCCAGACAACTGCGCCTAATCTTTTCGCTGTACCAAGTGCTTGTAATCCAGCAACACCAGCTCCCATTATGACCACTTTTGCTGGTGAAATTGTACCAGCAGCTGTCATCATCAATGGGAAAATTTTATGCAAATAATTTGCAGCAAGGATTACAGCTTTATAACCAGCAATGTTTGCTTGTGAACTCAATGCATCCATCGGTTGAGCAAGAGTAGTTCGTGGAATTGCATCCATCGAAATTACATCAATACCAAGTTGAGCAGCTTTTTCTGCTAGCTCTGGATAATGCAACGAATACATAAAAGTTATTAATAGCGTTCCCTTTTTCATTAATTCGAGTTCATTTTTACCCGTTTGTGGATGTTCAATTGGTCTCTGGACTTTCAGAATAATGTCCGATTTATTATATAATTCATTTAAATCCGTTAGTACTTTAACCCCGGCTTTTTCGTAATCTTCATTTGTAAAACCGGCATTAATTCCAGCATCTTTTTCTAAAAGTACTTCAAATCCTTTTTTGATAAGTTTTCCAGCTACATCTGGAACAATAGACACTCGATTTTCGCCGGGGTAAATTTCTTTTGGAATACCTATAATCACTTTTTTCTCCTTATTAATTTTTCAAATTTACTGATAAGTGAATTTATTTACTAAGTTAGAATATTCTGTAAAAAATGAAATTTTAAGATTGATAATAAATGATAAATGTTGAAGAAATGAGTTACTCCGAAACTACTGACCACGCCTTCCCAGAACTTGTTTCAGCTTATATTTTAGGCGTATAATTCCAGGTTTTGAAGAATTGTTCAAAAAGTAATTTTATTCTTACGAATGAAGTGAATTAATTTCTACTTCTAAAAGAAATCAAAAAATTGCTTCGTTGTTTCTTCTCCCCGTAATTACTTTTTATAAAATTTTTGGTTTGCCCTTGAGATTTTTTAAAACTCCAAAATTCTATGTATATCTCATTTGTATAAATTGAGAATAGAGATAATTTGAAATTAAGAATAGATGAAATCTTGCCCAGTGAATAAATTCTTATTTTTTCTTTCCAAGAAGTCGTTTATAAAGTTTTGAATTAACGATATCTGGAAATTCTTTTTCAAATTGAGTTTGTTTGGTTGGATCAAGTTTGAAACTCTGTCGAAGTGACTCAAAAGCATCTTGAGTTTTACTGAGGAAGAAATAAATTTTTGCTCTCTGATAGTATGGCTCAGCCCAGTTGGGTGAAAGATTAATACAATCATTATAAAACTTAAGAGCCTGACCAAGGTCACCCATCTCATAAAAAGTAATAGCAATATTAAAATAGATATCTGGATTGGATGGATCGAGTTCAAGTGCTTTGAGATAATTTTCAATTGATTCGCTTAAATTTCCAAGTGAATATTCAAGGTCTGCTTTTGCAAGCCAGGCATCAGGATTATCAGAAGAAATTTCAATTGCTTTGTTGAAATCACTTAAAGCTAAATTATGTTTACCAAGTGTATCGTAACAAAATCCTCTTGAAAGATAAGAGTTATAATGTTGAGGATTAATTTCAATTGCTTTTGAATATGCTTTTATCGCTTTATGATATTCTTCAAGTTCTTCATAACTTAAACCAATGTTATACCATGCAGTAAAATCGTTGGGATCAAGTTCAATTGTTTTTTTGTATGCCTCAATAGCTTCGTTATGACGACCAGTGGATGCTAAAGCATTTCCCAGATTGAAATGAGCTGAAGCAAAATTTTCATTTATGGCAATACTGAAATTATAGTTTTCTATTGCCTTGTTCCAGTTTAAAAGCTGAGAATAAATTACGCCGATATTGTAATAAGTTAAATAACTATAAGGTTCTATCTCTAAAATTTTTTCATAGACTTCAATTGATTTTTCAAGTTCAGAATTCAATTCGAAGCAAAAGGCAAGTTCATTTAAAAGTTCAATATTCGAAGGTTCATCTTCTAACATTTCATATAATAATTCAATGGCTTTCTTTATATCATTATTCTCGTAGTGATAAACCAGATGCATTTTTGCATCTCGATTTTCAGGGTAAAGGTCATTTGCAAGTTTAAGATAGTAAAGTTCCTGTTCTTGATTTTCAAGTTTCGAATAAACCGAAGCTAAATTGAGAATGGTTTCAATGTCAATCGGGTTAAGAGTATATGCTTTCAGGAGTGATTTTTCTGCTTCTTCAAATTCTTCAAGATGGTAATGGAACAGTCCTTTTTTCTGCCACATCTCTGAATCATAGGAAGAAAATTTTAAATAAGTATCTGCCAGTTCAAGCCCGATTTCAAATTCACCGAGTTCGAGAGCAAGGGTTATGTAATCTTCCAGCGAATCGAGGTCAAAGATTACTGGATTAGCCTTAATTGATTCATAAAATTCGTTTAAGGACGCAAGATCTGAGATATATTCATTTTCTCCATAATCATCTGCGTCATCATCAAATTCATCAAACCAATTGTCATCAAAATTATCGCGCATTTTTCTTTTACTTTTTCTCCATTGTTAAACTAAATAATCGTTAGAACTATTTCAAGTTAACAATTTTATTTGAAATTATTTTAAATGATTTTACAATTCAAAATTATAACTGAGAAATCTTTTTTAACTTATCTAAAAATTCTGCTTTTTCATATCTGGAAAAATTGAATTCTTCCATTTCCTTTTCTTCAATATTTTGAGGTAGATATTTTTTTAATAATTGCAACTCCTGTTTTGAAAATGTGACTGCATTTAAGACGTAGTCCTCAAAGGCTTCGTAGGCAAGTGGTACAACTGACTTGACTATCTCAGCCATCTTTTCTGCGTACATCCTTATTTCATATTGTGCGTTTTTATCCATCCTGAGTTTCAGGAAGTGAAATAAGTTGTGTAAGTCAATCTTCCAGTACCATTGTGTATAAAGTGAAAGTGGCAGATTTATTCTGGCAAGCTCTCGCGCAATGTTTTGATCGAGCATCTCTTGATAGCCGCTGAAAGCTGACTTCTGTTCTTCGATTAGAATGTCCAGCACTCGCTTTCTGACTTCGGGCGGGACTTCCTCGCTGTCTCTTCCTTGCTTATTCGACTTGCTCTGAAATTTAATTGCCGTCTCATCAGGCACATAAAACTCCTCTGGCATGATTGAATATCTGCCAGAGTATTCATTTACATTTGCAGTTCGATGTCTTATCCACTGTCGGGCAACAAATATTGGTAACTTTACATGAAATTTAAATTCTACCATTTCAAATGGAGTAGTGTGTTGATGACGCATCAGATATCTAATTAATGTACGGTCTTCACTTACCGTCTTTGTTCCTTTTCCATAGCTAACTCTGGCAGCCTGAACAATTGCATCGTCTCCACCCATGTAGTCTACAAGTCTGACAAAGCCATGATTTAGAACTTTAAATTCCTTATCAAGAATCTCTTCAGCTTTTGGATTTATAAAGTGAGCCATTTTCTCCTCTAAATTTTTTTTGAAACAAATCTAACAACTGAGCCTTCACCCTCGTGAAATCTTCCTTCGTGAAGAATTACAACTTTTTCTTCAGATAAAATAATTTCGAACTCAAACCCATTTTGATTTTTAAATGCATTCTCCAGTTCATATTTATCATAAAGCAAGTCGTAATTTTTAGGTCCTCCAGAATTATAATTCAATTGATTTTTCGAAAAAGCTTCCACAAAAAATAAACCGGAGGGTATCAGTGAGTTTTTAATTTTCTCATAAAGATTTAATCTTTCAATCTTACTTAGATGAAGATATATTAAAACTATACTTCCCCATTGATTCACACCAAAATCGAATTCATTAACATTAGCCAGAATGGTTTTAATTTTTACATTTTTTTCTTTAGCCAGGAGCTCTGCTTTTTTGAGACCATTTGCTGCATAATCAAGGGAGACAACATCCATTCCTTTTGTTGCAAGATAAACTCCATTTCTACCTTCTCCATCTCCAAGCATCAAAACAGGATTCTTAAATAGCTTCTGATTGTTTTCAAAAAATTCTTTCAAGAAGGTATTAGGTTCTTTCCCATAAATATATTCTTCAGATGAAAATCTTTCATTCCATTGATTTTGCATTTCGTCTGTCATTGTTAACCTGGAATTTATAACTTTTGATTTTTAAATCATTACTAAAATAAATTTAAAGAAATCAACAGAGAATTAAGGATTTGTAAAATTTTGGTGCAAATATCTTAAAATCTGTAATTCAATCCTAAAATGAAATTCAATCCGTCAAGATTAATTTTAGTATAAAAAGTTTTCTCAAAGAGTTGTATTCTATTTCCATTTACAATTGTTTCAGTTTTCGGAAATTCATTCTTGAACTCGAGTTCGGGGTCACGAAATTTCATCTCTAATTTAAGTGATAAATTGTTTATTAAAGATATATCAATACCAGCATTAACAAGAATACCATAATCAATTCTATTGACCTTGCTTTCGGAAATAAGGTCATAAATTTTTCTAAAATAATTTCCATGATAAATTCCAAGTCCTGCACCCATATATGCTCTATACCAATCACGACTAAAAGGGAAAATATAATAAGCTAAAAATTCAACAGGATAAATCTGGAAACCTTCCTCTACTTGAAAAGTTCTTGGTAAATTATTCACAAGTCCTCTGACAGAATAGAGATAACTTGAAGTTTTCAAATACTCAGTTCCAAGCCCGATAAAAACAGTACTATTCCATACATTTGCTTTAATTTCGAAAGCATAGCTCAGAAATCCATCAAATGAATAATAGAGATTTCTCAAATCAGGGTCGGCAGACCGTGGTGTGAGATAGACTTTTGCACCGGTATTGTAATTCAAATTAAGGCTCAAATCAAATAATGAATGACGAGTTATATAATCTGATTCTTGAGCAAATAAATTTATTGTCAAGAATGAAATTAGAATTAGATATTTTCTTATCATCATATTCAAGTTAATTCAATCAATTAATTTTTGAAACTCTCTCGATTTTAGTTTCAAAGTATTTTAATCAAGAAAAATTTGAAATTCAAGCTTCAGGAGTAAATTAAGATTAATAATTTTTTTAAGATGCGAAGAAATAAAAACACTGAGAAGATTTTTAATTACTAAAAAATAATTAGCAATTGATTATTTAATAAAGACAAGAGGAAATTAATCATTCAATTTTTAGTTGATGTATTTTCCAGGCATTAAAGAGAAGATAAATTCTGAAAGGTTTATAATCTGAATAATTATTCCATGATTATAATCTCAAATAAAAAAGCCGACCTGAGTTTGTAAGATCGGCTTCATTATCAATTGCCACAATAATGTGCAATATCTTTTTACTTCAGCAGTAACATTTTCTTAATTTGAACATTATTTCCCACCTCAATTTTATAAAAATATACACCAGCAGGAACTTCCAGACCAGTATCATTTTTACCATTCCAGCTTGTGGAATATGAACCGGATGATTTAAACTCGTTGACTAATGTTTTAACTCTTTGACCAATTAAGTTAAATATGGAAAGAGTTACATTCCCAGAATTTTTAATTTCATAATCAATAACAGTAGAAGGGTTGAAAGGATTGGGATAATTCTGTTTAAGCATAAATTCTGAAACCAGTGCTTCTTCAGAATTTGACGAGGCAAGACTTGTAACTCCACAAATATTCAAATTATTGTGAATGGCAAAACTTGGCGTCATTGCAATCCCACCATTTGGTGGATAAGGATAGATTCTTAATGAAAAAGTACTTCCCTGTGGGACCAGAATATTCAAATTACTAACGCTAAAGAGTTGCACAGTAGTATTTAAGTAATTCAGCGGAGTAGAATTTAATAAATACCTTGTTGTCCAATTATCTATGGAATAATAAACCTGTGATTTAATAATATTGAAATCTGTTTGTAAAGGATTATCTGAATAATTAAAGGAAATATCATTAACAGTTAAATTATATCCTGCAACACTGGAGACATTAAATTCCAGAAATTCATTCGGATTCTCTCCAGCAGGTAAAGCCCAACCATTTATACCTTTCCAAATTCTTTGACCTTGGGTGACATATGGTAAATAGACAAAAAGACCACTAATATTTTCCGGTTGACCAGTTATATTTCCTGCTATTGAAGTAATATTGCTAGAACTCAACATATTCCATTCAATGCAAGCTTGTTCAAATTCTGGACAAGTGTATTCTGCACGAGAAACACCACCACCCAGACTACCGGCAAACATAAATGAATCGTTTGCGGTCAAACTTGTCACTGTATATCCACCTGTATTTGGTAAACCATTACTAAAGGGAATCCAGGTTGTACCAAAATCAGAAGATTTGTTAATTCCTCCGTGGGATAAAAGTCCAGAATAAACATCATTGCAAACAACTTTCAAGGTATGAACAACTCCGCCAGCAACATAAGTCCAGTTGTCTCCATTATCGCTTGTTCTAAACAACCCACCATTTGTTCCAGCAAATACATAATTGCCCTTTGTAGCAAGACTAAAAACATTGGTGTTTGTTAAACCATTAATAACCTGAGTCCAGGTTGAACCATTATCACTTGACCGATAAATTCCATCAGCATTAGTTCCATTTCCACCATACTTCCCTGCAAAGATGTAAGAATTATTCTTTGCCAAAGCATAAACATAAGGATATGAGGTCATTCCACTATTTGATTGAGTCCATGTTGTTCCATTATCAGTGGAAATGAAAAAACCTCTTCCTAATGTTCCAGCATATATTGTTGAACCATCAGTTAGGAGTGAAAAGCAAGTGACACTATCAAGAACTTTAGTCCAGCTATAAGAACCATCATTCAAAGCTCTGTAAACGCCAACTGTTGCACCGGCAAAAACGAAGTTTGAGTTTGAATTAAATGCCCTCACATCAGCGTATTGCAAAATTCCTGAATTTGCAGCTCCCCAGCTTACTCCATTGTTTGTTGATAGAGTTACGCTATTTCCACCATTCGTTCCTACAAGAATATCATTCCCATTGGCATAAACTACATTGATATTCCCTTGAGCATAACTTGTTGGTGTCCATTGAGCAAATAAAGCTTTTGTAGAAGTAACCACTAAAACAAAAGCAAGCAATGCAATAATTATTTGTTTCATAATATTACCCTTTATTTTGTTGAATCTGTGATTTGTTCATCACGAATATTAATTGGTGTTTTATTCTTTAATTTTTCTAATTGTGATTTCAGGTTCTCAATTTTATTGTGATGAATGTTAATATCTTTCTCTAAATCTTTTAACTTGTTTTCTATAAAGATGTAATCTGCTATTAAATCATTATCGATTATGAATATGGTGAGTCAGGTATATTTCCTTTTTATCCACTTTAGATTCCTTTTATAGTTTCAATCCTATTAATTGAAGAATTCAATAAGCTCAAAACGGTTGGGGAAACAACGGAGGAATTATTTTAAGCTTGATTATTTCATTGTAATTAATACGCAATCAAGATAGTCATAAATTGCATCAAAAGAAACAAACTTTTCAATGGCTGAAATTAATTTGAATATAAATTTACTCTGGATTTAGAATTTCTATTGATGTTTGCAAATACATAGGCTTTTTTTTAGCTTTATCTTTAATTCAAGTTTTCAAAATTATATTTTTTGATTTGATGTCAAACTAAATAACAGGATTAAAATGAAGTTTAAAAAGCGAACTCATACATGTGGAGAATTAAGAGAAATAAATATCGGTCAAACTGTCACTCTAAATGGCTGGGTCGATAGTCGAAGAGACCTTGGTGGAGTAATATTTATTGATTTAAGAGATAGATACGGAATTACTCAAATCGTTTTCGAACCGAATTACAATTCAAAAGCTCATGAAGAAGCAAAAGATTTGAGAAATGAATGGGTACTTTCAGTTACTGGAAAAGTAAGACGCAGACCTGAAGGAACTGAAAATCCAAACTTAGAAACTGGACTTATTGATGTGATGATTGACGAAGTGACTGTCCTGAATAAAGCTCAGACTCCCCCATTCCCGATTGAAGATAAAATTGAAACAAGCGAAGAAATAAGATTAAAATATCGTTACCTCGATTTGCGAAGAAGACCAATGCAAAAAAATTTGATTCTGCGTCATAAAATGTATCAAATAGTTAGAAAATATTTTGATGAAAATAACTTCCTCGAGATTGAAACTCCATTCTTGATGAAATCAACTCCAGAAGGTGCAAGGGATTTTCTTGTTCCAAGTAGATTGCACAAAGGTCATTTTTATGCTTTACCTCAATCGCCTCAGACTTATAAACAAATTTTAATGGTAGCGGGATTTGATAGATATTTTCAGATTGTAAAATGTTTTCGTGATGAAGACCTCAGAGCAGATAGACAATACGAATTCACTCAAATTGATGTTGAAATGTCTTTCGTTGATGAAGAAGATATCTTTAATATGGTTGAAGGTTTAATGAAACGACTTTATAAAGAAGCTCTTGGTGTAGATATTCAAACTCCATTTCCCAGATTGAGTTACAGAGATGCAATAGAATTTTATGGTTCTGACAAACCAGATTTACGATTCGATTTGAAGATGGTAAATCTAAATTCAGTTTTTGCTCAAAGTGAATTCAGATTATTTGCCGATGCAGTGAAAAAAGGTGGAATAGTTTCTGGATTAAATGCAAAAGGCTGTGGAAACTATACTCGAAATCAAATTGATGTATTAACTGATTTTGTTAAAAGACTTGGTTCAGGAGGATTAATCTGGATTAGAGTTACTGAGAATGGATTAGAATCACCAACATTAAAATTTTTCTCAGAAAAAGAGCAAACCGAACTTAGAGAAAAAATGAATGCAGAAACTGGAGATTTAATTTTAATTCAAGCTGGTGAATGGAAAAAAGCTCTTTCAATTATGGGTTCGCTAAGACTGGAAATGGCTAAAAGAATGAACTTAATTAAAGATAATTCTGAACCAAAAATTTTATGGGTAACCGATTTCCCACTATTTGAATACAGTGAAGAAGAGAAAAGACTTGTAGCTATGCATCATCCATTTACATCACCAAAGGATGAGGATATTGATTTAATGTCGACTGATCCATTGAAAGTAAAAGCAAAAGCATACGACTTAGTATTAAATGGTAATGAAATTGCTGGCGGAAGTATTAGAATCAACACTCCAGAAATTCAATCGAAAATGTTTGAAGCTTTAGGAATCTCGAAAGAAGAAGCCGAAGAAAAATTTGGTTTCTTGCTTAATGCTTTCAAATATGGTGCACCACCTCATGGTGGAATTGCTTTTGGATTTGATAGAATGGTGATGTTATTTGCTGGTGAGAATTCTATTCGTGATGTGATTGCATTTCCAAAAACATCCAATGGAATCTCTCTTATGGATAATGCACCATCACCTGTCAATCCTGAACAATTAAAAGAACTTCATATTAAAATTGTGTAGAAACATTACAAAACCTTTTTGACATTTGCACTTTTGCGATTAGTACAACTTTCCTTAAAACGAAAAAACCACGGAATAAATCCGTGGTTTTTTATGTAAACGTGCATCAATCTCCTTCTTTTTACCAGTCCTCAATTTTTCTTAACCAACTATCAAAGTGTGGGCATCGTCTTCGAATTTCACTTAAATTAGAACTCATTAAAATCAATTGACCGTGAAGAATTTTTTGATATTCTGGAAAGATTGTCTTTATTCTTTTTGAAACTGCAGTTTGAGGATTTTCATTTATCTCTTCTGGAGAATTAAACTCTGAATTTAGGTTTTTAAGTAATTCGAATTGCTTATCTTTATTTGGAAAAACTTCTTTAAATTTTTCAATGTTACACAATACTAAAGCCTCAAACTCATGAAGCTGTAAATAAGGTAAAAAATTTTTTCGATTTATATCTTCATAAAACTTTTCTTCAAGAAATTTAACTCTCTCATAACAATCATCCGGCGGTTGTTCATCAATACCCGGGAAGTATTCTGGTAGACCATAATAATCAAGCATAGTCGTTACAATTGAAGCTGAACTATCATTAAATAATCTTTGAAGATCTTTTCTAATTTTTTCGTAGGAAGTAACCCCACCTTTGTAGTCTGAACCTGAAATAACACGCTTGGTAGTAAGGATTGTAGGAATGAAAAAAATATTTTTTTGATTGAAATTTGGATTAAGTATATTTTTTACAAACCACTCTTCAGATTGACCTTCCACAAGCACTAATACTTTTTTCATCGTTCAGGGTCTGCCTCCAAGCACATTCTTTTCCCAGAGTTCTCCAAGTGAATATTCATTCAACCAGTCGTTGAGCTTATTTTTTTCAAGTTTCTTGAAAACTGATTCACCATTATTTCTCTCGACAACAATTATATCTTCTGGCTCAAATTGATTGATAAATGTGACTGACTGAGTTGAACAAATTATCTGTTTTCCTTTCGCTGCAAGAGATTTTATCATCGAACCAAGTAATTGAATAGCAGCAGGATGAAGCCCTAACTCTGGTTCATCAATAATTATTGTATCAGGTGGATTTGGTTGTAATAGTAATGTGATAAGACAAATCATTCTAAGTGTTCCATCAGATAAGTGATTTGCATTGAAATATTGATCTGTTCCCACTTGTTTCCATTCCAATTTTATTCTTTCTTTATTTAACTCAAGAGGTTCAAGATTAAATTTTTCGAAAAATGGAGCGATGATTTTTATTGTATCTTCAATTTTTCTGAAATGTTCTGGATACTTTTCCTTCAACATATAAAGGAAAGCGGCTAGGTTGGCAGCATCTCTTCTTAAGTATCTATTGTCATTGATATCGCTATCTTGTCTCATTTTGGCAGTGATACTTGTATCGTGAAAATGATAAACAAGAAATTTTTGCATTAATTCAAAAACATAGTGAACCACTTTTTTCTCTTCTGTGGTTGCAGCTTTGATTTTGAGTTTAGACTCTGTACTCACACTTGAAATAATTTGATTATAACCATAGAAATAAATGACCTCTGACTTAAAATATAAATTATTATCATTTGTAGGTTGTAGGAAAAACTCATAAACATTCGCACCAAACGAGATTTTGCCATATAGATAGTCTGAATTTTTTCTCCCGAGATAAAGAAAGTTTTCGGCACCTCCATTAGCAGCAACATAATTTTGAAGATTTTCACTAACTATGTTGTTTAGTAATTCAAAGAATTGAATAAAATTTGATTTTCCGGCGCCATTAGCTCCGATTAAAATATTAATATTACCTAACTGTAGCTCTAATTTCTTGATTGATTTGAAATTTTTAATTACCAGACTAACAATCATTTTATTTTTTTACCTCTTTATATCACCTGTAATTTACTAATTTTTCATTTTCTATTTGTGCAATCTCATTATTTATCACTTTAAACTCTATGCAAAATCCCTGTGTTCTTTTTGTTTTTACCGATTAGAAAAAATTCTCAAAACAAAAAAGCCACGGCAATAAAAGCGTGGCTTTTTCATTTTCTTAAAATCTTATTTTTTAATCTTCTTCTCTTGCTCGCATTGTTTCCCACATCATATAAAGAACAACCAGAGTAACCATTACCATACCGAGAATTTCTGCTGATTTACTTTCAGCCCATTCAGAATTGAACCAGTTGAATCCAGCAAATCTCAACAAAGCACTCAATACACCAAACAGAGCTCCGCCAGCTATGAAACCACTTGCTACCAATGTACCTCTTGAAAATCTTGCATTATTTAATTTCTCATTTTTCGATCTTGTTTTTGCCCAGTGAGCAATCAAACCACCAATCAGAAGTGGTGTATTTAAATCAAGGGGAATATACATTCCAAGGGCAAAAGCAAGTGGAGAAATCTTGAGCCATGTAACAAGCAATGCAATCACAGCACCAATAAAATAAAGCATCCATGGTGCAGGAATATTTGACATCAATGGTTTAATAACAGCAGCCATTGCATTAGCCTGTGGAGCAACAAGTGCGCCTTCACCAGTAAATCCATAGGTTTGATTAAGAATTATTATAACCACACCAACTGTTGCAGCCGAAACAAGTGTACCAAGAAACTTAAATGTTTCTTGATTCTTCGGAGTTGTTCCGATCCAGTATCCAATTTTCAAATCTGTTATAAATCCTCCAGCCATAGAAAGAGCTGTACAAACAACTCCGCCAATAATCATTGCACTGAGCATACCTGATTCACCTGTCATTCCAACTTGAACAAGAATAAATGACGAAAGGATCAAAGTCATCAATGTCATTCCACTAACAGGATTTGTTCCGACTATTGCAATTGCTGTTGCAGCAACTGTTGTAAAAAGAAATGAAATTATCAACACAATCAACAAGCCAACGATTGCATGATAAAGATTGAATGTAACTCCACCATAGAAAAACACGAAAATTAAAAGAGCTGTTAGTAAAATAAATAGAACATTAAAAGACATCTTGAGGTCCAATTGAGTTCTTGGAACAGCTTCACCAGTTCCAGCTTTCTTATGGAAGATTTCGTTATAAGCAAGTGTTATTGCATCTTTAATAATCTTAGATGAGCGAATAACTCCAATAATACCAGCCATTGCGATTCCACCAATACCAATATGTCTAACATAATTTCTGAATATTTCTTCAGCGCTCATATCAGAAATTAATTTTGTTGTCGTTGCTAAGTATGGAGTGGAAAGATGTTGACCAATCTCATAGAAAAGTGGAATAAAGACAAACCACGATAAAAAAGAACCAGCACAAATTATAATTGCGTATTTCAAACCAACAATATAACCCAGACCAAGAACCATTGTAAGAGCATTAACTTTAAATACAAGTTTAAACTTATCAGCAAGAATTTCACCAAAATGAAAAATTCTTGTGGAGATTACTTCACTCCACCATCCAAAAGTTGTAATGATGAAGTCAAACAATCCACCAACTAATCCACTGACAGCTAAAACTGAAGCTTGTTTTCCACCTTTTTCACCGGCGACTAAAATTTCTGTTGTAGCAGTAGCTTCTGGAAATGGAAATTTTCCATGCATATCTTTAACAAAATATTTTCTAAATGGAATCAAGAAGAGAATTCCAAGAAATCCACCAAAAAGTGAGGCAAGAAATATTTGATAAAAATTCACCGGAAGATTTAAAATGTAAAGAGCTGGAATTGTAAAAATTGCACCAGCTACAATCACACCAGAGCTTGCGCCAATCGATTGAATAATTACATTTTGTCCAAGGGCATTTTTCTTCTTCAATAAAGAAGAAATACCGACAGCAAGAATTGAAATCGGAATAGCTGCTTCCATAACCTGACCGATTTTCAATCCCGAATAAGCGGCAGCAGCAGAAAAAAGAATTGCCATTAACAAACCCCACATCACTGAATAAGGGGTTACTTCTGGATATACCTTCTGAGGATCAAGAATTGGAACATATACTTCCCCTTCTTTTAATTCTCGATAGGCATTCTCCGGAAGTCCGTTTGATGTTTTACTTATTTCCATTTTTTCTCTCCTGTATATTTTGTGGATGAGATTGTTATTCAAGAATTTCTTTAAATGCTTCTTTCAATGTTTTGATTTGAACAATATTGATTTGATAATCACTCAAACTCAAATTTAATTTTTGAACAGGTACAACAATCTTTTTGAAACCAAGTTTTTGTGCTTCTTGAATTCTTTTCTCAATATAACTGACTGCTCTTATTTCTCCACCGAGTCCAACTTCACCAACAACACAGGTTAACGAATCAGCAGGAATATCTTTTATACTCGAGATAATTGCAATACAAGCAGCCAGATCTGCTGCAGGTTCATCAATTTCAACTCCACCAGCCACATTCAGAAAAACATTAAATTGACTCAATTTAAAATTTAATCGCTTCTCGATTACGGCAAGTAAAATTGAAAGCCTTCTTGAATCAAAACCAGTTGTTACTCTCTGAGCCATTCCATAACCTGATGCTGTAACCAGTGCCTGCACTTCTACAAGAAGAGGGCGAGTACCTTCAATTATTGAAGTTACAACTGAACCTGAAGCTCCATATTCTCTCTCAGCTAAAAAAACTTGAGATGGATTTTCAACTTCTTTAAGTCCATTCTCCTGCATCTCAAAAATTCCAATTTCATTAGTTGAACCAAATCTATTTTTTATTGCTCTAAGAATTCGAAATGAATAATTTTTCTCACCTGAAAATTGAATTACAGTATCCACTATATGTTCAAGTGCTTTTGGACCTGCAATTAATCCATCTTTTGTAATATGACCAATTATTATAACAGCCACATTATTCTTCTTTGCATATTCCATTAAAGAAGCAGTGCATTCACGAATTTGTCCTATTGTTCCAGGTGAGCCATCAAGTTCTTCACGATAAATTGTTTGTATTGAATCAATCACTACAACAGACGGTGCTTCTCTTTCAAATATTTCTAAAATTAGATTAAGATTTGTTTCGGGAAGAATAAACAGATTTTCATTCTGTATTTTCAATCGAGATGCTCGCAAACTGATTTGTTCGAGGGATTCCTCACCTGTTACATAAATCACTTTGTTATTAAGCTTCGAAACAGCCTGAAGAACCAATGTTGATTTTCCAATTCCCGGATCACCAGCAATAAGAATAACGCTCCCTTGAATTAATCCCCCTCCAAGGACTCGATCAAATTCTGAAATTCCAGTTTTTACACGAAATGTTTTTAAATCAACTCTCTCATTTATATTGAATAGTTTTTCGGATGACGAAATTTTTGATGAACTCGATTTTGTTTTTGTTTTCTTTTCAAATTCTTCTGAGAAAGTATTCCAGCTACCACAGGAAGGACATTTACCAAGCCATTGTATTGATTCATAACCACAGTTTTGACAAACAAATTTCTTTTTGATTGAACTCATTAATATCCTGTTCTTTTTATGAAATCCTGAATAGTCGGGTCACTGGATTCAACAAATTCATTAAAGGCACCATCAAAATAAATAACTCCATTATGTATCATAGCCACTCTATCAGCAACTTTTCTGACACTGACAAGGTCATGAGTTACAACAATCGATGTAACCTTGAGTTTTTTCGAAAGGTCGTAGATTAATTGATCAATTGTGTCCGACGAGATTGGGTCAAGTCCTGTGGTAGGTTCATCATAAATAATATACTTGGGATTTGTAACTAAGGCTCGAGCAAGACCAACTCTCTTTTTCATTCCTCCACTAAGTTCAGCAGGTTTTTTATCATTAATACCAGATAAATTTACAAGCTCAAGTTTCTCATCAACTATTTTTCTGATTTCATTTCTTTTCATTCGAGTGTTTTCAATTAATGCGAGTCCCACATTTTCTTCAACTGTCAATGAATCAAATAATGCAGCTCCTTGAAAGAGAAAACCGAAATTTTTTCTCAATTCATAAAGTTCATCTTCATTAAGTTTATTGACAATTTTACCATCAACTTCAATTGTTCCACTATCTGGTTTCAAGAGACCAATGATATGTTTAATCAAAACACTTTTCCCACAACCACTTCGACCAATAATGGCGATTGTTTCACCATCATTGATAGTCAAATTAATCCCGTTTAATACTTTTTGATCGCCAAATGATTTGTGGAGATTATTAATTTTAATCATAATTATTCAAATTTAACTGGAATGTTAAATATTTTTCAAAGCCTAACGAAGATTTTTAATAAATTTATTAAAAACTAATTTGTAATTATTCAAATCAAAAATTGAATCAATAAAATTTAAAAGAATTATGAACAACTGATGAACACTCGGGAATTTCATAAATCTTTATTTGATTTTTTGAGTTATTGCTTCAGGTAAACACTAAACAATTCTTTACTTTATATTTAGTAATTGTAAGGATCAGCCTCTGAATGAAACAAAACAATCTTTAATATTCTTTTCTTATATGCATCTTCTTTCTTTTTCGATAGATTTCATGTCTTTCCATATAATTACGATAATTTTGTTAATCAATACTATACAATAAACCACTATCTGTACCAAGAAGTTTTGTTGATTATTATAAGATTATGCATCAAATAGTTTAACTGTTTTTTCTTTGTCTTTTCTACTTGTTTATTTGTCTTTTTATTTTTTTGCAAATTCAAGGAATATTTTTCTGATAATTCGTATGTATGTCCATGGCTTCTTTTTCATCTCTCTTTCTATATCAAACACATCAATAATTCGAATATCAACGGAGAGAACTTATCAAGCGGAATGTATCTATACCGTTTTACGGTAAAGCCTACAAATGGCAAGAACATTTACATTAAAAACGATAAGCTGATTTTGATGAAATAGAATTAATTATTAAGCGTTATATAAAAACTTGTCATTTACAAAACTGAAAAATATTTTTTCGAGAAGCCCAACTTTTTAATATTAACCCGAAACATAAAAAGTCGGGCTTCTTTGATCAGACATATTCAAATTTTTAATACTGGTAATTGGGGAATACAGTTAAAAAGTACTTGACATTTCTTTTTTTTTTTGGTGTAAATTGCACTAAGTAAATGCCCTAAGAAATATTAATCACCGAAAGGGAAATTAATTATGAAATTAAATAGGCATTTTCGCCCCGTCTTAACCTTAGCTTTCGCTTTAATCTTTTTATACCTCAACATTACTTGCAGCAGCGTAACCGCACCTGAAGAAGAACAACCTGGAAGAAGAGATTATGTGTGGAGGGTGGATACACTTAAAGTGCCTGAGGGACGTTCTTTACCTTCCCGAATGTGGGGTGCAAATGCAAACGATGTTTGGGCTATCGGTATAGCTTATCTTAATGCATATTGTATCTGGCATTTTGATGGAATAAATTGGAAAAACTATGTCCCCGATAAGTATATTGAACCTTATGGAATATGGGGTACAAGTAGTAATAACATCTGGATAGGAAGTACAGATGGTGCTTTTTGGCATTATGATGGATTTCGGTGGTCTAAATTTCAAGAAACAAATATCCCAAATTATAGACCATTCGTGGTTCAAGACATATTTGGTAAAAGTCCCAAAGAAATTTATGCAGTTGGTTATGCAGACAGTATTGATGGCAGCACATACAAAGCTGTCATTATGAAATTCGATGGAGTAAAATGGAGTATGGTTAATATTCCCACGATTAAAAATTCATTTAAACAAATTTATTATGACGAATACACGGGAAAATTTTTAATATCTGCTTGGGTATTTAACACCCCCAATGAATATATCTATTTGTTTGATGGACAAAATTTAAATCAAATTTATTCGGCACAAGATTTTTTGATTTTAGTAAAAATTGGAAATAAAACATATTTGCAAACTAAAAACAAAATTTTGAAATACAACGGAAGCAATTTTGAATGTGTTCTAGAAATTAAATCTGATAATTATATCGGTAATGCTTGGGGAAGAAATGAAAAAGATATTTTCACAGTCAATTATGATGGTATTGGTCATTATAATGGAATTGATCTAATTACAATTTTTATAAAGCCCAATATAGAATGGTTCCCTGGTGCCGTAATAGTGTTTGAGAAAGATATTTTTTTTACTTGGGATGATTCATATAGTACTTTTATAGTGCATGGAAGATTAAACAATTAAAGGAGGTATGAGTAAAGAAAGCATTCAAAAATAAAAGGATAGCGGTGCGGCCACACCACTACCCGCAAATGCAAATAAAAATTACAGGCTGCTCACCTGTTGGGGATTACCCTTTTTATTTGCCTTTGCAACTTAAGGGTTGGCTTAATAACTATCAATAAAGGAACAAAGCCATGTTATCAAAGAAAAATTTTTTGCTTATAATAGCTACAATATTTTGCCTTTCTTCAGCTATTGTAGCTCAATCTTTTTCTTGGTCTGGGCCAACGAACCTCACCATTAATTATGGCCAAACAACTGCGTCTGCTGCTTACTATTTCACATATAATAATTTGAGTGGCTTATGCTATCCGGGGCTCATAATTGCTGTAAATGGTAATGTAATAAATAATGATTTATGCCATAACCCATCAACACCAAGTTCATATACAATAAATTTTACTGAAGGAACTCATACGGTGAAATTTTCACTTCTAAGTATAAATTGCAATACATTGAATTGTTATCATGCTATAATTCATAAAGTATACGAGTTTACGGTTACTGTAAATTTTAAGATAAGGCATGAAAACATTTTTACTTATGGGACAATTTATGTTGATAATTATACAACACCAAGAAATTCACCTTATGACCGCACTTCAAATCCAAATAATTCTTATTCGATAGGAGCAATTGACCAAAGCTATGGCGGTTATAATTGGATTTGGAATAATTCTGGAATAAATAATAGTAAGTGGAAAAGAATAACTTCCGATGGTTCAGAATACAACTATTCTTACGATCGAAATACCAACTACACAGTTCAACCCAATGATAAGAATGCAAAGTTAATTGCCGGCTTACGTAAAATTTGCAACATAATCTTCCAGAATAACTATGTTGGTTTAGGAAATGGTGGAATAATAACAGTCAATGGAAGTCAATACAATTCACCTACATCATCATTTCAAGTAGTTGAGCTAAATCCAATAACAGCAGAAGCTGTTGACCAATCAATGAATGGTATTAACTACACATTTACACAATGGTCAGATCAAAACCAAAATAGAAGCAGAACGATTTATCCATCAGATCATCAAACATACACAGCATATTTCAGAGGAATTCCTCAACCGCCTACTATTGCAGTTAACCTTACTCAAAACCAGCCAATAAGGTTAACGTGGACAGCTAATCCTAATGGTAATGTAATTTATAAAATACATCGCGATATTCATCACAGAGCAACTGGCTGGACACACGGCTGGCATATTATAGCAACCTTACCCGCTGGTTCTAACTCATACACAGATGGTGATTACATTTACGGCTGGGGGAGTAATTCTTATTATTTATACTATAAAGTAGAAGCATTTTATACTATAGAAAATACATCTAGTATAAGCAATATGATTAGTACAGAAGGTTATGATAATGTACCAAAAATATCTTTGAACATCCCTACAGAATATGGAATAACTTCGTTTCCAAATCCTTTTAATCCAACCACAACGTTTTTGTATAAGCTTGTTGATGATTCGGATGTACTACTTGAAGTATATGATATAACCGGTAAGCTTGTTGATAGAATATTAAATGAACACAAACAATCAGGTTATCATTCAGTTGTATGGAATACATCGAATATCAACGGAGAGAACTTATCAAGCGGAATGTATCTATACCGTTTTACGGTAAAGCCTACAAATGGCAAGAACATTTACATTAAAAACGATAAGCTGATTTTGATGAAATAGAATTAATTATTAAGCGTTATATAAAAACTTGTCATTTACAAAACTGAAAAATATTTTTTCGAGAAGCCCAACTTTTTAATATTAACCCGAAACATAAAAAGTCGGGCTTCTTTGATCAGACATATTCAAATTTTTAATACTGGTAATTGGGGAATACAGTTAAAAAGTACTTGACATTTCTTTTTTTTTTTGGTGTAAATTGCACTAAGTAAATGCCCTAAGAAATATTAATCACCGAAAGGGAAATTAATTATGAAATTAAATAGGCATTTTCGCCCCGTCTTAACCTTAGCTTTCGCTTTAATCTTTTTATACCTCAACATTACTTGCAGCAGCGTAACCGCACCTGAAGAAGAACAACCTGGAAGAAGAGATTATGTGTGGAGGGTGGATACACTTAAAGTGCCTGAGGGACGTTCTTTACCTTCCCGAATGTGGGGTGCAAATGCAAACGATGTTTGGGCTATCGGTATAGCTTATCTTAATGCATATTGTATCTGGCATTTTGATGGAATAAATTGGAAAAACTATGTCCCCGATAAGTATATTGAACCTTATGGAATATGGGGTACAAGTAGTAATAACATCTGGATAGGAAGTACAGATGGTGCTTTTTGGCATTATGATGGATTTCGGTGGTCTAAATTTCAAGAAACAAATATCCCAAATTATAGACCATTCGTGGTTCAAGACATATTTGGTAAAAGTCCCAAAGAAATTTATGCAGTTGGTTATGCAGACAGTATTGATGGCAGCACATACAAAGCTGTCATTATGAAATTCGATGGAGTAAAATGGAGTATGGTTAATATTCCCACGATTAAAAATTCATTTAAACAAATTTATTATGACGAATACACGGGAAAATTTTTAATATCTGCTTGGGTATTTAACACCCCCAATGAATATATCTATTTGTTTGATGGACAAAATTTAAATCAAATTTATTCGGCACAAGATTTTTTGATTTTAGTAAAAATTGGAAATAAAACATATTTGCAAACTAAAAACAAAATTTTGAAATACAACGGAAGCAATTTTGAATGTGTTCTAGAAATTAAATCTGATAATTATATCGGTAATGCTTGGGGAAGAAATGAAAAAGATATTTTCACAGTCAATTATGATGGTATTGGTCATTATAATGGAATTGATCTAATTACAATTTTTATAAAGCCCAATATAGAATGGTTCCCTGGTGCCGTAATAGTGTTTGAGAAAGATATTTTTTTTACTTGGGATGATTCATATAGTACTTTTATAGTGCATGGAAGATTAAACAATTAAAGGAGGTATGAGTAAAGAAAGCATTCAAAAATAAAAGGATAGCGGTGCGGCCACACCACTACCCGCAAATGCAAATAAAAATTACAGGCTGCTCACCTGGTGGGGATTACCCTTTTTATTTGCCTTTGCAACTTAAGGGTTGGCTTAATAACTATCAATAAAGGAACAAAGCCGATAATGTTTCAAAAGTTGTTGAAAAAGTAAGAATTGCATCTTGAATAAATTCCTTCCCTGAGATTTACATTTATTACGTTAATAGTTCCAAACAACAATCTATCTAAACTTTCATAACTATTAAAACTTCTCATCGGGATTATTCTACGCCTGATCTCTTCTATATATCTTTCAAGTGGATTATTAGTCCTTATTCGCTTTTGTATCGTTTTGTCAAATTCCAGAAATTTAATTGTCATTATAAAACGAAAATTCAGACTTCTTACCGCTGGGCTTTCTTTTCTCTTCCATTTTTTATTAAACTCTTTTAACCTATTTAATGCTTCTTCTTTTGTATTGGATGAATATATCCAATCAATATCTTTACCTATTTCATCTCTATTCTCACAACTGCTCTTATTTATTGCATCCATCTTCTTATGGAATATACATACCTGTTGCTCTGCATATGGGAAAACCGTTTGTATCGCACTCTACAATCCTAAATGTTCATCATGAACAAATATCTCTGCTTTTCTCAAACCCCTTTGTCTCAAAATATCTAAAAATTCCTCATAACTTAATTCATCTTATCTTTCAGTTATCATGTAATCTGTTTATACCTTATGGCTTCCATTGCTTCCATTTTAAGTGCCTGGTTTATGCTTCTTGACAAACCTTCTCTATATTCTTCACCTGAATTCATAATTATGTTGCCACTTGTATTTAGCTTGAGTTCATTCCTAATTTTTCTGATAAATTAATGGTGTTATTAAGCATCGCTGACATCCTCTGAATTTGTTTTTGTTTTTTTCACTATTCAGGGGAGGAATTTATTTCTTCTCCATTCATTTTCAACAACTTTTTTTACGCTACTGATGGATATTTTAGATTCGACTCAGACTTTAACCAAAAACTATTCAAGTTAATCTTTTATTACTTAGAACAGTAAACAAAATTTTCACTTTAAACTTATAGGTACCTTAAAAATTTCCGTATAAATAAACACATATCTAAAATTCCTATTCTCAAAGAAGATTTCATCTTTATATATTTGAAAAGTAAATAAGTAATTAAGGAGTGATTGTGGAAAACTTACAAAGCATAATTAATGAGTATAGCGACCAATTAAAACATGATTCACACGAAACGGCTATTATCTTGGCTGCTGGACACGGCAAGCGAATCAAATCTAATGTTTCAAAAATGCTGCATAAAATCTGGGGTGAACCAACTGCTGTCAGAGTTCATAAAGCAGCAGCACAGGGACTGGACGAAGCCAATATTGTTATGGTTGTTGGCATCAAAGCCGAGGATGTGATTAAAACAATCGGTAAAAGAAAACAAACCACTTTCGCTTATCAGGAATTCCAAAATGGAACGGGTGATGCTGTTAGAATTGGAATGGAACCACTCAAAAAAATTAATTTCAATGGTGATGTTTATATTTTCCCTGGCGATATGGGTTTGCTGAACAAAGAAACTGTAAAAAAATTCAAAGAAGATTTTCAAAACCTCAACTGCCATATGCTTGTAATGACAGGAATCTATGAAGGTGATTATAGAAAAAATTATTATGGAAGAATAATCCGTGTTCCTCGGAAAGATAAATTCGGAAATGACTCAGGTGAAGATTTCGGAAGTGTAATTGAAATTCTTGAACAGAAAGATATCTTAAACCTTAAAGATGATATTTCGTATGAAGTCAATTATAATGGTAAAACTTACTCATTCACAAAAGAAGAACTTTTGAAAATTCCGGAATTCAATGCAGGTGTTTATGCAGTTAAATTCGATGCACTTCAAAAGCATATTAATGAAATCAAAAGTGATAATGTTCAAGGCGAAATTTATATAACTGACTTGATTTCAATCTTCAATAAACATGGATTAAAAGTGAAAGCCGTTTCACCTGATGACCAGAGTGTTGTGCTCGGTTTCAATGTAAAAAGCGTTTTAAAAGAAATGGAAGCCATCGCTCGCCAGAAAGCTTACGATAGATTAAAAGATATTGTTGAGATTGATGACCCCGATGATTTCTTTATCGCTGATGAAGTGATTGAACAAATCTTAGAAATGGATAAAGCTGGAATTCCTCTTGATATTAAAATTGGTAAAGGCGTCCACATCGGAAAAAATGTTAAACTCAATTATGGTGTTGAACTCAAAAAAAATGTTTATGTCGATGGCAATGTAATTTTTGGGAAGAATGTAAGAATTTGGGAGAATGCTCTGCTCTCAACTTTTCCGCATCAAAAATTTATTATTGGTGATAATGTGGAAATCCTGTGGGGTGATATAATCAAAGGGAATATTATAATTGGTGAAAATTCAAGAATTGAATCAAGTGTCAATATGACAGGCAGTGATGAATATCCATTGAGAATTGGTAAGAATGTTCTTATTAAAGGAACGAGTTACTTGTTTGGAACAATAGTCGAAGACGATGTCCACATTGAACACAGTGTTCTAATCAAAAAGAAAGTAGAGAGAGTTTTGAAAAAAGATGGAACTGTTCGACCGGTAAGATTTTATCTGCCAATGCCTGAGGGCGCTGACTCTGTTACTGACCTTGAAAAACTATGAATGCCCAAAAAGATTTTTAAGAAACATTAACAAATAAAAGGGTTAAAATTATGGAACGATTAAAAAGTATTCTCTTTGTAATTTTGTTATTAACTTTATCTCTGAATTTATTCGGACAAAAGAAAGGTAAGGATATGCAACTCAATATTGATATTCCATATACCAAATATGTTTTAGATAATGGTTTAACTTTGATAGTTCATGAAGACCACAAAGCACCAATTGTTGCTGTAAATATCTGGTATCATGTAGGCTCAAAAAACGAAAAACCTGGCAAAACAGGTTTTGCTCACCTTTTTGAACATCTTATGTTTAATGGTAGTGAGAATTTCAACGACGATTATTTTCAAGCAATGGAAAGAATTGGTGCAACAGATTTGAATGGAACAACCAACGAAGACAGAACAAATTATTTTCAAAATGTTCCTGTGTCTGCCCTGGATATTGCACTATGGATGGAATCAGACAGAATGGGTCACTTGCTCGGTGCAGTAAATCAAGCAAAACTTGATGAACAAAGAGGTGTTGTTCAAAACGAAAAAAGACAAGGTGAAAATCAACCTTATGGTAAAGTGTGGGAATTAATTTCAAAAGGAACTTATCCAGCAGGACATCCTTATTCCTGGACAGTAATAGGCTCGATGGAAGATTTAAATGCTGCTTCACTTGAAGATGTACACGAATGGTTCAAAACTTATTATGGTCCAAATAATGCTGTCTTGGTAATTGCTGGCGATGTAAATACTCAAGAAGTTTATGAAAAAGTAAAAAAATATTTTGGCGATATCCCTCCAGGTCCACCAATAGCAAAACATCAAGCCTGGGTTGCCAAGATGACCGGTACAAAAAGGCAGTTGATGCAAGACCGCGTACCACAAGCAAGAATTTATAAAGTCTGGAATATTCCTCAATGGGGAACTAAAGAATTAACATATCTTGATTTAGTAAGTGATGTTCTTGGCTCTGGTAAAACCTCACGACTTTATAAAAGATTAGTTTATGATGAACAAATTTGCACAAGCGTTCAAGTCTTTGCTTCACCTGGTGAGATTGGAAGTCAATTTATGATTATTGCAACTGCTAAACCTGGAATCGATTTGAAAAAAGTCGAAGCATCACTCGATGATGAGTTGAATAAATTCTTAAAGGAAGGTCCTACTGAGAAAGAACTTGAGAGAGTTAAAACAGAATTTGAAGCTTCATTTATTCGAGGGATTGAAAGAATTGGAGGATTTGGTGGAAAGAGTGATATCCTTGCACAAAATCAAGTATTTGGTGGTTCACCTGACTATTATAAAAACGTTTTAAACTGGGTTAGAAATGCAACTACGTCTGATCTGAAAACTGTATCCAGAGAATGGGTAAGTGATGGAGTTTATATTCTTGAAGTTCATCCATATCCAGAACTCAAAACTATTCAATCTGATGTAGATAGGTCAAAACTTCCTGAACAGGGAACAGCTCCAGAAATAAAATTCCCTGATTTACAAAAAGCTCAACTCAAAAATGGATTAAAAGTAGTCTTAGCTGAAAGACATTCAATACCAGTAGTTAATTTTAACTTAATTGTCGATGCAGGTTATGCTGCCGATCAATTCGGATTGCCAGGGACAAGTAAACTTGCAATGGAAATGATAGACGAAGGAACAAAGAAACGAACTGCTTTGCAAATCAGTGAAGAACTTGCCCTACTTGGTGCATCTTTAGGAAGTGGAAGCGACCTGGATGTTTCTTTCGTTTCTCTTTCTGCATTAAAAAATAGACTCGATGAAAGTCTTGATATTTTTGCAGATGTAATATTAAACCCATCTTTCCCCGAAGAAGATTTTAATCGAATGAAGGCACAGACCATTGCTGCTATTCAAAGAGAAAAAGTAACTCCAACTTCAATGGCTTTGCGTGTATTCCCAAAAATTCTTTATGGTGATAATCACGCTTACGGCAATCCGATGACTGGTTCAGGTACAGAAGAATCGGTAAAAAAAATCACAAGAGAAGATTTAATCAAATATCATCAGACCTGGTTCAAGCCAAATAATTCAACACTCGTTATTGTTGGTGATATAACATTAGATGAAATAGTTCCAAAACTTGAAAAACTTTTTGATAGCTGGAAACCTGGAACAGTTCCAGTGAAAAATATAAGCGAAGTAAGTCATAAGGAAAAACCTGTTGTATATATTCTGGATCGACCAGGTTCACTTCAATCAGTAATCTTTGCAGGACATATTGCTCCTCCCAGCAACGATCCCGATGATATTGCAATTGAAATGATGAATACAATTTTTGGTGGTGCCTTTACATCAAGAATTAATATGAACTTAAGAGAAGATAAACACTGGTCTTATGGTGCATCATCATTTTTAATGGGAGCAAGAGGACAAAGACCATTTGTTGTTTATGCTTCTGTTCAAACTGACAAAACAAAAGAATCGATGATTGAAATTAAAAAGGAACTCGAACAAATGGTCTCAACAAAGCCACCTACTGAAGAAGAATTGAACAAAAACAAACAAAATGAAATTCTCGCTTTACCAGGAAGCTGGGAAACTATGCGTGCTGTTTTAGGCTCTATAGTTACAATTGTCAAGTACAATCTCCCTGATGATTATTACAAAAATTATCCAAATAAACTAAGAAGTCTAAGTCTAAATGATGTTCAACGAGCAACTGAAAAGGTAATCAAACCCGATAGATTAATCTGGGTGGTTGTTGGTGATCGTGCAAAAATAGAAAATGGAATCAGGGAATTAAACTTCGGTGAAATTCATTTTGTTGATGGTGACGGAAATTTAATCCAGTAAATTATTTTTGAATCATTTAGTAAACAAAGAAGACGCTTATCTTTTTCAGCCATTTATTGCAAAGATAAGCGTCTTCTACTAATCACTGTAAAACTAAAGGAGACAACAATGAAATATACCAGACCAATAATCGCAATCTTTGGTGCATTTATTTTCTATGTTATTTACATTCTTTTCTTTGCTGATTCAAAAGAAATTTTCGATATGTCAAAACTAAATCCTGATGACAATAAAAATATAGATATTAGAGTTTATCTTGCCAAAGACAAACCAATTCAAATTGATGCAATGCAAAATATTTCAATCTTTTATGTTAAAGATAAAAACAACAAATTATACAAAGTTCAAGGACCTGCTGATGTACCAGAAAGTTTCCATAATGCTGAAATAGTAGTTATTCGAGGCCACCTGCATCACGATTACTTTCATGCATCATCAATCGTAAAAATTGAATGACAGAATGAGTAATTCAAAACAAAAAATCACAGTAAAAGTTCTTGTAAAAAAACCAAAGGAAGAAGTATGGGCATACTTCACCAGACCTGAACATATTATCCACTGGAATTTTGCTTCCTTTGATTGGCATTGTCCTTCTGCTAAAAATGAACTCAAACCAGGTGGACGATTCTCATATATTATGGCTTCAAAAGATGGGAAATTCCAATTTGATTTTTGTGGGACTTTCAAAGATGTGATTTATCTAAAATACATCTCCTATAAACTTGATGATGGTCGTTTTGTTGAAATAAATTTTGATGAAATGCCTAAAGGAACATTAATTACTGAAACTTTTGAACCAGAGAATGTTTTTCCTGTTGAACTTCAAAGACTCGGTTGGAAATTAATTCTGAAAAATTTCAAACATTATGTAGAAAACTTATAATCTCTAAAATTCTTCTTGTAAAATTTTATTCCACTCATTAACAGCTTCATTTATGGCATCTCGAGTTGACTTTTTATTAAGACAGGCATTTTGAATTGCCTCATCAAAAATATCTCGAAGAATGTCAAACTTTGAAACCTGAAGATATGTACGAAGCCTGTGGGCAAATCTTAAATCTTTTACTCCGATTACTCGTGCTTTCGATTCGAGTGTACCATCGTAATTTGTAAAAAATGAATCTTGTAAAGCTTCAATTACAGATGGAAATGTTATTGTTAGCTTACTAAACTTAAGTTGATTTTTTGCACTGACTAAATAAAAAATAAAATCAGCCGCTTCTTTTTTATGCTTACTTGACGCAAGTACTGAAAGAGACATTGCAGCAAGTTCGTGCCTACCTGTTCTACCAGTTATAACAGAGGCTACATCGGTATTCTTAAAAATTTCTGGAGAATTTTCTCTTATTCTTCTTATAAAAACAGGACCAGTAAAAATCATTGCCACATCACCAGATTGAAAGGGCTCAATAATTTTTGTTCCGGTAGCCAGAATTGATTCTCTCGGTAAATAACCATTTCGATAAAGTTGAACCCACTTATCAATTAATTCAATAGCTTCTTCAGAATTAAACAATGCTTTCTTCATATCATTATCAATCATTTTAATACCTTCCGATTCGAGCATTATAGGAAGATAGCTATCTTTACCGATGTTCCAGAAAAAAGCATATTTACCAGTTCGATTTTTGTATTCTTTTATAAATTCAATCAGTTCTGAAAATGTTTTTGGTAAATCTTTCTCAGTGAAACCAGCATCTTTCAATAACTTTTTATTGTAAATTAAAATATAAGTATTGAGATACCAGGGTAGGGCTACAACTTTATCATTCACAATACAACTCTCAAGTGCATTGGGTAGAAAAATTTTGAATGTATCTTCAGGGTAAAGTGTTTTCAAATCAACAAGTGCTTTAATGCTTTCAAACTTTGCAAGAAAATCGCTGGAAAGATTAATTGCATCAGGAGGATTACCAGCAATAATCGACGATAAAAGTTTTTGTATAGACACATCATAAGGTATATCTACCCATTTGATTTTAATTCCGGGATGTGTCTTCTCATATTCATTGATTAATTCGTGGAAGTAATCGTCAAAGGCAGGACTGAGTTGTAAAGTCCAGAATTCAATTTCAGAAAAATCTTTCTTCTCGCGGCAAGAAAAAATCAATACAAAAAAAATCAAGAACAAATATTTTTTCATTTTAGATTGAAATTTTTTTAATCTACATTGAAACAGTAAATAAGAATATCATTACAATTCAAATATTAGAATTGATTGTGTTGCTCTTCATTGTAATTAAAAATCATTTCGTTAAAAGAAAGAGGCTGAACTAATTTCGTTTCAATTCCTGATTTTTTCTTTTCTTAAATTCCTCAACAATGATGGGCAAGATTTCACCTGATTTGCCTTGAAGGACTACATCAGCCATTTGAGATAAATCAGTTTGATTTTGATTAATCTCAACCAGAAATGCACCACTTTGCTTTGCATAAATTGGAATGTAAGCAGCAGGAAAAACAACAGCAGAAGTTCCGACAGAAAAACAAACATCACATGTTTTTGCTGCTTTCACTGCACCTTCGAATTGATCTTCTGGTAACATCTCACCAAACCAGACAACATCAGGTCTAATTAATCCTCCACATTCACAATAAATTGCTTTATCCGGATAAATATCGCCAAGGTCATATTGTTTTTTGCATTTGATACAATAGTTCCTTTCAATATTTCCATGCAATTCAAAAAGATTTTTTGAACCAGCTCTCCTATGAAGATTATCAATATTTTGAGTTATCACTGCAAATCTTTCAAAATATTTTTCCAATTCGGCAATTGCATAATGGCCTGAATTAGGTTTCACCTCATGCATAATTTTCCTTCGGTGAGAATACCATTCAGTTACTAAATCTGGATTACGAAGAAAAGCATTGAAATTAGCTAACTCTTCTGGTTTTAATTTTTGCCATAATCCATCTTTATCTCGAAAAGTAGGTATTCCACTTTCGGCTGAAACACCGGCACCGGTAAATACAACAACTGAATTTGCAATTAAAAGTTTATCGACAACTTTTTTAATCAGTTCAATCAAAGAGTCCTCCTTTTGACTTTTCTTCCATAGAATTTTTTAAATCGTCTTGAGTCTCTTTCTGATAATATTCAGGTTCTTTAGTAATGAAGAGAGAACTTTGAAGTAGATGATGAAATTTTGTCCAGTTAGAATTCATTTCACCACCACTGTTAATAATTTGTCGATATGCATTTGTTTTTGCACTTAATTCGTCAGCATAGTAGAGAATTATTGATTCTAAAGTTTTTGGTTCAACAGGAGAAGCATTTTCTAATTTTCCTTGATGACTCAAAACAAGATGTAAGACAAGTGTTTGAAGTTCTTCAGGGAAATCAGGAATTTGTTTACAAACGCCATATATCCAGTTTGCAGCAATTACAATATGTCCGAGCAATTTACCTTTATCCGTGTAATCGAAAATAGATTCATAAGATAGCTCTTCAATTTTTCCTACATCATGAAGTATCGCACCTGTAATTAGCAAATCACGATTGATTTGTGGTTGAAAATTTGACTTCTCGGATATATCACACATTAAATCACAAATTTGAATCACTTCGAGAGTGTGTTCGAGTAAACCACCAATGTAATTATGATGAAAAGATTTTCCTGCCGGTGCAAATGTGAATTTTTCAAATCTATCAGTTGTAAAAACATTTTTGATTAGAGATTTTAACCAGTCATTTTGAATCTTTTTTACTCTTGACCAGAATTCCTTTTTCATTTCCTCGGGATTACGAAGAGAAGTAGGAACAAAATCACTGAGAGAAACATTATCGTTCTCATTTGTTAATGAAACTGATTCAATTCTTAATTGCAGACGATCATTAAAAAGTTCAACTGAACCTTTTATTTTTACTATTGCACCAACAAAAGCATTTTTATAAAACTCATCAAATCCTTCCCAGTAATTCCCTGAAATTGTTCCAGACTTATCACTAACTTCTATGACGAGGTAATTATTTCCATCTTTTTTCTGTTTGAGTTCAAATTTCTTTAGAAGAAAGTAATGATCAATAGTGTCTTTGTTTTGAAGTTCTTTGATTGATTTCTGATTAAGCATAAAACCTCTCAATTATCATTACAAAATTAACATAATAAAGTGATTGATATGATTCAATGAAAGTTAGAACAAAACCGTTCAACTCAATCTAAATTAATTTTCTAATAAATAGTTATCGCTGGTGAATAAATTTAATTAAAGATGGTTATATGATTGTTGTTTCTCAAACTCTTCATTTCACAATTATTCTAATTTGTATTTGAACCAAATCTTTCATTTGACAAAACTTCTTCACTTTATAAATTTGCAAAGAAAAAATTTCAATCAAGGAGGACACGAATTTAATTGAACATTATTTTAATAGGTATCTCGATTTATATTCTCTTTCAGCTTGTTTTAGGATTTTACATTTCTCGTTTTATTAAATCTGAAGATGATTATCTTTTAGGTGGTAAAAAACTCGGTTACATTCTTGCAACCTTTTCAATTTTTGCTACATGGTTTGGTGCTGAATCTTGTATCGGGACTGCTGGTGCTGCTTATTCATCAGGACTAGCTGGCGTAACTGCAGATCCATTCGGTTATGGAATTGTTTTATTGCTTATGGGATTCTTTTTTGCAATTCCCCTTTATAAAATGAATCTCACTACAATTGCCGATTTCTTCAAGAAAAGATTTTCCCCATCAACCGAAAAAGTTATTGCCATTTTTATGATACCAACTTCAATTTTATGGGCTGCTGCTCAAATTCGTGCATTTGGTCTTATTCTCTCATCATCATCTAATCTAACAGTTGAATTTTCCATTTTAATTTCAGCCGTGCTTGTGATAACATATACAGTATTTGGTGGATTATTAGCTGATGCATGGACTGACTTAATACAAGGCATTATTCTAATCATTGGTCTTTTAATTTTAATTACATCGATATTTTTTGATGGAATAAATATAAAGGATACTGTCTGGCTAATTTCTTCTAATAAATTTACGCATTTATCTTTATCTGACTCCAAATCTTTCTCTGATATTTTATTTACAATAGAAGCCTGGGCAATTCCAATATGTGGTTCATTAATTGCTCAAGAACTCGTTTCAAGAATTTTTGCTGCTCGTTCACATAAAGTCGCACAAAGATCATCTATCTTAGCAGGTTCACTATATATTTTTGTGGGATTAATTCCTTTAACAATTGGATTAATTGGCTTAAACATTCTGCCTGATATCGAACATCCAGAACAAATTCTTCCACTCGTTGCACAAAAATATCTTTCACCAGTGATGTATATAATTTTTGCGGGCGCATTAATTTCTGCTATTCTTTCAACTGTGGACTCAACTTTACTTGCATCCTCAGCTTTGATGTCTCATAATATAGCCTTTTCAATCTTCAATGTAACCAATGAAAAGAAAAAGTTAATCATAACAAGAATGAATGTATTAATCTCAGGAATTGTTGCTTATTTCCTCGCAACAAAAGCAGAAGGAGTTTACAATTTAGTTAAAGATGCCTCAGCATTTGGTAGCAGTGGAATTTTTGTTGTTTTCATTATTGGTTTAATCAGTTCTTTTGGAAATGGATTGAGTGCAATAAGTTCCGTAATCGCTGGTTCAGTTGTATGGATTATATCACATTATGTTTTTCATTTTGAATTAAGCTATTTGATTTCTTTACTTTCAGCATTTTGTATTTATGTACTCACCGCATTCAGTGAAAAATGGATTTACAATATTTACTCTACAAATAAGAAACTTTCCATAGGTGATCCAGAATAATTGATAAACATTCACTTTTAAAAAAATCAATCTCATAAAAGATAACCTCCCATTATTTATTTTTGTATAAAACGTTGTGAGGTGATTATGAAAAAATTTTTCCAAATAATTTGCTTCATTTGCCTGTGCCTTTTTTATTCATCTCAACTCTTAGCGGATGATTCAACTGTTGTTAATGTTGGTCCAGGCATAAGATATCACTCTGTTTATAAAACCTCTATTGGTCCTTATAACATTAAAATCTTAGAGATTGATATAACCCATCCGAAAAACAAAATTGAAACTGTTCTTGCAAAAGATGTTTTAGGTACCGGTTTTGAAAAAACTTCATCAATGGCAAAAAGAAATAGTCGCAGTGGTCATATTGTTATTGGAGCAGTTAACGCAGATTTCTTTGGTATTAGTGACCCCTACAATCCATACACATTTCTTGTTGGTTCAATGATTTTAAATAACGAATACACTTTTGGACGGATTAGTCAGAGACCTTCTTTTGCCATCGACACACTTAAAAGATTAATTATTGATGACCTGGGTTTTTCAGCGATAATTAAAACAAAGCAGGGTTACAGTAAATCCATTTCAAGTTTAAACGATACAGTAAGAACAAATTCACTTGTAATGTTTAACAAATACTTTGGCAGTTCTACAAAAACTAACAACACTGTCACTGAGTTGAGATTAAAAAGAGTTTCACCACTTGTGATTGGCGATACAATCAAATTTGTAGTGAAAGCAAAAAATGTTGGACTTGGAAATATGTCTTACAACCCGGATGAATATGTTCTTTCTGGAAATGGAACATCAAAAGCATTTCTTGATTCTACAATTCTGGTAAATGATACAATCAAAATAGTTTTCAATACTAATCCTTTTCGTGGACAAATTTATTCAATGACAGGTGGTGGTCCTACACTGGTTATAAATGGAACAATTCCATCAGGATTACAAACTGCTGTTCATCCAAGAACTGCTGTTGGATTTAATCAGGATTCAACAAAAATATTTTTTGTCACAGTTGATGGTCGTCAACCTGGTTTTAGTGTTGGTATGTCTTTGCCTGAACTTGCAAATTATATGCTCTCAATTGGATGCTGGAATGCGGTCAATCTTGATGGTGGTGGTTCAACAACAATGGTCGTGAGAAATAGAGTTGTAAATTCTCCAAGTGATGCAGCAGGAGAAAGATCAGTAGCCAATGCACTTCTGGCAGTTAGTGAAATTTACGCCAGTGAAGTAATCGATAGTTTTTATCTCTGGCCTAGACAAATTTTTATCGATTCAACTCAATCGAAGAAAATTGAAATTTATGGTAAAGATATCTGGGGATATGAAATTGATGTCCTTCCAAGTGAGGTTCAATGGGAAGTTCAGGGAATTCAAGGTTTTGTCGATTCACTTGGATTTTTCTATCCACTTCAAGTTGGTTCAGGAATTTTAATTGGACGAATAAAAAATCTGGCTGATACAATTTCAATCACAGTAACTGGTGAAAAAATTCCAACCTGGAGTTTTTCAGCTGCCGGAAATAACTTGCCATCATGGTTATCTCCTACTGCAAGTACTGAAAGAGGTTTAGCTTATGGTTTTGTAAATAACAATCACAGATTATATGTAGTCTCTAGACCAAATGTTTTAATCTTAGATGCACAAACTGGTGATGTTGTTGGAAATTTAAACATAAGTGGAATTACTGGTGGGACATTTACTCTTAATGATGTCGAAGTAACTGAAGATGGAAAAATTATTGCTGCTAATCTTACAACTAATGCGTCAACTTCAACTTTTAAAGTTTATAAATGGGACAGTGAAACTTCCACTCCACAGGTCATTATAGAATACTCTGGTGGCGCTTATCGTTTAGGAGATAAAATTACTATAGTTGGTAAATGGTCAGATAATTCCGCTGTGCTTTATGCAGGAGTTGCGAATTCAAATAAAATTTTGAAATGGACAATGGGTAATGGTGCGTTCAATCAAACACCGCAGGAAATAATTTTATCAGATGTTTCTAATTACGGAACAAATCCATCAGTTGCACCAGCTGGAATAGGCAACTCAAATTTTTTTGTTAACGCAACAAGTATTCTACCAAAATATTATTCACCTACAGGAACAAATCTTGGAACAGCGCCTTCTGGAATTGTTGCAACGCAAAGTAATGCAATAAGATATTTTGAAAAATCCGGGAAAAAATTTCTGGTCACTTATCAATATGGATCCTTTAATGAGAATGCTCGTATTTTAGATATAACCAATGGAATTCAGAACGCAACAATTTACGAAACCACACCAACTTTAGGTAGCAATCCAAATAATATTGGATTAAGTGGAGATGTAGCTGTTCGTTACTATGGTAGAGGAATATTTATAATTTATGTTCTAGCTACAAACAATGGTATTGGTGCATATCAAATCACAATTGACACAACGACTCTTGTTGAAGATAAGATTTTAAAACCTAACGATTTTTTTCTAAGTCAAAACTTTCCAAATCCATTCAATTCATCTACAAAGTTCAGGTTTGGAATACCGGTCAGAGATTTCGTAAACATTTCAATTTATGAATGTCTGGGTAGAAAAATATCGGAATTAGTAAATGAGATGAAAGATGCTGGTATTTACGAAATTGAAATTAACTCCAGTGATTTGATGACTAATTCAAGTTCTGGAATTTATTTTTATCGACTTGTTTCAAAGAATAAGCAATTAACGAAGAAATTAGTTTTACTGAAGTAATGCTGAGTTGAAAAGATTAAATCTTGAATTTATGTATTAGACTGAATCAATTAAGCAATCAGCTGAAAATTCTAAAGTTCTTAAAAATTCTTATTACAAAAACAAATATTGCAATTAGCCATCAACCTCTGTTTCGCCAAAGTGAATGTAAAAACTTGAACCAAAACCCTCTTTACTATAAAAAGAAATATCAATGTTGTTTAGATTTAAATATCTTTTAACAAGTGCAAGACCGAGACCCACACCTTCGTAAGGTCTATTCCATCCAAGTTCTTGTTGAGTATAAGGTTCAAATAATCTTTCTTGATATTTTTTAGAAATACCAATTCCAGTATCACTTACCTCAAGCAATAATTTTTTTTGTTTGTCTCTTTTTAAGTGAATTTTAACCGACCCCCTCTTTGTATATTTAACTGCATTATCAATAATGTTAGCAATTGCTTGAGTGACGCAGTAGTTATCAGCATTGATAAAAACTTCTCCACATTCATTTTTAAATTCAAATTCAAGATTTTTTAGAGTTGCAGTGTATTTAAACTCTTCATAAAGTGATTGGATTAACTGAGTTAAATTTATTTTTTGTTTTTTAACAGGGAAATCTCCGATAACAATTCTGGAGTAATTCATTATCATTTCAATCGTGCGCATAAGTCGATTACCAGCGGACTTTATCACATTAAAGTAATTTCTTTCACTTTCTTTTAGTAATTGTTCAGCAGCCTCTCGGACCAAGTCACTATATCCTAAGATTGCGTTAAGTGGGGTTCTAATTTCATGAGAAATATTAGCAATAAAAGTATCTTTCATTTTACTTGCCATTTCTGCCATTTCTTTGGCAGCTTTCATGCTTTCTTCAGCTTCTTTAATTTTTGTTATGTCCACAATTAAAACAAAAACCCCAATAATCTCTACATCCAAGAAAATAGGAACACCCATAATTTGAACGTATGCAAGAGAGCCATCTTTTTTCTTCAAATAAGTTTCTTTAATGATTTTCTCGCCTCTAAATAGTCTAATGAAGAAATTCTTATTAAGTGCATCCATTTCATAAGAACAACATACCTCTGAAATCGATTGTCCAATTTCTTCATTATTATGAAAGTTGAAAAACTTTTTGAATTGTTGATTATCTATTTGAATCTTTTCATGTTTATCGACGAGTGCAATTGCAATTGGAGAATTTTCAAATAATTGTTGAAATTTGGTTTTTTCAAATAACAATTCTCTTTCAAATCTCTTTGCTTCAGTAATATCATGTACGATTACAAGTAGATAATTCCTTCCATCAATTTCGACATTACTTGAAAAAATAGCCACATCTTTTAATGAACCATCTTTTAATTTATGTTTCGTTTCAAAATAATTTTCTTCACCTCTTACAACTTTATTAATTCCCTCCATCAATTCTTTCTTATCGCGAGTACTAATATCAAAGATGCTTAGAGATTTAAGTTCATTAATTGAATAGCCATAGAATTTTACGGCTGATTTGTTTGCGTCTATAATTTTCCCTGTCTCAGGATCAATTATAAGTTTTACTGCTGAATGTTCTTCAAACAATTTTCTAAATCTTTCTTCACTTTTTATAAGTTGATCCTGAAATTTTTTTTCAATGGTTACATCTCGTGCAATCCCATGCAAACCGATGATTTTATCTTCCTTATAATTGGGGATTTCAAAAATTTCAAGAATAATTTTACTACCATTTTTATGAAATATCTCAAGATAAACTGGGAATTCCCCTTTTTCTCCTTTTAGTAATTTTCTCGTATTTATTCGAGTTTTTTCATTAATTGGATTATCTGTTAAAAACCAGTGATTTGTTCCAACCCATTCTTCAACCTTATGCCCTGTAATATTTTCAACCGATGGAGATATATATGTAATTCTTCCCTCGTGATCATGGGTATAAAAGAAAAAGTATGGTGTACCTTCGACAAGTAATCTTAATTTCTCATTACTTTCAATCAGTTTTTGTCTGAAGTTTACTCTTTCAGTTACATCAGTAATAAATCCCTCAAGAGCAATAACTTCCCCTTTTTCATTATATATTCCTCTTCCTCTCTCCCATACCCACTTAACTTCACCGGATTTAGTTATAATCTGATATTCATGTTCAAAAACTGATTTTTCGGCAAGAATTCTCTGCCACTTTTCCCACAACAATTCTCTAAAATCAGGATGAATGATATCATTAAAGGCTAAGGTGCGATTGTGTATAAAATCTTCTGGTTTATAACCAGTGATTTCTTCAACTTGATGAGTAAGATATTCCATTGTCCCGTCTCTATCATTGAGACATCGATAGATAAAACCTGGAAGATTATTTATTAAGGTTTGAAGAAATCTCAAATTTTCTTGAAGGTCTGCTTCTGCTTTTCTTCTTTTCGCATCATTTTCTATTGCCTCAAGAGCGTAGGAAATATCTTTGCTTATCTCGTCAAGTAATGCAATCTCTGCGGAATCGAAGAAGTTTTTTATGCTCGAATAGTAAATAATAGTATAAGACACATTATTAAAAACCTTTAATGGGAATGAAGCCACTGATTTTATTCCAAATTGTACAAGTTCAGGCAACATAGCTTCAACATTTGTAATAATTTCTAAATCATTAACTATTTGATACTTACCATTTAAGATACTCTTAATTATAAGGGAATCCTGAGTACTATTCTTATTGATTTTTAAAATTAAATTATTTAAATCAATATCAATCTTTCCAGCATAATAATATCTTTTAATTGTTCTTTTATTTTGTTCAAGCTCAGCTATCCAGACAAATTTAAAGTTACCCTCTCTCACGGCAATCTCACATATCTTTTCTAATAATTCCTCTTCATTTTTTGTTACCACGATTAATTCATTCACTTCACTAAGTAAAGAATACAAGCTGGTTAACCTTAAGATTTCACGTATTGATTCTTTCTGTACACTGAGGTCGTAAAAAGACATTAAAATATATCCTTTACCATCAATCTCAAATTTTTCAGCGTTTACAATTAAATCAACTTGCTTATCAGCATTTACAACAACACTTAGTTCAATATTTTTTATTGAACCTGTAGTATTTAGCCTCGGTATTATAAAATTATCAAGGTCTTTACGTGTAAATAAATTTATTTCTTCGAGTGATTTTCCAAGAATTTCATTTCTTGAAAATCCAAAAAAACCTAAAAACGTCTCATTAACATCTGTAATAATCTTCGAACTGGCATCAATAAGAATAAATGGGATTGTAGTTTTATGAAAAATCGTTGAAAATTTTTCTTCACTTGCTCTAATGAGATTTGCACTTTCCTTGAATTGAGCTTGTAACCAGAATATTTTACCTATGATAAATCCCACTACGGGATAAATAATTAAAATCGCTTCTCTCAATTGAGTTAAAACCGTTCCTCTAAAATTAAATGGTAATTAAAACATCAGAAGATACATAATTATATGAACAATAAGATTTAGGAAAATAAGTGTAAAATTGTTAACCGTAATCTTTTTCTTTGTGCTTAAATAATTAAATAGCAATCCCACAACTATTGATTCAAAAATTACAAGAACGCCAACAAGTGCACCAGGTCCACCAATATAAATTCGATATGCAGCAGATAATAACCCAGCTGTAATTCCACAAATTGGTCCATAAAACAATGAAGAGACACTCAGGATAATTGACCTCCCATCAAAGATTAATCCTTCAGCTAACTTTAATGGGTATTTCATTCCAACTATTGATATGAGACCAAAGATTATTCCAATTAGAAAAATCTTAAATCTAAGATTTTTAAGGCGAGAAAAATCAATTAGGTTTGCAAAAACACTTGCACTCAAGATTAATGAAAAATTAAATAATAATTCTTTTATAGCCATATTTTTCTTTTTACCCTTACATATTAAACTAAAAAAGTTCCTAACATTTTTTCGAGTTAAGACTTGTTATTTTGAACATGTATATGATAATATAAAATTAAACAACTCAATATTATTATAAAGTTTTCCACCAACTTTACCAAACCAACTTTAGAAGAACTTTCACCATAGCATCCACATTCAATATCAAGTCCTTTAATCATTGCAATGACAACAAGGAGAGTAAACATTATCATCAAAGAGCCAAATAAAATTAAATTAGCTCTTAACTTGAACTTGAATATCAAACCAAACGCAATAAAGAGTTCAAGCCATGGAATTAGAAGAGTAGATAAGTTAACAATCCAATCCGGAAAAACCTGATAAGCATCAACAGAAAGAGCAAAAGCATAAGGATCTTTTAGTTTCTCTATTGAAGATAAAACAAAGATAAATGCAAGAATTAAGCGAATTATTTCAAACAAAATAATTTTCATATTTAATTTCATCTTTTAACTGGTAAATTTCTTTTTAGCCAACCTTCAATACCTTCGTACATTATCCAGAGATTTTTAAAACCAAAAGTCTTGAGTCTTTCAGCAAGCTGATGACTTAAATTACAATGAATTCCTTCACAATAAATTATTAGAAGAGTATCTTGAGGTAATTCGAAAATTTTTTCAATGTAATTATCAAAATTTTTTACAGAAATATTTATTGCACCGGGGATATGACCATTTGAAAAATCTTTCTCGCTCCTTGCATCGATAATAATAGCTTTGTCAAAATAAACCTGTGCTTCTTCAATTGAAACTTCTCTAATATCTTCCTTGGTTTTTTGATTTGATTTATCTCTGGCTATCTCAATAAAATTAAAATTCCCATAAACAATTAATGTGTAAGCAACAGAAAAAGTTAATGTCAATAAAATGATTTGAATTAGATTTTTAATTAATTCGAGGTTTAAAATTTTTTCCTTCATGTTTTTATTTTAATATAAAAAAAGCCACCATAAAATCTGGTGGCTTCAAAATTCAAAAATTAGATCAATAAAAAATTAAGTGCCTTCGGAATAATCTGAAATATATTTTATTTGTTCTTTTGTTAGCTTATCAATCTTATAACCAAGAGTTTTCAGCTTAATAGATGCAATGAATTGATCCTGTTCTTCGGAAATTTCGTGAACTGAATTATCCAATCGAACACCCTTTTTGTCGAGTTCTGCTAATCTTATTTGAGACATAAATTGATTGGCAAAAGACATATCCATTACTTCAGATGGATGACCTTCAGCAGCAGCTAAGTTAACCAGACGACCTTGAGCTAAGACATAAATTTTCTTTCCGTTTTTCAGAGTGTATTCTTCGTTATTTTCTCTGATCAGTCTCTTCGATTTAGCAAGCCTGGCAAGGTCATTGAGATTTATTTCGCAATCATAATGACCTGTGTTGCAAACAATTGCACCATCTTTCATTTTTTCAAAATGCTTCTTAACGATTACATCTTTAACACCAGTTGCGGTAATAAAAATATCTCCAATTTTTGCTGCTTCGTCCATTGGCATCACACGGAAACCTTCGAGAGCTGCTTTTAATGCTGCTGTTGGTTTGACTTCGGTGACAATAACATTGGCACCCATACCAGCAGCTCGCTTGGCAACTCCACTTCCGCAATGACCATAACCAGCAACGACAAAGTTTTTACCAGCAAGAAGAACACTTGTGGCTCTCAGAATTCCATCAATTGAAGATTGACCGGTTCCATAGACATTATCAAAATCCCATTTTGTTTCAGCATCATTAACAGCAATGACAGGATATTTCAAAGCGCCATCCTGAGCCATTGCACGAAGTCTCTTCACACCTGTTGTAGTCTCTTCTGTTCCACCGATAACTTTTTCTGCAAGTTTTGGATATTTATTATGGATTGTAAAAATTAAATCAGCACCATCATCGAGTGTAAGATTAGGTTCGAACTTTAGAGTTTGCTCGATACACCAGTAAAATTCTTTAACATTCATTCCATGCCAGGCAAAAATAGAAATTCCTTTTTTTGCTAAAGCTGCAGCAACATCATCTTGAGTTGAAAGAGGATTGCAACCACTCCAGCTAACTTCAGCTCCAGCAGCAACAAGAGTTTCTATCAATACAGCTGTTTCTTTTGTCACATGTAAACAGCCGGCAATTTTATAACCTTTCAATGGTTTTGTTTTGCTGTATTCTTTTCTTAATTCCATCAAAACAGGCATTCTTGATTCTGCCCATTCAATTTTTTTTCGACCTTCATCAGCTAATTTTAAGTCACGAACTTTGTAAACACCAGGTTTGTAATCCATTTAAATTTGTCTCCAATTTTATTTTACATTTACTTAATTAATGATTTAAACATATCAACTAAATCGAGTTTTTCCCAGGTAAAACCATTTTCATTTCTTCCAAAATGACCATAAGCAGCAGTTACTTTATATTTAGGTTTTTGCAAATCAAGTCTTTCGATAATCCCTTTAGGAGTTAAATCAATTTCTTTTAGAATAAAGTCAGCAAGTTGTTTATCTGGAATTAATCCAGTTCCATATGTATTTACAAAAATTGAAACAGGTTGAGCAACACCAATTGCATAAGCAATTTGAACGAGACATTCCTTAGCAAGACCAGAAGCAACAACATTTTTTGCGATATGACGGGCAGCATAAGTTGCACTTCTATCAACTTTCGTTGGATCTTTACCACTGAAAGCTCCACCACCATGAGGCGCATAACCTCCATAAGTATCAACAATGATTTTTCTACCCGTTAAACCAGTATCACCATGAGGTCCACCAATTTCAAATTTTCCAGTTGGATTGACATAATAGATTGTTTTTTCATCAAGTAAATTTTCGGGAATAACTTTTTTCACAACATGTTCAATTACATCTTCTCGAATTTTACTTTGAGGTACATCACCATCATGTTGAGTTGAAACAACAACTGTATGAACTCGAACTGGTTTTTTGTTTTCATTGTATTCGATTGTAACCTGAGATTTAGCATCAGGTCTAAGGTAAGGCATCAATTGTTTTTCCTTTTTTCGAATTTCAGCAAGTCGCTTCACAAGTTTGTGAGCATACATAATAGGTGCAGGCATAAATTCTTCAGTCTGGTCAGTGGCGTAACCGAACATCATTCCTTGATCACCAGCACCACCTTTATCAACTCCCATTGCAATATCAGGTGATTGTGAATGAATAGAATTTAAAACCGAACACGAATCAGCATCAAATCGATAGACTGGACTTGTGTAACCAATTTCACGAATTGTTTCTCGCACAACATCCTGAATATTTACCTGAGCTGTTGAAGTAATTTCTCCACCTACAAGTACAAGCCCGGTGGTGACAAATGTCTCACAAGCAACTCGTGCTTTAGGATCCTGTCTGAGATATTCATCTAAAATTGCATCAGAAATTTGATCACAAATTTTATCTGGATGCCCTTCAGAAACAGATTCAGATGTAAAAAGCATTGACATTCTTGTTTCTCCAATAATTAGTTTTTAATCAAAAATAATTTCTGTTGAATCGCCAGTATTTAATTTTCTGAACTGGCCCTTAATGATTGTATTATTTCCAATAATCGAATCTCGTAAAATTTCATTTTCAACGATTGCATTGACACCAATGATACTATTAACAACAATTGAATTTTTAATAATTGCACCATCGTTAATTGTCGTATATGGCCCAATTATACTATTTTCTACCTTACTTTTTGGTGATATATAAACTGGTTTGATAATAGTAACGCCATCTATACTTTCAGTGTTGTTAAATTTTTCAAGTAAATGATGATTTGTAGAGAGTAATGTTTCTGGTTTCCCACAATCAAACCAGCCTTCAACTAAAAATGGAATAAATTTTTCACCTTTATCAAGCATTAATTGTAATGCATCTGTCAACTGGTATTCATCTTTTGTTCTTATATCTTTTTGAATAATCTCATCAAGACATTCTGTAAGTAGTTTTGAATTCTTTATATAATAGAGTCCCACTATAGCAAGATTACTTATTGGTGTTTCAGGTTTTTCAACAAGTTTTGTGATGAATTCATTTTCAACTATGGCAACTCCAAATCTTCGCGGGTCTTCAACTTCTTTTACGCCCAGTGCTGAATATTTAGAACTCAACATAGATTTCAAATCAACATCAAAAACAGTATCGCCAAGTACAATTAATAACTCATCATTCATAAAAGTTTCCCGGGCTAAATAAATTGCATGGCCTAATCCATGTTGTTCTTCTTGATCGATATATTCAGCATCAAAATCATAATTATGTTCAACATACTCAATTACTTTTTCTCCAAGATAACCAATAATAAATGTAACTTTCGAAATTCCTTCGATTTGAATTCTATCAAGAATATGACCTAAAATCGGTTTCCCTGCGACATTGAGTAATACTTTTGGAAGTGTATAGGTATGTGGTCGCAGCCTTGTACCGATTCCTGCAACTGGTATAATGGCTCTAATGTTTTTCATAAATTGATTACAAACATAAATAAAGTGCTTTTTAATATCAATTTAGCTTATGTAAGATTTTCCCTAAACTCAATATTAAAATAATTATAGAACCTGAAATAAAATCCGTTTTACAGAATATTTTTTTTAGACAACCCCTCGCATCTGTAAAAATTAAAGTTTTAGATGCCGGAATATGTTTGTCATGGATTTTCTTGTATAACATTCACTACGGCAATATTGAGTTCTAAGAACTCATAGAGTGACAAGATCAAACCTTTCAAAAAACACCGAAAACTGAATTCCATTAATGAAAATCAAAAAGGATTATCAATTCCCACAAATCTTATAGCAGAAGTAATTAATAAAAATATTTCATTAGTTGATTACACAATGAACAATCAGACATCAATCCAGTAAGTTAATTTAATTAGAAATATATCGTTTGTGTCTGACCTCAATAAATTCTTTAAATCTCTACCAAACGATAATCTACCCGGATTGTCAGAATTTGTTTGATCGTGTGTCCATGCAAAATAAAGAGCTGAACCTGGCAAAAATTCCCATCTTAAAACTACATTAGTTCTTAAAGATTTAAAATTAAAATCAGGATTGGAAATGGTAAATTTTTCACCTGGACCATTTCCATCCGGGTCGATTTCATAATTATCATTTTCGATCCGATTAATGCTGCCATTATCTTTACCATAAATAATGAAATCATAAGTGCCCGCAGATTTTAATTCTTTGAGATTTGAATAAGCACCTACCGAGAAAAGTGGTTGAGCAAAAAGTTGCAGAGTTAATTTAGGAGTAAATGTCCAGTTTAATCTTATATTCGTTGAAAATGTTCTTTGAAGTAATTCACCAAAAATATATCGAACACCGTATGTATGAACAGCAAAGCTATCTCTAACATTACTAATCCATTGAGCTTTATTTAAATTAAATTCAAATGTTGGAGTAAATGAAAAATTAATCTGAGAATTAGGTTTCCACTCAAATGATAATTCTGAATTATAAGATTTTGAACCATCTCCAGAATAATCCTGACGAAAGTTTACTTCAACTACAAGATTTTTTCTCTCATCAGATTCAAAATTAAAATTAAACCAATTTGCATCTGGTCTGATTGTTAAAGGTCCACCTCGAGTTAAATCCTTTTGATATACTTGAGGTGCATAACCAAAATTTAGCCTGGCAGAATAAAAATTTAGAAATTGAACTCTACCAAAAATCATAAAACCTTTATTCGTCGGATTCCCTTCAAAATCTGAATTGCCAAAAATTGAAAACATTATGCTTTTCATTCTTGTAATTCCATCTGGAACAAACCAGTTATAACCTAAAGCCAAATGAGCATTCATTAAATCAGAACGATATTGAAAACCTAAATCATTGGTTTCAAACTCAGGTGTAATAAATCCAAAGGCAGTGTTTAAAAAGAAATTTCCCTTTTGTTTGTTTATTGTAAATCTTCCAGCATAACCTGAAAATTCTGTTTTCATTGTATCGAGTTTATTTCTTTTCGCATCAGGTCTTTGAAAATATCTCTGTGGTGCTTCTTGAAGTTTTCTTATCGATTCTCTTGAACCTTTTTGATATGAACCAACAACATAACCAGTTAAAACATAGGTTTGATTTTCATCCAGATAAGTCCAGCCATCAACTCCATAAGTAAATGAATTCCTAACAAGTTTTGAATCAATGTATGGGTCTCGAATATCTCTGATTACGCTACCTGCAATAAATCCAATAGATTGATTTCCCGAATTAAATTCCTTCTGAGTTCTAAATAAACCATAGTATGTTAAGGGCTCAATTTCCTGTTCAAATCTTATCGATGATGAATCAATTGTTGCATAAGTTCTTTCAGTCAATGCGTTAATGAAATTTACAGACCAGCTATTCGTAATTTTCCCGGATAATTTTGCTGCACCAAGAATTCTTGTTTCTTTTGGATAATTTACAAATCCTTCATGCTTTACAGGAATGCGAGGTGGCTTGCCAATCCTTCGAGAATAAAAAATTCTTGGATCAGGCCAGTTGAATGAGAAAAAATTATTTGAGCCACCAACACCAAAATTCAATAAGTTAGAACCTTCTATGAAAAAAGGTCTTTTTTCTCTGTAAAAAGTTTCAAAAGCAGTTAGATTAATTACAGCTGGATCAACTTCAACCTGACCAAAATCGGGATTGATAGTTCCATCGATTGTCAAGTTACTTCCAATTCCAATCTTAAAATCAGTTCCAAAATTTTTTAAATACTGATTGCTCTTATAAAAAGGGTCAGCCGGGTCATGAATGAGATATTGAGCTTTACCAACAACATATGGTAGAAATTCGATTCTTTGTTTTTGTTTAATTCCAGTAATTCCTGTTAAAGTTGCAAAATGCGAAACAAAACCCGACTCTTTTTTAGGCACATAAACAAAATGTACTTCTTCTTTTTTCCGATTTATAATTCTGAAAAAATTAATTCCCCAGATTTGTTCATCAGCCTTTTTAAATCGCAATTGAGAAAAAGGTATTTTAATTTCAACACACCAGCCCGAATCGAAAATTGAAGTCCCATATTCCCAAACACCATCCCATGTTTCATCATCCCATCCATCATTAAAAAATTGACCATCGACAATTGAACCTGAAGGATTCACAAGAAAGAAAAAGGCATTCCGTTTATCAAAATAAGTATCGATTGCAACACCAAAATAATCAGATGACAGAAATTGGTCTCTTCTACCAAGGAGTTTTGATATTGAATCTGGTCTGGAATCATAAAGTTTAGCCGATACATAAAAATTATGTTCGTCATAGAAAACCCAGACCTCAGTTTTTTCAGTGGCTGGTTTTCCTTCATCAGGATCTCTTTGAGTGAAATCACTAACTGAAGGACTATTATAAACTTTCTCTTTAAGAATTCCATCAATAACAATAGTTTCGTTAACTCGAAAAGCTTTAACAGTTTTCGAATCATTCGATTTATCAGAGGCGAAAACGCACTGAGATTGTAGTAATACAATCACTATATAAAGAGAAATATTTTTAAACATACTTGTTATAACGAAGGATTTAAGAAATTGTTATCGATTATGATTTTAAAGTTCAGGATTAATCTACTTTCTGAACTTCCTGGATTTTTTGCTTAATGAGATTGATAAGCTCTTCTCGGGAAATTTTTTCAATAGTAAATTTATTTGTTCTCACAATGGTTTCTATATCGTCGCCTTCGCCTTTCAAATGTCGATAAAGATTAAAGCCCAGTCTATTTCTGTCATTCATTACAGGTAGATAATCAGCAAGACTTTCGGCAATTTTATAAGCTATTTTTTCAATACTATCTTCTGGATAAGGTTTCACTGGTGCTGGTGGTAATGATGTCATACTTAGTTCCTTCTCAACTTAATTTTTTAATGAATCTAATTGCAATTTAGCCAGAGCATAAATTTTTACAAAGCTCCCTTATCGACAATTTTCGTTAATTTCGCTATAAATGAGAGAGAGAAAAAAAATATTAGTTATCCGGTTAAGTTCACTTGGAGATGTTCTTCTCACTTATCCATTACTCTATATTTTAAAAAAGAAAGAAGCTGAGTCGGAAATTCATTTTGTTGTTAAAGAACAATTCGTAGATGCAATTCGAACCAATCCTTTTATCGATAAAGTATTGATTTATTCAAAGAATCAACTGAAAGAATTAAAAACTTCAATAAAGAAAAATAAATACGAAGTCATAATTGATCTTCAAAACAATATTAGAAGTCGACTACTTTATTTTCTTGAACGAAAGGCAAAAATTTATCGCTTCAAAAAACCTGGTCTTAAAAAATTCCTGCTTGTCAATTTTAAAATTAATTTACTCAAAGAAAATCCATCGATTTCACTTCAATACATTAAGACGATTTATCCTGACTATAATTCAAAAAATTTAGATTTATATTTTCACATTCCTCAGGATATCGAAACAAAATCACTTCAGAAGATTTCCGTTGAAAATTTAAATCGACCGATGATTGGAATTTGTCCTGGTTCCAGACATTTCACCAAACGATATCCTGTTGAAAAATTCAAAACATTAATTCAAAAATTTCTGGATGCAAATTTTACTGTAGCTTTATTTGGCGGAAAAGATGATTTTGATATCTGTAAAGAGCTTGAAATAAATCCGTCAGTTAAGAATTTTCAAAATGAAAATGATTTGTTAGAAACTGCTTCGATTATGAAAAAATGTTCAATCATAATAACAAATGACTCTGGATTAATGCATCTTTCATCACTGCTTCAAATTCCAGCTATTGCCATATTTGGTTCAACAGTAAAAGAATTTGGTTTCTTTCCGATTTACGATAAATCGATTGTAATTGAAAATAATAATTTGAAATGTCGCCCTTGTTCTCACATTGGTCGATCAGAATGTCCAGAAAAACATTTTAAATGTATGAATGATATTAACCCTGAATTAATTTTTAACAAATCAATAGAATTAATTATGAGTAACCAGTAATGAATCAATGGATATTGATTTATAATTATTTAACGATTCCTTTATTTGGATTTGTCCTGAAGGTTGCAGCTATTTTCAACAAAAAAATAAGAACAGCTCTAAAAGACAGAAATCAATTATTTGAAGATTTGAAAGAAAAAATTCAGAAGATTGATCAAACTAAACCTTTGATATGGTTTCATTCATCCTCTGTTGGTGAATTTGAACAGGCAAAACCAATAATTGAAAAAATCAATGCTAAAAAAGAATATATAATTCTTGCTTCGTTCCTTTCCCCCAGTGGTTACTATGCAGCCAGGAGGTACGAAAAAGCAGACTTAATAACCTATTATCCATTTGATTCGAAAAAAAATGTTCTAAAATTTATTGAGATAGTTAATCCAAGAATCTTAATTTATATGCGTTACGACATCTGGCCAAATTCAGTGATTGAACTTTCAAAGAGAAAAATTCCTGTTTTTCTGGTTGATGCTACAATGAAAAAAAACTCGCCGAGAAAATTTCCATTGATTAAAGACTTTCATCGATTTTTATTTTCAAAATTTGAGAAAATTTTAACGATATCCGAAGAAGATAAAAATGGATTTCTCAGTTTTGGTATTCCTGAAGAGAAAGTTCTTGTGGCTGGAGATACAAGATACGATAGAGTTTATCAAAAGAGTCAGAATGCCCTTAAACAAAAAATTCTAAATGAAAATATCATTCGCAATAAAAAAATTTTTGTTGCTGGAAGTACTTGGAGTGAAGATGAGAAGGAATTATTTCCTGCTCTAATCAAATTACATAAAATTGAAAAAGACCTGTTATCGATTATAGTTCCTCATGAACCATCAATTCAAACACTGGAACAAATCGAGTTTGAATTAAAACCACATATCTCGACAATTAGATTTTCAATGTTAAATCAATATGCTGATGAAAAAATTATAATAGTGGATTCAATTGGAATTCTTCTAACTCTCTATGCTTATGCTGATGTTGCATTTGTTGGTGGAGGTTTTAAATCGAACATCCATAATGTTCTTGAGCCTGCTGTTTATGGTATTCCAGTTTTATTTGGACCAAAGTTTTCCAATAGTCAGGAAGCATTTCAATTGATTAAAGAGAATGGCGGATTTTCAGTTAGTAATAAAGTTGAAATTTATAAATTACTTCGTAAACTATTTTCTGATGAAACCTTTAGAAGAAATACAGGAAACAATGCAAAAAGATTTGTTGAAAAAAATATTGGAGCAACAGAAAAAATTGCTCAAATTTTAATGGAATATATTTGACGTTAATAATAGTCAAAAGAGTTCTCTCTTCATCTCAGATAAAATCAGGAGAAAAATAAAAATGAAAACACAAAATCTATTAATTATGTTTGTATTGTTATTATTTCCAATGATACTTACATCATGCAGTAAAGAAATGCCAGAAAAAATTTTTTACAATGGTAAGTTTTATTCACTTGATGATAAAAATTCCACTTACGAAGCAGTGGCAGTCAAGAATGGTTTAATCTACGACCTTGGCACATCAGAAGATTTGTTGAAAAAATATCCTGATGTCGAAAAAATCGATTTACAAGGGGCTTTTGTTTTTCCAGGATTCATCGATTCTCACGGACATATAACTGGTTACGGTGAAAAACTTCTTCAAATAGATCTTGTGGGAACAGAATCAAAAGAACAAATCGCTGAACTTGTAAATCAAAAAGCACAGCAATTAAAAGAAGGTGAATGGATCTTCGGAATTGGCTGGGATCAAAATGACTGGATGGATAAATCATGGCCTGATCACAAAATTCTTGATAAAGCAGCACCAAAAAATCCTGTTGCATTAACAAGAATAGATGGACATGCACTCTGGGTAAATAAAAAGGCTCTTGAACTTGCAGGAATTACAAAAGATACACCAAACCCTGATGGTGGCGAAATCAAAAAAGATAAAAATGGAAATCCCACAGGACTTTTAATTGATAATGCAATGAATCTAATCTACAAAGTAATTCCACCTCCAACTGACGAAGATTTGATAAACACAATTTTAGTTTCAACAAGAAATCTGGTGAAATATGGAATAACTTCTGTTCACGATATGGGCGTCAATGAAAGAACAATTAAAATCTACAAAAAGCTTGGTGATGATGGTTTACTTCCACTTCGAGTTCACATTTATGTTGATGGTATTGGTGATACATGGAATAAATATCTAAAAGAAGGAAAACTCACCGGTTATGCAAATAATTTTGTAAATGTAGATGGAATAAAACTTTTTGTTGATGGTGCAATGGGTTCCCGTGGTGCCTTAATGACTGAACCTTATCAAGATGATCCCGGAAATTATGGATTGCTCCTTTTGAGTGAAGATGAAATTTATAAAGTTGCAAAAGACGCTTTATCCCGTGGACTTCAGGTTGCAACTCATGCTATTGGTGACTCAGGAAATTTCCTCGTCTTAAACGCTTACGAAAGAGCATTTAAAGAATTAAAATCAGATAATCACAGATTTAGAATTGAACATGTTCAGGTTATAAACCCGGAAGATGCGAAACGATTAGGTCGACTTAAAATAATTCCAAGTATGCAACCTGTTCATGCAACTTCTGATATGCCCTGGGCTGAAGCACGACTTGGACCAGACAGAGTGAAATGGTCTTATGCTTTAAGAATGGTTTTGAATGAAAGTAAAATGATTGCTGGTGGTTCTGATTTTCCTGTTGAAAATCCAAGTGTTCTTGAAGGGATCTATGCTGCAATAACGAGACAGGATAAAAATGGTCATCCAGAAAATGCAAACGATGTTTTACAATTGGTAAAAGAAAATAAATGGGTTCTTTCAAAAGAGGGAATTAAAAATCCAGAGAATTTTGAAAATGGATGGTATCCCGATCAGAAATTGACAATCGATGAAGCAATCAAATGCTTTACAAAATGGGCAGCATATTCAGTATTCGAAGAAAATAAAAAAGGAACGATTGAAATTGGTAAGTGGGCAGATTTCACAATTTTAGATAAAGATTTGTATAACATTCCACCGAAAGAAATTCTTAAAACAAATGTCGTAATGACTGTTGTTAATGGTAAAGTAGTTTATAAAAAGTAAAAAGACTTTTAATAAGGATTAATTTTTAAAAATGTTAAGGAATTTTTTAGCAAGAGAAGATTGATTTGAATGAGATTTGATCTTGAGATTAAATAATCATTGCAAGACAATTCAATCAGCAGTGTTGAAGCAATCATTCTATAAAACATTTTTCGATTTTATTCTGAGTGATATATGGAATGATTGCTTCGTTGCGATTAAACACGAACATCATAATGACAGAAAAATTTTTTGAAATACTTTTCAGGAAAATGTTCGTTCTTTAGAACTTATGGTGAGTTAATAGATTTAATTTGTCAGACTTCTTACAGGAGCTGGAATTCTTCCACCTCTTAAAACAAATTCCTTTGAAGAAATATTTCGAACCGGCATAATTGGTGCTGAACCTAATAGCCCACCATATTCAACCATATCACCAACTTTTTTCCCGAAAGCTGGAATAATTCTAACGGCTGTTGTTTTATCATTAATCACACCAATTGCACATTCATCAGCAATTATTCCTGCGATTGTTTCTTCTGGAGTATCACCCGGAACTGCTATCATATCAAGACCAACTGAACAAACACACGTCATTGCTTCAAGTTTTTCAAGTGAAAGATGTCCTTTTTGAACTGCTCTTATCATTCCAGCATCTTCTGAAACAGGAATGAAAGCTCCACTCAAACCGCCAACATAAGAACTTGCCATCAATCCACCTTTTTTGACTGAGTCATTGAGTAATGCAAGAGCTGCTGTTGTTCCTGGTGCACCAACTGATTCGAGTCCCATTGCTTCTAAAATATCAGCGACTGAATCACCTTCAGCAGGTGTAGGTGCAAGAGAAATATCGACAATTCCAAATTCAACACCTAACAATTCAGCAACTTTCCTCCCGATTAATTCACCAGCACGAGTAATCTTGAAAGCTGTTTTTTTAATAATCTCACTGAGTTGTCCTAAATCAACTCTTCCTGCTTCTCGAATTGCTTGAAGCACAACTCCTGGCCCACTAATTCCAACATTAATTGATGCCTCTGCTTCTGAAACTCCATGGAATGCACCGGCAACAAACGGATTATCTTCAGGAACGTTACAAAACACAACAAGCTTTGCACATCCAATAGAGCCATCTTTCGCAGTCAATCTTGCTGTCTCTTTAATTTGATGACTCATCAAATTTATTGCATCCATGTTAATTCCAGCTTTTGTAGATGCAACATTAACAGATGAACAAACGCGTTTTGTTTTAGCAAGCGCTTCTGGAATTGCCAATATTAATTCCTTCTCACCATTTGTAAATCCTTTTTGAACAAGAGCGCCAAATCCTCCAATATAATCAACACCAACAGCTTCAGCTGCCCGATCCAGTGTTTCGGCAATTTTTATAAATTCATCTTTCTTCAAGTTGTCAAAGGGAATGGAGACAGGAGTAACTGCGATTCTTTTATTGGCAATAGCAATTCCAAATCTTTGTTCAATTTCTTGTGCGATTTTTACATGATTTCTGGCAATACGAGTTATCTTGTCATAAATCTTTTGAGAGATCACATTGACATCTCTATCGGCGCAGTCTCGTAAATTTATTCCCAGTGTAACTGTTCTAATATCGAAATGCTCGACTTGAGTCATTCGAATGGTTTCTAAGATTTCTTCAAACTCGTAAGGCATGTTTATCTCTCTATTAATTAAATTCTGTGCATAGTTCGAAAGACATCCTCGTGCTGAACCATGATTTTAATATTCATTTCTTCGGCAGCACGAGCAAGTAGATCGTGAAGTTCTTTGAAGGACAATGGAGAAGAAGAAATATCCACAATCATAATCATAGTAAAAAATTCTTGTAAGATTTTTTGAGTAATATCCTGAATATCACAATTGTTTTGAGCTAAAATTGTAGAAATTTTACTGACCACACCTGGCTTATTAATACCATACGAAGTAATGATTACTCTTCCACTATCCATTGAATTTTGAGTCATGGAAGGCTTCTCAATCTGTCTTTGAATTCTGTTATAAACTTCCTCTCTTAATTTTTCAGGTGAGATATCCTCACCAAATTCTTTCAAAACTTCAATTGTTATTTCTCTGATTTTTTGTTCTGAAATGTTCAAACTCAATACCTCTCATTTTGTTTATTGTAATTCGATTATTTTTACCTTTAATTTTTTCTTCTGTGAGTTGCTATTGAGACAATCTTAAAAATATCCTCTCCAGATTTCAATGCTTCTAAAAGATTTTTAAACATATATGCAGTCTCAAGGTTTGTTTTTTCTTGCAACATTAATAAACGAGCTAATAAAACTAAGAATTTAATACTATATTCACCTTTTTCACTTAATGCCTCATATTGCTTAATCTCATCTCGTACCTCATCAATTAAGAATTCTAAATTCAAAATTTTTTCTCTTTCTTGAGCATTACGAATCGGTTTAGTAGAATCCCAAATAGTAAGAAGGAACTCCAGAAACTCTCTCGTCTTTTCTTTATCTGAATACATTTTAATCAAAATATCAACCGCCCAGTGTATGTGTTTTGGCGTTCTTATATTAGACCATTTCTGTGTAAGCTTATTTCGTTGACGGTATTTTATCAAAATATCAAATTTACTTAAAGCACCTTGATAAATAGCGATTAAATAAGAATCATTAATTGAGGATACATATAGAGGTTCATACATTATTCCTTTTTTACTATAAGTCATCATTTTTTTGATTTCATTATTGTTCATTTTTCTATTTTATAAACTAGTAAATATTGATGTATAATTTCCAAATCCTGGGCTAATCGTTCTATTTTTGATTTTGATTTTTCTGGTGTGACAATAATAATTTCTTTTAAAGCAACATGTTCAAATATTAAAGCATCTATTATTTTTTTTGCTAATGGTTCGATAAAACCATTCATTCTTAAATCTTTTGTTTGAATTATAACATAACTATGAGGAATTAGATTCTTAAGATTATCTTCAACAAATTCCTTTAATTTTTTAATAAAAACTGATATATCAAGATTTTCTTCTCTAAGAACATCAAAAACAGACTTGATATATAAGAGTCCCAGATTCTTTGAAATATTATTAATTGATAAAGACTTTTCTTTAATTGAAGTATTATCAAAACTAACAATTACAAAATTCTCCTCTTTTGCATACCTATCTATCACATTTCTTTTTATATAAGTTTCTATATCATTTTCAGGTAAAATCCAAACAGAAGTTGTTTCCAGATTTTCTAATTTCTTTCTTCCTCTGAAATTTTCAATCTTTATATTAAAGGTTGAATATGTTGTCCTGTCATCGTGAACGATTGGATTTTCTGATGCAAGAGGCTTTTCAAAAATTGGTAGATACTCATGAGCAAGTAATAAAAAATTATATTTAATACTGTTTGCATACCAGAAGCCTGTTGTTTTACAATTATGCTGTCTCTTAATCACTAATTCTTTCAATTTAAACCCAGCTTTCAAATAAACATCAATCAATTTAAAACCCAGTGGAATAACCTGCTTCTTCCTACGAGTGTCTCCAATTAAAATCGCACATTTTTTACCTGGTTTTAAAACACGAAAACTTTCTAAAGCTACTTTTTCCATCTCGTGTAAAAAATCATTGATCTCAAGAAAAGATAAATCACCATGCTTTGCATCAGTATACTTGATTATATTAGCATAAGGTGGGTGCGAACAAATTAAATCAACTGAATTATCTGATAAAAAAGATAAATTTCTTGCATCTCCTATTATCAATTCTGGCTCGAAAATTTTTTTATCAAGCTCGAGAGCAAAAAGATCTTCTTCTAATGATAAATCAAATTCTAAATTCATCCTTGCTAACTCAATGGCTTTGTCATTAATATCAATAGCTATACATTTTCTGGACAATAATTTACACTCAACGGCAGTCGTACCAGCCCCACAGAAATAATCCAGAACCAAATCTCCTGGATTTGAATATCTTAGAATAATATTTCTTGGTATATATGGAGACCAATTACCTCTATATTCTCCAGAATGAGTTGCCCAATTACCTCTACTTTTAAAGCTCCATACAGTAGTTTGTTCTAATGAAAAATTTTTAGGATAGAATGATTTGATAACTTTTTTCTTTTTAATAGAGCTAACATTAACTCCATGATTTTTAGTTATAACCTTTTCAATGAAGCTAAGATTTACATTATATACCTGTCCGATTTCTTTATCAGAAGTTCCTTTCGCTTTTTCTCTTAATATCGCTTCTTCTAATTCTTTTCGATTCTTAATCTTTAAATTTAATTCACTCATATCATTAAATACCGTTCTCTAAATAATAAATAATTAATTAAAAATCTTACTTCAATAAACTTCTTGCAATTACAATTCTCTGAATTTCTGATGTGCCTTCATAAATTTCAGTGATTTTTGCATCTCTCAAATATCTTTCAACGAGATATTCTCTTACATAACCATAACCTCCATGAATCTGAATTGCCTCATCGGCACATTCCATTGCTGCTCGAGATGCAAAAAGCTTTGCCATAGCAGCCTGCATCGCAAAATCTTTATGTTGATCTTTTAATGAAGCAGCTTGAAGTGTAAGAAGTCTGGCAGCTTCAACTTTAGTTGCCATATCCGCAAGTTTAAATTGAATTGCCTGAAGTTCAGCGATTGGTCTACCAAATGCTTTTCTTTCCTTTGAGTACTTAACAGCTGCTTCAAGAGATGCTTGAGCAATACCAAGAGCCTGAGCAGCAATTCCAATTCTTCCACCGTTTAATGTATTCATTGCAAAGTTAAATCCTTTGCCTTCTTCCCAGAGCAAATTTTCCTTAGGAACTCTACAATTTGAAAACATTAAAGAGCAAGTATCTGAACTTCTAATTCCAAGCTTATCTTCTTTCTTTCCTCTTTCAAATCCAGGAAAATCTTTTTCAACAATGAATGCACTTATTCCTTTATGTCTTAATTCACGATTTGTCTGCGCCATTACCAGATAAACATCGGCTGTTGTTCCATTTGTTATCCAGTTTTTCGTGCCGTTAAGAATCCAGTAATCTCCATCTTTTTCAGCGATAGTGTGCTGATTTGTTGCGTCACTTCCAGCTTCGGGCTCAGAAAGAGCAAAGGCACCCAACAATTTACCCTGTGCAAGTGGTCTTAAATATTTCTCTTTCTGTTCGGGAGTTCCATATTCCTCAAGTCCCCAACAAACAAGACTATTGTTAACTGACATAATCACACCCACGCTCGCATCAACTTTTGAAATTTCTTCCATTGCAAGAACATAACTAATGGTGTCAAGTCCAGCACCACCCCATTCAGGAGAAACCATCATTCCCATAAAACCAAGTTCACCCAGTTTTTTAACAATTTCATAGGGGAATTCTCCTTTAATATCTCTTTCAACAGCAGTTGGTGCAATTTCAGATTCAGCAAATTCTTTTGCAGTTTGTTTAATCATTAATTGTTCTTCGGTGAATGTAAAATTCATTTTAATCTCCCTATCTTAATTTACTTTTTATATTTATTTGATAAGAGTTACGAAAAATATCTGGATCGTTTGATTTATAGTCTTTTATTGGAATTCCCAAATTTCTTAAACGTGCTTCGGCTGTATTTATTCTATCTATTGGATCAGGATGTGTTGAAAGAAATGTTTTTACTTTCGAAGGTTGTGAATCAATTAATTTATCATCTCTCATCTTCTCAAAAAAGAATTTAACACCACCAGGGTAAAATCTTGTACTTCTTAAATATTTGATTGAATAATCATCAGCTTCATCTTCAAAAGTTCGACTGTTAGCTAAAAATGTTAAACTAGATAAGAGATTAGCTGCAATCTGGGCAAGTTCACTTGGATTTTCACCAAGTACAAGACTTGCAAGCATTGAAATACCATAATATGAAGTAAGATTTTGAGTTGCGTGTCTTCTTTCTGCATGTGCAATTTCATGGGCTAAAACTCCAGCAAGAGCTGTTTCACTATCAAGATATTTCAAAATTCCTGTATAGACATAAACAAAACCACCTGGTGTAGCGAACGCATTTAAAGTATTATCATCCTGAATTAACTCGAGCTGATATTTATAAACATTTCTTTTCTTAATTTCAGGTGAATTTAATATCTGATTAAATATATTGTTGATTATGTAATTTTTCACTGAAGGGTCACCAGAATAAACTGGATAGTCTTTTGGATTTTTTCTAATCTCCTGATCAAGCTGCATTCCGAGATTTACTTCGTCGGTATCACTAAAGATATTTAAACCCCATTTTGCACATCCAGCAAAAACAAACATTACCAAGATAAATGAAACTAAAGCTCTGAAATTTCTTTCCATCTTTATCCTCCATTTGAAAAATGTTTGTGCTTTAGCAAAAATATGAAAATCGGTGAACCTATTATAGCAGTAATCGAACCTATGGGTAACTCCACTGGTGAGATAATACTCCGAGAAATTAAATCTGATATAATCATAAACATAGCTCCAACAAAAATTGAAGCAGGAATCACAACCCTGTTATCATATCCAAAAACTAAACGGCAGAAATGGGGAACCACTAGTCCAACAAATCCAATGATTCCAACTTTTGCAACAATAATTCCAATTAAAAAACTACCAAAAATAAAACTGAGATTCTTCAGTCTCTTAGTGTTAACTCCATATTGCTTTGCATTTTCTTCATCGATTGAAATTAAATTATAGTGATTAGAATAGAGGATAAACAAACCAGAAGAAAAAAGAAAAATGATAAAGATAAAGTTTAAAGATTTGTAATCTGTCAATGTTAGATTCCCCATCAACCAGAATAAAGCTGTTCTGAAACTCTGATCCATTATTGAAACGAAAAACAGAATTACCGCTGAGAAAAACGCATTAATCATAACTCCAACAAGTAAAATTGTATTTGGGTCAATTTCACCGAATCTTCTTCCAAATAAATAGACCAGAAAAAATGTAGAAAGACTTCCTACAAAAGCAAAAACTGAAATTCCGATCAAATGAATTCCAAGCGATATTGCTACAATTGCACCAAGAGCCCCACCACTTGAAACACCAAGTATATAAGGTTCAGATAATGGATTTTTAAGTAAAGCTTGAAACACTGTACCAACAATTGATAACGAAGCACCAACAAGAGCAGCTGTTAGAATTCGTGGAAGCCGGAGTTTTAGGATTATATCTTTTTCAATCTGACTTGAATTTTCATCAGTGAGTATTCGAATTATTTTTAATGGATTGATAAACTCCGTCCCTGAACTCAAACTTAGTAGTGAAATAATAATTAATAGTATAAAAAGTATGGTGGAGTAAATAACAATCTTTTGTGATGTGAGTTTTGATTCTATTAACATCTTTAAAATTAAAATTGTAATTGTGAGATTATTTTCATTTTTGAATCAGTCTAATTGTAAATAAATTCTGTGGATAAGCGATAAACAACACAACAAAAACTCTCTTGTTTTTCGAATTGATGTAAGTCAGAACAAAAAATTTTTATTAAGAATCATCATTTCAGACTTCACTTAAAACCTGGACTAACTTATCAAGCAACTTTTCTATTCCAATATTTCCAACTGAAGAAATGAAGAGAATCTCTTTTGGTTTTATCACTCTCGTGGATAAATCCTTGAATTTCGATTTAATCTTCTTCTCAAATTCTTTTCGCTCATTTTCTGGAATTAAATCCATTTTAGAAATTGCTACAAGGTGTGCCTTTTTAAGTAATTCTGGGCTATATGATTTTATTTCCTTACTTAAAATTTTGTAATCTTGAACTGGATTTTCAGAAGAAGCATCAATCAGGAACAAAAGAATTTTTGTTCTCTCGATGTGACGTAAAAATTTCAATCCTAAACCTTTACCTTCCGAAGCACCTTCAATAATTCCAGGAATATCGGCAACAACAAAACTCTTGAAATCTTTATACTGAACTAAACCAAGAACAGGCTCCAGGGTAGTGAATGGATAATCTGCAATTTTTGGGCGAGCAGCGGAAATAACTGAAATTAAAGTTGATTTTCCTGCATTAGGAAAACCAACAATTCCTACATCAGCGATTAATTTTAATTCAAGGATAATCCATTTTTCATCGCCTGGTTGACCAGCTTCAGCTTTTCGTGGTGCTTGATTGGTAGGCGATTTGAAATGTGTATTTCCTCTTCCTCCTTTTCCACCTCGAGCAACAATAAATTTCTGATAAGGTTCTACAAAGTCAAAAAGTACTTTACCACTTTCTTTGTCTTTGACGATTGTTCCCACAGGTACACGTAAAACAATATCATTTCCACTCTTACCTGTTTTAAGTGCACCCATTCCATTTTCACCATTTTGAGCGACATATTTTCTTTTATAACGATAATCGAGCAGGGTTGTCATATTTGGATCGGACATAATAATTACATCACCACCCTTTCCACCATCACCACCATCGGGACCACCTTTTGGTACATATTTTTCCCGCCGAAAACTTATAGCGCCTTTTCCCCCATTACCAGCTTTTACATAAATCTCAACAAAATCAATTAACATAATTTTTCATTTTATGTTTTCGTAAAGGAATTCAGTAAATCTTATTGCCCACTTTGAGAATGGTTGAATGTTTTTTTTATCAAATAAATCCGTTAACAAAACTGAAGCTTCATCCCAGTTCTTTACTTTATTTATGTTGCTCATAAACTCATTAAAGACAATTTCATTTCCATCAAATATTTTTTTGATTATCTTTTTCTTTAATCTTGAAGGCATTAAACCATCCAGATTTCTATCATAAGTTTTTATCTTTTGTTCTGGTCTGGTTGAAACTAATTTTTCATACAGATCAGTTTTTTGAGATGTGACTTCTTCAGTCTTTTCAATGGTTGCTGTTGGTTCTTCATAGACTGTAGTACTTGAGTCATCAACATTTTCATTTACTTCAGAAACCAAATCCGATTTTTTTTCTGTGCCTTGATAACTTTCTTCTTCAGAAATTGATTTGGATTTTTCAGTTTCAACTGCTTCAACAACTTCTTCAATTTTTTTATCTGGCTCTTTCACTCTGGTTTCAGGTTGCATTAACGATTTTAGATAAGTAACAACACTTCCACCAAATGATTTAAAATGTTCTTTATGTTCTTCCAAAAATTGAGCAATCTTAACGTGGTTTTTATCCCTGAGATGAATTATAAATGCTTCGTATTCTGGATAATCATTAATGTAAAGATTTAATTCAAGTAGAAAATGTTTAAATCGAACAAAAAGGTTGTAAAAATCTAGAATTGTAAAATCTTTTGTGTATTCTTTTTCAATTTTGTAGAGCAAATTCAAAAAATCATTCTTGCTGATTTTCGAAATTCCAGTGCGATTAAAAAACTCGTTAATTAGAAGCGGGAAGTAACTATACTCTTTCACAAATTTTAATCTATCCTTTATAAATTCAACACTTTGAAACTCATCGTATTTGAAGACAAAATTTGTAAGAGTATCACATGGTTTTAGCAAATAATCTAAGTTAAGATCAAGAGCAAGTTTTAGAAGAATTGAAAGCTCCTCAATATCAAGTTCACGATTGTACTTCAACATCACTTTCAATTCATCGAAAAGTGGTTTTACTTTAGGATGATCAAAATCAAATTTCGAAAACTTTCTAAATTCTCTGAATTCATGCTCTACTTTATTTTCAATTTCCTGGGAAATAAAAGCTTTTACCGGATCTGGTATGTTTAGATTAATTAAATCCAAAACTGAGATTTTTTCTGCCTCGTGAAAAATAGCTTTACAAAATCTGTTAATAACAACCTGTTTTTCTCTATCGAACATTTATTTACGAACTTTTTAAAATTAATTTAGATAAGGATAAAGGTTTTGTCAATTTTTTTTATTCCACTTTCTGCATTTGACTAAATACATTCATTATGATAAATATTCTTTTCACTGAGAAGTGTTTATAATTTCAATTTGAATTTAAGATATTACAAATGTCTGATAATTAAATAAATATATCTAATTTTTATTTTTGTTTAATTAAACAAGTTTAAGAGGTTTGTTATGAAATCCATTTACAAAAAGATATTTCTCTTCTTCAGTGTTTTAGTAATAATTCTCTTCATTGTTTTTGTCATAAATCAAACAGCACAAATAGTTGAATTATCAAAGAGTGTTTCGGAAGATTTCAGCAAGTTTGTTTTCATATCACTAATCACAATTTATACTTTAATCATAGCTATTCCAATTTATCTTTTCATTACACTTCCAAGAGTTCCAAAAATGCCTGATAATGAAAAATCACCTGAATACGAACGATACATCAAGCAAATAGAAAAAAGATTAAAGAAAAATAAACTGCTGAAAGAGAGAAACATTAAAATTTCAAATAAAGAAGATCTCTTGAAAGCAATAAATGAATTAAATCAAATCGCTGATAAGGAAATCAAAAACAGTGCATCAGGAATTTTTACTGTTACTGCTCTTTCTCAATCTGGTAGATTAGATGGATTAGTTGTCCTGATCCTCTTAACTAAAATGATTTATAGAATTGCTGTTATTTATAACCAGAGACCCAGAATTTCTGAACTTATACAACTCTATGCAAATGTATTCACCACAAGTTTTATTGCTTATTCGGTAGAAGAGATCGATATAAGTGAACAACTTGAACCAATCACTAATAACATTACAGAGATCTCTGTCATTAAAACGCTTCAGTCAGTTCCTTTTTCAGCATTAATTGGAAAGATGATTTTTGATGGTGCAATAAACGCATACTTTGCAATGAGAGTTGGAATAATCACAAAAACTTACTGCTCATCTCTCATTAAACCCGAAAGAAATAAACTAAGAAAATCGGCATCTGTTCAAGCCACAAAAATGACATTAGTTATAGTCAAAGAAATTGGAGAAATATTAGCCAGACAAATAAGTAATAAGTTGAAAGAGAAAGTTACTCAAACTAGTGAAACAGTCTTTGAAAAAGGGAAGGAAGGTTTTGACAGGATGATAGAATTAATAAAGAAAATATTTTGACTTACTTAAAAATTTCTGAAATCATTTTGTTAACCTGATTTTCAACAATATCAACGGTTAATTCTTTTATACATTTGAATTGCACATCTTTTCTTGAACAGGTCAAAGGCTTAGGTGAATAATAAAAACAAGGCTGGCAATCTAATGAAAGACGAGCTATCTGATAATTCGTCTTATATGGATGAACATAATTTGTATTTGTAGGTCCAAATATAGCTACCACATTTAATTTCAAAGCAGAGGCAATGTGCATCAATGCCGAATCGTTTGTAATAAATAAGTTACATCTTTTCATTATTGAAGCAGTTTGAAGCAATGAATTTGTTTTAACAATTATAGCTCGATTGGATAACATTGAATTTATTTTCTCATTTAATTCATATTCATCTGGTCCACCAAATAACAAAATTTTTGCTCTGTATTTTTCAATTAAATTATTTCCAAGCTCGGCAAATTTTTCCGGTTCCCATCTTCGTTTGATATGATTCTTCAAAGTTGCGCAACCTGCATGAAAGCCAATTACAAAATCATCTGATAGGATTTTATTCTGCTTTTGCCAGTCATCTCCAGATTTCAATGTCTCATCATCGAAATAAATTTCAAGTGAAAAATCATCCTCTTCAACAGGAATATTTTGATTAGCCAGGAAAAGTCTCCCGAGATTCAAATTTTCTTCTACATTATGAAGAAAATCATTTTCAATTATTCTGAAATTGTTGAGGAAACCAAGATTAAGAAAATCCATTCGTAAATACTGAACAGCATACCGTTCTCTTGCACCAACAATAAACGAAATTATATTATACTCTTTTCTATTTGACGGATAAACATTAAAAGATATATCGTACTTTTTTCTCAATTTGAATAAAAAAAAGAGGGATTTGAAAAATCCCTCTTTCATAAAATTGAAATAAATAATTCGATTTAATTTAGGATTGTGCTCATAGATTTCCTTCACACCTTTGAACATACATAATAAGTCTATCTCAGCATCAGGATAATATTTCCTGATTAATGAGATTGTAGGTGAAAACATCAAAGCATCACCAATTCCTGAAAGAGCAAAAACCAGTATTTTCACTTTATTTTACCAGAGTATCCTTTTGAGTTTCACCGCTCATCTTCTGTTGAAAACGAGAAATTTCCGTATCAATAGTCCGAGTATCATTTACAAAAGATTTTAAATTGTTGAGCAGGTTTATTGCCAACTGATAATTTGCTCTCGATTTCTCAATCATATTTTTCTCTTTATAAATATCTCCACGACCTTCATAAATCTGAAGAAGAATTCTATAAGGATTGTAATAACTGGAAACATCTCCTGGATATAACTCCATATTTTTCTGTGCTTGAGGTTCAATCTCATCAGCCAATTCTAAAAAGCGATCGGGTTTACCGGCCAGCTTGTACAAACTTGCAATATCAGAAAGCAAGCGATAATCAAGAGGAATGTATTTCCTCGGGAGTTTCTTTTCCATTTCATCAAGAACTTGAGCAAGCTTTTCTTTTTCTCCAGCATTCATATAATAGAGAGCGAGCCGCAAGAATGAGTTTCGATAATTCATCATCATTCTTCTTTGATTTTCGTCAAGATAAACTTTCCCGGTATTCAATCCACGGAATCTAAATCCTAAATGATATTCTTTATAACCTTCTTCAGGTTCATTAAATAAACATTGCTCCATCTTTGGAACGTCAACATTAGTTTGTGGATTTGAGCTTTTAACAGGTGTGACAAGGAAAGTCATACCTATCATTTTCATATAATCATCAAGACCGAGCTTTGAATCATCAGAACAAGTGACAGAGAAGTGGATTGGTCGTTTCCAACCTTGTCTTGCGTTTGTGAGAATAATATCCTGAACAACTAAATCCTGAACTCGAATTACACCTCGAGGTCCTGCTTCAGTTTGATATTGCATTGGTGGATTTAAACGGAAGACAATTTTTTTGTTCTTTACAATTGAGCTATCTGTTACACCAAATTTTTCAATTGCTTCATCAGGAACAGGAATTTCAATATCTCTACCATTAAATTCCATTGGCATAAGTCTATCTATTTGCTCGTCTGAAAATGATATAGGTACTTTCATAGCGCCATAAGGCTCTTCATTTTTCGCCTGTTTGATATACCAATTAGTATTTGCAAGACTCAAATTTACAATTCGAATATCTCGCCTTACACCTTCAACATCCTGAAGATACCACAATGGGAAAGTATCGTTATCTCCATTTGTGAAGAGAATTGCATTAGGTTCACAACTCTGTAAAATATTATATGCAAAATCCCAGGGAATGAAATTATCTGAACGATCGTGGTCATCCCAATTCTGGATTGCCATGTTAACAGGAACTATTACGGTTGTTATAACAAACAAACCTATCGAGGCGGGAATAATATTCTTTTCACCAAGTTTAGTTCTCAGATAGTTTAATAAACCTTCAAAAGCTATTCCTATCCAGATTGCAAACACAAAGAAAGAACCAACATAAAAATAATCACGTTCTCTTGGTTGTGGTTCCTGTTGATTTTGATAAAGTGCTGTGAGAACTCCCATTAGTAAAAACATTGCAAGGAAACTAATCCCGAGTTTCCAATCTCTTCTGAAATGATAGTATAGTCCAATCAGTCCCAGAATAAATGGAATTCCATAATATCTATTTGGAAATCGCTGAGGATCTCCAATAAAATTTTCATCCGGTTTTCCGAAAAGAATTGTTTTAGCATCTTGAATATCACCTTCTCGACCAACAAAATTCCAGAACAAGTAACGATTATACATATGATTAATCTGATAACGCCACATAAAATCTAAATCACTTGAATAATTATAATAGATACCCTGTTGATGAGGTTCTTGACTATATCTTCTTTTCAATAACGGGAAATCACCATATTGTTCACGATTTATGTAATAGACAAATTCGTTCATTGTATCAGGTTCATTCTCATTCATTGGCGGATGAGCATTTGAACGAATAATTACCATTGTATATGAAGTGTAACCAATAAAAATTAAAAACAAAGATGAAATCACAAGAAAAGCAAGGGCTTTATTATTCTGTTTGGTCCAGTACATTCCATAAACCATAAGAGTAATAAAAGCAATAACGAGAGAAAGTTTTAGTGTTAGATTTGTTCCACCAAATTTCGCCAGAAGTGAAGGGAAGAATTTTATGATTCCTGGATAAACTGCCCAAAAAAACAAGACCGCAAAAATTCCCATGTAAATAAATGTTTTATAATTAAACTCATATTTTCTGAAATAAACAATCATAACAATTGTAAATATTGCCAGTACACTTAAAAGATGAACACCACTGGCAAGACCGATGATATACATTATCAGAAGTAGAATTTTTTCATTATTTGGTTCTTCAGATTTTTCATACCAGGATAGTATCAACCATGTGATTAACGAAACAAAGAAAGTTGATATTGCATAAACCTCAGCTTCTACTGCATTAAACCAGATGGTATCTAAAAAAATGTAAGTTAATGAACCGATTAATCCTGCACCGTAAAATGAAATTGCATCGAACAAATTTTCTGGTTTTCGATTCTTATAAAAAGAAATCAACTTCACAATAATGAAATAAAGAAACATTGCTGAAAAAGCAGTAGAAAGAACAGAAACATAATTCATCCTTAAACCGAGATTTTCAACAAAAGGAATCATCATGAAAAATCTTCCTATTAATAAAAATAATGGAGCACCTGGAGGGTGAGGTACCTGTAAATAATAAGATGCTGCAAGAAATTCTCCACAATCCCAGAAGGAAACACTTGGTTGTACAGTTAGGCTATAGACAACAAATGCAATAATAAAAACTAAAAGACCAATTATTTTGTTAACCAGTTTATGCTTCATTTTAACCTCTTAAATATTTCTTTTAGAATTCATATCAATTGAATATGTGAAAATAAGAAATTTTTGAAATTGTTTTACGCACTGCTGGAATAATTTTAGACAAAATTTTGAGTGCTAATCCAGTAAAAAGAAATTAAAAAATAATCTTTAGGCTAATATTAAATTTATTAAATGGAGTTATCACAAAATTTTATCCGTGAACCTTATTGCTTACTTAATCATAGAGTTGTCTAAAAATTTCATTCTGAACTTGTTTCGGAAACGAAGCTTGAGATAATGTTCAGAAAATAGAAGATGAAATAAACGAAACCTGACAAAATAAAAACTTCCTGATCAACCTAATCTTTCAACATCGTTCATGATTTTTTCAGATTAAATTTTTAATCAATTAAAGCAATAAACCAGAATTAAATTTGTCATTATAATTTTTAGATAACTCATCTTCGTTAAAAAATTTTTGTAATGAAATTGATTTTGAAAAGAATTGTTCACGAAGAAAATCTAAATAAAAAATGTCAGGTCAGATTTATTAAAATCTGCCTGACATTTCGAGTTAAAATACAGCACTAAGAGAGGAAGACATTTAAAATCCTAACGAAATCGCAAAAACATGATTTGATTCATCAAAAATCTTTACAGGAACAAAAGCATAATCCACATTAATATTTACTCCACTTAACTCCCTTAGATTCAAACCAGCACCAAGTGTATAGTTCTGGAAAATGTTAGGAGTTTTATCATCAGATTGAGGAGAGAAAAGATAACCACCTCTTAAGTAAAACAAGTTTTTAAATGAATATTCAAGACCAAATGAATAATTATCAAAAGTATAATTATTATTCTGGAATGTTGATGAGAAGTAGAGTAAATTTTCAGAATTTATCTGATAGGCATAAGAAAGACCTATAGACATCTCCGACGGCAGGTCAGCTGATTGGGTTTCAATTTTTAAGAAGGTTGGTCCTCTTGAAGCATTTGGATCATCGGCAGTAACGAATAATCCATTGCCATCAAATTTCATTTGAGGACCCAGATTCTTTACAACAACACCAAGTGCGAGTCCTGGTACCTCAAACAAATTTCTATATTGAACACCGAAATCAAAAGACAAACCAGTTGCACTAACTCTATCAATACTTTCATTGATCAGATTAAAACCAGCACCTACGGATATTCTATCAGTAAGCTGTTTTGCATAGTTTAATGAAAGTATGAAGTAGTTAGGGTTAATAATTTGACCAGTTCCATCGGGTTGGTCCATTGTAGTTACAGGTATATCTCCAATATTTAGCGATCTAAATGATAAAGCGAATGTTCCAATTTCACCGAATTTTCCACTAACTGCGGCAAAATTCATTGACATATCTGCAATGTAAGAACGTGTTGAAAACAATGCGTTCGCAGAATAATCGGTGATATCAACTCCGGCGGGATTCCAATAAATAGATTCCAATCCATTGACGGTAGCAATTGGTGCACCTGCCATACCAAGATATCTTGCACCAACAGGGATTCTTAATTCTGGTGCTGCATAGGTTCCAGCTCTATTCTGTCCACTTCCAAAACTCTGGCTCGCAAATGCCAATGTTAGAAATAAACTTAAGAGTATTTTGTAATAAACTTTCATATTTCCTCCAAATTTTTTCTAATCTTAAGAAGGTGCAGAGCATTTTAACTCTGCACCATTCAAATTATTAATAAACTTTCAACATTTGTTGTTCCTGAATAATGACAAGTTTGAGAACTTTTTTCTTTCCCAATTTTGGCATATCAATATGAACGATATAAATTCCACTAGCAACTGGTAAGTTATTATCGTTTTGTAAATTCCAGGTCTCAAACTGTCCATTTGTTGCTTGATGATTAATTGTCTTCACCAGAACACCACTGAGATCAAAAATTCTAATTGTCGCTTCATCTGGTAAATGGCTAAATGTTACATATTTATTATCTGGAGCTGTTTCACGATAATGATAACCATAATATGGATTCGGGAAAACATTAATCTTTTCAACATCAGCTTTTGCAAGTTCTGGATTAAACGTATTTGCTCTTGCAACAAATGTAAATGTATCCTTCACTGTATTAACTTTTGGCGCATAGAATTCCATGGTAAAGTCATTAGCAAATTGCTCTCTTGATCCTCTTGGATAAAACCAGAATGACCAAAGAACTGGACCACCATTTTGAGTAATTTCATCCATAAAGTCTCGACCACCGGCATTTGGATTCCAATTATTACCGGTTGAATCATAATCAGAATCGAGTACGAAAATATACTCATATGGAGTATCGTTTGTGTGTGGATCCCATTGCTGATTTTGATTTCTGTCACGAACAATTACTGAAAGCTGTCTCGGTGGATCCGATGTAATATCATAAAATTTGAATGGAATCAATTTTGTTGCGACATGATTTCCTGCTCCCCATGTTCTATAAAGATTTGCAACTTGACCTTTATTAGGATCTACTGTATAAAGTTCACCGACATCATACTTTCCATTCAAATTCGCATCGATATAACTTTGAATTTTATAAGCTTCAACTTTAACATCTTTCAAATCACCAGGAGGAACAGTAGTCTCACCCCAGAAATTAGGTCCTAAAAATGCAGCACCAAACATTAACTCACCACCATTAGCAGGATTACCCGTTAACCATCTATCACCACCATAAGATGTCCAGTCTTTACCAAGTAGAGGTGGACCTTCAACCTTAATTAAAATACCATCAACAATAGGATAATCTTCACCACCGCCTTGATTTGTCTGATCCTTAGCTTTTCGAACAGGAGGATTAACTGATACATCCCAGACATCCCAGTAAGTTTGTCCGGATTCATAGCGAAATACAACTTTGTACTGATGACCATTCAATTGAGTTGGGTCTACTACTATCGCTGTTACTTTACCATCACTTACGCCACTGTGAACAACGCTCAAAGTATCACCTACTGTTTGGCCATACCTCATTCCTGGTATTGGGTCTTGAGGTTTAGCAGCCATTACTACAAGTGGTGATCTCAAGACGTGGAATGGTAATAGTGGCGAAGGATTATAAGCATAAGCAACAACTGCAAAATAATATTCCTGACCATTTCTGAGTGCTGTTTTCCTAAATGCATCTTCAGTTATAACAAAATATCTTTGCAATCCTTTGTCAGAACCTTTAGCTACAAGTTCTGGAATTGCAATACCATTTTCGTCAATTACTGTATCGTAAATAGCAGTTACTCCATTAATAACATCGAAAGTTCCGAGTAAAATACCATCGCTTAAACTTGATGAAGCTGTTGGCAATTGATATACTTCATAACCTTCAAATGTATATCCCTGATCAGCGAAAGTTTCAATTTTATTTAATCGATCCAGATCAGAACCCCAATTCAATACAACCTTTTTATCAAGATTAGCAATATTCACATTCGGTGGTTGAATTGATGGAAGTTTAAATAATTGATCAAAAACTATTTGAGCAGTTAAATCATTTTTCTTCAATGCTGAAATACTACTCAAATTATCTGTACCAAGTCCATAGACTGTTGCAACGACAACCTGAGCTGTATCGCCTCGTCTTAGTGTGAAAGGACCATTTATAACCATTATTCTTCTATCACCAGGTCCATCAACTGAACCATCAATTTTACCTGTATTGGTAACAGGGTCACCTGTTAAAAGATATGTACCTTCTGGGGTCACATCAGCAACAGATGAAGGGAAAGGTTCAGCACTTGGATATCTTGGCTCAGGTTTAAAACCTCTCATCAGGTTATAGAATTGTAATGTTCCATTGTAATTGAAATCAGGATCTTCCCATGTACCACCTGCAGCAAAATAGATAAACGAACTCATCGGTTTTCTATTTACATACTTATATCCTTTTCTCCATTTAAGATTGAAGATTGCACTATCAGATGGATTTCCAGTATAAACTGAAACACCTTGTAAGAAATCGTAACCTGCTGCTGGTGGTGCAAGTCCAAGTCCAGCATAAGTTGCATCAGTTGCCTGTGATGAATAAGCATACCCGAGATTTAATGTTGTATCACAACCTGCAAAATCATCGCTGTAAGTTCCAACATCAGGGTCAGCCCATTGAACAATGTACATACTATCGATTTTTGAATCTGGTTTTGATGTTGGAAGTCCTTTATAAACGATATCAACTTTTTTATAAATGACATTACCTAAAGCACCAGAATATGAATATGCCCAGTATGTCTCTGCAATTTCTAATCCAATCGGTGGAGAACCATAAAGAGACTCAGAAAGTCTATCATCATATTTAATAAAGATTGTTTGAGATGCACCAGGAATTCCAGGAACATCAACTTCAGGATTATATTGACCATCACCATCCATATCAGCAAAAGGTGCACCTTCATTAGCTGGCCATTCATTCCAGTCTTTTTCATATTGTTCTCTAAGTGCTTGAATATGAGATTCGGTCACCTGACCTAATGGAATGTTATTGAAAGTAGCAGCATCATTTGCAAGATTTCCAGTTTTATAATCTGGTCTGACTCTAAAAAGTCGAATTAGTGGAGAACAACCAGTACCATAAGTATTTCCATTTACTCTTACTACTGGTAAATTTCCATCATCCACTAATCCCCCCCAAACAATTCCTTCGGCGAAAATTGCACCAACTGTAGAACCATTGGGGAAAGCACCATTCCAGCTATTTGCAACAACCCAATCATGAAAACCATCTTCACCAACCCACATTGTAACATTATTAATATTCAACAAGCTTTGAGAAGGGTTTTGATTAACTTTCATAATTTTACTTTTTGGGGCATCATTCTTTTTATCAATCTTGAAATGAGAGAAGCTCTCATCAGGTATAAATAAGAAAACCACAAAAAGTAAAGTTAAAATTAAACCGTTAAGTTTTTTCATATTTTCATTCCTCCAGAGATATGTTTGAAATAACTTTCATTTTAATATCAATTAATAATTAACCATTACGCCAATTCGTATTTGCCTTGGTGCACCAAATAAATCAAACCCATAAACATTGAAGGCTGCCTGTCTATTGGCATAATTCAAAGCACGATAAAGATCGGCAAATCTCGTTGTATATCTCGAACCAGAAATAATTTGCTGACCATCAGGTGTATCAAGGAAACCATCATTATAAGCGTTGCCTGTCTTATCATAAACATTAAGAACATTCTTCGTATTCAACAGGTTTTGTACATAGACATAAAAATTAAATTCTGTATTGAAAAATGTAACTGTCTTATCCAATCTCAAATCAATATTATATGTCCATGGAGTTTTTGCAGAGTTAATTGGACCAACAGGACGACGACCTCTTGTATCACCTGAACCAATTGGTGTCAAACCACCTGTCCAGGCAGAAGCCTGACCAAGTCCTGTCCATTGTGCTAATGTGAATGGGTGACCACTATTAAATGTAAAGAGTATGTTAAGACCAGAATTCTCAAGGATTGGACCACCATCACCTTTTTCAAATCTGTAATCTACCATAATTGTTCCACGATGATTTTGATCGTATTCAAGAGGAGTAAGCACAGTAGGAACATTACCATTAACTTCTGTTGAACCTAAACCACTATTGGATAGTGAGTTTGTACCAAGTGAATTAGAGAAAGTATAGTAAATTGTTGCAGCAACTCTTTCTACTCTTCTAATTCTTAGACTAAACTCTACTCCTTTGGTAGTCGCAAAATCTTGATTTACGAATACAGCATATTTACTTCGTGGTGCACCTGGTAAAGTGCTAATGGTTGCATATTGTAATTGACCTTTAATGTCTTTGTAGAAAGCTGTAACATCAAATGCTGCGAAATCAGTAAACTGATGAGAAAAACCAATTTCATATTGAGTTGTTCTAATTGGTCCAGGATTATATGCAATTGGGTTAACAAATAGGTTAGCACCTTGTAACTGTCTTGTTGCCTGATACATTCCACGATAAGCAAAATCTAAAGTAGGTGATTGAACGAATTTTCCATATTGTAAGTGGAAAACAGTTCGATCAGTTATCGGGAATGCAAAACCGAGTCTTGGAGAAATAAAATCAACTGCTTTGCTTTTTGTTATAGCTGAATCAGGAATTAAGTGAGTCTGTCTATCGATAACTGGAAGTTGAGGATTTGTCCATGACCAGCTATCCATATCGAAATAGTCGTATCTTAAACCAGCATTAACGATTAAGTCGCTGACCTCAATTCTATCAACAAAATAGACTGAAGCAAAAACAGGTTTTTTAGGTTCGAATGGACCTTTTTGATCAGTCTCATTTCCAAAAACATCAAAACCATAATTATCAAAATCCTGATAAAGAGATGTTCCAATTAATGCAGCAAGTGAATCTCTTGCTTGATCAGGATTATTTCTAACTGTTGTCAAGAAGTTACTTGGATTGGTGTGTCTCCACCTTCTAATTGTCCAGGTTTGATATGAACCTCCAAGTTTTAAAGCATGTCTTCCAAGTTGATTTGAATAAGCAAGATTTACATTTATATAGTTATTATGATCTTTTGAATAAAATACTAATCTATCACTACCCGGTCTATCAAACGGGAATCCATAAAAATCATACTGTGGAGGTGGAGTTGTATAATTGGCATATTTCCAACCAAATTTACTTGCAGCTAAACTATCGCTATAAGCTAAGAAATCATCTCCAAAATTCGGGTCATATGTTTTTGAACGAAAATCAAAATATGCAATTGAACCCTCAACAAAGGAATTTTGACTTAAGACATATGTACCTTTTAAGTTCAATAAAAGACTTGAAGCATCAGTTAATGGAATTCTGGCGATATTAAAAATACTTCTAATATCATTTAGTTGTTGTGAATTTCTTGACCAGGTAAATGCTGATGCAAGTCTTACCAGAAGTGGATTGTTATCGAAAAGTAAAGTTGCATTTGTTGTATATCTATTCGAGAAGTTTCCAGGAATATTGGCTGCATTCCATTTTAAGATTTGATATTCACTGGTTGAACCACCATAGAAGCCTGTGTCATAAACTTTAGTTGTATCCCACAAAGCTCCATCTGAATAAGTTTTTGGATTGGCTTCGAAAAATCGTGGATTATCTCTTTGAAAAGCATTTTCAAATGATAAGAAAAATTTCAATCGATCTGATAAAACTGGCCCGCTTGCACTAAAAACTAAATCAGAATAACCATAGGAATAAGTACCGAGAAATTTTTCTCCCGGGTAATTTCCAAAGTTATCGGTCTCAGCTCTCAAAGAGAATTTATACTGGCTTGTACCAGTTCTGAATTCTGATGAAACAATTCCTGCATTTGCATTGCCGAATTCTGCCGTATAACCACCTGCCTGAACGGAAAGTTCTTGAATTGCATCAGGAATTACTGTTACAAGTGAACCACCTCTTCTATTGAGAACATTTTTAACATCCGTTCCTTCAACCAAATATCCTGTTTCATCCGGACGGCTTCCACGGATAAAAATCATTCCATTTTGTTGAACAACACCTGGTTGAAGAGAGATAATTGTATTCAAATCCCTTGTGGGAATTTTTTGAATTTGTTCAATATCAACAATTCTAATAGCATTTGTTGAGGTCTTCTCAATCAATGGTCTTTCAGATACGATAACGATTTCCTGTGTAGCAATTTCCTTTGAAGTTAACTCAAAGTTCAATCGAGTAGTTAAACCAACATTAACAACCACATTATGAACTGTTACATCCTGATAACCAATGAATGAAGCCTTGACGCTGTATGTTCCAGGAAAAACATTATTAATAATATATTCACCATTTACATTTGTTGCAGCCCCAAAGCTTGAACCAACAACTATCACGTTTGCACCAATTAATGGTTCCCCTGTCTGCTTATCAACAACTTTTCCTGAAATTCTCCCGGCCTGAGCAGCAGCTATCGAAAAACTCAACAATAGTAATAGAAAAACTTTGTAGATTTTTTGAAGCATATTTACCTCCATTAGTTAATTAAGAGTTTATTAATCATCTGTAAAAACTTTTGATTTCAAACTGGCAGCATTATCATACAATACCAGAGTATATCGATTCTTGGAACCAAGATTCTGACTGAATGAAACATTTAGGGAATCATTATAAACAACTTTAATTGTATAACTACCTGCATTATATGCACGGTATGGAGTTGAAGAACCAAAACCTATCGGAGTTGAAAACTTTGCTGTATCGCTCCCAACAATTAAAGCCTTAATTTTAGAATCTGGTGAACCATTAAACAGAGTAATCTGCCCCTTGTTCTCGGGGAAAAGGGGACTTCCTTCTGCTGAATTTTTTGTCTGCCAGACGTATCTCTGGGTGATTACTTTAGCTTCGGTGTCTGAAGTATTACCGATGAGAAAAACTCTAAACTTATATTCTGTGGGTGCAGCAAACTGATAACTCTTTGAAGTTCCCCCACCAAATGTAACCCTAAGTGTTTTACTACCCGAGGGAACTTTCAAAAAATCTCCCGTCGGATACTCGTCACCAAAATTCACACTGCCCAGAGTTTGACCATTCAGCGTAAGTGTTGAATTACCTGAACCGATAACAAGATTAACCACCTTCATCTCACTCGAATAATTGATACTCGATGGTATTACCGGTCCACTTGTATCAACACAACTTGAAAAAATAAAAACTACTAATGGTAATAACACCAATAGCAGTTTTTTTCGTTGGTAAAAGTTATTCATTGTACCTCCGTTTTGTTTATTATAAGTATGACAAACAACATTTAATAATTTTTAACAATTATCTTCCCTTAAATAATTTATTTTTTACAAAAAATCAAGTCTATGCAAAAAATTCTTTTAAAAATTGTTACCCCTAAATGGAATAATCTTTTGTGTGAGATAAAAGTTAAGTCCTAAAAATCTTTCATTCGAGTAAAGATTCCATCAACTACAACATCAATTTCATAAGCACCTTCGAAGAATGAATGAATTTTTCTTAAAACACCTTCAACAACTGAATCAGGACAAGAAGCTCCACTCGTAAGTAGAATTGTTACCTTTTCTTTCTGTGGAATATAGTTCGATGTGAGAATTTCTTTCTTCTCTTTTAAATCGAAGTGAAGTATCTTTTCTCTTGAAAGAATTTTTTCTTCCGATGAGACAAAAAATGTTTTAAATTTTTCTGAACACAACTCAACAATATGTGAAGTATTAGAACTATTATAACCACCAACCACTACAGCGAAATCTGCTGGATAGTTCAACATTTCAATTGTTGCCTCTTGATTATCATAAGTTGCATAACACAAAGTGTCGCTCGTATCAGCAAAATGATATTTAAGATTTTCTTCTCCATATTTTTGAAGCATTACAGACTTAAAATACTCAGCAATCTCTGCTGTTTCGGATGCAAGCATTGTAGTTTGATTGACAACGCCAATTCTTTCGAGATGTATTTCAGGATTAAAGCCTGCTGAATGTTTATCTTTGAAGTATTCGTAAAATTTTTCTTTTTCAATTTCACCAAGTATTATCTTACCTAAGATTTTTGCTTCATCAAGATTTAAGATGATAACTGAATGAGATTTCTCAATACTATGTGAGAATGTCGCTCGAGTTTCTTCATGTTTGTATTTACCATGAATGATTATGGTGTATCCTTTTTCACCGAGTGCTGTCGAACGATTCCAGACTTTCTCAACAAATGGACAAGTTGTATCATACTTTTCTACTTGCAATCCAATTGATTTTAATTTTTCTTCAATCTCTATTGTTGTTCCAAAAGCCGGTATTAAAACAATATCATCTTTGGTAATTTCTTCCCATGGAATAATTTGTTCACCTGTTGGTTTCATTATGAAACTGATTCCACGAAATTGTAAATCTTCATTGACTATTGGATTATGAATTATCTCGCTTAATAGAAAAATTCTTTTATCAGGATTTTCTTCAATTGTTCGGTAAGAAATTTCAATTGCATTTTGAACACCATAGCAAAAGCCGAAATGTCTCGCTATCAAAAATTTAACAGGACCAAAATCAAGTTCAGTTGGAGAAAGATCCTGTTTTCGTGGGTCAATTAAATTCCTGTACTCTTTAATTCTTGTGATAATTGAACTTTTATAAAAAACCGGGATATTAAACTTTCGCATCTTTATTCCTTTTTAGCTAATCGCAAATTAATTATTTGAAATAACAGTAAAAATATAAATTAATTTCCCATAAACTTTAATCTAAATTTTTTCAGAAATCTTTTATGATTTTCAAATAGAAAATAAAATTTGAGATGCCTAAATAATTTTGGTACAAGCTTCCACGTAATATTTGAAGTATTTCTTCCTGAAAAAATGCAGTAAGTATTAAGGAGTGACTAAAAAGTATTCTTTAGCCAATCTTACTTTCCCCATTCTATTTTTAGAACATTATCTCGAGGTTAAGATTCTGGAATATATTTGGAATGAAAATTTTTAGTCAGCTCACCTTTTTGTTGAAGAGATTTTTAGATGCTGGAAAAACACCGAAACGAATCCGACTCAAGAATAAGCATTACATTTAAGTGAAAAAGTTTTAATAATCGATAATAAAAAAATATGTCAGGCTTTTGTTCAGCCTGACATAAAATTTATTTCTTAAATTCAACTGGTTCAAAACTGTCGATTAAACTTACACCAGAATTCTTAATTTCATTTACCAGATTCATCCAGCTTGATTGGAAATATTCATTTACAATTTTTACAGCATCTTCAAGTGATTTTGAAAAATCATTAAATGACAGTTCAAACATCTGCGATGGTCTATCATAACTTGTAAGCAAGTAATTTTGAGTTCTCCATAATTTTGGAATGATTTTATCTGGATCTGATTGTATACCTTTTGTATCAGTAAAGAAGAACAGTTCAGCCAGAGTTTTAATCGAATCTTTATTTGCTTTTACTAACTTTTTGAGTCCATCATATTTATCATCTTTTTGATCTGATAACTTGTCAAGTATGAACTTCAAATTTCTATCTGCCTTTTTGAGTTTATTAATTACATTTTCAACAACTTTCATCTTTTCTGAAAATTTCTGGATTGCTTCTTCTCTAATTTTTAAATCTTCAAATGCGATTTTCAATCTTGGGTCAGGCAATACATTCACATAAGATGAATCAGAAAAATTCTTATAAGAAATTTTAACAAGATATTTCCCTGGTAAAACTTCTGGTCCTGATGGTTCAACCTCTTCGGTTATTTGTACATCTTCCCATCTTGGAATACGCACACCTTTCCTGTCAAGATACCAGTAAGTCCTATTTACACCATCCTTTGCTTTTACATTCAATGTACGAATAAGATTATATTTCTCATCGTAGATTTCAAGCTTCACCTTAACCGTTTCAGAACTTTTCTTTTCATCTAATGAAGTGTCTTCTTTCATCGTGTCGGTATCAGAGGACTTTACTTGAAATGTAATCATTGCACCACGAGGTAAATTTTCACCATAAAATTCTGCGTGACCAGGAAATCTCATCCCTTTTGGAGAATTAAATTCCATTAAATAAGTATCAGGTATATCAAATAACTTTAAATCGGTTTCAAAAAATTTATTTCCATATTTAGCAATTTCACGAAGTGGAGCAATGTTATCAATAATGTAGATTGACCTTCCAAAAGTTCCAATTACTAAATCATTTTCTCGTGGATGAATTATTAAATCTGTAGTTGAAACTGTTGGAAAATCGCTTTTCCATTTAGTCCAGTTCTTTCCGAAGTCAGTACTTACATAAAGACCAAATTCAGTACCCAGGAAAAGTAAATTTGGCTCAACAAAATCCTGAACAATTGAAAGACAATAGCCATAAACTTTCTTTTCATCAACAAGTCGTTTCCAGCTTTTGCCATAATCAGATGTATAGAACAAGTAAGGTGTCCAGTCGTTTCTTCGATGATTATCAAAAACAACAAATGCCGCACCTTCATTATATCGAGACGGATGAATCTGTGGTATCCAAGTTCCTCTTGGAACACCTTTAATATTTTCAATTACATTTTTCCATGTTTTGCCTCCATCGGTTGTTAGTTGAAGATTTCCATCATCTGTTCCAACCCAGATTATTCCTTGCTTTAATGGACTTGGAGCAATCGCAACAATAGTGCAAAAATTTTCTGCCGAAGTTACATCAGGAGTTAGACCTCCACTTTTTTTCTGCTTTAATTTAGAAGTATCATTTGTTGTTAAATCAGGTGAGATTATTTCCCATGAATCACCTTTATTTGTGCTTTTATGTAAAAACTGACTTCCGTAATAAATTGTAGAATTATCAAAAGGATCTTGAGCTAAAGCTGCATTCCAGTTAAATCTTAATTGAATTCCTTCGGGATGAACTGGTCGAATTGATTTTTGCAAACCAGTTCTGGAATCATATCTAAATAGATTACCACCTTGAGACATTGCATAGCCGAAACGACTATCATCTGGATCAGGTAAAACATCAAAACCATCACCGAAACCAACTTCCTGCCAGTCAAAATTTGAAATGCCCAAATAATTGAAAACTCTCGATGGACCTTTCCATGAACCGTTATCCTGCAAACCACCATAAACATTGTATGGAAAATCATTATCAACATTTATATGATAAAACTGAGCAACGGGAAGGTTTTCAACAAATCGCCAGGTTTTTCCTCGATCATATGAAATTGCAAGTCCTCCATCATTACCATCAATCAAAAAATTTGGATTCTCAGGATGAATATAAAATGCATGGTGGTCAGGATGAATTTTTGAAATCAAAATATTAAAAGTTTTCCCTCCATCTTCACTAACAGAAACCTGAGTATAAATATTATAAATCCGATTTTCATTTTTTGGATCTACATAAATTTCAGCATAATAAAATGGTCTATCGCCAATATTCTTATCACTAACTTTAAACCAGTTAAATCCACCATCAGTTGATTTGTAAAGAGCGTTTACTTTAGCTTCAATTAAAGCATAAACTATTTCTGGATTACTTCGAGCAATTGCAATTCCAATTCTCCCAAGTTCTCCTGAAGGTAAACCATCTTTATCTGTTTTTTTAGTCCAGGTTTTTCCACCATCGAAAGTAACATAAAGACCACTTCCTTTTCCACCAGAAGTAAAAAACCATGGTTCTCGTCTGAACTCCCACATAGCAGCGAAAAGTTTATTTGGATTAGATGGGTCCATAACAAGATCAGCAATTCCAGTTCGTTCATTAACATATAAAATCTTTTGCCAGGTTTTTCCACCATCTGTTGTTTTGAAAACTCCTCTTTCATCTGAATCACCAAATGCAGAACCTTGAACTCCAGCATAAACTACATCTGAATTTCTTGGATCAATAATAATTCTGTGGATATTTCTCGAATTCTCAAGACCAAGATGAATCCAGGTTTTGCCTCCATCAAGCGATTTATAGATGCCATTACCACTTGTTTGACTGTTTCTTGGATTACCTTCACCCGTACCAACCCAGATAACATCAGGTATATTTTGATCAATTGCAATTGCACCAATTGATGCAACTTTCATTGTATCAAAAATAGGTTTCCAGTCTATTCCTCCACTTGTTGTCTTCCATAAACCACCAGATGCTGTTCCTACATAAATGATTGATGGATTTTTTTGAACCACATCAATGGCAGTGACTCTTCCACTCATGCCAGCAGGACCAATTGACCTTGCTTTTAGTCCGTGCAATTTTTCTACATTAAGAGGTTGAGCAAACAAATTATAAGTTGCTATTACAATGAAATACAGAATGATAAAAAATAATTTTTTCATAATTCTACTCTTTATTTTTTTATTTCGGAAATTAAAATAAAAAATTCTGATTGAAATCTTAATATGAAAGTAAATTCATTTTTGACTTTTTCTGATTCTCAACGAAATGAATTTTCTCCAGATGTAGAATCGTTATTTAATCAAAATCATTTTTTTTATTTGATTTGAACCGTTGACGTTTAATATACAGAAATAAACTCCCGATGAAAGTTCAGAAGCATTTAAAGTTATTTCATGTTCTCCTGCTAATAAATCTTCATCCTTTATTAAAGTTTTAATTTCGTTTCCGAGAGCATTAAAAATTTTCATAGACACTTTAGTTGCTCTGGAAAGATAGAAGCGAATTCTTGTGAGTGAATTAAAAGGATTAGGATAATTTTCAAAAAGATAAAATTCATTGTTCCTGCCAATTAAATTTTCTGAAACATTAGTTGAACCAATTCTTCTCATTCTAAAAGCATAATCCCACAAGAAGGGCGGAACATTAATCTCAAGTGATGATGAAGTTGCTGTAATTGTATCGATTTTTGAAATAGTTGATGATTGAGTTTCCCACCATTCAATTAAATAAATTGAGTTAGGAATTAAATCGTTTATAAAAATTTTCCCATCAGTAATGAGGGGAGGTAAATTTCCAATGTCTCTAATATATCTCCAGTTGAAATTTCTATTGTGAACCCATCCAATAATTTCATCACTCGATTTTAAAGCATACGCCCTTATTGCAATCACAAAATTTGAGAAGATGTATTCTGCCACTCTCATCCAGTCAATTCCCTGATTATCTACAAAAATTTGATGCTCGCCTTGAGGCACACTAATCGAGTAGGTTGCATTTGTATTAACAATTTGTTCCAGTCGTTTTATTCCATTTAACCAGATTTGAAGACGAGGAGAGGTACTTATTTCATTTCCAACAACAACTTTGAATTCAGCAACATTGTCATATGTCACAAAAAATGTTGGTGGATTTCTGAACTCTGTATTGAAAGCAGTTCCATACAAAAATTTACTGAGATTAATTGTGTTCGGATTTATCAAGCCATTGTTATTTACTGTAAATTGGTTGGCTGGACTTGTACCCCAATTTGGATAAGCTGGTGGAATTGCAAAATCAGATTTTTGAGATGTGTAAGTTTGAAGTGCAACTGTAGTAAAACTCTTATTCAATAAATTAATCTGTTTAATGAATTCTCCTGCTGCTTTAAAATGATGAAAGAGACCTCGGGGTGCAATGTAATTTTCCCACGACCATGACATTGCAGTTAAATACGCACCTGACATAATTGATGCCCAGATTGAATTATGAAAATTTACACCATATGGATCATTTATCGATGCCCAGTAGCCAAGCTCAAGAAAATCATATTCACCAATTGCTGTGGGTTTATTATAATCCGAAAGATATAATTTTGTTAATTCTACTAAAGCAGTCTGCATATCTGATGTTGTGTTATAATGATGAATTTGAATGATGTCAAATAAATTTGAAGTCCAGATTGCAGGTTCTAAAAATTCATTCGCAAAACTCGTTGTAACAATTCTCTGATAAGGGTCTCTGGTTTTGATATACTGGGCAATATTAAGTAACCATTGAATTACATTCTGTTTATTTTGATTAAAATTATGAGTATGATCAACTTCATTAAAAATTTCCCAGGCAAAAAGATTAGTTGCATAACCCCATCTGGCAATTATGTAATCAATTCTTCTCTTGAAAAAATCTATTGCAGTCTGGTTGGTAAAAAATTGTTCGGGTGTTGTACAGGGCCCACCATTGACTGAATTATAAGGATTATCATTCCATTCAGGATTAACATTAATAGAAAATTGTCCATGAGGAACTAAACAAAGTTGAATTAAAATATTCTTCTTTTCAGCATAATCGAAAAGCCAGTCGAGTTGATATGCACGATCTAATCTATTTGTGTAGTTTCCAAGTCCTGTATTCTTCCATTCAATTGCAAAAGCATTCTCACTCATCCATACACGAATCAAATTTCCATTGTTTGCAGCAAGAGAATCAATCCATTTTTGATATGAAAAAGTTTTTTCAGGATAATCATACCAAGCCATATTCAAGCCAATTCCAAAAAATTGTTCTCCATTTTCATACTTTAAGTAGCGATTATTGGCAACTCTTACAAATCCTTTCTTATCAGATGATAAAGTCATTAGTTTGAAATCATTAGTATTTGTCGTTCCAGTTTGATCAGTACAATAAATTTTGTAATTCCATTGACCGACCTCATCTGGTGTAAATCTAATCTTCCATTGAGGTTGATTATTAACAAGTAAAGTTTCTGGAGGACCTGTTCTAATAAAATCCTGATAATAAAAACCATTAATTGTAAGAGTTCTACCTGAAGGTGAAACAAAAATTGCTCTTAGATAAATCTGATTTCTATCGAATGGATTTGAAAAAGATGCAGTGAGGTTAATTGTAATTTCGAACTTTTCATATAAACCAAGAGTGTCTTTGTTAGTCGTAATTAAATTAAAAATTGGTGAAGCATTTAAAGAACCAACGATAAATATCAATAGCAATATTTTTCTGTACAACTTCCACTCCATTTCGTTTTTGAATTTTTATAATTCATTTTAATGAAAGATGGATATAATTTCAATTTAGAGATTTCCTCATACAATGATTTATAAAAATTTTAATGTATTGATACAGGCATTCAACAAAAAAAAACGAATTATCAACCTTCAAAGTTGCTTAGGCTGAAATAAATCTCAAATGATTACTTTGTCTTGAGCTCACACAAATAATTCTTAAGAATTTCATTTCATCAATATGATTGATTGAGATTTTTTTCATTCCAGAACGATTTTATTTTTACCAAATGTCTCTTATTTTCGCTTAAGTAAAAGTATATGTAAAACAAAGAAGAGGACAAAATTTGATGAGAGAATATTTACCATTAATCACAGGTAACAATAAAATTTCAGCATTCAAACAAATTAAGAGGTGATACAATGAGACTGATAATTCTCTTAACAATAATTCTCTCATCAAATTTATTTTCACAATCAGCATTCGAATTTTTAAAATTAGATGCAAGTGCTCGCTCGGCTTCACTTGGTGGTGCATTCACAAGCAACATTGATGATCCCAATGTTATCTTTTATAATCCAGCTTCTATAAATTATGTTGAACCAGACAAAATTTCTTTTGGCTTTCTGAAGCATCTTCTGGATGTGAATTCTGGCTATTTGAGTTATACTCCTCAAATTAAAGGTATTGGGAAATTAGGTTTAGGTTTAATCTATACTAATTATGGTGATTTTGAAGTCCTCGATGAATCTGGTTATTCACAGGGTCAATTTACTGCAAACGATCTTGGTTTGATTTTGAATTATTCAGATTTAATAAGAAATAATTTGAGTTATGGTGTGAATGTAAGATTATTATATTCTTCTATTCATAATCTTAATTCATTTGCAATTGCTGGCGATTTTGGTTTGATATATTATATCCCGGAAAAACAATTCAGTGCTGGTTTATCCGTTCTAAATTTAGGCAAGCAACTTGATGCTTACTACACATTTAAAGAAAAATTACCACTCGATGTCAGATTTGGAATAAGTAAAAAATTAGAACATACTCCCTTCCGAATTTATCTTGAGTTTGTAAAATTAAATGAAGATAAAAACAGTTTCTTTTCAAGATTCAATAATTTCATCCTTGGTGGAGAGGTTTTTGTCTCCAGTGCTTTGACCTTAAGATTTGGATTTAACAATGAAAAGAGAAAAGAATTAAAAGTTGGTACTACAACTGGAACTGAAGGATTTAATATTGGAATGGGTTTAAATATCAGCAATTATAGATTTGACTACGGATTATCTTCTTTTGGAAAGATTGGCTCACTCCACAGAATCAACATTACCACAAGTTTATAATAAAAAAAGCTGTCGATAAAAATTTTATCGACAGCTTTTAATCTTCTAAGGTAAGTTCAAATTTTATTTAACCAATTCATTAGCTTCAACAACAGCAATTGCTGCCATATTAACTATATCATTCACATCACATCCTCTCTGTAATACATGAATTGGTTTACCCATTCCCATCAAAATTGGACCAATGGCATCAGCATTTCCAATTCTCCATAAAAGTTTATATGCAATATTTCCCGAGTCAAGATTAGGGAATATCAAAACATTTGCTTTTTCTTTTATTCTGGCAAATGGAAAATCTTGCTCTAAGATTGGTGGATAAACTGCAGTATCGGCTTGCATCTCACCATCAACTATCAAATCAGGATCTTTTTGATGAATAATTTCAACAGCTCGAGCAACTTTTTCACTCTCCGGATATGGTGCATTACCAAAATTACTGAACGAAAGCATTGCAACTCTTGGTTCAATATTAAATCTTCGAGCTGTATTTGCTGCAAGCAAAGCAATCTCTGCTAACTCTTCTGCTGTTGGATTAACATTAACGGTTGTGTCTGCAAAGAAGAAAGCTTCATTTTTAACAAGCATGATATAAAGACCGGATACTTTCTTTACTCCTGGAGCTGTTTTAATAATTTGTAATGCTGGTCTGATTGTATCGGGATAATGAGAAGTCAATCCTGAAATCATACCATCGGCATGACCCATTTTCACCATCATTGCACCAAAGTAATTAGGCATCCTCATATATTTTTGAGCTTCATTTCTCGTAATACCTTTTCTTTGACGAAGTCTGTAAAATTCTTCAACATAATCATCGTAATATTTACAATTCTCAGGATCAATTATTTCAAAATCAGTTGAATTAATTTTGTGCTTTTCTATCAAAGAGTTAATCTCTTCCTCATTACCAAGTAAAATTGGTTTTGCAATTCGATCATCAACAAGTATTTCAGCCGCTTTAAGAATCTTAACCTGATTACCTTCAGGAAAAACAATTCGCTTCATACTGCCTTTTGCTTTTTCAATGGCAACACGGACAATCTGTTTCGAAATCCCGAGTCTTTCAAGTAATTGATGCTCGTATTCATCCCAATCTTGAATTGGTTTTCGTGCAACTCCAGTTTCCATCGCTGCTTTTGCAACAGCCGGTGCAACATAAGTTAAAACTCTCGGGTCAAAAGGTTTTGGAATGATGTAATCTTTACCAAATTTTAATTCAATTCCACCATAAGCCCGAATTACAGATTCTGGAACTTCTTCTTTTGCTAATTTTGCAAGTGCATAAGAAGCAGCGAGTTTCATCTCATCATTTATCTGTCTTGCCCTAACATCGAGAGCACCACGAAAGATAAAAGGAAAACCAAGAACATTATTTACTTGATTTGGATAATCACTCCTGCCTGTAGCCATTATAATATCTTTGCGAGCATCAGTTGCATCTTCATATGTGATTTCTGGATATGGGTTAGCCATTGCAAATACGATAGGATTTTTCGCCATTGATCTAACCATCTCTTTAGTAACCACATTCCCAATTGATAAACCAACAAAAACATCAGCATCAACGAGTGCATCGGCAAGAGTCCTTGCATCAGTTTCAATTGCAAAGAATTCTTTGAATTCATTCATATGTTCAGTACGGCCTTTATAGATTACACCTTTAGTATCACACATAATTATGTTTTCTTTTTTTACACCAAGCTTCATATAATGTCTTGCACAAGCATAAGCTGAAGCACCGGCACCATTAAAAACAATTCTTACTTTATCAATATCTTTACCAGCAACTTCGAGTGCATTCAAAAGAGCAGCACCACTGATAATTGCAGTTCCATGTTGATCATCATGAAAAACAGGAATGTTCATTGTTTTTTTCAATTCTTCTTCGATGTAAAAGCATTCAGGAGCCTTTACATCTTCAAGATTAATTCCGCCAAATGTAGGTTCAAGTAATTGTACGCATCGAATAAATTCATTTACATCTTTTGTTTTTATTTCGATATCAAAAACATCTATATCTGCAAATCTTTTAAATAAAACTCCTTTACCTTCCATCACTGGTTTACCTGCAGATGGACCAATATCACCAAGACCGAGGACTGCAGTACCATTACTTATCACAGCTACAAGATTACCTTTCGCCGTGTATTCATAAACCAGTTCTTCGTCTCTTGCAATTTCAAGACAGGGCTCAGCAACACCTGGAGTATAAGCCAGGGATAAATCCCATTGAGTTTGACAGGGCTTTGTCGGGATAACTTCAATTTTCCCTTTTCTTCCACGGGCGTGATAATTAAGTGCATCTTCTTTGTGAATTTTCATTTATAGCTCCAAAATTTTGTTTTTATTTCAAATAGATCATTTTTTTTGTTGGTTCAAAATTAGTTCCATTTAAGCGATAAAATAAAACCATTGACGATTGAGTGCAATCTAAATTATTTACAGAAAAAATAATTTCATTTAATCCAGTAACTAATTTCTCCGATTCATAAATTTTTTTACCTAAAATATCATAAACTTCCAGTTTTAAATTATCATTATAACTTTTTTCTGGAATATAAACTTTTATAACCGTTTCTGAATTAAAAGGGTTCGGATAATTCTGACTAAATATAATTTGATTTTCTGAAATAAGTTTTTCTTCAACAAGAGTAGCTTGATCGGCATTAACAATCTGACCGGGGTAAACAGTCACAATTCTTCTATAAAGTCCACCCTGTGCAGTAATTGTATATGTTCCAGGTTTTACATCACCAAAAGCATAATTTTCCTGGTAAACATCATCACTTCCAATATATGGATCATTGAAATTATATGTGAGTGCATAAGAAAATGTTGTGTAAGGTGGCCTCGGTTTAGGGTCTGGATAAATATCAACTCTCGAATTGTTTTGTGCATTTGGGATTTTTCCATAAATCGCACCCATTCCATCTATTGAACACCAGAGTTCAGGATTTCTCCTTGAACGAGATGAATTGTAATTAACAGAACCAAGACGCAATTCAAAATGTAAATGAGGTCCTGTTGAATTTCCAGTGTTTCCACTTATTGCAATTGGTTGTCCTTTTATAACCTGTTGACCTTGTGTAATCAATGGTTTCTGCAAGTGCATATAAAAAAGAAAAAGATATTTGTTATTCCAGATTGATTGAATTACTAAATAATTACCAGCACCACCAGGTTCGTATCCATTTATTGTATCATTTGGATTATAACCGACAAAATAAACAACCCCATCAGAAGCTGAAAAAACAGTATCATAACGAATTAAGTAATCAATACCTAAATGAGCATAAGATGGATTACTAATATTTGGTTCGCCATAAAGATATGAACCATTCGCCTGGATATTATCTTTAACTGGTCTACTCAATCGAAAAGTCTGTGAATGAATATAACTCACCTTTATAACAAAAGTTAATATACAACAGATTAAAAATTTCTTATCTCGCATCAGAAATGATTTCATATTCAAAATCAACTATTCGTTACCATTCAATATTTTGTTGAATATCTAAAATTAATTTACAGTTCTCAAACTTTATGAAAAATAAAAAGGGACTAAAGAAGTCCCTCTATTAGAAAAATTATTTTTAAATAAATCTACCATTCAATTTCAACTTGACTTAATCTTTTCGGTCCTGCTTCTAAAACTTCTTTAGAACAATTTTTACTGTAGAGTTTAAAGTTTTCAATAAATCTTGCAGCAAGGGCATCGTATTTTCGCCAGTATTCTTTCTTATCTCCCCAGGAACTTGCAGGGTCTAAAACTTCTGAAGGAACATCAGGACAACTCATTGGTACTTCAAAACCAAATAATTTATCCTTTCTATAAGGAACATTATCAAGTTTACCTTCAAGAGCTGCATTTAATAAATTTCTTGTATGACGAATACTAATTCGTTTTCCTACACCGAATCTTCCACCAACCCAACCAGTATTGATTAACCAGACTTTTACATTATACTTCAACATTCTTTGCTTCAACATTTCTGCATATTCATAAGGATGACGAACCATAAAAGGTGCACCAAAACAAGCACTAAAAGTTATCTCAGGTTCTCTGCCAAGTCCAATTTCAGTTCCAGCAATTTTTGAAGTATAACCACTGATAAAATGATACTGAGCTTGTTCGGGATTTAATCTTGCAATTGGAGGCATTACACCTTGTGCATCGCAGGTTAAGAAGATGATGTTTTTAGGATGTGAATGAACATATCCTTCAGGAATAATATTAGGAATAAATTCAAGAGGATATGATGCTCGAGTATTTTCTGTAATCTTATCATCGTCAAGGTCAATATGACGAGAAACTGGATCGAAGACTACATTTTCCAGAATTGTTCCAAATTTTTTAGTGCAAGCATAAATTTCTGGTTCATTTTCAGGAGATAAACGAATTACTTTCGCATAACATCCTGCTTCAAAATTAAAAACGCCTTTAGAACTCCATCCGTGTTCATCATCACCTATTAATTTTCTTTTTGGATCTGCTGAAAGTGTCGTTTTCCCTGTTCCACTCAATCCAAAAAATAGAGCCACATCTCCATCTTTACCGACATTTGCTGAACAATGCATTGGTAAAACATCTTGAAATGTGAGGAGATAATTTAAAACAGTAAAGACAGATTTTTTAATCTCCCCACCATAAAGTGTATTAGCAATGATTGCCATTCGAGCGCCAAAATTTATAATTATCGCAGTGTCAGTCCTTGTTCCATCAATAACCGGATCGACTTTGAACCCCGGAACTGCAATGATTGTAAATTCGGGAACAAACTTCTTTAATTCATCTTTGTCATTAATGGTTATGAACATATTTCGAGCAAATAAACTATGCCAGGCTTTTTCTGTAATTATTCTGACTGGCATCTTATATTCCGGGTCAGCACACGCATAAACATCTTGAACAAATAACTCTTCACCTTGAGCCCAGGCCTGTAATCTTGCAAATAATGCATTGAACTTTTCTAAACTGTAAGGTCGATTATAAATTCCCCACCATATATTTCTTTCAGTTGATTCTTCTTTCACAATAAATTTATCAGCAGCAGCACGAGCTGTGTGTTTTCCTGTATAAACAAGTAAAGGTCCACCTTTAACGAGTCTTCCTTCATTTCTAAAAATAGCTTCTTCGATTAAAGCTTCATCAGGCAAATTCCAGTAAACTCGATCAAGATAAGTCAAACCCTGATGTTTCAATCTGAAATCAGAAGCAAGTTCCATTGCTTCTTTTGATGCGGGTGTGTTGAATTCAAGATATTTACTCATGCCCAATCCCTCACAAGTTTTCTATCGCCAATGTAAAGTTCGTTTGGTGCGTTAGGATCAATTGCCCATTTAATCCTCTCAATACCTTCTTGAATTTCTTTCATTGTACCAGCAAAACTTAACCTAATATATCCTTCCATTCCAAATTCAACTCCAGGTACAGTAAGAACCATTACTTTATCAATTAATAATTGAGATAATTTGTGAGAACTTTTTTCATAAGCACTAAAATCGGCAAAGCAATAAAATGTACCATCGGGGACATTAAACTTTACACCATCAATTGATTTCAATAGATCGCACATTACATTACGATTATTTTCAAGGGTGATTCTTAAATTTTCAACACTTGATTGAATTCCATTTAATGCACCAACTGCTGCAAGTTGAAGCACAACAGAAGGACCACCTGTTTGATGTCCTTGAATATTAGTCATTGCTTCAATGATTCTTTTACTTGCAACAGCCCAGCCAATTCTGAAACCTGTCATTGCATATTGTTTAGACACGCCATTGATGATAATTAGTTTTGAATTTTCATCTTTCTTCTTCGCAAATTCCCAGCAATTTACCGGCTTTCTTCCATCAAAAATTAAACGATGATAAATATCATCCATAATCAGATATAAATCTTTTCTCTCACAGAAATCAACTACATCAGCAATAAATTCTTCAGAATACATTGCTCCTGATGGATTATTTGGTGAATTAATGATTATTGCTTTTGTGTAACTTCCTACTCTCTGTTCGATATCCTGAATACGAGGATAGAATGAACCATCTTCTGGATAAACAGGTACACCAATCGCACCACAGAGTTTTGCCATCTCAGGATAACTAACCCAGTATGGTGCAGGATAAATTACTTCTTCTTGAGGATTTAATATTGCTTGAAGTGCAACCATTATTGCCTGTTTTGCACCACTGGATGCAATCACATTTTCAGGTCCAACTTTTCTATTGTAAAATTCTTCAGTGTATCTGATAATTGCTTTCTTGAGAGCTGGGATCCCATCAGGAGGAACATACCGAACTTCTCCAGTATTGAGATTTTGAACTGCAGCAATAATCGCATCAATTGGTGCTCGACTCTTTGGCTCACCCACACTGAAGTTAATAACTGGTTCCCCTTTTTCTCTTAGTATTTGAGCTTTCTCATTTAATACAAGTGTTGGCGATGCTTGAATATTTTTCGCAATGTAACTTAAACTCATACTTACACCCCTGGATTTTTTAATGGAAGGGAAATGTGAAAAGAAAAATTATTTAGTTTCATAAAAGTAAAATTTCAATGGATAAAAATGAATTAAATCAAAATCCGGACGAACAAAAATAATAAATAATCACTTCATCGGCATTAAAAGAACAAAAATCAGCTCAAAGAATTAAACTTCCATTATTTCTTTTTCTTTGTGCTCAAGTAGCTCATTGATATGTTCAATGTATTTGTCAGTTAGTTTCTGAACTTCTTTCTCAGCAAGTTTTCTATCATCTTCAGAAAGATGTTCATCTTTTTCCATCTTCTTTAAATGTTCAATCGCATCCCTTCTAACATTACGCACAGCAATTCTGCCATCTTCAGCAAATTTTTTACACAACTTCACTAAGTCTTTTCTTCTTTCTTCAGTAAGAGGTGGGATTGGTATTCTTAAAATGTTTCCATCATTAATAGGATTGAGACCAAGCTCAGATTGCAGTATTGCTTTTTCTATAGCCTGTAGTGCTGACTTATCCCATGGTTGAACAACAAGTGTATGTACATCCGAAACTGAAATATTTGCCATTTGATTTAATGGAACCAGTGAACCATAATATTCTGCTTTAATTCCATCGAGAAGAGCAGTTGTTGCTTTTCCAGTTCGGATTTTAGCAAATTCCTGTCGAACTACTTCGACAGATTTTTTCATTTTTTCTTCTGTTTCTTTTAAAACTTTATTTACCATAAAAACCTCAAATTTTAATAAGTCTTAACTTCGAGGTCAACTTTTGTACCGATTTTTTCTCCCTGAACAATTCGTTTTAAATTTCCAGGGACATTCATATTAAAAACAATGATGGGGATTTTATTTTCCTGGCATAATGTAAATGCAGTTAAATCCATCACACGCAAACCCATCTTGATCACATCCATATAATTTATCTCTGTAAATTTAAAAGCTTCTTTATTTTTCTCTGGATCAGAATCATAAATACCATCTACTCTGGTTCCTTTAAGGATAACATCAGCACCAATTTCAATTGCTCTTAACGCAGCGGCAGTATCTGTTGTAAAATAAGGATGACCTGTGCCGGCACCAAGAATTATAATTCTCCCTTTTTCAAGATGACGAATTGCTCTTCTACGGATATATGGTTCAGCGATTTCTTCTATTCTAATTGCAGAAAGCAATCTTGTATGAACATTTCTTTTTTCAAGTGTACTTTGTAGTGCTAAAGAATTAATAAGAGTAGCCAGCATTCCCATCTGGTCACCAGTAACTTGATCAAAACCCTGTTTCGTTCCAGCTACTCCACGAAAAATATTTCCACCACCAATAACAATCGCTATTTCAACACCAAGATTTTTAACTTCAATAATTTCATCGGCAAGACGAGAAAGAACATCAGGATCAATACCAAACTTTTGTTTACCTAAAAGATCTTCACCACTGAGTTTTAGAAGTATTCGTTTATAAGCGATTTCTGAAGCCATTATTTTTTCTCATCGGCTAAATGATATCTTAAGAATTCTTTAACTCTAACATCTGTAGAGTTTGCTTCGTTGTAAGATTTGATTAACTCTCCAACTGATTTTGAGCCGTCTTTAACGAAAGGTTGCTCAAGCAAACAAACTTCTTGATAAAACTTTTCGAGTTTACCCTGAGCAATTTTTTCTAAAACTTGTTCTGGTTTTCCTTCGTTTCTTGCCTGAGTTTTATAAATTTCAATTTCTTTTTCAATTAATGTTTTATCTACTTGATCTCGAGTTACTGTCATCGGTCTCATTGCTGCAACTTGCATTGCAATATCACGAGCAAAAGTTCTAAACTCACCTGGAACTGGTTTAGAGTATTCGAATATGACAAGAACACCTAATTTTGAACCAGGATGAATATAATCAACCACAGCACCATTCTGAATCGTAACTTTCTTAAATCGTGAAACTTGAATTTTCTCACCAATTTTTCCAACAGCTTCATTAATTAAATCTGTAACAGTTAGGTCATTAACTTTTGCATTTAAAAGTTCATCAAGATTCTGAAAATCATTAGAGAAAACTACGTCAGCTATTTTCTGTGTGAGTTCTACAAATGCATCACTCTTAGCAACAAAATCTGTTTCACAATTTACTTCAACAATAGCAGCCGTTTTTCCATCTTCGCTTAATCTCGTAACGACAAGACCTTCATTGGTTGTTCTTTCAGCTCTTTTTGCAGCAACGGCTGCCCCTTTCTTTCTTAAGAATTCAACTGCTTTTTCAAAATCACCACCTGTTTCTTCCAGTGCTTTTTTACAATCCATCATACCAGCACCGGTTTTTTCACGAAGTTGTTTCACTAAATCTGCACTGACAGCCATATTAAAAACTCCCTCTTTAAAATTTAATTAAACTTGAATTAGTTATTTTCTGAAATTTTACTTTCTTTATCTTCTTCTTCTTCCATTTCAGCTTGAACTTCTTTAGCTCTTTGCTGACCTTCAATAATTTTGTCAGCCATTAAACGAACAATTAAATCAATGGTTCTCACTGAATCATCGTTTGCAGGAATAATGTAATCAACACCTTCAGGATCACAATTAGTATCAACAATTGCAAAAACTGGAATACCAAGTCTATTAGCTTCTTTAACTGCAATATGTTCTTTCTTAATATCAACAATGAAAAGAGCACCAGGTAATCTTGTGAGCTCTTTTATTCCTTCAAAAACTTTTTCAAGTTTTTCTTTTTCACGAGTTAATATTAATCTTTCCTTTTTAATCATTCTATCGAAGGTACCATCATTCATCATCTTCTCGATATTCTGAAGTCGCTTAATTGATTTACGAATCGTTGTGAAATTAGTAAGCATACCACCGAGCCATCTTTCACTAATCCAGTGCATTCCACATCTTTGAGCTTCTCTCTTCACAATATCTTTTGCCTGTTGTTTGGTACCTACAAAAAGAACTTTTTTACCTTCTGCAGCAATTTTTTCCATTTCATCAGCAGCAATTGCTAATAGTCTTTTTGTTTTGTTTAAGTCAATGATATGAATCCCATTTTTCTCCATAAAAATGAAAGGCTTCATTTTGGGATTCCATCGGCGGGTTAAATGTCCATAATGTGCACCAGCTGCTAAAAGATCTTGAAGTCCTACTTCCACGATATTTACTCCTTTATTTGTTGTTAAACTTCTACTCGCTTCAACTTTATTTGAGATCCCGATTGATGGGACACACTCAAATAAATCTGCGAGTATGCTCTTTTAAAATTTTTAATAAAATAAACAATTAACGTTTTGAGAATTGGAATCTCTTTCGAGCTTTCGGTTGGCCGTATTTTTTTCTTTCGACCATTCGAGGATCTCGAGTGAGATATCCGAGATTTCTTAAATTTGGACGATAATCAGGATTAACTAACACCAGAGCTCTTGCAATTCCGAGTGAAATTGCTCCAACCTGACCGGTTACTCCACCACCTTTAACATTTATCAAAAAATCATATTTACCTTCAGCATCAACAGCTTTGAGTGGTTCAGTAGCTTTGAGTGTATCAATCTTTGTTTTAAAATACTCATTTATATCTTTGCCATTAACGACAATCTTACCAGAACCTGGTCTAATTACAACTCTTGCAACTGAGGTTTTTCTTCTTCCTACTGCTATTTTATCAACCATTAATTACTCCTGTCTTAAAAAGTTAGTACTTCTGGTTTTTGTGCTTGATGAGGATGATTTTCGCCAGCATAAACTTTGAGCTTTTTGACGATTCTTCGCCCTAATCTTCCTTTTGGCAACATACCTTTAACAGCATGTTCAATAACAAATTCTGGATGCTTTTGCATATATTCTTTAAAGGAAGTGATTTTTGCTCCACCAGGATAACCTGAATATCTGAAATAAGTTTTTAATTCTTCCCTTTTGCCGGTTAATCTGACTTTATCAGCATTAATAACAATTACAAAGTCTCCGCAATCAACATGTGGAGTAAAGATTGGTTTATGCTTACCTCTAAGTATTTTAGCAATGTTGGATGCAAGTCTTCCTAAGATCTGGTCCTTTGCATCAACTACAAACCATTTTTTTTCTATTTCTATCTCTTTTGCTGATTTAGTGATTCTTTCCTGTTTCAATGATATTCCTCCTGAATCAATACTTTAATTCATTATTTAGCTTACAAAGTTAAAGAATTTGAAATGGATTGTCAAAAAAGCCAAAGAGTTTTTACTGTTATTATTTTTTGATTTCATTTCTACTCAACACTTCCGATAAATTATCTTTTTTGAAAAAATTTTCTATATAACTAAATTTATTTCAGAAACATCAACAATTAGGAGCATCGTTATGAAAAAAATCCTTCTACTTTTAGTGATAATTGCAGGTTATTTATCTGCACAGCAATTTAAACTTGAGTGGGTTAATCCCAAACCGACTGGTGCAAACCTGTTAGATATAGAATTAATCACACCGGATAATTTAAAAATTTTTGGTGTAGCTGGAACTTATATCACTTCTAATGATGAATTAGCAACTTTATCTGTAAATTATATTAATGACAGTCGAACGGATGTCTGGGCAGTTGATTTTGTTACTCCAATGATTGGATATCTCTGTGGAGAAAATGGTTTGATTATGAAAACCACTGATGGAGGAATGAATTGGTTCAATCAAAACTCATGGGTTACAAGCCGTTTGTACGACATCAATTTCTTAAATGCTGATTCAGGAATTGCTGTTGGTTCAAGTGGATTGGTTTTAATAACAACAAATGGCGGAATAGACTGGACAACAACTTATTATCAAACCAGTACTAATTACACAATTGAAATAGTGAATCGAAATTTAATTTTTATTGGTTCAGCTTATTCTGGTGGTCGTTTAGCAAAGTCAACAGACTTTGGTGCTTCCTGGACACCTTTAACTCCATCCATTTTAACATCTTCAGTATATTCAATTTGCTTTATTAATGAAAACAATGGCTGGGTGGGAACTGCATCAAATGGAATTCTCTATACTTCTGATGGAGGCACAACCTGGATTCAACAAATTGCATCACCAAACATAATTTATGATATAAATTTCAAAAATGAATTGGTTGGTTATGCAGCTGATTCAAAAGGGTTTATTTATTCAACTACTAACGGGGGAACAACCTGGTCAACTTATCAAACTCCTGCAAAAAGATCTCTCCGCTCAATCGCCATTGGTGGAAACACTGGAAATATTGCATATGTAGTTGGCGAAGCAGGAAGTATATACAAAAGTATTGACTTTGGTCAGAGCTGGGAAGAAAAATTCTCGTACATTGATAAAGTTCTTGAATTTCAAAGAAGGGTAATCTTTGTAAACAATGTTGTCGGTTATATTTGCGGTGGTTCCTCAAGTTCAAGCGATTCACTTGGATATGTTTTAAAAACCACTAATGGTGGTTTAAACTGGTTCACATTGCCATATAATTTTAAAACTCAACTTTATGCAATAGCAGCACCATCTGAAAATGTAATTTACACATCAGCCGGGTCAAGTCTTGTATTTAAATCTACAGATGGCGGACTCACATGGTCTAAATCAACCATTTATGCGACTTCGACAACTTTATGGGATATTCAATTCTATGATGAAAATCTTGGTTATGCTTGTGGTTCAAGCGGAAGAATTTTTAAAACAACTGATGGCGGTATGAACTGGACTTTACTAACAAGTCCATTTGGTACATCAACCGTTTATTCAATGGCTATACTTGATGCGAACACTGTTGTTGCAACAGGTGTTAGTGCAAAAGCTTATAAAACAACTGATGGTGGTTCAACATGGATTACTCTTTCGCCAAATATACCCGGGAGCTATTATATTGTCAGGTTTTATCAAAATGTAGGTTATATTGGTTCATATGTTTCACCTTCAGGTTATGTATCAAAATCGACTGATGGTGGTAATACGTGGACTGCTGTTACATCTTATCCAGGAACTCAAAGTGTCTGGGGCATTGCTGTAAAAAATGAAGACACAGTTTTTGTAGTTGACCTCTTCGGTTATGTGTATTATTCGACAAATGGAGGCGTTACATGGTCATCGGTACCAAGAATTTTTGGAACCAACTCTTTTTATTGTTCTTTAGGTGGAGATAATCTATTTATCAGTGGTTCAAATGGTGCAATCATTAAAGGCTATTTCCAGACTATACCACCACCTGAATCAAGAACTGTTTCATATAATTCTAACTGGAATATTCTTTCAGTTCCATTACTTACTAATGATATGAGAAAAACAACTTTATTCCCTGATGCTATAAGTTCTGCTTATGCTTATTCCGATGGATATTATACTGAAGATACACTAAAACTTGGCAGAGGTTACTGGATTAAATTTGCTGATTCAGGAAGTGTGAATATTTCAGGTTATAAAGCTACAAATTGTTCCATAAATCTGAATGCTGGATGGAATTTATTCGGGACATTTGATTTTAATATTCAAGCTAATGATGTTTTGACAAATCCACCAGATATTATTGCTTCCAGTTTCTTCAAATATGATAAAGGATATAAAATAGCTAACGTTTTAGAGACTGGAAAAGGTTACTGGGTAAAATTTTCTCAACCAGGAACTCTTATATTCCCAACTTCTGTAATGAAGAGTTCTCCAGATTTTAAAAATAATTTTGATGAATCTGTATCAATTAAAATAGCTGATAATTCAGGTAATTCCAGTGAACTTTTCCTTGTTCAAAATCAAAGTACTAAATCGTTTGAATTACCACCGAAACCACCAAAAGGTATTTTTGATGCAAGATTTGAAAACGATCGAATCGCCGAATTATTCAATGAGGAATTTAAGACTGTAATCATTAACTCAGCGACTTATCCAGTTGAAATAACATTTAAAGGTTTCAATGGTGAGATAAAAGATTGCATCAATGGTGAAATGATTAATCAACAATTGAAAGCTGGGGAAAAGTTAGTAATCAAAGGCAAAAATATTACAGCATTCAAAATCCGACCGATAAGCATTGTATATGATTTTGCATTCTATCAAAATTATCCTAATCCGTTCAATCCAATTACAACAATTAAATTTTCAATACCAGAGAATCTAAATGTACATATTTCAGTTTATGATGTTTTAGGAAGAAAAGTAAAAGATTTAGTTAATGAATTAATGGAATTTGGCATTCATACAATTTCTTTTGATGGCAGTGAACTTGCTTCAGGAATTTACTTCTACAAAATCGATGCAGGTAAGTATTCTGCTGTGAAGAAAATGATTTTGATGAAATGAAAGAGTCAAAAGATTGACAAACTAAGATTTATATACTTTCATTAAATGATTTATAATGGGGGTTGTCCAAAAAGTGTCATGCCGAATTCATTTCGGCATCTAAATTTGTAATTATAAACCAAAAATAGACCCTGAAATAAATTCAGGGTGACAAAATAATACTTTTTAGTCAGCCCCCTTTTTTATATAAACTCGAGATGAGTAAGTAACTATAACAATTAGCTTGCGGTAATTTACACCCCTCTTCTTTCTGGTTCCCAGATATATTTGTGTAATTGCATCTGAAATCTTACTGGTAATTTATCTTCGAGAATCCATGAGGCAAGTTCGACATTGGGTAATTCACCAAATACACATCCCATCAATATTTTACATTTATTTTTTAAATCATATTCTTCGATGATTTTTTTTGCCCATTCATAATCTTCACGAGTTCCAATTACAAATTTTATTTCGTCATCTGGTTTCAAAAATTTAATATTCGAGTAGAGATTCTTTTTCATCATCTTGGAGGATGGTGTTTTTAAGTCCATAATTATGGTTACTCTTTTATCAACATTCTCAATTGAAAGACTTCCACTTGTTTCGAGCAAAACCCTGTAACCTTCATCGCATAATCTTTTCATCAAATCAAATGATTCTTTTTGAAATAAAGGTTCACCACCAGTAATTTCAATGAGTTTACAATCATAATTTTTTATTTCAGTAAGAATCTCATCAATCGTCATATCTCTGCCTTCATAAAACGCATATTCAGTATCGCAATATGTACATCTTAAATTACAATAGGTTAACCTTATAAAAACACAGGGTAAGCCTGCATATGTTGATTCACCTTGAATGCTGAAAAATATTTCATTCACTTTTAACATTGTTCTTCTCTTAAGCTATTTTCAAATCAAAATAGAATTTTGTTCCTTCACCTGTTTTACTTTCAACATAAATTTTACTTCCGTGAGCTTCTACTAAATGTTTAACAATTGAGAGACCCAGTCCTGTTCCTCCCGATTCTCTCGATCTTTCTTTATTAACTCGATAAAATCTTTCGAATATTCTTGGCAAATCCTCTTCAGGAATACCGATTCCATTATCCTCAACAAAAATTCTGACGGAAGCATTTACTTTCTTATAATAAATTTTTACCTGCGTCTGAGGTGGATTATGTCTAAGAGCATTATCAACTAAGTTAAACAAAATTTGATATAACCTTTCTTTATCACACCAAACAAGTTCTTTCAATGATTCGTCCTTAATAAATTCGATTTGAATATTTTTTTGTTGTGAGAGAAGTTTTATATCCTCAATGACTCTTTCAATGATATCATTAATATCCAGGTATCGAAAACTCAGTCGAAGCTGGCGAGCTTCAATTTGAGAGATATCAATTAAATCTTTGAGAAGTTGATTTAATCTTTCAAGATTTTCATAAGCTTTTTTAAGATAGTTTAGATTAATTTGAGGATCGTTTATTCCACCATCAATTAAAGTTTCAAGATATGTTTGAATTGCAAAAATTGGAGTTCTTAATTCGTGAGAAACATTCCCCAGAAATTCCGAACGATATCTTTCAAGTTTTTTTAACTCATTCATATCATATTCAATTTTCGTCATAAGATTATTAATTGATTCAACAAGAAATTTAAATTCCTGGCTACCTTCAAATTCAATCAATCGGGGAATTCCAGTTTTAGAATATTCTTTCAATGAATCAATTACACTATTCACAGGCTTAGTAACTCGATCGGTAAAATATCTTATTATCAGTAAGCCGAATACAAATAAAACCAGGGCAGCAACAATAATTTTAAACCTAACATTGTTTGAAAACTTTTCTATAGCTTCCAGATCCGTTTCTATTGTGATGTATCCAAATTTACTATTTGCTTCGTTGCTAAGATTAACGTCAATTGATTTAGTAACCACAAAAAAAGTTCGCGCATCATTTTCATAATTTTTTGTTTCTAATGTGTATCTTCCCGATTTCCTGAGAAAAGAAATTTGATAATCCTTATTGTATAACGATGTGTCGGAGTAAAATCTGAATATCTTATTTTTATTAATATCTGATAAAATTACATTGTATTTCAACTGTCCAGAAAAATTTTTCAGATTATTTAAATATTCATTTAGCTTTTCATCATTGACATTATTCAGACTGTATTCAATTAGATTAATTTCGTTTTTTAATTCTTCTGCTAATTGAAGTTTTAATTGGTCCACTACGATATAATTAAAACTCAAAAGCAAAAGAGTGACTATGGCAAAAATGATAGCCATAAAAGTTACAATAATTTTTGATTTTAAAGTTTTAAGCATCTTTTTCTCTAAGTCTATATCCGACACCTTTTATTGTTTCAATTAAATCAGCATAATCTCCAAGTTTCTCTCTAATTTTTCGAATGTGTACATCAATCGTTCTTTGTGTAACCACAACATCATCTCCCCAGACATTTGCAAGTAACTGTTCACGTCTAACAATCTTTCCTTGATTTTTTGCAAGGTAAACAAAAGTTTCGAATTCTTTTCTTGGTAATGAAATTTTTTGATTCTCAATTTCTATCTCATAATTATCAAGGTCAACTTTAATTTTACCAATCTTTAAAACATTAGCAAGGTTAACTTGTTCCTTCCTCCTCAAGACTGAATGAATTCGAGCAAGGAGCTTTTTAATACTTATCGGTTTTGAAATATAATCATCAGCTCCAAGTTCTAATCCTTTGATTTCATCAATTTCAGAATTCTTTGCAGTCAGAAAAATGATTGAGATATTTTTTGTATCTGGATTTTCTTTTAGACTACGACAAACCTCTAAGCCATCCATATAAGGCATCATTACATCAAGCAAAATTAAATCAAAATCACTGGTAACTTTTTGCAATGCTTGTTGACCATTAAAAGCCTGTTCAACTAAAAATCCTTCTTTCATAAGATTATAACTAAGCACATCGACAATATCTTTTTCATCGTCACAAACAAGAATTTTATATTTCTTCATAAAAATTTGAACTCCAATTAGTTACTATTCTCACTTTCACCAGCATTCATTACTTCGAACAAACCTGTGAATTTTTCTTTACCATCAATCAATTCAATAATATATTTTCCAGGTATCAGATAAAATTTACCATTTTCCTTCTGCTCTGCAGACAAATTGATTTTAGTTTTTCCTTTCAAATCTTTGATTAATTTTCCAAGAGAAATTGAATCGGTACTTAAATCATAAGATAAATAATTCAGTCCTTTATCAAGTGAAATTACCTTTTGAAATAAATTAATTCCGCTTTCTGATTTAATTGTCAGAGTGATTGATTTATTTTCTTTTGAATAAACGGGTATTTTTAATTCAGGCGTAAAAAAGTCACCCCATGTATAAGTTTTATTGCCCCAATTTTTATTAAAATAAATTTTATCTACATCAAAGATGTGTATTTCTCTGGCGATTATTTCCTGTGTGAGCTTTTGAATTTCTCTAACACTTGTCTTGTAAATTGATCTACCGTGAGTTGCAATTACGAGTTCTCTTTCAACTGGATGAACAACTAAATCATGAACTGGAGCAAATGGAAAATTTTTTGAAACAGGATAAAATATTTTACCTCCATCAATAGATGCAAAAACTCCATGATCTGTTCCAACATAAATTAAATCTGGATTAACAGGATCTTCTGCGACAACATTTATTGGTTCGTAAGGTAAATTTACACCAATTCTTTCCCAGTTTTTACCATAATCAGATGACTTATAAAGATGAGGTTCAAAATTATCCCATCGGTAACCGTTAAGAGAAACATAAACTCTAGCAGTATCAAACTTTGAAGCAACAACTCTACTAACCCAGAAATTTTGAGGAAGATTATCCGAGATTCTCTCCCAGCTATTTCCACCATCTTTTGAAACAAAGACAAGCCCATCATCACTCCCTGTGTAAATCAAACCAAACTTCAGTGGAGATTCGGAAATTGTTGTGAGAGTACCATAAGGTACATCACCTGCTCGACCACCTTTAGTAAGGTCTGGTGAAATTGGCTCAAACGACTCTCCTTTATTCAAAGAACGATAAAGTCGATTTGCTCCGAAATAAAGAATATCCTGATTATGCCTGGAAAGTAGAATTGGAGAATTCCAGTTAAATCGTAATGGTCTTTCGCCAAGTTCATGTTTTGGTTTGATAGGTACTTTTTTTCTGGTTACTCGATCAATTCTAAAATAGTTACCGAATTGATAACCAGCATAAACAGTTCTATTATCTCTCGTATCAACTTCTATTTGCATTCCATCACCACCGAGTAAATTTTTGTAAGGATATTCCCCTGTTTCATACCATTCATAACTAAACTCATAATTACTTGGACCATACCAGACACCATTATCCTGCAATCCACCATAAACATTATAAGGTTTTTCAAAGTCAATCTCGATAGAATAAAATTGTCCTACTGGTGGAGTATTAGCTTTGAAGTATGTGTTTCCATCATCATAGGAAATATTTATTCCTCCATCATTTGCAATGATTATATGCCCTTTACGAACTGGATTAATAAAAATTGAATGATGATCAACATGAACATTTTCTTTATTGATTGATTTGAAGTTTTGTCCTCCATCAGTTGAGAGTAAAATTGGAACACCGAGAATATAAATTTTATTTTCATCATAAGGTGAAACTTCTATTTGACCAAAGTAATAACCATAGGAATAATAAAAATCATCAATAAAACTTTTGTGAGTTCTCTTCCAGCTTTTACCACCATCAGTTGATTTGTAGACTTCTGCACCTATTACATTCTTCTCAAATAACTGGGCATTTGCATCTTCTAAATATTCGACAAGTGTTTGCGGAGAAATCTTGTTTGATTTAATTAAGAATAAAATTGTATCAACTGTATATTTTTTCGGGAAACCATTTTCTTTCAAAAAATTCTTGATTAATTCTTTATCGAGTTTTAAAAATTCCTCCTTCGATATTTTTCTGAGTTCATCTTTTGTCAATTTTTTCTCTTTGGTTTCTTTCTTTGGTCTTTCAAATTGATTATCTAATAAAGCGTAAATAATCTCAGAATTTTTTTGAAAGATTGATAAACCAATTCTACCTACACCACTACCTGTAGGAAAACCACTTTCTTTTGTTGAAATCAAAAACCATGATTCACCACCATCAGTTGATTTGTAAATTCCCGATGAATTTCCTGCTTCTTCAAAATTCCATGCTCTCCTTGTTCTAAACCACATAGCTGCATAAAGCACATTCGGATTAGAATGATCAATTTCCAGATCGATACAACCAGTGTTTTCATCAATGTAAAGAACTTTTTTCCATGTTTCACCACCATCAGTTGTTTTGAAAACGCCCCTTTCTTCATTGGATGAATACAAATGTCCTACAGCAGCAACAAAAACAATTTCTGGATTATGAGGGTGAATTATTATTTTTCCAATATGATGAGTTTCAGCAAGTCCCTTATGCTGAAAAGTTTTCCCGCCATCAGTAGATTTAAATACACCAAAGCCAGAATAAGAAGATCTACTCGAATTGCTTTCTCCAGTACCAATCCAGATTGTTTCTCCATTTTGCCAATCAACAGCAATGTCTCCAATAGTCATCACAATATTATTATCAAAAATTGGCTGAAAAGAAATTCCATTGTTTGTTGTTTTCCATACTCCACCAGAAGCATAAGCAACATAAAAATTAGTTGGATCAAAAGGTGAAACATCAATATCAACAGCACGACCACTCATAATCGTTGGACCAATATTTTTAAATTCAATATTCTTAAATGGTGATTCTTCAATACTCTTTAATTTCTCCTGAAAACTTTGAAACCTGATAGAAGCTGGTGTTGGTTCAGGGAATTTTTCCTGAGAATAAACTGATGAAATAAATAAAATGGTGAGAAATGTTAATGTTAGTTTTTTCATTAAAACCTCTATCAAAAATTTATTACTTAATCATTTCTTAACAAATTTAAATAGTGGATGTTAAAGAATTGTTAAGAAATTTAAGAACATTAAATGAAAATAATTACCTATCCATAACCCTTTCAATCTCACCTTCTACTTCATAAATATTTTCACTCACTATGATTTTAATTAAGCTTTAAATCAACTTAGCTTGACATTAATCTCAATCTCTCATAAAATTGAATTAAATTAATTATCAATAGGTTAGAACATGAAAAAGTTTAAACTCATCCCTTTGTTTTTCGTTTTTGCTTTTATAATTATACAAATAAACAGTTGTGGAAAATCACCAACTCAACCTGAAACGCCTGCAGGTGAAAATGTAATTTTGAATGGACAGGTCATAGATTTTGATAGCGGGCAACCAGTTGAAAATGCAGCTGTTAAAATCTTAGCAGACACATCTCAATTTGGAGTGACAACTGGTTCTGATGGCAAGTACACAATAACATTCAAAATCAGCAAAAGCATTGATGTTAAAGTAATTGCCTCGAAAGAAAATTACAAAGGAGATACGATAATTGTTTTTGCAGTGCCAGGAAGAACTGTGGATGTTCCCACACTCAAGATCGAAAAAATAAAATCAACAACAACTTCTGGAACTCCAGCAAGCATTGTTTTAGTTCATCAGACATTTGCTACAATTGGTGTTAGAGAAAGTGGAGATAATGAAACAACAACATTAACTTTTGAAGTACGAGATTCAAGTGGCAATCCTATTGATATAACAAAATCCGTAACTGTTAATTTCACACTTGGTTCAAATCCAGGTGGTGGACTTTTTATTGATCCTCCATCAAAGAAAACTAATAGCGAAGGTCGAGTCTCTGTAAATGTAACAAGTGGAACTCGTGCTGGTGTCGTTCAAATAATTGCAGAAGTGAACATTGGAACAAGAGTAATCAGATCGAAACCTGTAAATATTGCAATTCATGGTGGACTGCCAGATTATAATCACTTTTCATTGGCGACAGAAAATGTAAACTTTCCTGGATTAGTTGAGTACGGACTGTTCAATAATATTTCTGCTTATGTAGGCGATAAATATTCAAATCCAGTTAAACCTAATACAGTCGTATATTTTTCAACAACGGGTGGAATAATTCAAGGCTCGGCACAAACAAATGAAATGGGAGTAGCCACAGTTAAATTGATGTCCGCTTTACCAGTGCCTGTGCATCCTACTCTTGGACCTGGATTTGCAACAATTACTGCATCAACTGCTGATGAAAACAATCAGACAATTTCAAGAGATATTGTTGTTTTGTTTTCAGGTTATCCTTCAAATCTTTCAGTTACACCGACAACAGTTAACATCCCTAATGGAGGTTCACAAACATTTGTTTATACAGTTGCTGATGCAAATGGAAATCCAATTGCATCAGGTAATACAATTACAGTTACCGCTGAAGGAAATGTGAAAGCTCAAGGTGATATAAATATTGATATGCCCGATACACAGAGTAGAAGATGGACTCAATTTAGTTTTACTGTACTTGATGCTGATCCTGCAAAAAGTGAATTAGCACCTGTTACTATCAAAATAGAAGTAAATGGACCTAACGGTAAAAACTCAATTACAATCTCAGGAAATTCATACTAAAAAAGGAAAATTATGAGCAATCTAACTCAAATCGTTCTTTTAGTTTTAATTGGATTAATGACTGGAGGATTAAGCGGTTTACTTGGAATTGGTGGAGGAATCATTGTAATACCATCACTTGTTTTATTACTTAATTTTTCTCAGAAACTGGCTCAAGGGACTTCACTTGCTATGCTTCTTCCACCAATTGGATTGCTTGCTGCTTATAATTATTACAAGGCAGGTTATGTAAATGTGAATGCTGCCATAATATTGATTATAACATTTATAATTGGAAGTTACTTTGCGTCGTTATGGGCGGTTAATATTCCTGAAAATGTTATAAAGAAAATATTCGCAGTCTTTTTAATTGTATATGCAATTAAAATTTTTCTGGAATGAATTTTAAAACATCCATCACATCAAAAACAGACCAATTCTATAAACAACAAAGCATACAATAAAAGCTATTGCAAGAGGAAGTAAGTTTGAAATGATTGTCCATTTCACACTTCTTGTCTCTTTGTAAATTGTCCATGTGGTTGTTGAACAAGGATAATGAAGTAAAGAAAAAAGCATCAGTGTAATTGCTGTTAAAACAGTCCATTCATTTTGAACGAATAATTCTTTCAACTGATTTATTTCAAGTTCCATCATTCGACTTTGATTAGAATAAATCATAATTATAGTTGGAATAATAATTTCATTTGCAGGAATAGCAATGATGTAAGCAAGTAGAATTGCTCCATCAAGACCAATGGCTTTACCAATGGGATTTAAAAATTCAACTCCATAGCTCATTAAAGTTTTATTATTGAGATAGATATTTCCGAGAAGCCATATTAATCCACCTGCCGGGGCTGCCATTGTGATAGCTCTTCCGAGGACAAATAAAGTCCTATCGATAAAAGAGGTGTAAAGTATTTTTAAAATTTGTGGTTTTCGATAAGGTGGAAGTTCAAGCTTGAAAGCTGAAGGTTCACCTTTAAGAAGTGTATTGCTTAAGAATTTTGAAACTAAAAGTGTAATTGCGATTCCAAATAAAGTCACTCCCACAACCGAACCAGCAGCTACAAATGATGAGATACTTGGTGGAAAAGATGCAGCAACAAAGACAGTTGAAAGCATAATTATCAAGGGCCACCTTCCATTACAGGGCACAAAATTGTTTGTCAGAATTGCAATTAATTTTTCTCTTGGAGAATCAATTATTCTTGTCGAAACAACACCAGCAGCATTACATCCAAAACCCATTCCCATTGTAAGAGCTTGTTTGCCATGAGCACCTGCCCATTTGAATAATTTATCTAAATTAAATGCAACTCTTGGTAGATAACCTGCATCCTCGAGAATTGTAAAGATCGGGAAAAATATTGCCATAGGTGGAAACATAACAGAAACAACCCATGCAAGACTTCGATAAACTCCATCAATTAAAAAACCTGTGAGCCACCATGGTGAATTAAAAGTTTCAAAAATTAATTTGAGTTTTTCTTCTAACCAGAAAAAACCACTTGCAAGTAATTGAGAAGGATAATTAGCACCTTTAATTGTTAAGAAAAAAACTCCAGCTAATAATAAAAGCATTAAAGGAAATCCAAAATATTTTGAAGTGAGTAATTGATCGAGCTTGAGTTCAATCAGATCAAATCCATTTGATTTTTTTCGTACACTTCTGTTCACAATCTTACTTGCATTGATATAAATCTCTTCGACAAATTCATCATCAATTTTTTGTCTGACTAATGGATCACAGGCGTCGACAATTTTTAAAACTTGTTCTATTTCAGGTTTCATAGGTTCAAATCTCCATTCCCATTTTCCAGTCCTTTGTTTATCAGTTCAAGAAGATTACCCTTTTCAATAGCTGTTCTAATTTTTTGATCACCTTCGAGTAAACGAAGGGCAATCCATTCAACTGAATAAAGACCAGGGAAAGCTTTTTCAAGCAATGGTTTTATCTGATTAACTTTTTCTTGAATTTCTTTTCGATGTTCAATTTTTCGTGGGACTGGTTTAATTATTCTATTTGAAATTAAATAAATTTTTTCCTTCAATTCATCAATACCATAACCAGAACGAGCATTAGTAAGCACAACTGGAATTCCAAGTTCCTTCTCAAGAACTTCTTTATCAATTTCAATTCCTTTTCGCTTTGCTTCATCAATTAAATTAACACAAAGCAAGCAACGATTTGTAATCTGCATAATTTGAAATGCCAGATTTAGATTCCTTTCAAGGGCAGAAGCATCACAAACTATCACTGTTGCATCGGGATTACCAAAAAGAATAAAATCACGAGCTATCTCTTCATCTTCCGATGTTGATAATAAAGAGTATGTTCCAGGCAAATCAATCAAAACATATTCATCACCATTGTATTCGAATTCACCCTCAGCTCTTGTAACAGTCTTGCCTGGCCAGTTGCCAGTATGTTGTTTTAATCCTGTTAATCTGTTAAAAATTGTACTCTTTCCTGTGTTCGGATTTCCAGCAAGAGCGACCACTTTACTTTTTCTTGAAGGTAAAACTTCAATCTGAACTAAATTATCACTTTTTGAATTTGATTTTTTAAAAAACATAGTTTTCAATTAGTTAATTAATTCAACTTCAATTTTTTCACTTTCATCTTTTCGAAGAGCAATTAAAGTATTTCGTATCAGATAAGCGACTGGATCACCAAGTGGACTCTCAAAAACAACCTGAACAAGTGTCCCTGGAATAAAACCAAGGTCGTAAAGACGCCTTCTTGTCAGTCCATTCAGGTTAACACTGACAATCATTGCTTTTTCACCTTTTCGTAGTTCAGAAAGCTTTTTAGTCATTTAATTTTTTCAACAAAAATGTTTTTAGAAATTTTATCGCTCAATACAAGTTCTTTATTGTCAACCGAAATTATAATTGAACCATCAAAGTTTCGTTTGTCCATAACTTTAATTTTTTTCCCGATGAGCAATCCTGAATTAAACAGATAGAACAAAAATTCTTTACTGTGATCATTTACTTTTTGAATGATTCCAGAGTTACCAATTTTAATTTGATCAAGAGGAAAACATTTTTTTTGTCTGGGAATCTTTCCATCTTTTTTCGGAATTGGATGACCATGTGGATCAAATTCAGGATAGTTTAATAATCTTTCCAGATGATCAATTAAATTATCAGAAGAACTATGTTCAAGATTTTCAGCTTCTTCATCAATTTCATACCAGGGAATGCCCACAATTTGATATAGAAACGTTTCCCAGATTCGATGTCTACGAACTAATCTTATTGCTTCCATTTTTCCTTTTTGAAGTAATTGAATTCCCTTATAAGGATTATAGCTAACATATTTCTCTCGCTTGAGTTTCTTAATCATATCTGTAACAGCAGCATTTGAAATATTAAGATGCACTGCTACCATCGTTGGGTTTACAACCCCGGTTTCTTCAATTCCCTTGTATATTACTCTTAAATAATCTTCTTTTGAAATATTTGTCATATTAAAGTTCCTTTACATAAATAATTTAAGTGAGCTTAAATTAATTATCAAGGTATTATTAAGTGGATTTAAGAATGGAATGGTAAAAAAGCAGATTGAGTGTTAATCAAAAATACTGTGTCTGGACTTTGTAACCATCAAATCATGTTTTTCACGATAGATTTGACCAATTATAGCAGATAAAATAAAAATCACAGAAATAATATAGAGCCATAAGGCTGTTACAATTATGAAAGCGATGTTTCCATATATTCTTGAATAGTTAGCTACATTAGTCACATAATAAGTAAATGCGTTTTTGGCAATTTCAAAAAGTATTGTTGCCCATATTGAGGAAATAAAATAAACTCTCTTTTTCATTTTTCGATAAGGCACAAGAGCATAGATTAAATACATCATTACAAAGGTTAAAGCTGTGGGTAAATATCGAATTAACAAGTAGTCAATAAAAGTAAAATCAAATTGGGCAAGTAATTCTATACGATTGATTAGAGTTTTAAAAATTTGCAAAAGTGGATTAATCAAAATTACAAGTAAAAAGAAAGTTAAAGTTAGAAAAACCATTCCAAGATCCCGGATTTTTGCAATAAAAATGTTTTTACCTTTTTCAATACCATAAATATTATTCAGTATTGTCCGGAATGTTGAGAATAATCCACTCGCTGTAAAAAATAGACCGATTGTTCCGGCAGTCCCGACTAAAGTTCTATATTTAATAAACTCTGCAATTCTCTCAAACAGAATTTCTTTTATTTTATCTGAATAATCAGCAACAGGTAAAATATCATCTATCATCAAACTGATTTGAATTAACAATTCCTGTGATTCTAAAATCGAACCAAGGATTGAGAATGTTATTAACATCAATGGAATGATGCAAAGCAAAATACTGTATGTCATACCTGAAGCAAAAATAAAAGCGTGATGAGAATCCATTTTGTTATAGATTCTCACCACATAAAATTTCAACCAGTCCCAGAATTTTTTTAATAACTCACTCGTCTTTTCTTTGATTAGATTAATAATATTCATTGACTTTCCATCATTGCAGGGAATGAATTGTAATAAGCTTCATAAATTTGATTGAGCTCTAATTTTACTACATCATTAATCTTAAGAAATTCACCTCCAACAATTCCAGCTTCTTCAAATGGAATTTTGTTTTCTATCAAGATTCTTTCTAATTCTCTTTTATTATTTTTATCAATAGAAATAATTATTCTCGATTGAGATTCGGAGAAAAGATAAAAGTCTTTCCTGAATTTAAAGTTTAAGTTAATAGTTGCACCAATCTTTTTCTTTCTATTCATTACACAGCATTCAGCAAGGGCAACAGCAAGTCCACCATCACTTATATCGTGAGCAGACTTAATGAGTCCTTCTTCAATTAATAAGAGTAATGTATTAATTAATTTTTTTTCGAATTGTAAATCTATTTGTGGTATTTCACCTTCTACACGATTGTAAAATAATTTCAGGAATTCACTGCCACCAATTTCAGGTTTAGTTTCTCCAAGTAAATAAATCAAATCACCTTCATCTTTAAAGAATGAAGTTGTAATCATTTTAATATTCCCGATAAGCCCAAGCATTCCAATAACAGGAGTCGGATATACAGTATAATTTTTACTTTCATTATAAAAGCTGACATTTCCACCAGTAACTGGAGTATCAAAAATCAAACAGGCTTCTTTCATTCCTTCGATTGCTTCTTTAAACTGCCAGTAAATTTCAGGGTCATAAGGATTTCCAAAATTCAGACAATTTGTAATTGCAATCGGTATTGCGCCAGTACAAGCAACATTGCGAGCAGCTTCAGCAACCGCAATCATTGTCCCGACTTTTGGATTGAGAAAAACATATCTTCCATTACAATCTGTTTTGACTGATATTGCTTTGTTTGTTTTTTTTATTCTGATTACAGCAGCATCACATCCAGGAGTTATGACAGTATTAGTTCCAACAGTATAGTCATATTGATGATAAATCCAGGATTTATTTGTGATGTTTGGTGAAGATAAAAGTTTAAGTAAAGCTGAATTTAAATCGTCTATTTCAGGAAGATTTGACAAATCAACATTTTTTAATTTTTGAAAATACTCCGGTTCTTTATACTCGCGATAATAAACAGGCGCACCACCGCCAAGGACAAGAGATGAAGCAGGAATTACAGCTTTCAATTCACCATCTTTATAAAACTCAAGTTTATCTTCATCAATTACCTCACCAATCTGAACACATTGTAAATCCCACTTGTCAAAAATTTTTTTAATTTCATCCTCACAACCTCTTTTTCCGACCACTAACATTCTTTCTTGAGATTCTGAAAGAAGAATTTCATAAGCATTCATATCAACTTCACGCAATGGAACTAAATCCAGATTGATTTTCATTCCACTTTTTCCACGGGCACTCATTTCACTTGTAGAGCAAATGATTCCAGCAGCGCCCATATCCTGAATTCCAACAATCAAATCTTTTTTGATTATTTCAAGAGTAGCTTCAAGTAAAAGTTTTTCGGCAAATGGATCTCCAACCTGAACATTTGACCTCCTCGATTCAGATTCTTCAGTCAATTCTTCTGAAGCGAATGTTGCTCCGTGAATTCCATCTCTTCCCGTTGATGACCCTACAATAAAAACTGGATTTCCTTCACCTTTTGCTACAGCTTTTGCAATTCGATTGGTCTTCACAATTCCTACAGCCATTGCATTTACAAGACAATTGTCCTGATATGCTTCTTCAAAATATACTTCACCAGCAACAGTGGGAACACCGAAACAATTTCCGTAATCACCTATTCCCTTAACCACTCCATTCAATAAAAATTTTGTTTTAGGATTATTAAGATTCCCAAAACGAAGTGAATCAAGTGCTGCAATTGGTCTTGCCCCCATTGTGAATATGTCTCTTAAAATTCCACCAACTCCAGTGGCGGCTCCTTGATATGGTTCAACAGCCGAAGGATGATTATGACTCTCTATTTTAAAAGCAATTGCAAGACCATCACCAATATCAACAAGTCCAGCATTTTCTTCTCCAGCTTGAACAAGGAGTCTTTTACCAGTTCTCGGTAATGTTTTTAAGAGAGCAATTGAGTTTTTATAGCTGCAATGCTCACTCCACATTACACTAAAACAACCAAGTTCAGTGTAATTTGGTGTTCTACCTAAAAATTTTTTACTTCGTTCAAATTCTTCTTCTGACAATCCATGCTTCAATGCAAGTTCAAGTGTAACTTCAGGTTCAATCATATTCAATTAAACTCTAAATATTTTTTGTAGATGAGATATAATTCTTTTGTTGCTAATAAATCTTTACTGCAGTATTCCGCTATTTCTTTAAATCTTTTTTGATTGAAAATTTCATTGATATTATATCCAGTGACTTCACCTCTTTTTGAGCTTTCAATTCCAAACGCTTTGCAGTAAAAATCTAAATTGTATTTTCTTGTTAATCCATAAAAAGTAAATTGTTCAAGTAAATCACAGTGTAGTTTTGAGTCGTAGCGATAAGAGAGTAAATTTTTAGTCGGTTTAATTCTCAATAAAGCCGAACGAAGCAATAGAAATGGTGCATCAAAATTTCTTCCATTAAATGAAATGAAACGGTCATATTTCAAAGCAATTTCCCAGAATTTTTGAATTAAAAATTTTTCATCGCCAGAATGGAAAGTAAATTCACCATCCTCAGATTTGTAATGTTCTTTAAGGTCTGATTGAAACAAAACCAATCCTTTTGAAATCCCAATATCATAAAATCCAATTGCAACAACTTGTGCAGTAAGGGCGCTTAAGTTTAGATATCGTATAACTTCGTCTGTTTTTTGTTGTTTCTTTTCTTCAGTCTCTTCGAGATTAGCATATCTGAGAAGATATTCCTGCTGAAATTCATCGAAACTCTCGAAAGGATAGCCAACAGTTTCAATATCAAAGATTATTTCTTTCATAAACACATCCCGATTTTTAAGAAGATATTCTTTATCTAAGATTTCCTTACACAAAGTCAAGCGATAATAAACAAAACTTAAATCAACTCCTTATCTTAAAACTTTCACTGCTTTATCAAAAGTTTTAATCTCTTCTATTTTAGTTTCTGGAATTGGTACTGGACTCATAGTAAGCGGATCAACATTCACAATAACCCCACTCCCTCTTGCGATGAACTGCTGAGTTGTTTTATTATAAATTAAATGCTCAAAATTCAGGCTTGAGTTTTTGATGTAGTCTATTCTTGTATAAATAATTAATTCATTATCAAGATATGCTGGAGAGAAATAATCACATTCATTATGGGCAACGAAAAAAAGTAAACCATCGGAAAAGGTACCATTTGGATTGAGAGAATAACCCATCTTTTTTCTGTAATCAATTCGAGCAAGTTCAAAGTAATTAAAATAGACAGCATTATTTACAACATTCTGAAAATCTACTTCATAACTTCGAACATTAATTTCAAGCTTAACAGGAAATTTAGAAACATCGAATTCTTTTTCCATTTTTAATTTCTCCATTAATTCTGAATTAATTGAAATGGGCTTTTAAGATTTTTATGGCAGTCTCAATATCATCATCATTTACATCAAGATGAGTGACAGCACGAACTAAATATTTCTTACCAACTGATAGCAATAATGAAGAGCCTGTCTTAGAAGGTTCTTTTACAATCTGACAGACTTCCTGGGCGGTTAATCCTTCCACTTCAAATAAAACAATGTTTGTTTGTACATCATCAGGATTAAGTTTTATTCTTGCAATTTTTGAAATTTCCTTGGCGAAGTATTTTGCTCTTCGATGATCTTCAGCCAATCTCTGGAAATTATTTTCAATGGCATAAAGTCCAGCGGCAGCTAAAATTCCTGCTTGACGCATACCACCACCCCAGGCTTTTCGATAACGATGAGCATTTTTAATAAATTCTTTAGAACCTGCAATCACTGAACCAACAGGTGCACCCATACCTTTCGATAAACAGACAGAAACTGAATCAAAATATTTCGCATAATCTTTCAAACTAATTCCAGTTGCAATAGATGCATTCCATAGCCTTGCACCATCCAGATGAAATTTAAGATTATATTTATCAACAACTTCTTTTATTCTTTTAATTTCTTCGAGTGGAAAAATTGATCCACCTCCACGATTGTGTGTATTTTCAACACATACTAATCTTGTTTTTGGAAGATAATATGCTTCTGGTCTGATAACTTCCTCAACTTGTTCAGCAGTAAATACACCTCTATTTCCGTTGACAGGAACAACCTGAACATGTGAAAGTCCGGCGATTGAAGCAGATTCATAATTATAGATATGAGCATCTTTATCACAAATCAATTCATCCCAGGGTTGGGTGTGAGTCTTTATGCACAATTGATTTCCCATTGTTCCACTGGGAACGAATAGAGCTGCTTCTTTACCGAGAAGTTCAGCAACTTTTTCTTGAAGTTTATTTACTGTTGGGTCTTCACCAAAAACATCATCACCAACCTCAGCCAACATCATAAATTCCCTCATTTCTTTTGATGGTTTGGTAACTGTATCACTCCTCAGGTCTATTACTTTCATCTTTTCTTGCTCCAAATTTTTTGATATATGTAATTGAAATAATTAGTCCAGAAATAATTAAAGAAATATAACTGATTAAATCTCGATATTGAATGTAATAAGTCTGGTCATTACTTAAATAAATATCACCAACAAAGAAAGTCCTTTCAAAAAGATTGGTTTCAAAAATTGTTCTACCATAAGGATCGATTAAAGAACTAATTCCACCATTTGCCGAACGCACTATCCATCTACGATTTTCAATCGCTCGAAAAACAGCATATTGCTTGTGCTGATAAGGACCTGAAGTTTTTCCATACCAGCTATCATTTGTAACCACTACCAGAAATTGAGCACCATTTTTTACAAACTCAGAATTGAATGATGGAAAAATAGATTCGTAACAAACAACTGCAGAGAACTTTGCCGAGTCCCCATCTCTTGTTTTAAAATTGAAAACTGTTTGTTTATCCCACACACTCCAGTTACTTATTCCAACACTCCATTTAATTAAATCACCAAGAAATGGAAGATAACGCAGATAAGGTGCTCGTTCAGCAAATGGGACTAAATTCATCTTTCCATATTCCTGAATTAAATCCGTATCAGGAAGAAATAAGACAACACCATTATAAGTATCATAATAGTAAGATGAATCTGCTGAAATTCTACTATCTTCTTTTGCTTTTTCTTTTGAAAAATAGAAATGTACAATTGGTAAACCAGTCACAATTGCTACATTTTTTTCTCTGCAAAAATTTCTAATGCGTCGAACTTCTTCGGGATAATTTCCACTCAAGAGATAAACTGGTAATGCACTTTCAGGCCAGACAATTAATTCTGCACCTTTATGGGCTGCACTGTCAGAGAGTTGTAGATAAACATCAATTTGTGGATTGACCGCATCTTCCCATTTTTCCCAGGGATCAAAATCTGGTTGAATAATCCCAACTATAATTTTTTTTCCATCGTAAATTGCATCATTCAAAATCACTTTACCATAAATGAAAAGTGAAACGAGAATAATTACAATAATTGCCAGTTTGTTTAATGTAAAACGAAAACTTTCATATCTAAAATTTTTATAAGCTACATAAATCAAAACATTAAAGACCACAATTAAAAAAGAAAGACCATACACACCAATAATTGAAGCGATTTGAATTACTGGTAAATAATAAGATTGAGTATTTCCAAGTGTTAGCCAGGGAAAGGCTGTTTCATCAACTGACCTTAAATATTCGAGTGAATTCCACAAAAAGGGAAAACTAAACAAAGCTGTTTTACTTCCCATATGTTTTCTGATAAAAAAGAAAAATACAAATGGTATCCAGTAAAAAAATGGATGAACTAAAATGAGAGCAACAGAACCAATCATCATAAAAGGATCTGTTTTTGAAGTCCAGCCACCAATCCAGTAAATAGTAAATGCATGAAAAATCAACATACTTAAATAAGTAAAGATTAGTAGTTCACGATAGTTCTTTGCACGATTAACAAATATTAAAATCGGAACTAAACCAAAGTAAGCGAAAAATCCTGTCTTAAATGGTGGAAAACTAAATGAAAGTAGAATCCCACTGAGAAGAGCGAGAAAAATATTTTTAAATAAATCAGATTTATTTTCTATTCTTATCATTTCTTTTTAAGAAAAATTTAATCGAATAAATCAACGCAACTAAAATAATGATTCCAAAAACAACCTTGTTATAATTTGTGATGTATTCACTTATTTTGGAGAGATTGTGACCTGCATAGTAACCAACAAAGATTAAAATCATATTCCAGACAAAAGCACTTAGAGCAGAGAGGACAATTGTTTTTCTAAGTTTTAATTCACTCATTCCTGCAAAAAAAGAAATGATTGCACGAGTTCCAGCAAGAAAGCGATTGGCAATAATCAACCAGTAGCCATATTTCTGAAACCACTTTTCAACAGTAAATACAGCCTCAGGTGAAATAAATTTTATTTTGCCTTTCTCTAAGATTTTATTACCCGCAAACTTTCCAATAAAATACATAACGACAAAACCAGTTGTACTTCCACTAACTGCAAAAATTATCACAAGTGGTAGGGATATATCTGATACAGCGGCGAGGGCTCCACTGAAAGCAACAATAACATCACTTGGAAAAGGCGGAAAAATATTCTCGATAAATGCAATTCCAAATACTGATAAGTAAATTAAGACTGGATCAATTTGACGGAGAAAAGAGATAATTTCTTCAACCATTATTCAACAGAATTTTTTGAATAGATTAAAGCCACTGCCATTGCAACAATTCCCTCTTCACGACCAGTAAAGCCAAGTTTCTCACTTGTAGTTGCCTTAATAGAAATTTGTGATTTATTTATTTTCAAAACCTCAGATATCTTCACTGTCATTTCTTCGATGTAAGGAAGTAACTTTGGCCTTTCAGCGATAATTGTTGAATCAATATTCGCAACGACAAAATTTTGACTGGCAATTAATTCATTTGTCTTTTCCAGCAATATCAGACTTGAAATATTTTTATATCTATCATCTGTATTCGGAAAATGTTTTCCAATATCACCTAATGCTGCAGCACCAAGCAACGCATCACAAATTGCATGAAGTAAAACATCAGCATCAGAATGTCCTTCCAGTCCTTTCTCGGATGGAATTTCTACTCCACCCAGAATTAATTTTCTACCGAAAGCAAATTTGTGAACATCGAAACCAATACCAACTCGAAATCCCGACATAATCTCACCAACCTTTTATTTTGAAATCTGTAAATTCATTCTTATCCTCTTCCCACTCAACTTTTACATCTTTCACAAATGCAGAGCGAGGTCCAATCTTTGCGTGTTCAATCAAAATATGAATTTTATCTTTTTCCCCTTCAACAACAATTTCAACATCACCATTAAATAAATTTCGAACAAATCCACGCAATTCCAGTTCCACTGCTTTTCTATAAATAAAATATCTGAAACCTACTCCCTGAACTAAACCGCTAACAATAATATGAGCTCTCATTTTTGTCTGACTGATTCATGAAGATTAACTAATTTCCATTTACCTTCAAATTTAGTGAGAGTTGCCGAATTTCTAATGGGTGTAAGACTCAATTTAAAACCATTTTTGAACTCAATATTTTTTGAAGAAAGAAAAACAACTGTGGCTTCACTTTTTGTTGGATTAATCCAGATTGATGGATTCCAGCTTGAATATTCAATCTTCAGAATCTCATCAAATTGAGTTTTAAAATAATCTCTTATCTTTTCAAAACTGAAAATTGCTGAATCTCTTTCAAGGGGAATGTAAGAAACATTATCACTCTCTTGCCAGTAATTTTCTAAACCTTCAATCGAATTTTTATTAACGAATGATGAGTAATCTTTCAAGAACTGAATGATTTCAGCTTTTTCTTGTTCAAAGTCGACTTTTGTTTTTTCCTGGCAGGAAACAAAAATAAAAATTACAAGAGCAATAAAAATTTTAGTTTTCATTGAACTCTCCTTTTTTTAAGATAATTTCATCAAAGAGTTCAGAAGTTAGAACTCCAAAGATTATGAGTGCTCCACCAATCAATCCAAAAATACCAATTGTCTCATTTAAAATTAAGTAAGCTAAAATAGAAGCAATCAGTGGTTCAGATGTAAATATTATGGCTGTTCGTGTTGGAGTTGTGTATTTCTGATATTTTGTTTGAAGAAATGTTGTAATAATTGTTGCAAATATTGATGTATAAATAATTGTAAAAATAACTTGATTATTTAAATCTAACTTGATTGTTTCAATTCCAATCCTGTCAAAAGAAAACATTAGAATAAATGAGCCAATCAAAGTCACAACAATTTGTATCCAGACAATATGATTAAAATCCGTTTTATCTGAAATGATATCAAGATATACGATGTATCCTGCAAAGAAAATTGCACAGATTAAGGTCAAAAAATCACCAATGTTGAAATCATTTCCAATCGATTTAAGCAACTCGATAAAATCACTTTCTCCTGATGAAAGAAATATTAAACCTGTAAAAACCAGAATTACACCAATAATATTTCCTGTCTTGATTGGTTTTCGTTCAACAAAAACCTGAAGTAGAGGTGTAAACACAACAAATGTTCCTGTAATCAAAGCAGACTTTGTTGCTGTAGTGTACTTCAACCCGATTGTTTGAACCACAAATCCAACGAAAAGAAAAAATCCGAGAATTGCTCCCATTTTAAGAGTAGCTTTTGGAATTTGAAATAACTTTCTATGATAGATTAAGGTAAGGACTAAAGTTGCAATTAGAAATCTAATGGTTACAAACAAAAGCGGAGAAATGAAATTTAATGTTGGTTTAATTATTACAAATGTACCTGCCCAGATAAATGTTATAAAAAACAGAATTAATTCAGCTTTTAATCTCATAGAACAAGATAATTTTTAAGGATTTAATAATCGATAGTTAATAACCAAATGTTTTCATCCAGCGTGGATTATCTCTCCAGTTTTCGCGGACTTTAACATAAAGTTCAAGATAAACTCCTTTGCCCACAAAGTTTTCAATTTCTTTTCGAGCTTTCTCGCCAACTCTTTTTAGTGCCTGACCATCTTTACCAATTATTATTTTCTTCTGTGATTCTCTTTCAACATAAATTTCAGCATTAATGTAATCTTTACCCTTTTCTCTCTCTTTGTATTCCACCACAACTACTTCGGTTGAATATGGTATTTCATCCTGATAAGCTTCAAAAATTTTTTCTCTGATTATTTCACCAATAAAGAAACGAATTGGCTCCTGACTTAATATATCAACAGGGAAGTAAGGTGGATGAACAGGTAAATATTTTTTAATCGTGCTTGTTAATTCCTGAACATTAAATTGATGTAACGCACTCAGTGGAACTATTTCATCAAATTTAAATTTGTCTTTCATTGAATCAATAATTTGAAGAACTTCTTCTTTGGTCGTCAAATCAATCTTATTTATCACAAGGAAAATATTTTTCTTTCCTGAAAATGGAATCAGTAAAGGGATTAATTTGCTCTCAAAATTTTTAAGAACTTTTGAAGAGACATCAACAACAGCCAGGATAATATCGCATTCATCAAGAGCAGTGTGAATAGCTTCAACCATTTTTTCTTGAAGTAAATACCTGGGTTCAATTAATCCAGGTGTATCGAGAAAAACGATTTGAGCCTCATTATCAGAATAAATTCCCAGAATTTTTCGTCTTGTAGTTTGAGGCTTCGATGTTGTAATTGAAAGTTTAGTGTTGAGAATTGCATTCATAAGAGTGGATTTACCAACATTTGGCTCACCAAATATTGTCACATACCCTGCCTTGAAGTTTTCATTAATTTGAAAATCATTATTGAGGTTATCTGTATTCATACATACACTTTTATTTTTTTAATCGATTGAATGTTTTTTGAAATAAGGAAAGAAAAAGCTGCAACATCAGAAAGTTGCAGCTTTAAATTCTTAATGATGACTATCTGGACCGTGGACATGCCCGTGAGCTAATTCTTCTTCTGTCGCATCACGAACATCAACCAGTTCAATTTCAAAATCCAGATTTTTACCTGCAAGAGGATGATTGAAATCTATTTTAACATCATCACCATTGATTTCTTTTATAACAAATGGCATTTGTGTTCCATCTGGGGCACTGGTAACAAACTGCATCCCAATTTCAATTTCCACATCATCAGGGAAATTGGATTTTTTTACCAGATGAACAAGATCATCTCGATACTCACCATAAGCATCTTCGGCAGTAATTAGAACATTCTTTTTCCCGCCAATCAACATTGTGTCAATCTCTTCCTCAAGTTTTGGAATGATTTGATCATATCCAGTCAAGTAAGAAAATGGCTGTGAACCAATGGTTGAGTCCAACAGATTTCCACTTTCATCTTTTAAAGTATAGTGAATTGAAACTACTTTATTTGAGCCGATAGGCATAAGTACAACTCCTTTGATTAAAATTAGAACTTTTTTTCATTATACTGATAAATATACTAAAAACAAACTTTCACTAATTTGAATAAAAATCAAATTTATGTTCTCCAGAAAATTTTTAAACGTGTACACAGACTAACAAACAAAGCCAGTAGAAAAGTAATTATCAATCCTTTTAAAAAACCAAGCCATGGAGTTATAGCCATTGTGTTCAATAAACTCATCAAACCTGTTATAGACAAAACTGGAATGATAAAATTATTTACACCAGCATAAGCAATCATTGGATTCTGTCCATTATCAATTAAAAGTTGAACCCACTTCTGTTTTTTGAATACATCTATAATAATAGAAAAGAAAATTATTGTGCAAATGGCAAGACCAGAAGTGATAAAATAATAACTCAATGTGGCTTTGTCTTTTTTAATTCCGCCTTCGTATGGTTCAAAGAATAGACCAAGCACAATCCAGTAAATTGCCCATATGAAAAGTTCTTTGAACAATTTCTCAGTTTTTGTGAATGGATTTTTCATTAAATAATAGTTCAAAATTAGAAGCAAAAAAGTTAAAATTGTCGTTTCAATTAACCAGCGATTGTATAAACCAACAAGAAGCTCGAATACAAAGAAGAACATTAAGAAAGCAATGAAAATGTATTGAAGAGTTGACCATGTCTTTGCGTTACTCTCATCTTTTGATTTCATCCATTTCAAAATCAAATCACCAGCTATTGTCCCAGGAATAACTATGAAGAGATATTGTAAATAATAAAGTCGATAAATCCAGGGTATTGGTGAATAATTCCAGATTTGAGCAACCCAGCTATCATTTTGGACTGGCATATTTGAAAGTCTTATGGCAAGCAATATTCCAAGAAGCCCAAGTCTAATCAATAAATTTGAATGTGTTAATAGCCATATAAATGAGCCAAAGATAGCCATATTAGTAAGCACTACGATTATGATATCACTTCGATAAAGAGAGAATCCAGAACCATCAGGATAATTCAAATTAAAAAGGAGAGCAAAAGCAGCAAACCAGCCGAGTAATCTAATTGTAAATCTTAACCATTTATTCCATGTCAAAGGTAATCGTGAATAAATTGGAAAGCATAAAAAGAATGCAAGAAGTGCAATCAAGAAAGTTTCTATTGTTGGTGATTTGCTAATGACATACGGTCTGATAGCCTGAACATAAAGAGCAAAAAATCCAAGGAGAAATCCTCTTTCCAGAATAGATAGAGAAATTTTCCACTTCGAAATTCCCTCTTCAATTCTTCTCGACAAAGCGAGTGGAAAAGCAGCTCCCATTGCGAAAAGGAAGAAAGGAAATACAAGGTCAACCCATGTCAATCCAGGCAAAGTAGGAATCCATTTATGTTCAGGTGGAGGAACTTGAGCATGATACATCCAGGCTGGTAAAGTATTTTCATGAAATGGTATTTGTCCTGAAAGTATCATCATAAGAATTGCAAAGCCACGAAGTGCATCAAGAGCTAATGCCCTTTTTGTAGTGATGTTGACTTTTATTTCCATCTTTAGACCAAATTTTTACTAAGATATTTTATTATTACCAATCTTTCCACCGATATAATTTGAATTCACAATTCTTCCAGGTTTAAAGTTTGTTCAGAGTAAAATTAAATTTTAAGTTAAAAGAAAAAGGAGTGTGAAATGATTTCAGATAATAAATACATAGTTCCATCTTTAATCGTTTCAATTTTTTTTATTCTGGGTGTATTAGTATTAAGTGAGACATGGAGAAATCATACAAGAACAAATCAGACAATTACGGTTACAGGTTCTGCAAAGAGATTAATTATCTCTGACCTTGGAATATTAAGAGTTACTCTTACTTCAAATGAATATTCTCAACAAGCAGCTTTTAAATCTCTGATAAAACAAACTCCAGTTCTGAAATCCTTTCTAATAAAAAGTGGAATACATCCCGATTCAATTGATGAGAAATCTCCATCAAGTTATCCAGTATATGAGATAAGTCCATCAGGTTACCAGACTAATAAAGTTACTGGATATGTTTACACACAAAACATTGATATTATGTCTCGTAATCTTGAGTTAATTAGAATGCTTTCGATGGAAATACCGAAATTAGTAGAGCAAGGACTCAACTTTCAACAAATTACACCAGAATATCATTACACTAAACTTTCAGAATTGAAGATTGAAATACAGGCAGAAGCCGCAAAAGATGCAATGATGAGAGCCAAAAAAATTGCTGAATCAACTGGTAGCAATCTTGGAAATTTGAGAAACGCACGAATGGGTGTTCTTCAGATTACACCAAAATTTTCTAATATGATATCAGACTACGGAATAAATGACTTATCTTCAATTGAAAAAGAAATTACTGCAGTTGTAAACGCTTCATTTGAGATTAAATGAAAAACTATTTAATGTTTACTTTGAAGAATGGAATTGTTAACGGCGGAATGTTCATTCTTGATGTAATGTTATTAACAAATTCTCTGAAGTATGGCCAGGTATTTAATTTTAAACTAACTTCTTTATAAACATCAAAAAACTCGTCCGTAAATTTTTCTTTTGATTTTAATAATACTAAAAGAGTTAACTCAATTTGTAAGAAGCGTGATTTGGAATTTCTTTTTCTTGCATCGAGGAAATATTTCTGAATAATTTGAACCTGTTCTTCATTAATTACTTTGAATTTTTCTTCAGAATTAATTTCTATATTTAATTCATTTGGAATTTTAACATCAGTATTTAAATAACATCTTGATTCCTTTAATGAAATACTTATTAGGTCAAGACCTTGCAAAATTTTTTGATATTCTTCCGGTGTAATTTTCACTTTATCTAAACTCATGTTTATCCCGCTTCCTGATAGGTAAGACTACGAATTTTTTCCATTCGGATATTTTCCATCAACTTTTTGGTGTTCTCAAAATTAAAATTCAGATTATATTCTGTCTCTGTTAAATCATGAAACACATTCTCAAACTTCTGTATAAAATTTTGTAATGCATTATCCATTTTATCCTGTTCGAAAGCTTTCGTTAACAAATAAAGGACGTATTGGTTTAAGCTTATTCCATTCTCTTCAGCTCGTTGAATTAAGCTTTTATGAAGTTCTTTGGGAATTCTAACTACAAATTTTCCGCTTACTTCATTAAGTTCTTTTGTTAATTCAGGTTCAGGGATTGGAATTCCTTTTTTATATAATTCCTTGATGTAATGATCTTTCAAATTAAGAACATTTTTTATCGTTTCTTCAATAGTTTCTCCATCTGCAACGAAAGCATATCTACCAAGCGCTGGTATAGTTGCCGAATAACCGCCACCTTCTTCCTCAGGTATTTTATAAATTTCGATAGGGTAATTTAATTTTAAATAGTAATCTAAAGTCTTTTTCACTTTTCAATCTCCTTTATCTCATTAATAAATCGACATAGAATTTTTATATAAAAATGTTTTATAAATTTTCCTCCCGAAACAGGTATCGTTAAAAAACCTTCAGGACCAAATTTTTCTGGAAAATTTTTAAAATATGGATGATAAATTCTATAATTATGGGAACCTGAAATTTCTCCAAATGTCCATTGACCTTCAAAAAAATGGTTAAGTATTGATTCAAGCTCTTCTTTTCTAACATTTTGTTTATATGCTGGATTGCATAATTTTTTAAGTAATTTTTCAATTTTGGACATAAAAAAGCTTCAATTCAAAAATACTATATATAGTATCAAAAAGCAAAGGAATTTTTAAATATCCCCTTGCTTGATAATTGGTTTTGAGTTAATGTAATTGTAAAGAACCTCGATTGTCTCATCTTTTATGCTAAGGTCTGCTTGCAGCAAATCTCTCATTGAAACAACCCCAATCAATTTATCACCCGATTTAACTAAAATGTGCCTAATGTTTGCAGTCTTCATTTTTGAAAGGCATTCGATATAAGTCTCATCTTCTTCAGAAACTACAAGGTCCACTGTCATCACTTCTTCGACTTTTGTTTTATCTGGATCTTTTCCAGCAGCAACAATTCTCTGCATTAAATCTCTTTCAGAAAAAACTCCAACTAATTTGTCTCCATCAAGAATGGGAACAAGACCAATTTTGTTTTTTGTCATATACTCGCTCGCCTGTCGAACGGTAAAATCTTTTTGAATAGAAAGCAAAGGACGATTGCTCAGAATTTCTTTAAGGGTTTTCATCAAGAGCCCTCCAAATTTTTGGATTAAGTTAGAAATATTCTAATAAAATGTAAAATTTAAATTAAAACAGGAATGCGACCTCCCTTACATCCAGATCAACAATTTCATTTTACTGATTCATAACTTTCGAATAATTTTCCCCATTCAGTTTCTTTCAACCAGCGGTTGAAGATTTTTTTATCTTTTAATGGCCAGCGATAATAATCGTGATAAAATTCTGAGCCAAATATAAATAGATGAACAAGTGGCGTTCTGAAGAAAAAGTTTTGTATCGATTTCAAAGGACCAAACCACAATAAATCTCCAACTAAACTCGCTCCATTATCACCAACGAAGAAATTCCAGTTTTCATTTGAAATGTCGTCTCCAACAATCTCAATATCTTGTGGTCTTCCTACACCAAGTCCTAATTCATCAGCAGTACGAATATATTCGATACTCATTGGATCAAAGCCCATCATTTTTGCGGCAACTGCATCAATTGCAACCTGATCACCACTGGCAAGAATTACATTTTTAACAACAGGTATCATTGTTCTTGGTCCTGGACCATTGCCTGCTGTTGTTCCATCCATCACAGCAAAAATTCCAGTGTGAATTTCTTTCTGAATTTGAAGCAAATCAACTAAAGTTTTATGTATCCAGGAATGAGTATAATGTCTCTTTGTATTTAATAAACCACCGAAAGCATTTTTCATTGCTCCAGTTGTGGTTGTATAAATATGACATTTAACGGTCGGGAGATGAACTATGTTCTTCCCAATAAAATAATCTGGAATTGTAATGCCCTCAGGGTAAATATGATTTAGTACAAGCATCTTTGCCTTCGGCTCATATTTAATCCACTTCATATCTTTATCATTGAAATTAAATAAAACAGGGATATTATATTTTTTGAAAATTGGTTTATACTTATTTAAATCTTCACCCTTGAAAGCATCTGTTACTACAGTTTTGTTTTGGACACAAACAAGTTGATTATACCCAGATTTTTTCAAACCGAGTATTGTCCCTTCTAATTGCCAGGGAGTTGTGTTTGCAGCTGGAAATGGATAATGCCAGGAAATGTTGTCTTTTAAAATTGTTATTGCATTCTTATCAAGATATTTCTCAAACTCGGCGAGTTCCATTAATCTCTGGTAATCTTCTAATACTGTCTTTGGACTTGTTCTTAGAACAGCGACTTTAGATTTAGACATAATAGTGTTTACTCCTTTTTTTATAAGATATTAAAAAATCTCTTTCAAAAAAATTTCTAAATTTTTGACTACATTTTTCATCAAATCTGTGATAATTTTTTATAAAATTAATGAGTGATTCTCTAACTCTCTTAATGACGCATAATTGATTCTGTCCAAACTCATTTCAGAATAAAATGAAAAATAAAATCCAGTTTGAGCGAATCACTGTTTCTTTGTTTTTCGCATATTATTCTCATTCTGTTTGAATTCAAAAACAGTTTCCCATTTCTGAATTTTTGGGGATTACAATTTTTTTAAAATGATGCCTTAATATTTGAAAACTCAGTCAAAAAGTTTGAACTGGCAATAATTTTAAATCCACTAAAAACTTGAATAAAAATTAAAGTGTCGTTTCTAAAAAATAAAAAAGTGGTTGATGCAACATCAACCACTTACTGAAATTCGAAAAAACAATAATGTTAATGAGTTTCGTGTTCTTCGAGCCATCTGCCAGCATCAATAGCAGCCATAGCTCCCATTCCAGCAGCAGTAATTGCTTGACGATAAACCTTATCACAAACATCACCAGCGGCAAATACCCCTTCAACGTTTGTATAAGTTGAACCAGGTTTTACTTTTATGTATCCAGTTTCATCAAGTTCAAGATAATCTTTGAAAATTTCCGTGTTTGGTTTATGACCGATTGCCAGAAACACACCATTGATAGGTAATTCTATTACTTCGTTAGTTTTAACATTTCTAAGTTTTACTCCTGTTACAAATTTTCTTCCATTCTCGTTTGTTCCTAAAATCTCATCAACTACTTCATTCATTCTAAATTCAATTTTTGGATTTTTCTTTGCTCTTTCTAACATAATCGCTGATGCTCTAAACTGTTCCCTTCGATGAACAATGATTACCTTTCGAGCAAATTTTGTAAGGTATGTTGCTTCTTCCATTGCTGAATCACCACCACCAACGACAATCACATCCTGATCTTTGAAAAAGAAACCATCACAGGTCGCACAAGCAGAAACACCATATCCCATATATTCTTGTTCAGAAGGAATTCCTAATAATTTTGCTGATGCACCAGTAGCTATAATAACAGCTTCAGCAGTATATTCATTTTTACCAGAGTAAATCTTGAACGGGCGAGTTGAAAAATCAACTTTATCAACGTATTTGAAAACCATTTCAGCACCAAATCTTTTTGCTTGCTTACGCATTATATCCATTAACTCAGGACCCATTATGCCGTTTTCGAATCCAGGGAAATTCTCCACTTCTGTGGTAATTGTTAACTGACCTCCTGGTTGATTACCTTCAAAAACAAGTGGAGATAGATTAGCTCTTGCAGCATATATTGCTGCCGTAAATCCTGCCGGTCCTGAACCAATGATTATAACTTTTCTATGGTTTGTATTCATATTTAACTCCTTTATTTCACTTTTATTATTTCAAAATTTCGTTTAAGATTTTTTAATCCTGCTCTTAATATTGGTCTTCCTTTAAATTTTTCTTTGAACCCAATTTCATCTAATGAATTAAGTTCTTTTTCATTAATGAACTCAATTGTATTAGATGCAAAATCTATTTCATTAGTTTCTGTTTGAAGTTTCAAATTCCAGGGACAGACTTCCTGACATATATCGCAACCAAAAATATAGTTTTCAAATTTACCCAGAAATTCCAGAGGAATTTGATTTTCGTTTTCAATTGTATGATAAGAGATACATTTGTTTGCGTCCAGTAAATAATCATCTACAATTGCACCTGTTGGGCAAGCGTCAATGCAGAGTCTACATTCACCACACATATCTGCAATTGAATTATCCGGCTCAAATTCTATTGATGTCAGTATCGTTCCAATAAAAAACCAGGAACCAATTGATGTATTAATAACATTTGTGTGTTTTCCCATCCAGCCAATGCCTGATCGAACTGCCCATACTTTATCCATGGTTGGACCATAATCAACATAAAACTTATTTTTTGATGAGGGATCAACTTCGAGTAAAATTTTTTTCACCTTCTTAAACTTTTTTTCAATTACTTTATGATAATCTTTACCCCAGGCATATCTGGAAATTTTACCAGCACCTTCAGGAAGTTCTGATACTTTGCTTGATTGATAATAATTTAAACCAACAGAGATAATTGTATTTACTTCTGGTAAAACTTTTTTTGGATTAACTCTTTTTTCAAAAGTTGATTTCAACCAGTTCATATCAGCCTGATAATTACGGAGTAACCATTCTTGCAATTTCTCTCTTTCATCATTTAATTCTTCTGCCCTTGAAAAACCTACCAGATCAAAACCAACTTCTAAAATTTTTTTTCTGATTTGTTGAGTTAATTCAAATCGATTCATTTACCAGTTAAAAATTTTCTTCGGAAGATTCACAAATAAAAAATCGTCTACAATTTTTGTTTCAAAGGTTTTGATGTTGCTGTTATTATTCAAAGTTTTTCCGTCTCTTAAATCAAATTTCCAGCCATGAACCGGACAGGAAATTGAGTATTCCATCAAATGTCCATTAAAAATTTGTGCTGAATGATTATGAGGGCAAATATTGCTGATTACAAAAACCTCATCATCAATTTTAAAAATGGCAAGGTCGTAATCGCCAATCTCAAATCGTATTCCTTTTCTATCTGGAATGTCAGAGACTTTACAAATTCTTACAAAGTTCACTTTATCACTCATCTAATCATCCAATAAAATAATTTGATCAACTTCAAAACCTTTTTTTCCTTCCTTTAAAGTTACAGCAGATATTTCTGGATCGTGTTCAAAAAATAAAATCCACTTTTCTTCAAACGCCTGAGGAAGTATTTTTTTCTTTTCTTCAATTGTTGTTAATGGATACAAATCATAACTCATTACATAAGGGAATGGGATATGACTCACTGTTGGAATTAAATCGCCACAATAAAATATAGTTTGTTCACCATCAGAAATTTTCAGATGCTGCTGAGATGGAGTATGACCATTTGAGACAATAATTTCAATCTCATCATCAAGCTTGAAATTTCCATCACTTAAAATTAACTGATTAAAATCCCGAAGTGGTAAAAAATCCTCTCTAAAAAAACTTGCCTTATCTTTGTCAGATGGATTTAATGCCCATTCGTATTGAGATTTTTGAATATAATATTTAGCGTTTTTGAATGATGGGACAATTTCATTGTTATATTTTTTTGTTGAACCTCCAGCATGGTCAAAATGTAAATGGGTAATAATCACATCTGTAATCTGGTCAGGGTCAAAACCTTTCGCCTTCAAGGCATCATCGACTGCAAGAGTATCAACTGCATAAATAGATTTAAGTTTTTCATCGAATTTATTTCCGATACCGGTATCAACTAAAATTTTTCTTTCCTCTGAAATTAAAAGAAGTGAACGTGTGCTTAGAGTAATTCTATTCAAATCATCAGCAGGATTTGTTTTATTCCATAAGATTTTTGGAACAACTCCAAACATTGCTCCACCATCGAGCTTGAACATACCAGATTTTATAGAATGAATTTCGTATTTACCAATCTTCATAGTTAACCTCTTTTATTTAAAATAAAAAAGTCGATGCAAATTGCATCGACTCTAATAAATCTTGAAAATTATTTTCATTATCTTCCAAGAGAATCAAGATATTCTTTTTTCTTGAGAAGTGTATCTTTATCTTCAACATGATTTGGATCAGGTACACAACAATCAACTGGACACACAGCCGCACATTGAGGTTCATCATGAAAGCCTACACATTCTGTACATTTATCTGGAACAATATAGAAATACTCTTCAGAATAAAATCCAACTGCGCCCGATGGTGCTGGATCGTTTGGTCCATAAGTTTTTCCACCAAGTTGCCATGGAGTTCCACCAGGATAAATTGCATTATTTGGACATTCGGGTTCACATGCACCACAGTTGATGCAATCGGTTGTAATCATTATGGCCATTTTATATTACCTCCAAAAATTTTTTGTTTTAAGTTTAATCAATAATAATTAATTAAAATTTATTTTACTGACAATAAAAATAGACCGGAATTATTTTTCTACTCATTTGACAAGATGATAAAGAACTCAATTCCAATAAATTCAAATGCAAACTATAAAATTTCTAAAGTGAATTCAATTAAGAAGACGCAACAATCTTGATAATAAAATAAAGAAATCACCAGCTTCCACTTGCACCACCTCCACCAAATGAACCACCACCTCCACTAAATCCACCACCACCGCCACCAAATCCACCGAAGCCACCAAATCCTCCCCAGCTGCTACTCCTTTTTGGATAGGAATGCCAACCATTTCCGTAATAAATCCATCCACCCCTTGAGACTCCTTTAATTCGACTAATGATAGAGAAAAATATAATCATAAATAAAATGATTGCAATTGCAACAAGAAATCCGACATTGTTACCGTTCTTTTGTTCTGCTTGATAAGTTCCAGCAATCGCATCTTGAAGAGTTTCTATTCCTTTTCTCAGACCTTCGTAATAATTTCCAGCTTTGAAATAAGGAGCGATAATATTTCTTATAATAGAACTTGCAACAGCATCTGGCACAACGCCTTCGAGACCATAACCTACTTCAATTCTAATTTTTCGTTCATCTTTTACAACAAGTATTAGTATTCCATTATCTTTACCTTTTCGACCAATTTTGTTTTTTTCAGCAACCTGAATTGAGTAATCAAATAAATCTTCGCCTTCAAGTGTTGAAATAATTAAAACTACAATTTGGTTGGAAGTTGTGTCGTCATATGTTTTTAATCTGTATTCTAAATCTTCGATTTCAGTTTGAGTTAGAATATTCGTTTGATCAGTTACATACCTTGTTAATGTAGGAACATTTAAACCAGCAATTAAAAAATTTGAGAGGAATAAAATCAATATGAATGCATTTTTCATAATCTGTTTATCTCAAAGCAAAATTAAAATTGAACTTTAGGAGCTGTTTCAGCACCAGTAACTGCTTTAAAGTATTGTTTCTCCTTAAATCCAAACATTCCTGCAATAATATTTGTTGGAAATCTTTTAATAGCAGTATTAAAATTTTGTACTGCTTCATTAAATCGTTTTCGTTCAACTGAAATTCGATTCTCTGTACCTTCCAGTTGTGCTTGAAGTTGAAGAAAGTTTTCATTTGCCTTTAATTGAGGATAATTTTCAACAGCAACTAAAAGTCTTGAGAGTGCCGATGATAAATTATCTTGTGCAGCTTGAAATCTTTCAAATGCCTGCGGGTCTTCTAACATTTGTGGAGTAATTTGAATTTGACCTACTTTTGCCCTTGCTTCTGTTACAGCTATGTATGTTTCTTTTTCAAAATTCGCTACACCTTTTACGGTCTCCACTAAATTCGGAATTAAATCGTACCTTCTTTGATATTGATTTTCAACCTGTGACCACGCTTTGTTTACCTCTTCGTTAAGAGAAACAAGCTGATTGTATTTTGATACTCCATAAGAAAAAACTAAAAACACAATTAAAAGTATGACTGCTCCAATTGAACAGCCAATAAGTAAACTTTTATTTCTCATACTCTCTCCTTTTTTGATTGTTGGTCTAACTAAAATAAGATATTTGGGATTAAAAAGATAGAAAGGAAAAATAATTTGTTTGTTAATAAATGTTTCACATCTGTCCAAAATAGATAATTATACTACGCACAACCACCCAAAATAATTTTTTCAATTCAAGAAAATTGATTTTGAATTTAAAGTTTTAACGCAATTTCTAAGAAAAATGAACTCTACCCCCTTTAATTCGGGGCTGTCTAAAAAGTCTTATTACTAAGGTGTCATTGCCGTGACTTGTATTGAGCTTAGTCGAAATAAAACGGCAATCCAGAAACTTGAAAAAAAAGAATGGATTTCTGCTAAGCCAGAGGCTTACAGGTTTCGCAGAAATGACATTGAATTGTAATAGCCATTTTTAGACAGCCCCGAAAGGGGGTTGAGTTTTTTGGAAATTAGAGATCATTAATTTTTATAAGAATAAACTTGGATTTTCTCTTTTACCGAAATATTTTGGACAGATGTGTGTTTGATAGAATTTGAAGGCTTTGGATGGTTGTGAATTAAAAAAATTTGTTGCGCAAAGGCGCAAAGTTCGCAGAAAAATATTAGCCACTAATCGCACTAATTAACACTGAGATTTATCCATTTTTTCTTACAACTAATTACACCCTAAATTAATCAAAATATCAGGCCTAATCGGAAAGTTTTATAATCAAATCAGAATTTAAATCTCATTTAATTAAAACCATTTTCTTGATTGAAGAATACTTACCAGCTGTTAATCTATAAATATAAATTCCTGAAGAAAGATTTTCTGCATCTAACTCGATTTCATAGGCACCGGCTTTTCTAAACTCATCAACTAAAGCTATGATTTCACGGCCAAGTAAATCATACACTTTTATTGTCTGTCTGGCATCAATTGGTGAATACCACCTGATTTTTGTTTTTACATTAAAAGGATTTGGATAATTTTGATGCAGATAAAAATTACTTATGGTATTTAAACCTTCTTCAACATTTGTTGGAAGTTGCAGTTCATACAGACCATATGCGTTTGTCGCTATTAACAGAATATTATCTACAAGTTTTAGATCTTGAGCAAATGTCCTAATACTGTCAAAATTAAAGATATTATCCCAAGTATCCCCGTTATTAAATGATCTTATAATTCCTATTTCTGAGCCCACATAAATTACATTATTACTATCCACTAAAATTGATTTACAAATACCGCTAAACTTTTGGACCCATTGAGAATTTGTAATAGAACAGCGATAAACACCTGGACTTAAATTACCCGTTGTATTTAGCAAAAATATTTCACCATTCTCTTTTATGATTAAACCATTTTTTCTGGTACTGGTAGATGACATTGGAGAAGGAATCCGGTTAAAGGACTTAAAATAATTATCTGAGTAAAAAATATAAGCTTGATAGTTTGAAAAACCATATATTACTGTTTTATTACCAGTACGACTAATTGAAGAAACAACATCAGGAACTATATTGATAGTATCCCAGCTCACACCAAAATTTGTACTTCTTAAAACACTATAACCATTTATATCTATTAAAACAGAGTCGTTTATAGCTTTGAAGTTGTATCTGATTGATGGTTGTAAATTCAATATATTCCATGTCAAACCGTTATTAGTAGATTTATAAACACCTTTATTATAAGTAGCTGCATATAAAATACCTGATGGACTAACACTAACAGCCTCAACATTTCTAAATCCTATATTTTCCCAGATTCTTTTGGTTCTATCAAAACGCTGAACTCCTGATGGTGTTGCAGCAAAAATATAATTTTTATCCGGGGAAATATCTATATTCTGAATATGAGAAATTGGCAAACCCACCTGTTCAAAACTATCACCGCCATTTGTTGACCTGAACACACCTTCATTTTCCGAACCTATAAAAATGTAATCATTTGAGTCTATCTTCAATCTAAAAACTTCAATATCTTTTATTCCTTCAAGATGTTGAACCCAAGTAACTCCTAAGTTCGTTGAGCTATACAACCCATTTGTGGCAGTTCCCGCAAACAACTTGCCTCTGCTATCCATCGCTAATGATAAAATTATATTATAATATAAACCAATGCTCTCCCAAGTTTCTCCACCATTCTTTGACAAATACACTCCCATACCCATATTGTAATAGCCTGTTCCCACAAAAATATTTCCATGTTTATCAACGAGAATCGTTGAAACAGATAAACCAGTGAACATATCAATTCCTGTCCATGTTAATCCTCCATCAGTAGATTTAAACAAACCATTTAATGCACCGCACCAAATTGTGTTATTCGAATCAGTTGCAAACGCAAGTACATTTATATTTGTGATATACTGCCAACTATCACCATTATTTGTGGATCTGAAAAGCCCGCCTCTGCCATCACCTGAGACTAAAATACCATCTTTACTCTCCCCAAATGCCATACACAAACTCCCTGTATAACCGCTGTTATTATTAACCCATGTCTGCCCATTATCAGTTGAGCGATAAATACGGCCTTGATACCTTGTGCCTACAAATATATCCCCTTTTTTGGTAACATATAAAGCATGAACCTCAAATGGATTAAATTGTTGATTTATTAGTTCGAACCAATTATTTCCACCGTTTGTTGTTTTATATATGCCAGAGTAACTTTTGAAATCACTCCAAGTAATATTAATCCAGCCATAAACTCCAACTAACAAATTACCATATTTATCGAAAGCCATATCACCCACAACTCCGCCCATTGGTCCACCTGTGTGCTGCCAGCTAAAATTCTGTGAATAAAGATTAAGAATAAATAAAAAAGTTGATAATAACAGCTTAATTTTTCCCTTCCCCATTTTATTTTCTCCTTATGAGTGATATGGCTTATTTCTGTTACTTAATTAATAACATCTTTTTAGTTATACTCATATCATTAACACGAAGTGTATAAAAATATAAACCGCTTGATAACTTACTTCCATCAAAATACAAGGTATATTTTCCCGCTTCTCTCCATCCATCTATAAGTGCAGCAACTTCATTCCCAATTATATCATAGACTTTTAAGCTAACATAAGACTTTTGGGGCAGTGAATAATCTATTTTAGTTATTGGATTAAAAGGATTTGGGTAATTCTGACTTAAATCAAAAGCAAGCATCTCTACTGCATTTTTATATAAATACCCTGAAATACCGATGCTTGCAACATTTGTAAAACCTGAACTCGAATTAATATTGTATGCCTGAACTTTATATTCCGAAACCATTCTTCTTCCAAGCGCTAATCCTTCGTGAGTAAAATCATATATATTTGGACCAACGGTGCTCAACAAACCAAAATCACCAGATTCACCCAATCTCCAATAAATTTTGTAGCCAGTTGGATTAAAATTACTTATTGGGCCCCAAACAATCCTAGGGCATAGTAAATCTTGTGATGGTATTGCAACAAGAGTTTTATTCCAAAAATTTTGAAGTTTATCTGTTCTGTAATTTATTTGGAGAATATCACTTATTCGAATTATTGAACCATTTTCAATACCCATATCATTACATTTGATAACACAATGATATCTTCCTGTCGATTGTTTATAAACAAACCACACATCAGGATTTACAGAAGTATCTGTGTATACATTATTTCTCGTATCAAGATAAAAGAATTTATCTGGATACTTTGAATTAGTTATTTTATACAAACCTAATCCCCAAGACCCAACATTTTGTGCCTGACCATTCCATATCCAATCAAAAGTTGCTCGAGACTCTGGGAAATATCCAATAGTATATGCACAAGAATTATAGACAGCAGGATTATCAGTAATTATATATTCAGAATTATTTAAAACCCAAACTGGTCCAACTGCTTCTATACAATGATATACTATCTCATTATTACCTACACCCATAATTCACAAGAATAATTGAGCTAGCTCTACTTTTTCTTGGGTTAATGCTGTAGTGTAAATAAGTGTAAAAATTAAAACCAAAAATTGTTTTGCTTTCATTTGAATCTCCTTCCTAAAATTTTTTGTTTATTGCTTTCTGTGAAAAAAAACCGCTGGAGACTTATTAATAAAGTAAAACCAACTGGATAAAAAATATAATCTAATTGAGTTTTTATTTTTAAGACGGAATAAAAGTAAACAATTAATATACTTTCTTCTAAAATCCAATCTCGAAACTTTTTTGTATGTGTATGAGAGAGAGTGTGTGGGGGGGGATAAAATTTGAAGTTCGCTAAAAGTCAATTCGTCACATATAAACTGAACATTAATTGTTGCTTTTAATTTCAAAATCTTCATATTAATCTTACCTAAAAAGACTGCCACAATTTAATTTTTCTTCTATATAAAGTCAATTGTCCTACAATGTCGTTAATAAAGGTTGATATTGTTACCGAAAAAGTTTATGACTTCTAAATGAAGATGTGACTTCATGTATGAATTTTTAGTTAAACTATGTTTCGCAGAAAAATCTTAGCCACGAATTGCACTAATGAACACGAATTATTTTCTGATTAACTCTTTGCGTTTTTCTTTGCGCCCTTAGCGACTTTGCGATTGACAAAACTTTCATAGTAATATTAACACAATAAAATACATTACATTATTTAAAGATTTAATGATTGCATCTCTCATCATCTTCAGCTAAATTGAATTTCAAAAAATTAACACAGATAAGGTAGTAACTAACAAATTCGGAGGGTTCTATGCATTTCAAACAACTTTCTGGTGAAGTCTATTACCCATCACAAGAAGTCATTGAAAAAGCTCACATTAAAAATTGGGATGAACTGAATGAACTTGCAAAAAAAGATTATACTGGTTTTTGGGAAAAAATGGCAAATGAACTGAATTGGTTTCAAAAGTGGGATAAAGTTTTAGACGAATCACAAAAACCTTTTTACAAGTGGTTTACAAATGCTAAACTTAATGTAGCTTACAATTGCCTCGATGTTCATCTAAAAACTCCAAGAAGAAATAAACTTGCTTTAATCTGGGAAGGAGAAAATGGTGATTTAAAAACTTATTCTTATCATGCCTTACATAGAGAAGTCTGTAAGTTTGCAAATGTCCTCAAAAGTCTTGGAGTGAATAAGGGCGATAGAGTCACAATTTATATGGGAAGAATTCCAGAAATAGTTATGGCAATGTTAGCTTGTGCAAGGATAGGTGCAATTCATTCTGTAGTATACGGTGGATTTTCTGTTGAAGCATTAAGTGAAAGAATTGAAGATAGTCAATCTAAGGTCTTGGTTGTAGCTGATGGTGCGTTCCAAAGAGGGAAAATTGTTCCACTAAAGCAAATTGCTGATGAAGCTCTTCAAAGATGTGGGACAGTTGAAAATGTTCTTGTAGTTCGTCGAACAGGTCAGCCAGTAAATATGGAACAAGGAAGAGATATGTGGTATCACGAGTTAGTTAATCTTCCAATAGCTAATCAAAACTGCGCACTTGAAATTATGGATGCTGAAGACCCACTTTTTATTTTATATACATCAGGAACAACAGGAAAACCAAAAGCAATTTTACACACTCAGGGCGGGTATATGGTCGGAGTTTATACAACATTAAAATATGTATTTGATATTCAGGAAGAAGATAGGTACTGGTGTGCTGCCGATCCTGGTTGGATAACTGGCCATAGTTACATTGTTTACGGACCTCTATTGAATGGAACAACTTCATTCCTCTACGAAGGTGCACCAAATTATCCTTATCCAAATCGATGGTGGCAAATGATTGAAAAATATGGAATCAATATTCTTTACACTGCACCAACTGCAATTAGAGGATTAATGAGATTTGGTGAAGCCTGGGTTAATCGTCACGATTTATCTTCTTTAAGATTACTTGGTAGTGTAGGTGAACCAATCAACCCAGAAGCCTGGCGATGGTATTATAAAGTTGTTGGTAAAGAGAAATGTCCAATAATGGATACTTGGTGGCAAACTGAAACTGGAATGTTTATGATTACACCAATGCCCTCGGTTCCATTGAAACCTGGGTCAGGCTCAAAGCCCTTTCCTGGAATTGAGATGGATGTTGTAGATGAAAATGGAGATTCTGTCCCACCAAATGAAGAAGGTTATCTTGTGATTAAAACTCCCTGGCCTGCAATGTTAAGAACTGTTTATAAAGATCCAGAAAGATATGTAAATCAATACTGGAGTAAATTTCCAGGTTGGTATTTGACAGGAGATAGTGCAAAAAAAGATGAGGATGGATATTTCTGGATTATTGGTCGTGTTGATGATGTGATAAAAGTTTCAGGTTATCGATTAGGGACAGCCGAAATAGAAAGTGCTCTTGTAAGTCATCCAGCAGTTGCAGAGGCAGCTGCAATTGGTTTGCCTCACGAAGTAAAAGGAAACGCAATTTACGCTTATGTAATTTTAAGACAGGGTTACGAAAAATCTCAACAACTCATAGAAGAATTAAGACAGCATGTTGCTCATGAAGTTGGTCCAATTGCAAAACCTGAACACATTGAATTTGTTGATTCATTACCGAAGACTCGAAGTGGAAAAATTATGCGTAGAGTTTTGAAAGCTCGAGCACTGGGTCAGGATCCTGGAAATTTATCTACTCTGGAAGAGTAATCTAAAACTGATTATCCAATACAAATAAATTTTATAGCCGCGAATTATATTCATTATCAATTATAATTCGTGGCTATTTTTTTGAATAAAGTTTTGGTCTATTCAGAGAACTATGAAAAAGATTATAGAATATTTTTATAATGAAACTTTTTGCTTTCGACTTTAGATTCGGCATCTAAAATTTTTATTACTTCATCTTTGCTAAGCTTTACTCGAATAGAATGATTTACTGCTTCCACATTAAATACAATCCATTTATCTTCATCAACATATTCAACATAACCTTCCATACCTTCAAGTGGACCTGAAATAACTCTCACCCGGGTTCCTTTATGTATTTGTTCAACTACTTTCAAATTTTCTTGCTTGAACTCAACAATTCTTTTTACATATTCAATCTGGTGATCAGGTACAACAGCAATTTTCCCGTTGAAAGAAACACATCTAACAATACCTTCTGTCTGAAGAACAGCAAGTCTACCTTTTTCATTTACATGAGCAAAGATGTAAGATTTAAATAGAGGTTCCTCAACTAACTTTTTTCTATCACTCCATTGACGCCAGGTTTTAATTAGAGGCAGGTAACTCTCCAATCCTTTAAGAATTAATTTTTCGTGAATCTTTTTTTCCCATCTTGGTTTTGTATAAAAAACAAACCAGTGGACATTATCAACTGCTTTCATATTCTTCTTTATTTTCTTCGATTAATTATTTCAAAATTAGTTGCAAATATATTTTAATGAATTTCTCTAAATCAATATCATTTTTATATCGTTGAACAGAAAGCAGATGAGATTCACAACCTTTTATCATTGCCGAAAGTCTTGGAACACTCTCATGATAAAGAGCAAGAACTGGTTTATTGAGAACATATAAAGAATAGGCAATTTCAAATCCAACACCAAGACTTGGACCAGAGACTTCTGCTATCACACCTGCTGATTCAGAAATCCATTTAATATCTCTTCGATAAATTTGTTCATCTGTTAGAGTGTAGTTTGGTTTTAGGTCAGGTTCGTGCAAAGGAAAAAATCCATTTGACTTTACAATTTCAATTATCTTTTTGTAATTCTGGCTATAGGTTGTATCTCCACTGATTGGTCCAGCACAATAGATTTTTTTATTCATTGATTCAAAATCCTCTTATAAAACTCCTCGTATTGTTCAACAATTTTATTTTTATTAAAGAACTCAACTGCCCTTTGTCGAGCATTTTCAGAGAATTTTTTGTATTTATTTGGATTTGAAAGAAGTTCAATTGCATATTTAGACATTCGTTCAACATCACCAATTTCTGCGATAAAACCTGTCTCGTTATGAACGACAAGTTCAGGCAATCCACCAATACTTGTGGTTATAGTTGGAACACCACACGCCATTGCTTCAAGTGCTGAAAGTCCAAAGCTTTCTGATTGACTTGGCATAATGAAAAGATCACTTGCATTCAGGATATCAACAACAGCTTCCTGTTTACCTAAAAAATATACATCATCTTTTATATTTAATTCTCGAACAAGTCTTTCACATTCTGTTCTTTCAGGACCATCACCAGCTAAAATTAATTTTGATGGAATCTTTTTCCTGACCAGATAAAAAATTTTAACCACATCGGGAACACGCTTCACCTGACGAAAATTTGAAATATGTACCAGAACCTTTTCGCCATTGGGCGCAAAGTGAGATTTGAAGATACAATCCTCTTTTGGCTTATAAATTTCAGTATCAACAAAATTTGGAATTACTTCAATCTCTTTATTGATTTGATAATTCGTAATCGTTTTTTCTTTTAAGAATTTAGAAACGGCTGTCACACCATCACTCTTTTCAATTGAAAACTTGACAAGTGGAAGAAATGATGGTTCCAATCCAACAAGTGTAATATCGGTTCCGTGAAGAGTTGTTATCACTTTAACCCTATGATTATTTTTTTCCAGAACTTGTTTTGCAAGATAAGCACTCACAGAATGTGGTATAGCGTAATGGACATGAAACAAATCAATATTTTCATATTCACAAACTTCTATCATCTTGCTTGCCAGTGCCAGCGAATAAAGCGGAAATTCAAATAAAGGATAATTGCTCATTTCAACTTCATGATAATAAATATTTTCTTTAAGATGATTCAATCTCATCGGAATACCATAAGATACAAAGTGAACCTTGTGTCCTCTTTCTGCGAGAGCCTTTCCAAGTTCTGTTGCAACTACACCACTTCCACCATAAGTCGGATAACAGGTAATCGCAATGTTCATAGCTTAATACCTTCTTTATTAATTATCCATTCTTTCAGAAGACTCATTTGTAAAACATCGTGATATTCACCATCAATAAGAAGCTCATTTCTTAATAAGCCTTCTACTCGAAATCCAAGAGCTTCATTGATTCTTATATTTTTAATATCAGTGTTTATTGTAGTAAGATAAATTTTCTCGAGATTTAATGTGAAAAGTCCATACTCAATCCATGCTTTTGTTGCTTCATTTCCATAACCTTTGCCTCTTTCTTTCATTACGCCAATCATTTTTCTTAATTCAGCTTTGCGATGATATTCATCAATATCCAGGTAAGCAATTAATCCGATTGGAGTCTTGTCCTTCAAGCAAATCAAACCAAAAATATTATTTTCTTCTTCATACAATTCATCAATCGTCTGAGGTGATGAAACTAAACGAGTGAGTAAAAACAATCTTCCTTCTTTATCCTCCAGCCATTTCTTGACTAATTTCAGATCTTTTTTAGCTAACGACCTTATAATTAATCGTTCCGTCTCAATTGGTAATTTTCGGTGAGAATTAAAATCGTAGATTGTGTTTGGTTCTGATTTCTTTAAAGATTCATTTAAATGCAACGCTTCATCAAGTAAAAAATTTGTGAATTTCAGATAATCATTCAAAGTGAAACCATACTTTTGGGCTTGCTTAATGAAAGAAGCAGCGATTGTTTTAATAGTTTCATCAGATATGGTCTTTTTCATTTATTCTGTCATTTTTATCAATTAAAATTAACATTAGTTAAAGAGATAAGGAAATATCAAAGCTAAACCGTTATCAATCAGTTAGACAATTAAAAACATAAAAAACAAAAAAGCCGAACAGTTGTTCGGCTAAAATGGAGCTGGCGAAGGGACTTGAACCCATGACCTGCTGATTACAAGTCAGCTGCTCTACCAACTGAGCTACGCCAGCATTTCAATCAAACTAAAAACTCTTTCTAAAAGAACTCACTTTCATTCAATGACCTTCCCGATTAAAAATCGGGATGCTCTACCAACTGAGCTACGCCAGCATTTCAATCAAACTAAAAACTCTTTCTAAAAGAACTCACTTTCACTCAATGACCTTCCCGATTAAAAATCGGGATGCTCTACCAACTGAGCTACGCCAGCATTTCAATTAAATTAAAAAATTCTTTCTAAAAGAACTCACTTTACCATCAGCGATCTTAAGTTATTTCAAAATGTCATGCCGAATTTGTTTCGGCATCTGAACTTGAAATCATAAACTAAAAACAGAACTGGTTGACATTATAACGCTCACAGTCAACCTCCAGTTCTAATAATCAATACAGAATTTCAAACAATCAAATCTTTTAAAATTGCGATGCAAAAATACAATTGAATCAAAAATTAATCAATTGAAGGAGAAACAGCCGCAACTGAATCTCCTTCAATAATGAAAGATTAGAGGAAGGAATCAAACATCATAATAAAGAGCAAATTCGAAAGGATGCGGCCTTAAAGCCATCTCTTTCAACTCACGATTTTCTTTGTAAGAAATCCAGGTTTTTATTACATCCTCAGTAAAAACATTTCCTCTCAAAAGAAATTCATGATCATTTTTCAGTGCTTCCAGAGCTTCACCAAGTGACCCGGGAGTCTGTGGAACATTTTTCAACTCTTCTGGAGGTAAATCATAAATATCTTTATCGAGAGGTTCACCGGGATCAATTTTATTTATAATTCCATCAAGTCCTGCCATCATCATTGCAGAAAAGGCAAGGTAAGGATTGCAAGAAGGATCAGGACATCGATACTCAACTCTTTTTGCTTTCGGATTGTGAGAATACATTGGAATTCGAATTGCTGCACTTCTATTTCTTTGTGAATAAGCTAAGTTTACTGGAGCTTCAAATCCTGGAACAAGTCTTTTATAAGAATTCGTCGTTGGATTTGTAAATGCACAAAGTGCAGGAGCGTGTCTTAAAAGTCCACCAATATAATATAGTGCTGTTTCACTCAGACCGGCATATTCTTTTCCTGCGAATAATGGTTTATTATTTTTCCATAAACTTTGATGAACATGCATTCCGCTTCCATTATCACCGAAAAGTGGTTTAGGCATAAAGGTCGCAGTATATCCATTTTTTCTCGCTGTGTTTTTAACAATATATTTAAACATCATTAATTGATCAGCCGAACGAATTAAATCAGCAAATTTTAAATCAATTTCTCCTTGACCGCCTGTAGCAACTTCATGATGCTGAGCTTCTACTTCAATTCCGCAATTAATTAATGTTTGTACCATTTCATTTCTTAAGTCATTGAACGAATCAACTGGTGGAACTGGAAAGTATCCTTCTTTCTGTCTGGGGAAAAAACCTGAATTCGGGAAATCTTTTCCTCGACTCCAGATTCCTTCCTGAGAATCAATTTCATAAAACGAAAGATTAATATCTGAATCAAATCTGACATTATTAAAGATGAAAAATTCAGCTTCAGGTCCAAAGTAAGCTGTATCGGCAATTCCAGTTGATTTCAAATATTCAACTGCTTTTTGTGCAATGCTTCTTGGACATCTTTCATATCTTTCATGAGTTATCGGGTCATAAACATCGCAAATCAAACTTAATGTTGGAACCTGAATAAATGGATCGACAAAAGCTGTATCTGGATCGGGAATGATAATCATATCACTTTCATTGATTGATTTCCAGCCTCTAATACTTGAGGCATCAAATCCGAATCCATTTTCAAAAGCAGATTCATCAAATTGATCAACAGGAACAGAAAAATGCTGCCATTGAAATGGAAAATCTATAAACTTGAAATCAATCATTTTTATGTTGTGTCTTTTTATTAACGAAAAGACTTTCTCTATGGAAGAAGAGGCTTTGTTTTTCATCTGTGTTACCTTTCTTTTTGTTTGACTTTAATTATCTGAAAATCTTTAATAGTTGATAAAACCACATTTGTTTTTGTACCTGTCACTCCAGGCCAGGCTTGAATTTTAGACAGAATTTTTTCAAGTGTTGAAGTATTTTCAGTAACCACTTTCAGAATGTGTGAACCTTCACCAGTAATTGAATGACATTCAAGAATTTCAGGTTCATTTAAAGCTTTCTGAGTGAACGATTGATAATATTTTGATGATTCCATAAAAACAAAAATGAAGGCAGTTACATCATAGCCAGCTTTCTTAAAATCAATCTGAGCGGTATATCTCTTAATTAATTTTTTTTCTTCAAGCTTGTTAATTCTTTCGCTAATAGCCGGTACTGTTAAATTAACTTTTTCTGCAAGCTCACTTCGTTTTATACGAGCATTGCTTTGAAGTAATTCAATTAATTGTAAATCAATTTCATCAAGATTGTACATTTGAAGCTCCATTTATTGGTTGCAAGAATAAAGTTTTTTAAGATAAATGTCAATATTTTTTAAGTAATTTTTAATTATGACTTAAGTTTTTTAAGTAGACTAACAAAAATTCTTTATAATCATTTTAGCCTTATTCAGTCAAAACGAGAATTAATGTTTCTTATTCAAATAACCTGTAGGAAGTAATAATAGACCAAATACAGAAAATGATTATTTAATTTATTTTTAGAGGTGAAGTAATCAGATTAGTTTTAATTCTTGTCCCCCTTAAAACAAAAAAGGCTGATGATTTTTATTCATCAGCCTTTTAATCATTATTGAGAATAATTAAAATCTTACTGAGATAGAAAGATGTTGAGTGTTTTTCAATATTCCAAAATCTTGATAAGCATAATCGAAATTAAATCCATAGCCTGCTGAAAAATCGTATTTCAATCCAACACCGAGTGTCAAACCCTCTTGAGTGTTTTTCAAGAACAGATTTTTATAACCAGCTCTGAGTGAGATGAAATTATTGAAAACGTATTCGCCACCGATATTCAACGATTCAGAATTATCATTAGGATGTAATGCATCTACACCAACTGTAAATTTGTGCATTGGTGAGTTAACTAAATCCATAGCAACTCCAACTCTGAATAACAATGGCAAAGGATAACTATCAGTTCTCAAGTTTGCCAGTATTTGATCGTTATTACCGTAGATATTTGGGTCGACATCGTAGAGAACAAGTAAATCCTTCCCGCTTAGTCTCATATCTGTACCGAAATTAGATATTGTAGCTGCTATCCTCATATCAAAAATTTCTGAATAAAAAAGTGTACCAACATCAAATGCAAAGGCATCAGCAGATGAATTCCATATGCTTTGATTAATATACTTCACACTACCACCAATTGAAAAACGATCTGTTAGATTATAAGCATAACTTAAAGCAATTGACATATCTTTTGCACTAAAAAATTCTCCTGTCCCATCTTGCTCTCTTAAAGTAGTAACCTCCATCTTTCCATAATCTAAATAAGTTATACTTAAACCGACAGCACCCAAATCACCAAGATTAACTTTTGCACCAGCCCAATTGAATGTAATATCAGCAAACCAGCTCGTATGAGAGAACATTGCTTCGTTATATTCAGTTCGGGAGATTCCTGCTGGATTCCAGTAAAGAGCCGTTACATCATTTGCTGTTGCTGCGAAACCTCCACCCATTCCAATTGCTCTTGGACCAATTCCAATATTTAGAAAAGGAGCAGCCGTAGAACCAACTTTTGTCTGGGTAAAAAGGTTAATTGAGCTAAGTAAAACAATACTTAAAATTATTGTAAATCTCATTTTCCATTCTCCCTTACTTTATTAAAGCAAATTTGCCAGTCTTTGTACCAACATTTGGCACTTCAACAACATAAACATAAACGCCGTAAGCTACATCCAGATTTTCTTCTGTTCTTAAATTCCAGAATACATCACCAACAAAAAGATTATTCTGATAAAGTGTCTTTATTAATTCACCACGAACTGTAAAGATGGAAATCTTTGAGCCTGGAGGTACATAAGTAAATCTAATTTCTCTTTCACCTCTACCACTTGTTTGAGTACTCAATAATCTTGCTTCAGCTTCGTGTGTGACAACATAAGGATTTGGGACAACCTTTATTCTATCAAGTTCACTTTTAGCTTTTTCTGTGTTGATAGTTGCACCTTTAGTTGTGAAACTATAGACATCATTTCTTGAAAATGGTTTTAAAGTATATAGATATAAATACTTCCCGACAGTTGTGTCTGTCAATGGAATGTTTGCAGCATTAAATAAAAGATTCAGTCTCCATGTTCTATAGATTGAATCTCTACCAGTCAATGGATTTCTAATTTTTTCTTTAAAATAAATGTTATGTGTTGTGCTAACTGTTCCTGTTCTCCAGTAAACAAAATCTATGTATTCATTTGTAGTTAAGTTTTTGATTTTAAAATTCACAGGTCTTGCAGGCAGAGTATTTCCTGGAGTTCTTGGATATAATGTATCAGCAACTGATGTATCAACTACTTCAGAATAAAATTCAAGAACATAATCATAGGGCATTCTTATTCCATTGTATAAAGCTCCAGGACCAGTGGCTGTCCAGAAGAATGGTGCAAAAATGGGCTTCTGTAATGATGGATGTTTCGAACCACCCTGAATAACAGATTTTGATGTATCAAGAATAATTTCTGAATGATTATAAAGATGTACTCTAAATCCATGAATGACCGGAGTTTCACCGTTAAATCTTGTTTCATGTGCAATCAATGTGTCATAGGTTGCTGTATAAACAGTTGTATCTGTCAGGTATCTTTTTCCATTGATATAAATTGTATCATTAGGTGGAACATTTATACTTTCGTTAGGCTTAACTATAAAAGTTTTGTTCATTGATGGGATATAAACAGTATCAGGTGTGACAAGATCGACAAGTGACCAATCTTTTGTATAACCTTGAATAGCAGTATCAGAAAAAACAATTTTATAACTCCAGCCATCTTTTATAGCAGAGTCATCAATAATTTCTAATTCTCCAGAACCAGTTCCTCTAAATCCATCTGATTTAGTAAATGTAGAATAACTTGCCGCTGAATATCCGATTGGTCTTCCACCTGGCGTTATATAACCGGTATTATCATCTGTAATAATTTGACCCGTATTAGTTCTGAAAATATACTTTGAATTTTCAGAAGGGAAAATATCAAGTGCTTCATCACCACGATCGTAAGCACAAACAGCATAAAAATATGTTTGACCTTTTATTACAGTTGAATCGACGAATTTATTTACAATTCCGGTATTATCACCTAAATAGAATGTTGCACCTCCAACCTGTTCAAGTAATGCTCTGGATGGATAGAAAAATCCTTGGATTGTATCTTTTAAATCGTATTGAGCAATCGGTTTATCAAATGATAAAACACCAACAGCATTTGTAATTTGTCGTGCATCTTGAAAACCAGCATCAGTAGCTCGATAAATTTTATAACCCTGAAAATCTTTCTGCTTGGTTATAAAATCTTTTGAATTTTCTGTTGGACGACCATCCCAGTAAATGACAACTTTTCCATCTTCTTGTGTAATTGTGATTTTTGGTTTCTTTGGTGGTTGTGGGAATTTATAACCAGCATTATAAATCTGTTGAACAATTTTTTTATTACCAATCACATCACGATAATCTTCTCCAAATAAAATTGCGACAGAAAATCTTTCAATTTTATCCGGAACTAATGGAAAATATCCTGAACCATAAATGAAATCACCATCTTGTGGTTGAGATGGAATAATGTCAAATCTACCTGGAAACATCCTTGTCCACAAAAGTTCATCGTCTTTCATATTAGGTGATGCAGCCAGATTGAAAAAGTTAAAGCTAGTCAATCCAATCTGATCAGATTCATCAATATCCGTTTTACCAAAATTTGGTTCCCCTTGATCTGGTCTTCCATTGCCTTCTGTTCCATCAGGATCTGGACCGATATAGCCATCATCTTCAGGACCTACACCATCGCTACCAACATCATCTACTAACGGATCCCAATCTCCGTCTTCATCACCAGACCAGTGAGTCATTAGTGTAACACTGCCATCAGGTAATCTTACCCAGCTTGTAATTAATTGACCGGCATCATTATCTCTTTTCTCATCAATTAATGGATCGTTTACTCCTTTACCAGTTCTCCAGTCTTTGTATTTTAATGCCGGATAACCTTTGGTTTGTCTTGCTGCTAAATGAACAGATTCATTTTCATCAATTAGACCATCTAAATCATTATCAATTCCATCAAAGGCACTTTTGTGAGGAATCGCAACTCCATTTTCGATGCGTTCAATATGACCTTCTCTAAAATAAGTTACTCCCGGATTAATAATAAAACGAACACCCATTGAGTAAACAGTATCAATAGTAGGTTTAACAGTATAAAGTGTTCTTTCATAAGTGACTGGATCAATTAAAACGATTTTATCTCCAGCGCGGTAGGTGACAGAATCAAAATCTGTTTTAACAAACTTTGGTGAATTTGGATCAGGTGAATCACCATCGTTGTCTATACCATCAAAAGGATTGCCAGGTGCTTCAAGAAATGCATAACCGACATAACCAACCTTCTGACCTTTATTCCCTTTATTATCACTATCCCATGAATAAGTAATCCAGTCATTAGCATCAAAATAACCCAAGTCATCGCCACTATCACCATCACCACCAGCAAGTGTTCCAACCACAGTTCCGAAAACAGCTTTTCGATAAATTGTTGTTCCTTCATTCTTAATATCATATAACCAGAAAATTGCATCTTCAGCTAAAAAGTGTGACCACTGAAAACCACGGACCGCCATTTGAAGCGCCATACCCATTCGAGTAGTATCTCTTGTATCAGGAAAAAAGTAATAAATTGTATCAATACTACCATCAAGATTTTTTCGAATTTCAAAATTAAACTCATCATCCCATTGATCATCTGCTTTATAATAACTTTCTTGATCAGCATTCATTATTCCTCTACCAAAGTAACCATTCCATTGTGTCCTCCCTTCTCTATCTTTCCAGTCAGGATGATCAGCCCAGCCTTCGATTGGCCAGGTGTGTGGTAAATGACTCATCGCAACTAATTGAGCATTTGGATTTAAATAACCAGGTAATGGATTAAATCCCCAGAAATAACCATAGACTGGATGTCGTTCGTCAGCTTGACCATTTCGCGGACCACGAGAAATAGTAACTGAATGAAGTGTATCTAAACGACGATTGATGAACTCAACTCCAATCAAAGGAGTTAAATCGCCAATATAATTTTCACCAGAGCCAAGGGGCCATTCACCTCGAATATCTACACCTAAATTAAATCCTGCAATCGCCCCATCGTTGTAGAAGGAAATTCCAGCACGATTACCAGTATGATAACCAATTCTTCTTAAAGATGGATCACTTCTTTGTGCAAGAAGTAAATCACTTAAAGAAATTAAAATTGCAATTAAAACTATTAATCTTTTCATAATTTGATCCCATTAAAAGTTATAAGAAATTCCAAATTCAACTCTCCTTGGTTCCGAGAAAAATCCCGGATTTGTGTAAAATTCATCAAGAGTATTGTAATAAAGTTTAGGATTAATTTTTTGTGCTTCCAGCTTACCAAATGTAAAGAATGGATCGCCAGTATCTCCATATATTCCACGAGGATTATCTGCATCAAACAAATTATAAACCTTGATAAAGATTGTTAAAGTAGTATTTGCAATTGCAATATCTTTATAAGTTCTTAAATCAATATTGAAGATTGTAGGCTTTCTTCCGCTATTTCTCGGAAATGCATTCTGAGTTACTCTTGTGTTTTTATTTATTTGTGGTGTATAAGGCTGACCGGAATAAAGATTGCCAATAATTGAAAAACCATAATCTCTTGGTTTAGAATATGCAACAACAATATTTAATGTATGTGTCTGGTCCCAGTCAAGTGGAGCAATAAATGTTTCTGGTGCGGCACCGCCAAGTATTGCATTTCTCGCATCAGCCGGATTTGAGGCATTACCTTTTGTAATAGAATATGTATAGTCAAGATTTGTTGCTAATCCACCGGAAAATCTTTTTTCAAATCTTAATGTAATTCCTTTAGAGAATCCAAAATCACTATTTGCAAAGATTGAATAACTTCTTGCACCGCCAAAAACTAAAACTTCGTCAGTTTGAGTTCCAATCAAATCACGAAAATCTTCAAAGAACATAGTTACATCAATTGAGATATCATCGCCAATCTGTTGTTGTAATCCTATCTCTCCTTTAACTGTTTTCTGTGGTTTTAAATCTGCGTTACCAAAGAGTCCCTGATTTCCACTTCCAACTCCAAGTTCAAAATCAGGATTTGAATAAAGTAATTCATACGAAGGTAATTGCAAGAAATGTCCATAGGAAAAATGAATTACACCTTTATCTGTAATCGGGTAAGCAATTCCGATTCTTGGACTGACCTGATATTTGATTGATGCTTTTCTGTACCAGTATTTTAATCTGTCCTCAACAGTTTTAGATGGTTCATTTGAATCCTGTACACCATTTCCATTGTAATCAAAAAATTTATTGTCTGGTTTTATTGGATCATAAATATTAGGATCTGTTGGATCACTCAAAACAACTCCGTCAGGATTGAAGATGTCAAGTCTAAGTCCAGCATTAACAATCATATTAAACATTTCAAGTTTTGTCTGGAAATAAGCTGCACCTTCAAGGGGTTTCCTAAAGTATTTATCATGATTATTTGTAGTAATAGGAGGTATAATTACATTAACTATTGTATCTTTTTTCCCATTTTTTTCTTCAATAATTAATACAGGTTGAAGATTTATATTTTCATAATAAATTCTATGTTGTTTTAATTCACCACCAAACTTAATTCCAATTTCTTGTGTTAGCTGTGAAGTCCAGTCGAGTCGGACTGAATAAGTTCCTGTATTTCGCACAAATCTACTTGTATTTGTTCCACCTGTACTAAAGCTATATGGTGGATTCTGAATTAAATCATTATATACATATAACGTAGGTTTTGAAGGATTGCCAGTATAAATATCTTTATAAAGATAATGTCTGTAATCTTTGAAATAGTATGAAAAATTTAATTGATAAAATGTCCAGTTTGATAATGCATGATTAATAGAGATAGTATTTGAATAACCTTTTCGAAATCTATTTAAATTATTTTCAGGATTCAATCTTTGATAGTGATCATAATCTTTATAGTTCTGATAATCATAAATAAAATTATAACTAATCTTAAAAGTTGATGTTAATCTCTGAGTAAGTTTTGTCTGGAAGAAAAATCTTTTGTTCGGGTTCATCGGTACAAAAGCTCCATCACCGCTTGCCTGAACAAGAAAGCTATCCGGTGAAACTTCTCTTGTTACATCAGTTGGTAGAAAAACCCTTTTACCATAAAGATAACCTTCATTAAAATAGTATCGAGCATTAGTAAAGAAGAAAAGATGATCTTTTATAATTGGACCACTAAAGCTTGCATCAATATTTTGCACTGAAAGTGGATTTATCTTATCCAAGTTCATAAAAATATTTTTTCTGTTTGAATAATAATCACCACCATACAGTTGAATATTTCCAGTAAATTTATTGTCTCCATCTTTAGTAACAATATTTACAACACCTGACATAGCCTGACCATATTCAGCATTAAATGCACCTGAAATAACCTGAAGTTCTTGAATGGCATTTGTACCAACATCAATAACTGTTGAATTATCATAGGCATCTGTTATTGTTACACCATCAATTTGATATGCCAGCTGACCGGCTCTTCCACCACGAACATGTATTCCACCACCAGCTGATACAATCACACCTGCTTGTAATGTTAAAACATCTCTTACTTCAGTAACAGGCAATTCAGAAATTAAATCTGAACCAACAACTGAAGTTGATGCTGTCAAATCTTTTTGAATAAGTGGTCGTGTTGCTGTAACGACAACTTCCTGACCTAACTCAACAGTTTTCTCTCTCAATTCGAAATCAATTCGTGTTGTTAAATCGATATTGACTCTGACATTTGTAACAATTTTCGTTTCGTATCCAACTACTGATGCTCGTAAAGTATACACACCTGGTGGAACATTGATGATTGTATAATATCCTTCAAGATTAGTCGCAGCTCCAAGTGTTGTTCCTTCAATTATTACATTGGCAAAAGGAATACCTTCACCTGTTTTTGCATCAGTTACTCTGCCTGCAATTTTTCCTGTTGTTCCAGCATAAAGAGAAATGGTAGACATAATTCCAACAATAATCAAAATGCACAATTTTATAATTCGGATTTTCATTATTCCTCCGATATATTTTTCTCAAGTATGATTTTATTTTTGTCTCGAATCATTATTGCTTTTGGGGAATAGACAATTAATTCTGGATTCGATAGAAACCGCTCGATTGATTTTTTCTCGATAATCTTAAAATTCGAATTAACTTCATAAAAATTTGTTGTGAGTTCTTTGCGTGTAAGTATATAAAACTTATTCCCTGACATTAAAGCATCAATGATATTTTCATTTTCAAAGCATAAATCCAATTTTTGTAATTGATTATTATTAAGCTTAAAAAAGCATTCACGAGAGAAGAAAATATCTTCAGTCCCTTTTATCTTTCCATCAATGAGCACATTTGAAATTTTTGATACAACTCTTTTTGAAAAATTATTTTTATTGAGTCCAAGTGAATAAAATCCTGATTGAAAGAAAGGTTCTACATCTAACCCGGTAAAATAAATTCTATCATTAACTTCAAAGATTTTATAGATAATATCTATTTCAGTATCTAATCTATTTAATTCCAGATTTCTAAGATCAATGGAAAAAATGACTGATGATAAATCATCCCCTTTTTTAATTTGAGAGAGAGTAATTATCAGCTGACCTTCATGAAATAAAAGAGTTCCAATTCTTTCCTGAAAGAATTCATTTTCTTCATCTTTTAGTAGCTGAAATTCTCTTTCAGAGTTTAGATTAAAAATTTTTAGATTGCCTGTTGCAGGAATTAAAAGAATTAATTCAGTATCAGAAAGTTGAAGGAATTTTGGTAAAGGTTCTTCGTAATTAAAAGATAATCTTTTATAAAATGTAATCTTAAAAGTATCATCTATAAGATATATTTCAAGAACTGTTTTTTCTGATTTTTTACCATAAAAATAATTTACAACTCCAAAAGCATGACCATCAATTGAATTTATCAAATTGAAATTCATTTCATTAACAGGTACGCTTAAAACCACAGAGTTATCTATTTTAAATTTAATCGAATTATCTGAATAATAAATTTGTTGACTGCTTTCAGGAGTTTTTCTTTCAAAAAGAATTATGCGATTGTCTAAATTCTGAGATAGGATTAATTGAGGGAAGTATACTAACAGAAAAATAAATTTATAAAAGATATTTTGAGTATAAACGAGTTTCATTTATTTATTAAATATTAAATTTATAATTATAAATCAAGTAAAAATAAAAAAAGGAGTTCAGCCAATCAGACCGACTCCTTTTTACCCTTTAAATTGAAATGGCATTCATAAGTTTTACTCTTTCACAACCCAGACCTTTACATTTGCAGAAACTTCTGGATGTAATTTTATTTGAGCAGTATAAATCCCAAGGGTTTTGATTTGTCCCTCAATTTCAATTTTTCTTTTATCAATTTCATATCCTTTTTCAAGCAGTGCATTAGCAATCATCTCAGTCGTTACAGTTCCATGAATTCTATCCTCTTCACCAACAGTAACAGGTATGGTAACTGAAACTTTTTCAAGTTCAGTTGCAAGTAATTCAGCTGATTTTTTCTCACGCTGAAGTTTTACTTGCAATCTTTTTCTTTCTTCTTCAATTGCCTTAATACTACCAGGTGATGCTGGATAAACAATTTTTTTTGGAATTAAAAAGTTTCTTGCATAACCATCCTTTACTTCAACCACATCTCCAATTTTTCCAAGTGGTTCGTAATCTTGTCTGAGTATAACTTTCATTTAAAGTCTCCTTATTTAATTACATCAGAAACAAATGGAAGTAATGCCAGATGTCTCGCTCGTTTAATGGCAACAGTTAATTGCCTCTGATGTTTTGCACATGTTCCAGTTATTCTTCGCGGAATAATTTTTCCTTGTTCTGTAATAAATTTCGCGAGTCTACGATCGTCTTTGTAATCAATGTAATCTTCTTTAGCTTCGCAAAATCTGCAATTTCTCTTTTTTTGTAGTTTCACTTCAACACCTCAATCAGTTATTCTGTTTGTTATCTTCTTCAGTTTCTTGAGAATCAAGGGTTTCACCTTCACTTGAAGCTAAAAATTTATCGAAGGAATCATCTGTATATGTTGAAGGTTCTTCGTCCTCAACTTCCTGACCAGTTTCGGTTACACGAACACGTTTATTCAGGAATTGAATTCTTCTTGCCTTAATTTCAACAATACTGCGATTGTGTCCATCTTCAGTTTTCCAGCTTCTACTTTGAAGTTCCCCATCAATCAGAACAGCACTTCCTTTTTGAAGTCTGCCCCGGCAACTTTCAGCTAATTTATTCCAGGCAACGACCCCGACAAAACAAACATCTTCCTGCCATTTACCATTGTTTTTAAATTTTCTATTTGATGCAATGGTGAAGTTAACAACAGGAGTACCATTAGTTGTTTGTCTGAAAACAGGATCTTTAGTAAGGTTACCAGCAATGATAACTGAATTCAATTCGGGCATTTTGTAATCTGCCATAGCTATATCTCCTCTCTATTGGTTATTATTACTTATATCTTGTTCATCCAGATTTTGATTAAGATTTACTTCTTCAAAATCAAACTCTTCTTCTAACGAAGTAACTGGTTTACCTTTTTGAGCTTCAGCATAAGCAAGTGCTTTTTTATCAAGACGAACTGTAAGATATCTCAAGATTTGTTCGTCTATTTGTAAAGCTCTTTCAAATTTCTTTACGAAGTAACCTTCGCTTTTAAATCTTATGAGGAAGTAGAAACCTGTCCTTATTTTGTTAATGTGGTAAGCCATTCTCTTCCTTCCCCATTTTTCGATCTGAAGAATCTCCACATTATTATTTTTGAAGAATTCTTCATATCTCTTTATAATTTTATCGATATCTTCATCCTCGAGTGAGGCACTGACTATAATTACAGTCTCATAAGTGTTTATTCTTTTTGTATCACTCATATTTTCATTATCTCCCTTTGGTCTTTTGGCTCTTGATTACCTCAAGAGCAGGGTTTATGTTATAGTTAATTGTACGCAAATTTACAGATTTTTATATGAAATTTTCACTTCATACATAAAATTTTATTAAAGAACTTTTCACTTAATTAATGGTGCAATTACCAGCGATACAACGGACATTAATTTAATCAAAATATTAAGTGAAGGTCCAGCAGTATCTTTAAACGGATCTCCAACTGTATCACCTACAACTGCTGCTTTATGAGCTTCTGAACCTTTACCACCAAGATGACCAGCTTCAATATATTTCTTTGCGTTATCCCAAGCTCCACCGGCATTAGCCATAAATACAGCGAGTAATACACCAGAAGCTGTTACACCAGCAAGTAATCCACCCAGAGCTTCTCTATCCACAAAACCAAAAAATACTGGGGTCAAGATTGCAATAAGTCCAGGCACAACCATTCTTCTTATTGCAGCCTTCGTTGAAATATCAACACATCTGGCGTAATCTGCTTTTGCTGTTCCTTCAAGTAAACCCGGAATAGTTTTAAATTGTCTTCTTACTTCTGCAATCATATCATAGGCAGCATCACCAACAGCTTTTAAAGCCATTGATGAAAATAAGAATGGTAACATCGCACCAATAAACAACCCAGCAATAACAAATGGTTTACTTACATCTATTGCCTTAATTTCAGCTGCTGATTGATATGCACTGAATAAAGCAAGTGCTGTCAATGCAGCAGATGCAATTGCAAATCCTTTTCCAATGGCAGCAGTAGTATTTCCAACAGCATCCAGTTTATCAGTTCGTGAACGAACCTCTTTACCGAGATGACTCATTTCTGCAATTCCACCAGCATTATCAGCAATAGGACCATAAGCATCAACAGCTAATTGAATTCCTGTTGTGGATAACATTCCAAGAGCGGCAATTGCAGTTCCGTACAATCCTGCAAGTGAAAATGAAATTACTATTGCAGCACCAATCATTAGCATTGGTAATGCTGTAGAAGACATTCCAAGCGCAAGTCCGGCAATTATATTTGTTGCAGTTCCAGTCTGTGATTGTTCAGCAATTTTTTGAGCAGGTCTTTTTGATTCCGCAGTATAATATTCTGTAATAAGTCCAATACCAATTCCACCTACTAAACCAGCAATAACAGAAATAAATAATCCATCAGCAGTTAAATTCTTTAAAGTACCTGTAATATTTTTGTCAGCGTCAATTGTCACAGTTTCAGGGACAAAGTATTGTATAACTGGATAAGAAAGAATAATCATTAAAACTCCAGCACCAAAAGTTCCAAGATTTAAAGCTTTCTGTGGATTACCACCCTCTTTAGTTCTCACAGCAAAAGTTCCAAGGATAGAAACAAGGACACCAATTCCAGCAAGAACTAATGGTAATATCACAAGATTAACATTTGAACCATTCAAATAAGCAACACCAAGAACCATAGTTCCCACAATAGAACCAACATAAGATTCAAACAAGTCTGCACCCATACCAGCAACATCTCCGACATTATCGCCCACATTATCAGCAATAACTGCTGGATTTCTTGGATCATCCTCTGGAATACCAGCTTCGACTTTTCCGACGAGATCAGCACCAACATCTGCTGCTTTTGTATAAATTCCACCACCTACTCTGGCAAATAATGCAATTGATGAAGCCCCAAGTGAAAAGCCTGTTAGAACATTTAATACTTTATTGTAATCGATTGAACCGTCCTGACTAATAAATAAACCTTGATAAACGATAAAAAGTAAACTCAAACCAAGTAAACCAAAACTTACAACGGTCATTCCCATTACCGATCCACCGGAGAAAGCAACATTCAAAGCTTTAACTAAACTTGTCTGGGCAGCATTTGTTGTTCGTACATTTGATTTTGTGGCAATGTACATTCCAATCCAACCAGCAAGACCTGAAGCAAAAGCCCCCACCAAAAAACTAAAACCTACGAGTGGAGATGAGTCTTTTTCTTGCCATCCACTAATTGCAAGTAAAACTGCAACCACAAGTGCAAAAAAAGTCAGGACTCGATATTCCCTTCTTAAAAACGCCATTGCTCCTTCTTGTATATAAGTTGAGATTTCTCTCATTCTTTCATTACCAGGATCCTGTTTTAATATCCATTTGCTTTTAAAGAAAGCAAATAATAATCCTAAAAGAGCAACAATCGGTAACAGATAAGTTATTGAATTCATTCTACTACCCCATTATTTGTTGGATTGGATTTATAAATTGATTGAACTTTTGAATAATATTCCAGCGCCTCTTCCATACCTCCCGCTAAAAAGGATGAACAGATTTCTGTGGCTAATTTGATTGACTGATTAATTATTAGTTTCTCATTTTCTTCAAAAGTTGATAAAACATATTCAGCCTGTTTATCTTTTTCGAAATTTGCTCCTATGCCAATTCTTAATCTTGGGAATTTTGTTGTTTGAATTTCCTCAATAATAGAAAGTAATCCGTTATGCCCTCCGTGAGAACCTTTTGTTCTTAATCTTATTTTTCCAGTGGGAAGATTAATGTCATCGCAAACAACAAGCATTTCATCAAAACTAAAATCATATTTCGAACTAAATTCTTTAACTGCCTTTCCAGAAAGATTCATATAAGTCAGAGGGAGTATTAAAGAAAAATCTGAATTTGATGTTGTTCCTCTTGCGAGAAGGTAAGTTGAGTTATCTTTTTCAAATCTGACCTTATGTTCGTCTGCTAATTTCTCAACAACTTTATAACCGATGTTGTGTCTTGTCTCGGAATATTTTTTACCAGGATTTCCTAAACCAATTATCACACGCAAAGCATTCCAAACTTATTTTTCTTCTTGTTCAGTCTTTTTTCCTTTTTGAATAACTTCGGGTTCAGATTTTTCTGGAGATGGTGTTTCTGCAACTGCTTCCTCTTTCGGTAAAGCTTTATGAATAACAGTAACTATAGTTGCTTCTGGATTTGTCACAAATTTCAACCCTGGCAAATTCAAATCCTTAACATGAATTGCATCACCAATCTTAAGATTTGAGACATCAACATCAATCTTATCAGGAATTTCAGTTGGGTAACATTCAACCTCAACCTTATGAAGAGCATGTTGAAGCAGACCACCTTCTTTTACTCCAATTGCACTTCCAACAAGATGAACTGCCACTTCAACAGTTATCTTTTCATCAGACTTCAGTCCATGAAAATCAACATGAACAATCTTATCAGTAACTGGGTCGAGCTGAAAATCTTTAAGTATACAGGTCTTAGTACCAACTCCTTCGATTTCAAGATTTATTAAGTAAGTTTCAGCAGAAAAAACAATTGGTTTTAATCTTGCTTCCGGGACAGCGAGAAAAAGATTTTCTTCCCCATGAGCATAATAAACTGCAGGAACATATCCTTTATTTCTTAACTCGGTTAAGTTGCTTTTAGAGCCTAATTCTCTTTTAATTCCCGACAATGTAACTTGAGCCATATTTATTAACTCCTTTTTTCAATCTTTATCTGTATCAAATAGTGAACTTATTGATTTATATTCAAAAGTGTATTGAATAGCAAGAGCAAAAGTCTTTGCAACCGATACTACTTCAAGATTTTTTACTTCATTTACTTTTGGATTAAAAATCGTATCCGTTACAAATAATTTATCAATTGGTGCTTTGTTTAATAATTCAATTGCATTAGCAGAGAATATTGCATGAGTACAAATTCCTGTAATTGTTGCAGCTCCTTTTTCTTTAAGTAAATGAGCTGCTTGAGAAAAAGTACCAGCCGTATCAATTATATCATCAACGAGAAGCACATTTTTGCCTTTAACATTACCAATAATATTTATTATCTCCGAGACATTTTGACTGGGCCTTCTTTTATCGATAACAACTAAATCGGCATTAAATTTTTTTGCATAGGCACGCGCTAATTTTATTCCACCGACATCTGGAGAAACCACAGCAAGATTATCCATATTTAATTGTTCAATCTTTTTAAAGAAAGTTGCTGATGCGTAAAGGTGATCAAAAGGAATATCAAAAAAACCTTGCACTTGACTTGCATGTAAATCCATCGAAATTACTCTATCAGCACCGGCAACAGTAATTAAGTTTGCAACCAATTTAGCTGTAATTGATACTCTCGGCTGGTCTTTTCTATCCTGCCTCGAATATCCAAAATAAGGTATTACAGCAGTTATTTTATTCGCAGAAGCCCTCCGGGCAGCATCAATCATTATCAAAAGTTCAATTAAATTATCAGAAGGAGTATTTGTTGATTGAATTATAAAAACATCGCTTCCGCGAATATTTTCAGCATACTTAACCCAGATTTCACCATCGCTAAATCTTTTTATTTCACAATGTCCGAGTTCCTTGCCAGCAACATTTTTTAATTCTTTACCTATTGCTTCAGCCAAAGGTCTATTCGAATTCCCTGCGAAAACCTTAAAATCTCGTTGCTGATAATTCATTAGTTAACTTAAAATTCCTTCTTAAACTCATTGAAATAGGTTTGCTAAAATACTAAAAAGCTTCAAAGTTTTCAATGATTCAGAAATTCCCGAATAAAATGAATTTAATGAAGTTATTCTTCCGTTCTCTTTTTTCTTTTTCTGACAATTAAAATAATCCAGAGGGCAATCAACACCAGGACTGAAAGAGTAATGACATATTCTAAACTGGCATTAGTAGGTACTTTTACTGTAGCCGTTAAGGTTTTATCATTTTTTAGTTGATCAAGGGTAAAAGACCAGACCAAACTATTATTTCTCCGTTCTGTTGCATTATCAGTTATGATAGGTCCAGGAAAATGATAGGTAAATTTAATTTTATATTTATTAGAAGCATCGGAAGTAAAATTTGGATTTGTGAGTTTTTGTTGAAAAATCTTTTGACCTTGAGCTCCATCTACAAAGCTTATTCCGTAACTTTTGAAGAATGTACAATTACTTAATTTATTGATATCATCAAAAACAATTTTAATTTCTGCGTGATATGTAGAATCTTCTTTCTTCTGCCATACTTTTATCGACTTAATTTCAATATTCTCATCCGAAAAGTTGTTCCTTATCAAATTTTCTTTGAATGAGAATTGATTTGAAGAACTTGTATCATTAAAAAGAACTTCATATTCTGTCCAGTAATGAACAATTGCCGAACCACTTCCATCAGCACCGATAAAAGTTTCAACTTCTAAATTTAAGCAGCCACTAAAGTTTAATATAAACCCCGCAAATAAAATTATTAATTTAAATCTCATTATTAATCTCTCTCTCTTCAAATTCAGTTTAATAAGAATTATAACTTTTTACAAACTTGAGAATCTATTTTTTCACTCTAAGTTTAATAAATTCATTTGAATATCTCGATATCCATACACAATCCATACAAGCGAATGACTTGTTTCTAATGTTAATTCTATTAAGTTGCGAACTTATAAGCAAACGAAACTTTTCAAATTGCTTTGCATCTAAAACATTGAACGAATGTAAAATTTTTCGGATTTTTGTAGAATTAAAAATTAAGAGGGACTTATGCCAACATATGATTACAAATGTATAAAGTGCGGAAATACATTTGAACTTTTTCACGGAATTAACGAAAAACCACAGGTTGTTTGTCCTAAATGTGGTTCAATCTCACAAAAACAAATTAGTCTTCATTCGGGATTGATTTTTAAAGGAAGCGGATTTTACATAACTGACTACAAAAAAAGTAACTCATCCCCTGCAACTCCTTCTAATACCTCGAAAGATACATCTAAAACTGAGACTAAATAAATCACTACAGGATGAACTGACCTCCATTAGAGGTCAGTTCCGATGGATAGATAAAACTTAGTATCTGAAAAATTCATCAGGTTGTAATTCCAGGCAAAATCAAATTTTAGTAGAAAACCAAATAAGAATATTCTCGTTCCTAATCCTGTCCCGATTAATAAATCTTTGGTGTAAACATTACCATAAACATCTCTTATTGTTCCTCTAAAATCCGAATTCCTCGTCCAGGCAGAACCAACATCCAGAAATGCAACTCCTCTTATATTTTGAAAGAGCAAAGGCAATGGACTTGTTAATAATAATTTTATTAACGGGAAGTGAAATTCAAGATTCATCAAAGCATACTTGGTACCGAGTTTTTGAGCATAATTATAACCTCTCAACGGTAAAACAGGTGTAAGGAAAAGGAAATCTTCAGCCGACTCAATTGGGATTCGATTTTCTTCAAATTGATAGTTAATCCAGTTATCTGTTCCACCGAGCATAAATTTTTGTGGATTTCTACCAAAGCTTATTCCACCTGCCAATCTTACAGTTAAAGAATATTCTTTCCAGAATTTAAAATATGTTCGATAGTCACCACTTACAGTACCAAAACTAAAAGAGTTCTTTTTAAGAGGTGGAACGCCAAAAATTGTGAAATTGTATCTTGTTCCACGTGAAGGAGCTGTATATTCCCATAGTGAATTATCATGAACAAAACTTGCAGATGGAATTAATAACGAGAGTAACTGTGGTGGCTCTTCATAAATATCAAGATTATCTCTTCGTACATTTAACCAGCTAAATCCACCTTCTACTCGATAAAATTTATCAATAGGATAAGAAGCGGAAAAATAAGTTCCGTAATTTCTATATCGGTAAAGATAATAGAAACGATTTCGTTCTTGAATTAAAAATCTTGCTGTATGAAACGCTTGAAATGAAAAGTCTGTTCTCTCTGGCAGATAAAAATAAGCTAAACCATAATCACTATTTTTCAGGTCAACATTTAAACTTGTAATTCCAACTATCTGGTGATCCCCCATCATATCACTGAAAGCAAGAATCGTTGTTCCAAGCAAACCATAAAATGTAGAGAAACCAGCATTCGCATAAACAATATCTGGTGAGAAATTTATTTTGTATTTGTTAATGATAAAATTACCGAGTGAATCTTTTCTATCGAAACTAAACAAACTTGTATCGCTTATTGATGGCTCTTTGGAAATAAATTTCTCATTGAATATGTAATTAGTGAAATTCTGTCGAGCGATTTCTGAAAATGTATTGCTTGTATCGACAATGTTCCCTGTTCGAATCAAAACTGAATCACTGTAAGCAACTTCAATTTTATCTGATTTGACCACATCGACTTGTTCAGGTTCCTTGTCTTTTTGTTTTGATGTTGCAATTTTAGATTGGATGAATTTCGTTAATGGCAATCGAGAAAAATCTATCATCTGATCAATTGGATTGGTCATAACAAAAATATTGTATGCTGCCTTAAACATCGAACTAAAAGCAAGTCTTTTCCCATCATTAGAAAGACTGATTTGATAAATTCCGTTGAGTGAATTGGTAATTGGTTTTAAATCGTCATCGGACTTTATCAGGATAGAATAATCTTCATTAAAATTGACATTCGAAATATCTTTTACATAAACATTGTTAATGCCGTTTACGTCAGAGACAAAATAAAGATATTTTCCATCTCTCGATGCAACAACTGATGTCTCGTTACTATTTGGTAAATCGGTAATTCGCTGGATTTGTCTGGTATCTATTTCAATTCTATAAAGATCGAGTTGATGATAATTATGATTAATTATATCAAAGAAATATTCTCGTGATGCAAGATCTGTATAGTCGCCTCTATCGGAAGAGAAAAAGATAGATTTCCCGTCGGAAGAGAATTGGGGATCAGAATCGCTGAAAATATCATTTGTTAAGTTTACAAGCTCTTTGGTTTTGATATCATAAACATAAATATCTGATTGATGCTTGTAGAGACCAACGAATGCAAGTTTATTTCCATCTGGTGACCAATCAACTGAGAATATTCCATCAAGTTTAAAATCCAGTTTTTGATGTTTACCTGTTTTTACATCAATAATAAAAATTGCATCGGAAGCACCTGCTTTTGAAGAGAGGGCAATTTTTTTTCCATCTGGTGACCAGCACAATCCAGGTGTTAAGATGTGAAGTTCTTCAAAATTAGCTGTTGTATTTCCTTTGACAAGTTTCTTTATAATTTTTCCATCTGTTGCAGACATCAAAAAGACATCAAAATAGTCATCCCGATTTGATATAAATGCAATTAAATCACCCTGAGGAGATATAGCGGGACTTGTATTATAAAATCCACCATCCTTTGTATGATCTGTTAATTGCTTTGCAAACTCATTGGGCTCTTTCCGAATTTCAATATCTGGCCAGTAAAGGACTTTCAGTTCCTTTTTCCATTTCTCATTTAATTCTTTGAGGTCAAACCCAAAAGCAGACCTAATTCCACCTTCAAAATTTCCCTGTCCACGAATTCGATTAAGCAAATCCCCGATTTTTTCCTGACCATATTTTTTAGAAATAAACCAGAAAACTGATTGACCTCCACGATATGCGAAATAGCCATCCAGCTGATTAATATCAGGTAAATACTGATTAATAGTTGCATCTCGCATAAACATATCGGAGTGAGTATCCCATCCAAGTGATTCGAATTCTGCTAATCCTTCCATAAACCAGAGCGGTAAACTAAGCGTGATGTTGTTGGAAATAACAGACTGGAGAGAGCCACCATAAAACATATCATTCATTACTGCGTGGACAAGTTCGTGATGAATTACATGACGAAATTGATCATACGAACCTTCAAAAGGAACAACTACACGATTTTTGAATAATTCGGTCACACCTCCAATTCCTTCTTCAAGATATTCGCTGATTACATTGGTCTGCTGAAAATCATTGTGAGAGTTGTAAACAATCATTGAGATGCGACTATTAATATTGTAGTTAAAATTCTTCTGAATTGATACAAGAGCTGATTCTGCAGCCACAACTGCAAATGTTGCTAATCTTTCCCCTCCATCAGTGAAATAGACATCAAAATGTTTTGATTGAATATAGTAGTAATTAAATTTTTTGTATTGAACTTTATTCTTGCCAAATTGTGCAGAAACATAACTAACATCAAAAATCATAACCATCATTAATAAAAATAAAATTCTCTTTTTCATAGCTCACTACCTTTTAATTTTTGATTATTCAACAAGAGCAAAATCGATTTCGTTCCTTTCTTCACTCACATTAATTACTTTTACTTTTACAAGATCACCAAGTCTATAAATCTGTTTGTTCAGTCTTCCAATCAATGCATATTTATTTTCATCATAAAAATAAATATCTCCAGGCATATTTTTTAATCTCACTAGACCTTCAGCAAGATTTTCGATTATCTCGACAAAAATGCCAAACGCCTGAACTCCAGAAATGATACCTTCAAATTCTTCACCAATTTTATTTTTCATAAATTGAACCTGTTTGAATTTAATCGCTTCTCTTTCTGCTTCCATGGCAATTCGTTCGGCAACTGAACTTGTCTTGCAAATATCTGGAATGATTTTCCTTAGTTCATTTGCTCGTTTTGAGCTAATTTCATTTTTGTATTCCTTTATTAATCTATGTACTACAAGGTCAGGGTATCGCCTTATAGGAGAAGTAAAATGAGTGTAATGCTGGAAAGCAAGACCATAATGACCGATATTCTTTTCTGAATATTCAGCTTTTGCCATTGCTCTAATCATAACCTCGTTGACTAAAACTTCTTCTGGTTTACCTTTCACCTGTTCAAGTAATTTTTGAAGTGATTTGGATTTAACCCCACCAGCAATATTCAATCGATAACCAAGTGAATTTACAAAACTTGCAAGTTGCCTGATTTTTTCTTCATCAGGGACATCATGGACACGATATATGAAAGGTACCTTTTTTATGTCTTCATACTTTTTGCCTTCTTTCGCAATAATTTTATTTGCAAGAAGCATAAAATCTTCGATTAACTTATAGCTTTGTAAATGTTCTTTCTTCTTGATTTCTATAGGAACTCCATCAGAACCTAAAATAAATCTCACTTCATCTGTTGTAAAATCAATTCCACCACTCTGAATTCTTTTTCTAAAAAGGGTTTTAGCAATTTCATTAAGTTGAAGTAACTCTTCAGCAAAATCTCCTTTTCCTGATTTTAATATTTCCTCAACTTCGTCATAAGTAAATCGTCGTTTATTATTAATGACAGTTTCTTCAATTCTATAGTTTAAAACTTCTGCCTTTTTATTCATTTCGATAAAAACAGAAAAGCATAATCTATCTTCACCGGGAACCAAACTACACCATTTATTTGATAGAGCCTCTGGAAGCATAGGGACAACATAATTAACAAGGTAAACACTTGTACCTCTTTTGCGTGCTTCAAGGTCGAGAGCTGAGTTCTCTTTAACAAAGAAACTCACATCAGCAATATGAACACCAACTAAAAAACGATTTTTGTCAATTGTTTCAATTGAAAGAGCGTCATCAAAATCTTTTGCATCAGCTGGATCAATTGTGAAAACAACTTTATCTCTCAAATCCAATCTATTTGGAATTTCTTTTCTTATTGTTTCCTCAGAGAATTGATTTGCTTCTTCTAAAACTTCCTCTGGAAATTTTGTTCGAATTTTAAAACTTTTAGCAATAGAAATCATTTCAGTCGTATGGTCTAAGGGCTTACCAAGTATTTCAATAACTTCTCCAACAGGATTAACTTTTGGAGTTGGCCATTCTACAAGACGCACTACCACTTTATCACCATTCTTTGCACCATTCAAAGATTCTTCAGGGACAAAAAAATCACGATGAATTAAATTATCATCAGGAATGACAAAATATAATCCGCGATAAGCTTCAAGTTTTCCGACAAATTCCTCAGTCGATCGTTCTAATACTTTTATAATTTCACCTTCTGGATTTTTACCCCTGTATCTTGCAAAAATTTCAACAACGACTTTATCACCATTTAATGCTGTACCGAGATTTCTTTCTGAAATAAAAATATCTTCACCAGTATCTGGTTCAGGAGTTACAAATCCATAACCATTTCTCGTCATTCGCAAAGTTCCAATTATTTGATTTGCATCTCTTGCGAGCAAATATCTTTTGCCTCTTTTTATCAATTTCCCCTGACGATATAATTCAGAAAGTATCTGTTTTAGTGTTGTGTATTCTTCATCTGTTTTGATGTTCAACTTTTTTGATATTTCCTTTGACTTATAACCACGGGTTGGACTATTTTCTAACAGTTTCTCTATTTGTTGTTTGATTTTAGATTTTCTCATTTTTCCAACTTTAAATTTTTATGTGTTTGTTTTTTTAATAATTAAAATTCCACTTTGTATTTCAATCCAATTTCATTAATCATTTCTGTAGACCTGGAAACCTGCATCTGAGTTGGTTTTCGAACAAGTCGTAAAAACAATCTTTCTGAAACTGGATACTCAATTTGAATATTAGCCAGAGCAAAATTCTGAAATACATCTGTTCCACCACCAACTTTGAAACGAACATCTTTGACTCTTCCCTCAAAACTGAATCTTGTTTCCTCACCAAATTTTTTAAACTCTACATTTCTAAGGACATCCCCCAGGATACTATTAGCAAAATTAGTGACTACCGAACCGAGTAATGAACTTGCAGCACTTTGAAATGTTCCACCCCAATTCGATAAGGCACCAGTTTTATCTTCAGCTGTGAGGTCCTCTTTAAATTTACCAAGCAAAATAAATGCGACCACATCAGAAGCATCTTTTGATCGATCAACAGTTCCATCAATAGAAACTTCAATGTTCTCCCGATTATTAATAAGATTTTTTCCGAGCTCAGTGACTTTACCAACAAGATGAAGTTTGATTAATACATCTTTTACCTGTTGATTAAGAGTATCTCCTTTCACATAATAATTAGAATATGTGGCTGTTACATCAAGGTAAGGATTGGAGAGTTCGCTCTCGAACCGAATTTTTCCCGCAGCAAGAAATCTTTGATAAAATACAAGATATGAGTCTTGTGTTAATTCAATTTCTCCTTGAGTGGAAGTCTGGTCTTCAGAAAAATTATAAATTACTTCACCTCGCAAATCAGCAAAAAGTCTTTGATTTAATTCTTGATTAAAAATTAGAACCATCGAAACATTATTTTTCATTGATAACTTAATTTTACCACGAACTCTGGATAAAACATTTGAGCTTGATCGAGCTCTTGGTTTTTTCTGTTTTCTTAATTCTTTTTCTGCCTGCAAGAAAGCAATATCTGCCGGGTCAACCTCTGGCGAGTAATCAACATAGTTGAAGACAAAACTTTCCTCTTCGCTTGAATATTCTGATTGTATTGGCGGGATTATTAAAGAGGATTCTCTAATATTAACATCACCCGAGACGTAATAGTCGTTGTAACTTCCTTCGATTACAATTGGTGAAGAAGTTTCAAAGAATAAATCACCATAAACTTTTGGACTAACCGCTCTCGATTCTGCACCAAGAACAAGTAAACTTCCACGAGTCGTAAGAATCAAATGCTTTATTCCACGATTATCAATTTCAACTTCAGCAGTAGTGTAGAGTCGTCCTCTCTTGCGAGTATTTACATTTGCAAATTCAAGTTTTTCAAGAACAATTTTATTTTCTTTCAGACTTAAATTAATATCAGTTGAGTATTTCAAATTATTTTGAGCAAGGACAAAATTCATATTTCTCGAAGTTATTGTTCCAGAAAATTCTGGTTTATCGAGTATACCAGAGACTTTTACATTTCCAATTAATGAACCATCGATATCTTTGAATACAGGTACAATAGCCCTTAAGGGTTGAAGATTAAAATCATTCAAAGTTAAATTGAACTCAAATTTTTTATCTCTCTTCAATCTTTCTTTGACATCTTTGAAAGATAAATCAACCGGGAAGTAACCATTCAATTCAAAATCATTGCCAGCATATATTGAATCAATGTAAGAAGCAAAAACACTGACAAGTTTATTCTGATAATCGACTTTGCCAGAGAATGTTCCGAGCTGATCAGTTCCGATTGAAAGATTTTGTAAATCAAATTCACCTTTAATCAATGGAGAGTTTGCAGTTCCATTCATTGAAATGGCTACTGATAATTCACCGCCGATTTCTTCAGTTATATTCGGGAAAAAGTTTAATACAAGGTCATAAAGATCGAGGTTATCAATATTAAATCTCAGGTTTTGATTACCACTATAACCCAATTCACCGGCAATTTTAAAAAGCTCTTTCTTCCTTCTAAGAACAAAATGATCGAATTCAATTTTATCTTTACTGAAAGAAAAATCTAATGGTCCAAGATTGGTAAGTTTATATTTCTTATAAATAATTGTGGCTTTGTCTATACTCGCTCTAAAAATTGGTGAAGATATATCAAATGTTCCTTCGGAACGAATTAGAAGGAGCGAATCAACAACTGATTGAACTCTGTACTTGAAAGTATCGGAATCATAATCAACCTTAATGTTAATGTCTTCAATCTTTGATGATGTAAGTATTTTTTCAGATGTGAATAAAGTCAGGAGCTTTAGTCTATTCTTTAAAACATTGTTGTGTTTTATCTCTAAACTGAAATTAAAATTGCTGTTTCGTGCACGTGTTGATTTTTCAAGATCAATAATCCAGAAATCGTTTATCGAACCATGATTTTCAAAAGTAAACTTTTCATTATCACTTGATAATTTGCCTGAAATATTTCCATCAAGATTGATTTTTAGATTTTTCAAAAAGACATTTATGAGATTAAACTCCTTAAAATTAATTGAATAGTTTAAATCAAAAACTGGTTCTTCAAATTTTTCGTTTTTTGATTTTTGTTTGATGAGTTTTTTATCATTACTTACAATGAGCAGAGTATCTTTTTCATTTTTGAAGAGTTTAATTTTTTCATCTACCAGCTCCTGAACTATTTTAATCTTATCTGGCAAAATCTTTAAAACATCACTCAAATTATAATTTCCATTTAAGTCAAGGTCAACAAAATCAGAACTAAGATGAATCTTTTTCTGACTTGAATTAGAATGATTTACAATCAGTGCAACTTTTGACTCATTGATTTCAATATTGTTTAAAATCGATTCAAAAATTGAAAGATTAAATTCCCCATCTAATTTATCCAGATCAAAACTTTTTCCTTTTAGATTTCCTGCGATATTAAGATTACCATTAAAATCCTTTAAGAATAAATTTTTCGCTGGGTCAATATTTTGCAATTGAAAGCTCAGGTTATAAAGTGGAAGCTCTTTATTCTTGAAATCAATTAAACCTTTAAGGGATAAATTTGCTTTTTCCGAAATGGCAATAAAATCAAAATCAAAATTTTTATTCTTTCCTAATGCAATTAATGAGATTGAATCAATTTTATTTCCAGCAAATGAAGAATGATGAGCCAGAAAATTTAAATCAATATTTATTGTCTGGGGATCAAAACCTTCGCCATTAATCTTTAAACTCGAATTCACAACGCCATCAATTTTTGTGAAAGGATGCAATTCTAAATTTTTAGTTGAAAGGTCAATCGAGTAAGATGGAATTCTTCTATTGAAATTAAATTTCGAAAATCCAGTTATCTCTCCAGTTGAATTTAAAATTTTAAAATCTGTTTTGAAATTGAGATGAGTTCCTTCGTGAATGATATCAAGTTTTAATTTTCCAAGCTCACCAAATTCAGGAATTTCATAGAGTGGTAAGAGTCTGGAAATATCTTTCATTAAAAGTTCTGAATTAACTATTCGAGCTTTAATGTAAAGTTTATCAGGTTCATCAAGATTATTCAAAACTCCCTGAACATTTAAATTAGTCGAATCATATTTAGCAGTGATGTATTCAACATTTAAATTTTTCAGTGAACCTGTCGCTTCTGCTTGAATGAAAATTTTTCCCTTGAGCATATTCACTTCAGGGATAAGTGAATGAAGGTCATCAAAATTAAATGGTTCAGCCTGAACCTGTGCACTAAAATTTTTTTCAGGGAGCTTCTCAAATAAATAAGTATCACTCAAATTAAAATCATCAACTTTCAAATCTATTTTTAAATTTGACTTTGAAGTTTTTATTTCGATAGGAGTTAATGATAACGAATTATTTTTAGCAGCTATGTTGAGATTTATATCCTCAATAGCAAAATCTCTTGCATTAGAATTAAATTTCAGTTCTTTAATTTTTAGTTCGTATTCATTCTCAGAAAAATTCAAATGAGAGGCAAACTGGAGATTCAATTTAGAGATTGTAATGTCATCATAATTAAAAGTATCGTAAAGAGTGTATTTGAAATAATCCGATGAATCAACATTTTTTTTGAAAACAAACTGACAATCCGACAGTGTGGTTGACTTAATAATTACATCATAATCAAACTTCGCTGGTGGAGTTGTATCCTTTTTCAGAGGATGTTTAAGAAGCTTTTCTGTTATCCACTTACCATCTTTGAATTGAACAAAATTGACATAAGCATTTTCTAAAAAAAATTTATTAATAACAATTTTATGCTGAATTAATGCGAGTGGATTAATTGAGATGTGAATTGTTTTAGCAGAAACAAATTCAACACCTTCAATCGAATAAGATAGATTTTTAATCGTAAGACTTGAAAATAAAGTCCCATAGATAGATTCAATATTCAAATTACCATTGAGTTCACCTTTAGCATATTCAACTATTTTATCTCGAAGAAGATTTCTGAAATAACTTGTTTGAGTGAATCCAACTAGCAATAAAAAAAGAATGAAAAGAAAAAGAAGAAATTTCCCGAAAAAATGAAACGTCTTATAAGCAGTTGATTTATACCTGAGTCTATGTTGACTATCTAACCTTAGCTTCACTTTTCCAGTCCACTCTCTTTCATTTTATTTATTATCCTTGTTGTCGAATAATTCTCAACATAAGGCAAAGAATAAACTTTACCGCCATTTGCTTCAACTACATCTCGACCAACTATTTGATCCACTTGCCAGTCACCACCTTTCACTAAAACATCAGGAACAATTGCTGAAATAATTTCAAAGGGAGTATCTTCATCAAAGCTTACGACGAAATCAACAGCTTTTAAATTTGCCACAACAAAAGCTCTATCATCAAGATTATTGATTGGTCTTTCTTCTCCTTTCAATCTTTTTACTGAAGCATCTGAGTTTAAAGCTACAACTAAATAATCACCGAGTGCTTTTGCTCTGTTCAGATAATCAATATGACCACGATGAATTATATCAAAGACACCATTTGTAAAAACAAGTTTCTTTCCTTCTTCTTTAATTTTCTTTCTGATTTCTAAAAATTCTTCAACTGATAAAAGTGTTTTCATTTTATTTTCCATCATCTACTAATGTTTGGTACAAAAGTTCACGATCAATTGGAACAACACCGACTTCTTCACAAACAAGTCCGGCAGCAAGATTTGCAATTGTTGCAGCTTCTTCTATATCTGCTCCAGCTGCCAGAGCCATAGTCAATGTTGCAATTACGGTGTCTCCAGCACCAGAGACATCAGCAACTTTCCTTGCACGAGTAGGAATAGTGCGAATTGAATTATCCTTTCCAAATAAGGTCATTCCTTTTTCACCTCTGGTAAGAAGTAAAAATTCGGGATTCAATTTTTCTTTCAATTTCTTACAGGCTTCGATAATTCGTTCCTCAGTATCCAGTTTAATACCAAATGCGTCTTCAGTTTCTTTTCGATTTGGTTTAAAGACAGTTACATTTTTATATTCAAAGAAATTATCAAATTTTGGGTCCACTGTTATAATGATATTGTTATTCCTTGCAAATTCAATTACCTGATGTATTAAATTTTTTGTAAGAACTCCTTTATTATAATCTTCGAGAATTATTGCATCAATTTTTGAGTAATTCTCCTTAAGAAAATTTAAGATTTTCGCTTCTGTTTCTTCAGAAATATTTCTTTTGTCTTCTTTATCAATTCTCACAACATGTTGACTGTGAGCAATAATTCGAGTTTTAACCGTAGTTGGTCTTTCATCATCATAAATGATTCCGTCTTTATCGAAGTCGTTTTCTTCCATCAATGCATCGATAATCGTACCTTCACGATCATAACCAATCACACCAATTAAAATTGGAGTTCCTCCAAGTGATTTAATATTCATTCCCACATTTGCAGCACCACCAAATCGATATGACTCTTCTTGAACTTCTACAACTGGCACTGGTGCTTCGGGAGAAATTCTTGCAACTTTTCCCCAGATATAAACATCGAGCATTAAATCTCCAATCACAGCAATTCTTTTATTATTAAAAGCTTCAAAAATCTGGTCCAATCTTTTTTGAGTAAAATTAACCAAAGTATCCTCCAGTAAGTTTAATTATAAATTATCAAATTTTGATAAAATTTATTACAAATTTAACTGATTAGTCTGGTTTTTACTTAGATAAATATGTCAACCAAGATTTCATCTTAAAAGTCTGATTTTAAAGTTATGTTTGAAAGTATCTCAAATTAATTCTCCGAACTTTTTAAATTCGATAAAAAAGGAATAATCAAAATGAAAGTAATCGTAGATGTCAGTATAATTCCACTTGGAGTAGGACTTTCTCTTTCGCCTTATGTGGCAGAGTGTGAGAAGATTTTCAAAGAAGCTGGATTGACTACAATGCTTCATGCAAATGGAACAAACATCGAAGGTGAATGGGATGAAGTTTTTGCGGCAATAAAGAAATGTCACGAGAGACTACACGAGTTGGGTGTGCCGAGAATTTCTACCAATGTGAGAATAGGAACTCGAATTGATAAAGAACAAACCATGATGGATAAAATTAAAAGCGTTGAAGAAAAACTTTGAGCGTTAAAGAAAACACTTAACCCGGTAAGGTTGGGTTTGTGTATATATCTAAAATATCCTGAACATTTGATTGATTATAATCGTTTGACATTTCAAATAGATGATTAATGCTCTTACCTCCATTTTTAGAAATAATTATATCCCTGGATTCATTTGGAATTAAAGTACCTAAATGAACATAAAACACTTCTGGATTAGAAGGGTCAATTTCAATTTTAAATGGTTTTGGTATCGGCCAAGTTCTTAGTGTTGAATCAAGTTTGATAAAATTTTTACCATAATCATTTGACCTGAAAACTAATGCATTAATATAATTATTTGAACAAGATGGAACATTACCAAGATATAACATCTCAGGATTGCTATAAGAAAATTTCAATGCTGAAAAACACAATTCATCATTTACTAAATTCCAACTTTGACCATAATTTGATGTAAAGTGAATACGCCTATGATAATGGTTTAAGTCGATTTCAAATTTTTGTTGGCCGGGAATACGATAAACTATTAGCTTCACTCTTAATTCAACTTAATGCGATAAAGACCTTTATTGACTTTGTCCTTTACAAAATATAAAAATTTGTTTTTGCTATCATAAGATAGTAGAGTTTTACTATCATAATCCTCAATTAGTAGTTGCCAAGTAATACCTTTATTTTTTGATAAATAAAGCGCAGATTTATTGGGATCACTGTTTAAATTACACGAGATGATGATAGCTTCATCAGGAGTTATTAGGAAATCATTTATCTTTGAATAATCTAAATTTGCTCTATCAACTTTAAAGAAGGTGTTTCCTAAATCTCTACTGATGTATAAATAATTCTCGGTTGTTGTTAATGCCCAGGGTTTTAACCACTGAGCATTCATAAAATAACCCCCACGCAATACTATGAGCATATTATATGTTGATATTTTGTCAAAATATGTATCGCCATCCTCAATATTTTTGCCGAACCAATTAAATCCGAAATCAGAACTTATAGCGAGATCGTATCCATCAAGATTATAAATAGTGCCAAGAATTAAATTCGGGATTACATTACTTACATCAATATCAGTTAAATAACTTGTAAGACCAAGTGACGGGGACTTTTTCAAGTTATAATAAACAGTATCAGAAAATGAATTTCCGCCGTCAGTAGATATGTAACAATATCCCCAACCTGTAATATCTCCTGGCATTCCCATACCGTGATGTGTAGCATTTACGAAAATTTTTTGTGGATCATAAAAATCAAATTTTATTGAACTGATATTATCATCAAATAATCTGCCAATTCCGTTTTCTGAAGGAAACCAAGACAATCCTTTATTTGTTGTTTTGAACAATAATGGATTAATATAATCCAAATTATTTCGTTGCCTTCGAGATAGCGGTGCAGTTTTAGCTACAAAAGCAATATTGGCTAATGTAGGATGCCATTTAAAACACGCAGTTCCAATAGAATCGAACGAGATTTTCCAGCTTATTCCATAATCATTTGTTACATATAGTTTATCATTAAATCCATTAGATGCTGATACGAATATATTTTTTGGTTCCCTTGGATTTACTTCAATCATATAGATATCTTGGTTATAAAAGCCAATCAAATCAACTTCATTTATTTGTGGTGGTACTTTAGGTTCTAAATCATTATCTGATTCGAGAATTTTATTTTCTTTGCAAGCATTAAAAATAAACACAATTGAAATTATAAGACTAACTGATAGAGTTCTCATTTTTCCCTCCATTACTTTTGATAAACAAAATAAGGATCATTTGGTATTATCTCATGTGAAAAACTAGCAAAATTGTATTCGGTTTCCTCAAATAAATTGCTGGATTTAAATACTAAAAACAAATTCTCTATAAACTCCTGATTCGTAAATCTTATTATTCTCCATCCTAAAGGGGCATTATAGTCTAGTGGCTCAACTACTCCACCAAATTGAGCAACATAATTCTGTAGAGTCTGGTTACTAACACCACTTTTCAATTTCACACATAATTCATTTGCAGCAATCATTACCTGTTGTCCATCAAGTGTTATTGTCTTCAGTGGAGCCTGAGAATAAAGGCTGGAATAATTACAAACGAGACTAAGATGGTTATTGATTTTTTCATTATAAGTTCCTCCTTAGCTTACTGTATAATTGTATTACTTTTTAATTATTTTGTCAAGTCATTTTATGTAGATTTTGTTTCTATACTGAATCTTAGAAACGAGCGACATTGATTTGAGAGTGTTTTTCCAATCGCAAAGATGCGTGAACGACTTTATCTCCTTTATCTTTCATACCAGCTTGTAATTTTATTTTCAAAATCAGGATCGGATGAAATAAATCTTAAAGGAATTAATTTTGGTTCAACAAAAGTTTTTCCATCTTTACTAACTCGCCAGCTTTCATCAGGATAAATTCGATGCTGGGAGACTGGTGTTTTCAAGTCAATTTGAACATTTACACCTGCTGAAACATTTTCACCAAAATTTTTTGCAACAATCTTAATTTTATTTTCACCTGCTTTTAATAAATCTGTTATATCAAAAAATTTTGCTCGCTGACTTTCAACCCAGAGAGATAAAGTTCTTCTTCCACGAACATCGCCAATCAATCTATCATTCACATAAAGTTCAGCATACGAATCAGCCATCAAGTGAACAAGGGCAGAAGTGACTTTATCTTTCACAATCAAATCGAAAGTAAAAATTGCTTCTTCAACCTGAGATTGATTTTTCTGACCAGGATTTCCATCTGGATGATACATCCACTGACTTTTAATAGTCTGGTCATATTCCACAATTTCCTGTTTAAGTGCATCTTTCATTCTTTTCCATGCAAAAATTTGTCTGTCGTATTTTTCATTCTCAATCAAATCAAGTCCTTTTTCTTTATTTGTTCTAAGCCAGAGATTGCGAAATTCTTTCTTCAAACTTTGCAAACGAGTTATCATATCATCACAAAGATTTGAGACAAAAGTTCTTTCCTCTTTCGAGAGAAAACCATTTTTCTTTTCAATCAATCTTTTAATATTAACTGAGTAAACAAGTTTATCTCCATACCATTCAGCCTGTCTTGCAACAAATTCAAGATAATCTAAATGAGAACTATTTTTGAGTCGGGACTTTTTAAGCGAATTAATTAGTTCAAGTGAAATTTTTGCTTTTGATTTAATTGTCTCACCAAAAAGGATAAAATTTTGTTCTTGATAATTAATTGTATTATTCCATTTCACAAAAGGATTTCTCCAGAAATCGTATTGCGTAAATGATGCACCAAAATCGTTTAGTATTGTATAAAGAGCATTGAGCTCGGGATTGTCAGTTCCGTAAAAATCTTTAAAGAATTTTGGTCTGAAATTATAAATATCAGCATTCAATGGATTCCATGCACACTCAGCACCAAAAGCATAACCAAACCAGTTGAGTTCACGGAGATTTTCGCCGCCATTATCTCCCCAATTCGAATTTATGAATCCAATTGAACCATACTCAAAAGAAATTTTTGTAAAGAGTTGAATATTCAAAAGAGAATTTATGATGTGCGGAAAAATTCTGTTGTAATTTGTTACAGATGGTGAACAAATAAATGGTTGATTGTATTCTTTATATTTTTTCACAATAGGTTCAAAGTCATTTACACCATATCGCCAATCAACCACGACAATATCTTTTGGCAGCATCTCAAAAATTTCAGGGTGATTATGAATAATATCACCATACATCATCATCTGTTTGCCATATTTTTTAATTATTTCATTCACTCGCTTATAATGATTTGCGTGTACTGCAGCAATTCCAATTTGCCCTGTAATTTTTTTGCTATTGCCGAAACCAACATCCCAGGACTCATCAAGTCCAGCATGAAAATATTTCGATGGAAATAGCTCAGAAAGTTCTGCGATACACTTATCGAGAAATTCATAAGTTTTTTCGTTAGTTACATCAAGAGAAGCAGCACCAGGAAATTCAGCAAGTTCATAATAACCAGGTTGAATGAGTAAATTTTCCCAGTGACCGAGAGTTTGAAAGATCGGAATAATCTCTACAAAATATTGTTCAGCATATTGAATTAGTTCTTTTATTTCATCCTGGGTTAATCGACTTCGATTCAAGCCAATATCTGGAAATGATTTTAATTCAATTGCATCCTCAAAGTAAGGTTGATATACATTCATCTTGTAACGAGCAATCATTTTAATGATTTTTTTGAAATCATCTAATGTCGATACCTGACCACGAGCAATATCATCAGAAATTCCACGCATCGGAAAAGCAGGATAATCAACAATCAAGCAACCATCGACATAAATTTTCTTGGATTTGTCAGATTGTAACAGTTGGAAGAGACTCATCAATCCATAAAAAGCACCCTGAGAATTATTAGCAAGAATGGCAATTCGATTTTGTTCAACACTTAATAGATAAGCTTCTTTTTTATCGAGTAATTCTTTCTCTCTAATAATTTCTTTGAATTGCCAGGCAAACTCATTGTCAGAAAGTGAGCCGAAGTAAATAAAATTCTTCGATGGTTGTGATTCCGAAATTCGAAGGTTTAAGTTTTGATTGATTTTAGATTTAATTTCATCATAAATGAGTGATTTGAAAAACTCAGATTTTTCTACAAACTCACCGAACACAAGAGTTGTATTTTTATTGACAAAAAATTTCCCCGATGCCGGCATTATAAATTGTGGTTCTGGAATTATTTTGATAGGATTCATTTGTTCACCTGAAAGATTAGATGTTTGTATAAAATAAAAAATCGAGGAGAAAATTAAGACTAATCTCACAACAGCCTCCACTTATTTATTTATCGAAAAAATCATTTTCTTATAATTTACAACTTTAAATTCAGGAAAATTAATCAGTTTTTAAAGTGTCAATTTTGATTCAATGAAACTAAGGAATGAGAAAGATTGCTTCCCGGCTATTCAAAAATAGTCAAAGTCTCAAAGACAGAAAGACCTTAGAACAGATTGCTTCGCCCCGATTTAAAAATCGGGGCTCGCAATGACTGGTATTTCTCACTAATTGTCATTGCGAGGAGTGAAACGACGAAGCAATCTTTTACAAAAGAACGAAAATGCATTTTGGGAATTGTTGACATAACCAGAAAAGATTACTTCGCTTCGCTCGTAATGACTGTTTTAATTAGATTGTCATTGCGAGAGACAGCCTCTGGCTTTCTCGAAGCAATCCTTAACACATGAACGAAAATGCATTTTGTAAATTTTTGGCTTAAAAAGAATAGATTGCTTCACTTCGTTCGCAATGACTGTAAATACTAATTATTCGTCATTGCGAGGAGTGAAACGACGAAGCAATCTTTCCAATGTTATATGAAACTGTTTAAAAAGTGTCATGTTGAATTTATTTCAGCATCTAAAGTTTTTTCAAGAACAGATTGCTTCGCCCCGATCTAAAAATCGGGGCTCGCAATGACTGGTATTTTTACATCAATTATAATCTCAAAAAAAGAAATGTCGAGACAATCTCAGCATCATTTATGATGCTTTCTTTGAAAAGCTTTACCATTTATGGTAAAGCAAATTTCGATAAATCAGAACTCGCAATGACTGATAATCTCTCATTAGTTTTCTTAATCTGAATTTTTCTTCACAAAAAAGACTCTAAAATAAACTCATGGTGACAAGACTAAACAAAACTTATCAAAGAGCTCATCGTTCAAGTCATCTCACATTGTCAAAGCCATTATCGCTTTTGCAGTATGTAATCGATTTTCTGCTTCGTCGTAAACAATTGAAATATCGGGATTATCAATTACTTCATCTGTAACTTCTTTTCCACGATCGGCAGGAAGAGCATGCATTAATTTGACATCTTTTGCTGCAAGTTTTATTCTTCTTTCATCGCAAATCCAGTCTTTATATTTTTCAAGATTTGCTTTCATTTCTTTTTTACATTCTTCTTCATTTTGCAAATAGTAATCTACATCATAGTAAGCAAAGCCACCCCAGTTTTTTGGAATTACAACATTAGCTCCTTCAAAAGCTTCATCCATATTGTTAGTGAATTTTAAACTACCACCACCCACTTCGGCATTTTTATAAGCTTTCTCTACAATGTTTTTACTCAATGGAAATTCTTCTGGATGAGCTACGGTCACATCAATTCCATATCTCGGGAAAAGTAAAATTTGTGACTGAGGAACTGATAATGGTTTAGCATGAGAAGTTGCATAAGCCCAGGAAATTGTAACTTTCAACCCTTTTGGATTTCTTCCAAAATATTCGAAGATAGTCATCAAATCTGCTAAGCCCTGGAAAGGATGATAAACATCATCTTGAAGAGACATAACTGGAACAGTTGCATACTTAGCCATCTCATCAAGATATTTTTTGCCAATTCCATAAAAGCAATTTCGGCATGCGATACCATGTCCCATCCTCGATAAAATTATTGCAGTATCTTTTGCTGATTCACCATGAGAGATTTGCATCTTATCAGCTGTCAAATCATGAGCATGACCACCAAGTTGAGTCATTCCAGCTTCCATTGAGTTTCTTGTCCGGGTGGATTGCTCAAAGAAAATCATGAATAAAGTTTTATATGGCAGGTAGAGTGTTGGTTCTTCAGCATAGAATTTTTGTTTCAACTCGAAAGCTGTTTCAAAAACTACATCGAGTTCTTCTTTAGTCCAGTCATCTTCTGAAAGAAAATGTTTTCCTTTGAATTTCTTTTCCATTTTTACTCCCTATATTTTTTTTAGAATGATTGAACAAACATAGTGTAAAATGCTGATGCTTTAAATAAATCATCAACTGGACATTTCTCATCTGGGGCATGAGCATAGACTTCATCTCCAGGACCAAATCCAATCACAGGAATTCCAAACAATCCATTAATAACAACTCCATTCGTTGAAAATGTCCATTTATCAACAATTGGTTCTGAATTGAAAAGTTGTTTATATGCATCAATTCCTTTTTTAATAACAGGATGATCTAATTCCAATTTCCAGGTAGGATAATATTTTTCCATTCCATATTTCTTTCCTGTGAAGGAAGTTTCTTCATAATATAAAACTTCAACTTTGCCATCGAATGGTTTAACTAATTCTTCGATTTGAGTTATGGCAAGTTTTTTATCTTCACCAAAAGTTAATCGGCGATCAAGATGAAATCTACAATAATCAGCTACAGCACAAAGTGAAGGACTATTTGATACAATCTGTGAACAGGTAACAGATCCTTTCCCGAGAAATTCATCAGCCATTAATCTTTCATTTAATTTTTCAATTTCAATTAAAGAATGGGCTGCAAGATAAATTGCATTTTTGCCTCTTTCTGGTGCTGAACCATGGGCAGAAATTCCATGAAAAGAAACTTCAATTTCCATTCTTCCCCTTTGTCCGCGATAGATATTGCACTTCGTTGGTTCAGTGACAATTACTACATCAGGTTTAATTTTATCTTCTTCAACAATAAATTTCCAGCAAAGGCCATCGCAATCTTCTTCCATTATTGAACCAACAAAGTAAACGGTTACATCATTCTGGAGGCCAATCTCTTTCAAAATTTTACCGGCTGTAATAAATGAAGCAACTCCTCCTTTTTGATCTACTGAACCTCTACCTAAAACAAATCCATCTTTAATCTCACCTGAGAATGGATCAAATGACCAGTTGTTAATATTTCCGACATCAACTGTATCGACATGACCATCAATTGCAATAATTTTTTTCCCGTTTCCAATTCTGCCAATTACATTTCCAAGTCCATCAATAAACACTTCATCAAAACCAGCTTCTTTCATCATTGATTCTATGAGGTGAATAACATTTTCCTCTTTTGTACTTAATGACTTAGTCTGAACAAGTCTGGAAAGATTTCTCGCAGTATAATCGCGGTATTGATTTGCCTTTTCGAGAATAATCGATGACAAACTCAATTGTATATCCTTTCTGTTAATCCGTATTTAATTTTTCTTAAATTTACGGAGAATATAAATTTCTTTTAACTAATGGAGTGAACAACTGATGGCTTATAAAATGCAACCTATTCCATTCAAAAATTTACTCCACTGGATTTTTAGTGAATGGAAAGAACAACACTCAATCTTCGGAATATCAGAAAATGGATTCTTTAGAAAGAAACAAAATCACTCTTTTGTTTTTAATAATCACTTAATCGAAACACCATTCGGACCTGCTGCAGGACCTCACACACAACTCGCTCAGAATATTATTGCATCCTATCTTGTCGGAGGGAGATTCATTGAATTAAAAACCGTTCAGATTTTAGATGAGCTTGATATTGAAAAGCCATGCATCGATGTTGCCGATGAAGGATACAATGTTGAGTGGTCTCAAGAACTTACTCTCAATCAAAGCTTTGATGAGTACTTGAAAGCATGGATTATAATTCACCTGCTTAAAAAAGTTTTTTCTTTATCAACAAATGAATTCGATGGTTTTGTCTTCAATATGAGTGTTGGTTACAATCTCGATGGAATTCAATCTGCAAAAGTTGATACTTTCATTGAGAAATTAAAAAATGCTAATGCAAGTAATTTGTTCAGAGAATATTTGAATGAAGTCTTACTCTTTTCGAAAGAGAATGATTATCTAAAACTCTTTCTTAAAAATTCAGAACTTGAAGATTTGTTAGCAAAAATCAGTGAACAAATATCTGATAATGTAACTCTTTCAACAATGCATGGCTGTCCATCTTCCGAGATTGAAGAAATAACTAAATACTTAATCTCAAAAAAAGAACTGAATACTTTCATTAAACTCAACCCAACTCTACTCGGTTATGAAAGAGTACGTGATATTCTTGACAGACTTGGATACACTTACATCACTTTGAAAAAAGAATCTTTTGAGCATGATTTAAAATTTGACGAAGCTATACCAATGATTAAACGACTGATTGAATTTGCCAGACAACACAAAAAAATTTTTGGAATCAAACTATCAAACACACTTGGCGTTGTAAATACAAAAAATGTTCTACCTGGAAATGAGATGTATTTGAGTGGAAGGGCACTCTTTCCACTCACCATTAACCTTGCTTACGAAATTGCAAAAGAAATTGGTGAAGATTTAAATATTTCCTATTCAGGAGGAGCAAACATTTTAAATGCAATAAAAATTGTTGATGCTGGAATCTATCCCGTAACTTTCGCAACCGAATTACTAAAGCCAGGAGGTTATTTAAGATTAAATCAAATTGTAAATGATTTTGAAATTAAATCTGAAAATAAAATCAATGCTCAAAAAGTTAATCTCGAGAAATTAAAGTTACTCTGTGAAGAAGCTTTAGAGCATCCTTATTACAAAAAAGATTTTAAAGAGATTGAACAGATTAAAATTAATAAACCACTGCCTGCATTTGATTGCTATGTCGCACCCTGTGAAGTTACCTGTCCTATTCATCAGGATGTTTCTGAATATGTTTACTTGATTTCAGAAGGAAGATTTGAAGAAGCATTTGAAGTTATCATTGAAAAAAATCCTTTACCTCACATTACTGGCTATATCTGTGACCATCAATGTATGACAAAATGTAATCGATGGGATTATGATTATCCTGTTGTGATTAGAGATTTGAAAAAATTTGCAACTGAAAGTGCTTTTGAAGTTTATTTAGATAAATTCAAGTCTCAGGCGAAAAAGAATTATAATGGAATCAAAGTCGCTGTAATTGGAGCTGGACCAGCAGGACTTTCAGTATCTTACTTTTTAGCTCGCGCTGGTTTTGATGTATCAATTTTCGAAAAATCAAACAAAGCTGGTGGAACTGTTCGACACACAATCCCACAATTCCGAATCCCTCAGGAAGTAATTGATAAAGATATTGAATTCATTCAACGACACGGAGTTAAAATTATTTACAATTCTTCATCTGACCTTTCAATAGATGATTTGAAAGCACAAGGCTTCAAATATATCTTCATCGGAATAGGAGCTGAAATTCCAAACGATTTAAAGATAAAATCATCAGTAAAAATTCTGGATGCTCTGGATTTCCTAAAACGATTTAACAAAAATGAAAAATTTAATCTCGGGAAGAATGTAATTGTTATTGGTGGTGGAAACTCGGCAATGGATGCAGCTCGTGCTTCAAAAAGAATTAATGATGTTGAAAATGTAAAAATAGTTTATCGACGAACTATCAAATACATGCCTGCCGATAAAGAAGAAATTGAAGCCGCAATAAAAGATGGAGTCAAGATTTTAGAATTGCTCCAGCCTGTTGAGTTTGATGGAAAAATCTTAAAATGTCAGAAAATGCAACTCGGTGAGTTTGACAACGATGGTAGACAAAAATCAATTCCAGTGGAAAATGAATTCATTGAAATCCAGGCAGATACTATTATCACTGCAATTGGTGAAAGAACAGATTATGATTTCCTGAGAATGAACAAAATTCAAATGGACGAAAGATATAACATCATTGTAAATCCAGAAACAAATGAAACATCAATTGAGAATGTTTTCGTTGGAGGTGATACTCTTCGTGGACCAGCTACTGTTATTGAAGCAATTGCTGATGGCAAGAAAGCAGCCGAAGCAATAATCAACAAAGAGAAAATTCAAATTGATTTTGAATTGAAAAAGAATTACAAAAACGAAATGATTGAAAAAGCTTATGAGACTCGTAAGGTAGAATTCAGTCTATCATTTGATTCTCAAGAGCTTGCCAGTCGTTGTTTGCTTTGTGATGTTGTCTGTAATAAGTGTGTTGATGTTTGTCCGAATAGAGCCAACATCGCTCTTAAGATTAATGATGGCGAATTCAAAGACCAATATCAGATAATTCATCTCGATGCAATTTGTAATGAGTGCGGTAATTGTGAAACATTTTGTCCGTATTCGGGGAAACCTTATAAAAATAAATTCACTATTTTTTCTGATGTGGAGGAATTTTCTAAATCTCAAAATCCAGGATTCGTTTTTTCAGATGAAAATATTTTATTGTTAAGACTATCAAATGGCTCAATCAACAAAATAAACTTTCAGAATAAGAACGACTTAGTGAAAGCAATCAAAAGCTTAAGTCATTCATCAGAAGAACAATTTAAATTCTATTCCATACTTACAAGTGTAATAAATGATTATTCTTATCTGATCCAGCAACCAGTTTAATTTCAATGCTTGATTAAAACAAATCAGGAATTGAAATTCAGTTTACTTACTGGAATCATTTTTTCCCTTCATCGAATTAATTTATTTCTATTTTTTTAAAAGAATTTTTAACAAAGGTTTTCTTTTCAACTAAATTGTATTTTTGTTTATCATAAAAACATCAAAAAGAATTATGTCTTCCGTTGATTTAAATAAATTACTCAATGAGACTTTTGGCTACACATCATTTCGTGAACCTCAAAAAGAAATTATCAAATCAATTATTCAGGGTTATGATGTTCTTGCCATATTACCAACTGGTGCAGGAAAATCAATTTGTTATCAATTGCCATCTTTAGTTCTGGATGGATTAACAATTGTCATTTCACCTCTAATTTCACTGATGCAAGACCAGGTCAATCAAATCAAAGATAAAATTCCATCTGCTTTTCTTAACAGTTTTCAAACATACAATGAACAACAAATTATAAATTCTAAAATTTTAAATAGTAAAATCAAATTGCTCTATGTCTCACCTGAAAAATTTAACACCAATGGATTTCGAGAGTTAATCAGAAAAGTAAAAGTCTCACTGATTGCAGTTGATGAAGCTCATTGCATCAGTCAGTGGGGACACGATTTTCGACCGAGTTATTTAAAGATTACTGAAATATTCAAAGAGATACCCAGATGTCCAGTTGCAGCATTTACTGCAACTGCAACTCCAGAAGTTCGTGCCGACATAATTCAAAGATTAAATCTTCAAACACCGAAAATTTTTGTTAAAGGTTTTTATCGCCCGAACATTTACATCGAAGTAATTAAAATTAGAAATCGTGTCGAAAAAATTTATGATTTGATAAACGAAATCAAAGGTTCAAAAATTATTTACTGTCCAACTCGAAAAGACACAGAAGAACTAAATGAAAAACTACTCAAACGAAATTTCACTTCACTACCATATCATGCTGGAATGACAAAAGATGAACGAAAAAATATTCAGGATTTCTTCACTGAGAATAAATCAAACATAATCGTCGCTACTAATGCATTTGGAATGGGAATCAATAAATCTGATATAAGAGCTGTGATTCATTTTGGAATGCCTGGCTCAATTGAAAATTATTATCAGGAAATCGGGAGATCAGGTAGAGATGGCTTTAAGTCATTTGCGTTTTTGATATACCAGAATTCGGACAGAAAAATTCATGAGTATTTTGTACAAAATTCTTTTCCAGAAAGAAAAACAATTCTAAATTTCTACAATCGAATAAATGATTTTCTCAAACTCAAGGTTGGTGAGCAAACTCAGAAAATAATTCCATTAGATTATAAAAAACTAAAAACAATCTTAAATGATTCAATTCCAGACCAACAACTTCAATCAATCATTTCTATCTTAGAAAAAAATGAAATCATAAAGATCGTTTCTGAAAATGATTATATCGTTATTCGGGTAAACATTAGTCCATCTGACTTTACTAAAATAGAAAATAATCTCACTATCATTGAAATTACAGTTATTGAGACTCTTTTCAGGAAATTTGGTTCAAAGATTAATCAACAGGAAATTCGAATAAATCTTGCCTCATTAATCAACGAAACAGGAATTTATTATTCACAAATTGAAAATGTTTTGAATTTGCTTGATCAAAGTGGAATGATTGATTACAAATTAATCACCTTTGAGGAAGGATTTTATTTTACAATTCCAAGAACTCATCCTGAAATGCTTCCAATTAATTTTGCTGAACTCGACGAACATCGCTCAAAAGGAATTGCCAGAATTAATGAAATGGAAAAATTTGTACACACAAATGAGTGTAGATGGAAATTTATTCTCCAGTATTTTGGCGAAGATGTTCCCGAAAATTTCAAATGCGAGAACTGTGATAATTGTAAAGAAAAATCAAAAGCGATTGATTTTTCATCCGTCAATATTGAAAGAGAAATTCTAAAAACCATAAAGGAAGTGAATGGTAAATTTGGAACAACAACTATAATCGATATTCTTCGTGGTTCAAAATCAAAAAAGATTAATGAGTATGGTCTTTATAATGTTTCAACCTACGGATTTTTGAGTGGTGTCAGCAAAGAAAAAATAAAACAAAAAATCGATGAATTAATTTTACAGGATAAAGTTGAAAAATCTACTTCGCTTTATCCGACTTTATCACTGACATTAAAAGGTGAAGAGATTCTCGAAAACCAAAAAGTTGTGGAATTAAAAATCGAACAAAAGAAACCTCATAGTACTTCAATTGATTTGAGAAAAAATATCCCGTTATTCGAAAGACTAAAAAATGTTCGAAAACATCTGGCATCAAAATTCAATCAACCCGAATTTTTAGTCTGCCCCGATGATATCCTGCAAGAGATAGCCATCAAAATGCCTAAAACGAAAGAAGAATTTTTTGAAATTCCTGGAATGACTGAAAAAATTTTTCTGAAATGTAGTGAAGCTATCATGGAAGAGATAAATTCATTTTCTTCTGAACAAAATAATTCGAACAATAAAGAAGTACATTTAAATGAAAATGTCCGAATTACACTTAATATGATAAAAGAAGGTTTGAGTTTAATCGAAATCTGTGAGAGAAGAAATTTGAGCGACACAATTGTCTCTGAACATATCATTACATTGATTGAAAATTCTTATGACATCAAACTCGAGAAGTTGATTCCAGTTGAACATATCAAGCTAATTGAAAAAGCTATCAAAGAAACAAACACAAATTTTTTACCAGTTATTAAATCAAAATTACCAGATGAAATTACTTATGCAGAAATTAGAATTTATTTGAGTTATAAAAAGAAATTTCAAAATAATTTATGACCCTTGTGAATAAAATGATTGAGTTTCTAATCAAAACTAATCTGGAGCTTATCATCATTTATGATGATTTTTTCGAAAAGCGTTACCATTTATGGTAACGCAGAAGTCGGAAACAAAACAAAGGTTACACTAATGAATTACAAAAAATTTTTAGTAAACGCTTTTTTAATTTCACTCATATTAACAGGATGCATTAAGATGAACACTTCAGAAATTAGAGATGTAAAGATTTACACCCAGGTTAAAGATGACTGGGTAGAACAAACTCTCTCAAAAATGACTCTCGAAGAAAAAGCGGGTCAGATGGTTTTTCCAAATGTTAATGGAATTTACATGAGCGATGATAGTCCTGAATTCAAACGAATTGAATATTTAGTTAAGGAGAAAAAAGTTGGTGGACTAATATTTTTCGTAAGTGATTTGTATGAACAGGTTGTTCTCACAAACAAAATGCAGCGACTTGCAAAAATTCCACTTCTGGTTGCAGCAGATTTCGAACATGGAATCACAATGCGAATTGAAGGAGCTACACCCTTTCCAAATATTATGGCTTTAGGTGCAGTTGATGATACTAATCTGACTTACAGAATGGCTCAAATTATTGCAAAAGAAGGTAGAGCTCTTGGCGTTCATCAAAATTATGCACCTGTTGCTGATGTTAATAATAATCCAAATAATCCAATCATAAACACTCGATCATTTGGTGAAAGTCCTGAACTTGTAGCGAGACACTCAAACGCATTTTTAAGAGGTCTTCAGGATGGTGGAATGATTGCAACATCCAAACATTTTCCTGGTCATGGAAATACAAGCATTGATTCACATCTCGATTTACCAGTTCTGAAATCAAATCTTGATGAGCTTGAATTGATGGAACTTTATCCGTTCAAAGAAAACATTAAAAATGGTGTAATGTCGATTATGGTGGGTCATCTCGCTGTTCCAGCAATTGAAGGTGATACAGGAATACCAGCTTCTCTTTCGAAAAAAATCATCACCGATCTTTTGAAAAATCAACTTGACTTTAATGGATTAATTGTAACTGATGCACTCAATATGCATGGTATAACAAATTATTATTCAACTGCAAAAGCAACAATTGAAGCAATTAAGGCTGGACACGATTGTATTCTTTTCCCTGACAATCCAGTTGAAACAATTGATGCAATTATTAATGCAGTTAAAAACGGTGAGATTACAGAAGAGAGGATAAACTACTCCGTAAGAAAAATTTTATTAACCAAAAAATGGGCTGGACTGGACAAAGAACGATTTATTGATATTGATAAGATTTCTTCAATAGTTGGAATCGAAAAACATCTTGAACTTGCAAAATTAATTTCAAGAAAATCAATCACACTTTTAAAAAATGAAAACAACTTGATTCCACTTTCGAAAAATCAACTTACAAAATTTGCTCATATCATTGTGGTTGATAGTCGAAACGATAACGATGGTGAGTTTTTCAGACGAACACTCAAATCGAAAATTCCCGACATTAATTTTACAAGAGTTTTAATGAATAGTGGTGAAGTTGATTATGAATCAGCAATTGAAAATTCTCTTAACTCCGATGTAATAATTATATCTGTGTATTCGAAAGTTCGGGCTTACCAGGGAACACTTGGAATAAATGACAAACAAAAAGAACTGATCAAAAAAATAATTGGACTTAAGAAACCTACTATTTTAATTTCTCATGGCAATCCTTATGTGATTGGTGAATTCCCGAATGTAACAGCCTACATTAATAATTATGGCGATACAAAATTTTCTGAACTGGCAGTTGCCGAAGCATTATTTGGTGAAATTGATATTGAAGGAAAATCTCCAGTTTCAATCCCTGGTGCAAATTTTAAAATAGGTGATGGAATAAAAATAAAAAGAGTTTCTAAATAGAACTTTAAAAAGTCAGTAAGCCGCAAAAGCATAAAGGAGATAATTTCGGTGTTAAGATTTTTAATATCTTTCTGTGACCTTTATACTTTTGCGACTTGTTTTTCTCAATTCAAAAATTATTTCATATTCATTTTAGAATAATCGAGCTCACTACCAAACAAACTATGGGGTATCAAAAAAACGATGAACATTACAATAGCTGCAATCAAAATCCACTTCTCAAAGTTTTGAGATTTCTTCATTTTATAAAAAGCAATTAACCAGAAAATTAAAGCAATCAAAGTTTTGTTATCAGTCAAATCGAAACCGAATGGAATACCAGTCCACCACTCACCAAAAGCAAAGTATTGAACGAGAGGTCCGAAAACAAATCCACCAAGTAAAATAAAGGCAAGAGTCAAATGAACTAATTTCCCATAATTTTTTTCAGGATTAAAATATTCCAATCCACTTCGAGTGGAAAAAACCATTGCAAGAAAAATAAATAAGATGTGAGGGATTAAAATCAACACAGGAACATCATCTTTGAATCTCAAAATAACAGCCTCATCCTCTGGGATCAAAATAGAAGTTCCCTCATAAAATAACTCAATTCTATATTCAATTTTACCAGCTCTTGGTTGAGGTGGAATTTCTGCAATCAAGTATTCACCGTTTCGTTCTAATTTAAGAACAGTCCAATCATCATTTGTTTTGTATCTTTTCCAGTAAACATTACCTGAGACTTTTTCATCTTTTACTTTGAGCTCGATTTTAAGATTAGAACTTGTGGAATTAGATCTATTAAGTTTATAATCTATAATTTGATTCCCCAATTTAGCTTTTCCACTAACTGGATAAGTAGGACCAGTAACTCTTTGATAATAAGCTGACAGGATTGTAATAATTATTGCAATAATCCAGAGCAGATTTTTCTTTTTCATTTTCCCTCTCCACTTTTTTAGAGAAATGTTGTTTCAGTTTTATAGGCTTCCATTAAAAGCTCATTAAATCTTTCATATGAAATTTCTATTGCTCCAAACATCTCAAGATGTGGATTCAATATCTGAACATCGAGAAGTTTAAAGTTTCTTTCAACAAGATGATAAATAAGATGAGCCAGAGCAACCTTTGATGCATTCTCGTGAAAGGAAAACATACTTTCACCAAAAAAAGCACCTTTAATTACTACACCATACAATCCACCGACAAGTTTATTCATAAAGTAAGTTTCGACACTATGAATGTAACCGAGTTCATAAAGTCGTTCGTATGCTTCAATTAGTTCTTCACTGATCCATGTTCGCTCTCTTTTTGCACAATTTCTAATTACTTGCATCGGGTCTTGGTCATATCGAACTTCAAATTTTTTCCGCTTGATTAATTGTTTTACACTTCTCGGAATATTGTAATTATCGAGGGGAATTATTGCTCGAATTTGTGGATAATACCATTCGATTTTTCCTGTCACATCATCAGCCATTGGAAAAGCACCAATAGAATAAAGTCTGATCATATTTGCAGGTTCAAGTGTCAAATCATCCATCATATTTAAATTAATTATATTTTTTTATGGCAATACTAACAAGAAAAATTTTTATGTAAAATTAAACTGAATAACAATGTTCCCGTGGGCTGGTTTCAATTCTCTTTTAAAGACTCTTTTTAATCTTTTTGAAAATTTGAGATTAGATTTTTTTCACAAATTCATCTGATAAAATTCATCGGTATAAAATATACTCTGTGGTTAAAAAAATTTCACCAAACAATTAACTCAGAAAATTTCAAAAAAATCCTATAAGCTCAATAAATCCTTTTCAAAACAGCACCTGGAAAATAATGCATTAAAATTTCTTCGTAATTTTTTCCTTCTGATGCCATTACAGCACCACCAATCTGACAGAAACCAACTCCGTGTCCCCAGCCAGCACCATGAAAAATAAATTTGCATGGAATTTCATTGTTCTCTTTATAAACAGGTTCAATAACAAAAGCTGAACTATAAAGATGTTTTTCTGATAGTGCTCTTCTTATCTCGAGTTCTTTTCCAATTGTGTATTCTCTTTTTGTTCCAATTATTTTGAGTTTGATAACTCTGCCTGATTTGCCTCTCTCAACTGGTATCAAATTTTTTATTTCACCGAAATCAATTCCAAGCTTCATCTCGAGAAGTGTTTTCAATGCAAGTTGTTTTATTTCAATTTTCCATCGATAAAAATCTCTGGTGATTAAATCAAAATCATTTAAAACTTTGCTCAACAAATTTTCATCTCTGGTGTTGCAATAAGCATCAGGATTTGATTTAATGAAATTTGCAAATTCCTCTTCTGTCTCTGGTAATTTTTCATTTTGATTTTCGGCGTCTCTTATTGACTGGAGATATGGGTGATAACTATCCTGCCAGACATTTTGAAATTCTTCAGTAATTCCACCACAACTTTTTGAATATCTTGTATCACAAATCTTATCGTCATAAACCAGAACTATTCCCGATGTCTCTTTAACCGCTTGAAGTGCTGCATTGTGTTTTAATCTTGTTAATCCCTGATACCTCTGACAGTGATCGTCTGCACAAACATCAAAATTGGTGTGGTCAGTTTTGTCATACCAGACAATCTTTTCGTTTTCATTTATTTGAAATTGTTGTATCATTTCTTGAATGTTTTTTCTTCCTTCGAGCTGAGCAAGTAACCAGCTTCTTGAAACAACTGAATGAGCTTTAAGATATTCAAAAGGACTATCAGAATTCATCTCAGATGAAATTACACTTTGAAGATATCGCTCAACTTCAATTTCGTTTATAAGAGTCAATTTGCCATTAGTATTTATGATTGAAAAAATTCCTTCAAAACTTTCTCTTTCTTTCTTTTCCCAGTGAAAATCGATTCCAATTACAACATTCTCAACCTCAAACTTAAACTTCGCATCTTCTACATTTTTGTTTGATCGTAATGGAACAAATTTCAGACTTTCATCAGAAAAAACTATTTGTTCACCTTCTTTCAAAAAAATATTCTTACCATTTGGAACGACAGAAAATTGTCCACCTTTCAATTTAATTTTAGTATTTAAGATATGATCGCCAAAAATTCTAAATGTAATGGAATTCTGATTTTGTAAAATTCCAACTCTAATTTTAGGTTGATTCATTTTAAATAAACCATTTTAATTATTTTTGATTTTCCTTTTAGACTCAGTTTAACAAAATAAACACCACTTGAAAGCGAGTTATCAAACTTTGAGGGATCAAATTCTACTTCAAACTCACCCGAAGACAAAAACTCATCTTTCAGGGTTGCAATTTCTTTTCCAAGAATATCATAGATTTTAAGAATGACTCTTTCTCTGGTTTGTGGATTTTGTGGATTCTTTAAGACATTAAATCTAATTTTTGTCCAGCTATTAAACGGATTTGGAAAATTTTGCAGCAGTTGAAAATCATCAATCACGCTATATTCTTTTTCAATATTTGTTATTGATTCAGAATAAATGATCCTGATTGCATCTGCAGTAATTGTCCCATCTCCTTTTGCTAATAATCTAACTTTGATCTGGTCTGGGTTTGTTAGAGAAATAGAATCGAGCAAATTCCACAAGCCACCATTTAGCTGTTGATTTACTTTTTTGCTCTTAAAATAATTTGATGTGGAAATTTGATATTCAGCGTTGGTTGCAGATGTAGCCAGATCCTGCCACATTGCATAGACAAGATATTTTCCAGATTTGAGTTGCGGCGAAGACCATTCAACATATTGATTAAAATCATTGGGCATTATGTAAAGAAAACTTTCTCCGTAATAATTCCAGAAAGAATTTGAAGTAGAAAGATTCCAGTTTCCAGCGACAATTGCATTTTCATTATCAACGATAAATCTTTCTGGATGATTAATTCCTAAATATTCCATTATTCCATAAACTGATTGCTTACCAAATAAATCAAGAATTGAATTATCAATCCATGTTCCATTAGAAAATCTGGTGTATGGAGTTTCATAAGTTAAAGCCATAATCTGATCACCCCAGTTAGTCCACATCCATCCTTCAGGAAAATACGATTGAAGATTTGAGTAACTATAATCCGATGGTCTAATAAAATCTGAGTTCGCTGATTGAAGATTTGCAAATTGTATTTGTTTCCGATAAAAATATTCTGAAGTAGACGAAGCTGTGTGTATCCAGAATGTCGCAAAATTTGCAACCTGTGAATGCATATTTAAAGCTATATGAATTCTGTTTTGACTTAAAACATTCTGTAAAAAATTTTTCGTGTACAAAACTTCTTTTGGAGTTTGCTGTGGAGTAAGATTCCATGATCTTTCAAGATCGACATTATTTGCATTTACTCTTGATTTGCCAAGAAATACTCCATCGGGATTAATGAAAGGTAAAACAATCCATTTGATTTTTGTTCTCAAAAAAGCAGCCACATCATCGTCTGAAATAAAATAATTTATCATTCCATCTAAATGATATGATGATGGAGTTTCTGAAGGATGTGTTCTTCCATGAGTCCAGATATAAATTTTTTGAGAATCTGAAACAGTGAAATCAGTTAATGTCAGAACTATTAAAGGTCGGTTTTGTTCGGAAAATCCAATTGTATCAATCTTAACAAAAGGATTATTATTCAGTTGATTAATCTTCTCATACAATTGATTCACAGTGTAGGGAACATAATAAGCTACATAAACTGAGTCTTCTGTAAAAACTTTACTGAAATAATTTTTTCGAGGACTCTCTATCTCGGAAAAACGAATCCAGTTTTTGTTATCGTAGGAATACATCGGTCGGGTTGCATCAGAATTTTGAATTGTCACTGAGACATATCTATTCTTAACATTCTTCATTTTGAAATAAAACCAGCGACCAACAATATCAGAATTTAAACGAACAACAAAATTTATTGAATCAGTTGTTGTAACAGATTGAAGATTTCCACTATCAAAATTTGATTCGAATATTACCTGGGGAAAACCTGTTGAAATAAAAGTGAAAAAAATAATGAGGAGTAAAATTTTCTTCATAAATCTATCTTTAATTATACAAATTTATAATTGATGTGAATGTTAACAAAAATGACGATTTGACTTAAAGAGGGCTGGAGAATTTCAACTATCGTTTTAAAAATAATCTTGTTGGTGAATTACTTGTTTAATTCTTTTAATGATTTTTTTATCAAGTTCTCGATGGTCAATTCTTCATTATTCGAATTAATTTCATTTAAAGCTATTCGGATTGCTTTTTCGGCAATTTGTTTTTGATAGCCAAGTGTAATGAGAGCTTGATATGCTTGAACTCGAATGTCTTCAATATCTTTAGATATAACTTTTTCAGGTGGAGAAATTTTAGTTAATCTATCCTTTAATTCTACAATCATCCTTTCAGCTGTTTTTTTACCAACTCCAGGAATGTGAGTAAGTGCAATTGAATTACCTTGAATTATGAAATCTCTTAACTCATCAGGCGAAATACCAGACAAAATACTCTGAGCTAATTTTGGTCCAATTCCAGATATTGAAAGTAATTGATCAAACATAAATTTTTCATCTTCATCATAAAAACCAAAGAGCTGGATTGAGTCTTCTCGTGGAATTAAAATCGTAAAAACTTTTACATAACTTTCAAGTTCAGGAAGTTTTTGAAAGGTATTTAATGAGATGTTTAATTGATAACCTATCCCACCGACATCAATTACAATGCTTGTTGGATTTTTACTGATTAATTTTCCAGAGATATAATTAAACATTTTTTAACCAACCACAAGATGAGGATTTTCTTTTATGAAAGCTTTCCAATCTCTATGTTTTTTATCTGGTCTTGTAATTTTTTGTAGATGACATAAAGCCACTGCGATTGCATCAGTTTCATCGAGTTTTGTTTTCTTCTGTTTCAATTGAAGAAGTTGATGAACCATATAAGATACCTGTTGTTTTGATGCCGCACCATTTCCTACAATCGACTTTTTAATTTCTCGTGGTGTGTATTCGTAAGCTGGAATTTGTTTATTGACAGCAGCCAGAATTGAAACACCTCGAGCATGACCAATTTTTAATGCAGATTGAACATTCTTCCCATAAAAAGCACTCTCAATTGAAAGTTCATCAGGAAGAAATTCTTCAATTAATCGAGTTATCTCATCATAAATGAATTTCAATCTTAAAGGAAGAGATTTGATTCGATTATTCTCAATAACGCCTGAAGATAAAAGTTTTACTCTTCCATTAGTAAGTTCTATGATTCCATAACCTGTTTTTAATGTTCCAGGGTCAATGCCAAGTATAATCATTTCATTCTATTTCAGTTAAATCGGCATCGGTGTAAACATTTTGCACATCATCATGATCTTCAAGCACTTCAAGGAGCTTCAATGCGGTTTCGTTATCTTTGCCATCTATTTTCATTAGATTTTGAGGGACATACTGGAGTGAGGCACTTTCGATTTTCAATCCCTTTTCACTTAATGCTTTTCTGACTTTCTCAAAATTTTCTAATGTAGTTTGAATTTCATAATAATCTGATTCTGTTATAACATCATCGGCACCAGCATCAAGAGCGAGCATAATCAAATCATCTTCGCTAATTTTTTCTTTTGAAATTGTAATAATACCCTTTCTTTGAAATTTCCAGTTTACACTTCCAGTTTCAGCAAGTCGTCCTCCATGTCTTGAAAATAGATGCCGTATTTCAGAGACAGTACGATTCTTATTATCAGTAACAGCCTCAATTAAAATTGCAATGCCCCCTGGTCCATATCCTTCGTAGAGAATTTCTTCATACTTTGAACCTTCAAGTTCACCAGTGGCTTTTTTAATTGCTCGCTCAATGTTTTCCATTGGCATATTTGCAGCACGAGCTTGTTCGATGGCAAGTCGAAGCCTTGGATTTCCTTCAGGATTACCACCACCCTGCCTTGCTGCAATTGTAATTTCTCGAATTAATTTTGTAAAGAGTTTTCCTCTTTTTGCATCAGCAACAGCTTTTTTTCTTTTAATCTGAGCCCATTTTGAATGTCCTGCCATAAAAATATCTCCATCTATTTTTGTGATAATCTAAAATCTTTCAAATTTAATTGTGGGAAAATCATATCATTAATGGTAGTCGATTCGACTGTATAAACAATATCAATATAAGTATTCTTAATTGAACCATTCAAATCTAATAACGATTGAGCATAATCACCTAAATTATAACCTACTACATCAAACACGGCTGAATTATTCTTTCTCACTTTCATGAATAAGTGATTATTTGCACTGATTCTTGGTCGGTCAAAAATTTCAACTTCCTCTGTCATAAAAATGGGTTTCATATTCTGGGGACCAAACGGGGCAAATCTTTCCAGTATTCTTCTAAATTTTGGTGTGATTGCATTTAGTTCAACAACTGCTTCAATTTCAAGAGTCGGGATGAGCTGCTCAGGTGTGAGTGATTTTTTTGCAATCTCATTAAATCGTTTTTTGAATTCCTCTAATCGGTTATGATGAATTGAAAGTCCTGCCGCTGCTTTGTGACCACCAAATTGAAGTAAAATATCTTCACATTGTTTTAATGCTTCATAAAGATTAAAGTCAGAAATGCTTCGAGCAGAACCTTTTACAATTCCATCAACATTGGTCAATAAAATTGAAGGGCGATAAAATTTTTCTACTAATCTGGAAGCAACAATTCCAATAACTCCAATGTGCCAGTCTTCCTTGTGAAGAATTATAGCAATTTCTTCATCAAGATTTAATTCACTTTGAACTTTTTGGATTGCTTCATTTAAAATTTCTTCATCAATTTCTCGTCGATTTCGATTTTCGGCATCTAAAATTTCAGCATAGTGAAGAGCTTCCTCATAATTGTTAGAAAGAAGAAGCTGGACAGCTCGCCTTGCATCACCTAATCTTCCAACTGCATTAATTCTTGGTGCAAGCCCAAAAACAATTTGAGAACTTGAAATATTGCCAAGCTTAAGTCCTGCTTTATCTATTAAAGCTTTGAAACCTGGTCTTGGATCATTGTTCAATTTTTCGAGACCAAACTTTACAAGGATTCTATTCTCGCCAGTAAGTGGAACAATATCAGCTGCACCTGCTACTGCAACAAAATCTAAATACTTAAATGGTAAATCTTTCATTCCAATTGAATCAGCAATTGCCTGCATCAACTTAAAAGTGACTCCTGCACCTGAAAGATATTTATATGGATAAGCACAACCGGGCTTGAGAGGATCTAAAACAGCAAATGCTTTTGGAATTACCTCTCCTGGTTCGTGATGGTCACAAATTATTAAATCGATCCCATTACTTTTTGCATATTCCGTTTCTTCGATAGCAGTTATACCACAATCAACTGAAATAATTAAATTAGTTCCATTCTGGATTGCTTCATCAATGCCTGTTCTGGAAATTCCGTAACCTTCTTTAAATCTATTTGGGATATAGATTTCAACATTACCACCAATTTCAGAAAGAAAAAGAAAAAGCATAGCAGAAGCATTAGTTCCATCCACATCATAATCACCATAAATCATAATTTTCTGATTTTCCGTAAGTGCTTTAATAATTCTCTTAACTGCATCACGCATTCCATTGAGAAGATAAGGATCGTGTAAATCTTCCAGCGTTGGTTTGAAAAATTGATGGGCTTTTCGAAAGCTATCTATTTCTCTCAATACAAGAATCTTTGCAAGTGCTGGTGAAATATTTAAATCATCCACCAGTACTTGTTTACTGAATTCATCAGGACAGCTTAAAATTTTCCAGTTGTATCTTTGTTTCATATTCATAAAATTAAAAAATGGGGATGAGAAGTAAGTAAGCCGAATTCTGTTCTCCCGCAGGAGAGGTAGTCATCTATCTCGGTTCGATGTCGCCATCGAACTCAAGCGGTCTACCCAGGAGTGAGAACGAAGCGAGCAACTTCGTAGCGAGTGAACAAAAAACAGGATCTCGCTTCCTCCTTTATTTGACCTTGCTCCGGATAGGGTTTGCCAAGCCATCCGGTTACCCGGATGCTGGTGGGCTCTTACCCCGCCATTTCACCCTTACCCCGACTGAGTCGAGGCGGTGTATTTTCTGTTGCATCCCGAAAAATTCGGGATCCCGCAAAAGCGGGACTTTCCGTGACCAATGACTTTCGTCATCAGTCCCCAGGCGTTACCTGGTATCCTGCTCTACGGAGTTCGGACTTTCCTCCCTTCACAAATTGTGAAGAGCGACTACCTTTCTTACTTCCCATCTCCCAGAATTTCAAAAAACTTGATGATTATTATTCCCAATTTTTTTTGTAAATATACTCAAAGGCGAAGTTTTTTTCTTTTATGAGTAATCATAACCACAAACCTTTTATTCGTATTGAATGCTCTTCATCTTGATAAACTAAGAGGAACTTATTGCCCGCTTTTGATTTTCAAATAAAATGAATTAAAATAATTTTAGAAAGATAAGCTTTAATTAATGGACATATAACAACCTAAAAATTTAATAACTGTTTTAATTGATTGAAATAAGCAAACGATTACGAATTAAAGCTTATAAAATTTTATTTACTGTTGAAATGTGATTTGCCCACAAAGTGTTGTTTCGAATTTGTTTTAGAATTTATCCTGAAATTATATCCTATAAATAGAAACTAAACTAAATGTAGCTTGATAGAAGAATATTTTTTAACTGCGTTTATATCATAATCTGTTATTTTTTATTTTTAATGATTTATTTAATACAGACAAAAAGCAAAACGATACTCTTACTCTTGAATAAGTTTTACTTAACCAAAACCATCTTCTTAACACTTGAAAGCTCGTCAGTGAATAAAACATAAAAATATACTCCGCTCGGCAAATCACCAGCATTAAAACTTACATGATAATTCCCAGCTTCCAACTTCTCATCAATAATTGTTTTAATCTTTCTACCTAAAACATCAAAAACCTCAAGCTTTACATTTTTTACTTTTGGTATATCAAATTCAATTACAGTTTCTGAATTAAATGGATTAGGATAATTTTGATAAAGTGAAAATTCTTTTGGGGTTACTTTCTTATCTTTTTCATAAACATCAAGTATTACACCACCCTCGCGATAAACAGTTAGACCTCTATCAAATGTTCCAATCCATTTGTTCCCTAGACCATCTATAGTAATAAGAGAAACACTATTTTTTGGCAAACCTGAATTTGATCTATTATAAACAGTCCAATTTACTCCATCAAATTTTGCTAGCCCCCCGGAAATTGTCCCAATCCATTTGTTCCCTTGACTATCTATTGCAATTGTACTAACATCATTATCTGGCAGACCTGAATTTGATGTGTTATAAACAGTCCAATTTATTCCATCAAACTTTGATAATCCATATGCTCCAATCCATATGTTCCCTTGATTATCTGTTTCGAGTGCATTGATAAAATTACTTGGTAACCCCGAATTTGAAGTATTATAAACTGTCCAATTTACTCCATTAAACTTCACTAACCCTACATTTGTCCCAATCCATTTGTTCCCTTGCCCATCTATTGCGAGTGCTGTGATCCCATTTTCTGGCAATCCTGAATTTGTTTTGTTATAAAAACTCCAATTTTGTCCATCAAACTTCACTAATCCTGCATTATATGTTGCAATCCATTTGTTTTGTTGACCATCTATTTTGATGATAAAAATACTATTGCTTATGATACCTGAATTCGATGTATTATAAACAATCCAGTTAACGTCATCAAATTTCGCTATTCCTTCCCCAGCAGTCCCAATCCATTTGTTTCCTTGACCATCAATTGCAATTGTAAAAACATAATTATCAGGTAGACCTGAATTTGATGCGTTATAAACAGACCAGTTTACCCCATCAAAACTTGCTAATCCACCTCCCCATGTTCCTATCCATTTATATCCTTGACCATCTATCGCGATTGCCAAAACATAATTATTTGGCAAACCTGAATTTGAAGTATTATAAACAATCCAATCTACCTCATCAAACTTTACTAATCCTCCCCCCTTAGTTCCAATCCATTTGTTTCCTTGACCATCTATTGCGATTGTAAAAACATAATTATCTGGTAAACCTGAATTCCATTTTGAATAAACAGACCAATAAAACCCATCAAACATCGCTAATCCTCCACTTGTACCAATCCATTTGTTTCCTTGACCATCTATCGCGATTGTATGAACAAAATTATCTGGTAAACCTGAATTTGATGCGTTATAAACAGTCCAGTTTAACCCATCAAATCTTGCTAATCCACTTCCTAATGTTCCAAGCCATTTTTTTCCTTGACTATCGATTGTGATTATTAAGACATCATTATCAGGTAAACCTGAATTTGAAGTATTATAAACAACCCAATTTATCCCGTCAAACCTTGCTAAACCCATTCCCAAAATCCCAATCCATTTGTTACCTTGATTATCAATAGTGATCGCAGTAATATAATTGCCTGGTAAGCCTGAATTTGATGTGTTATAAACAGTCCAGTTTATTCCATCAAACCTTATTAATCCTCCTTCTCTTGTTCCAATCCATTTGTTCCCTTGACCATCTATTGTGATTGTAAAAACATAATTATCTGGTAAACCTGAATTTGATGCGTTATAAACAGTCCAGTTTACCCCATCAAATCTTGCTAATCCACCTCCCCATGTTCCAATCCATTTATATCCTTGACCATCTATTGCAATCGTAGTAACAAAATAATCTGGTAGACCTGAATTCACTTTATCATAGTTAACCTTCTCGCCCGTAAGCATATTTAACTTAACCAAACCACCATTAGTCCCAACCCAGATATAATCACCTTCAATTGCAAGCGACCGGATATAAGTACCAGCGTTAAAATTAAGCCACTCTGGATTTTGTGCAAATAAAAGATTGAAAACTTGAAAGATGAGGAAAAGACTCACTAAAATTTTTTTCTTCATGTTTTCCCCCTTATTTCTAATTTTAATTTATCTAATTCTAAAGAAAATTTAGAGAATAATTCCATCTTTAACAAGAACTTATAAATCCTAAAAGTATTCGGAACCAGTTGTTATACTTAATAAATATACATAGCATTTTTAATCCAATCTCTTTTTTTAAGAACCAGACTATAACATTTTAAGAAAGTATTACCATTTTTGATTTTCTTTAATAATTTTCAGTGTAAACATTTTACTCTTTCTACGTTCAGTTCCATATTTAATATTAACTTCGCGAAATCGATATTTACTTTATCGCTTTGTATTAAAATCTCGGGTCATTACATTATCAATAGTGTTCAGAGAGTATACTTTTTTATAACTATACTCAAAGGCGAAGTTTTTTTCTTTTATGAGTAATTTTAACCAGAAACCTCTTATTCGAATTGAATGCTCTTCATCTTGATAAACTAAAAGAACTTATTGCCCGTTTTTGATTTTCAAGTAAAATGAATTAAAATAATTTTAGAAAGATAAGCTTTAATTAATGGACATATAACTAACTAAAAATTTAATAACTGTTTTAATTGATTGAAATAAGCAAACAATTACGAATTAAAGCTTGAAAAATTTTATTTACTGCTTAATTGGTATTAATTATGTTTCTATCTTAAATAGGAAAAAGCAAAATAATTGCACGAAAAAAGACTTAATAAATTTTAAAATTTAAACAGGAGCAAAAACATGAAAGCTTTTTCAATTACCCATCGTGCAAAAGATTGCTCTTACAATTCAGTTTTTTCAACAAGAAGATTTTGTTTTATCACTTCTGGCAATTTCTCGAAAATTTTATCTGATGGTTTCTTAATAATAACTGAAAGAATAAACTTCAAGAATTTATTAACATTATTTTTACCATTAATTGGCTTTTTAATTTTAATTTCATCGTGTAAGCAAAATCCAGCACAACCACCCTCAGCAAAACCAACTGATGATTTTCCTAATCAAATAGGAAATACATGGATTTATAGTTTCTACGATAGTGTGACAAACAATGCCGATACGGTTACAATAAAGATTACAGGTGAAACTACACTACCTGACAATAAACGGGCAACTATCTGGCAAAGAAAATTCTCAAATTATACCGATACTTTTTTAGTGAGTATTTATGCAGACACGGTAAGAATCATTCCAAAACAGAACATATATGTAGAGTGGATTAATACAAAGTTTATTTTCCCGTTATATGTTGGTTTGAAATGGGTTGGTGATTTTATTCGTGATACTTGTATGGTCGTTGAAAAAAGTTCTTATACAGTTCCCGCTGGAAGTTTTACTAATACGTTTCGCATAGACGAATGGTGGATGGGATTTAACGATTATGGAGCTAAATCAATATGGTTTGTTCCTAAAGTGGGTATTATAAAAGTAAAAATTAGAACAATGGGATTCTTTGTATCAAATGAAAATTGGGAACTATTGAGTTATAATGTATCAAATAATTAGATTATTATTCAATAAATAATTCATCTTATCGCTGAAATAAGTTTAATGATATAATTAAAAAGTATAAGTTAGGTTACTTAATTAACATCATCTTTTTTGTTAGAGAATATGAATCGGCTCTTAAACTATAAAAGTAAATTCACCTGGTAAATCTCCAGCATTAAAAATTAATTCATAAATGCCTGGATTTCTATTTTCATCAAAAAGTGTTGCAATTTCTCTTCCAATTACATCATAAACTTTAATTGTTTGATGACTGCTGACTGGCGAGTGCCAGCTGATTTTTGTACTCGCATTAAATGGATTAGGATAGTTTTGTGCAAGATAAAATGTTAATGGTACTGGTGAATTATTTTCTACGGAAGTTAACACAACTCCATTTTCATTGTAAAAAACTATTCCTTTAAGGTATGTTCCATCCGGGAATTGTTCATTTAATTGAGTGGAAAAAACTTTGTTATTAAACTTATCAACAATTATTGCCCAGCTGTTTCGGATTGGCGAATTTTCCTGATTAAAACCTTAATAAAAATTTTCATTAATCAATTATTATTCGTCAACCTTCGAGATAATCTTATTCACTTTTTCTTCTAATCTCTAATTAAGTCACGGAAATCGGAATTTCATAAATTTGCATACAATTTTTTTATAAAATTAAATATGAGAACAAGAGACATAATTTTTTTACTATTTATTCTTTATACAATTGCCTATCAAGTAGCAATCTCTCAATCAAAAGTTATTAATGCTTTTAAAGTAAATGAAAAACCAAACATCGATGGACTTTTAAATGATTCACTATGGCTTTATGCCAAGCCAATAAGTGATTTTCTTCAGCAAGAACCAATAGCTGGAAAGCCACCCTCATTCAAAACTGAGGTAAGAATTCTGTATAACGAAAACTCTTTATTCATTGGTGTTATGTGTTATGACCCGGAACCTGATAAGATTATTGCACGAGAATTAAAAAAAGATGGTAATCTTAGAGGAGATGATAATTTTCAAATTATATTCGATACTTTTAATGATAAAAAAACAGCTTACTGGTTCGGTACAAATCCACTTGGAATGAGAGACGATGGAATACTTGCAGGAACAGATTTCAGAGGTTTCAATGAAGAATGGGATGGTATATGGGATGTAAGAGCTTCAATTGTCGATAGTGGATGGTCAATTGAATTTGAATTTCCTTTTTCGACTTTCAAGTTTCATAATGTTGATAATCAGGTGTGGGGAATCAATTTCTCCCGTCAAATCAGAAGACTGAATGAACAGGTTCTCTGGTCTGGTGTTGGTCTCAATCAAGGATTATTTAAAATAGCGTATGCAGGTAAACTTGCAGGCATTGAAAATATCAAAAGAGGAAATCCAGTTTATTTAAAACCATATCTCAGTGCTGGTATTCAAAAATCAATTGAATATAATAAGACTGTTTTAAAATCCGGTCTGGATATTAAGTATGGAATTACTCAGAACCTTTCTCTTGATTTAACTTTTAATACAGATTTTGCCCAGGTTGAATCTGATAGAGCCCGGATAAACCTTACTCGCTTCCCATTGTTCTTTCCTGAAAAAAGGTCTTTCTTCTTAGAGAATGCAAACATCTTTGAATTCTCATTTGAGCAACGAAATACAATTTTTTACAGCAGACGCATAGGATTGAGTGAAGGAGAAGAAATTCCAATTTATGGCGGTGCAAGAATTGTTGGAAGAATTAATAAACTTGAAATTGGTTTTCTGAATGTTCAGACAGCTGCAAAAGGTCTCGAACCAACAACTAATTATGGTGTTCTTAGAGCGAAGTACGATCTACTCGATCAATCTTATGCTGGATTTATATTTACCAATAAAATTTCTAAATCTGGTTTTAATAGAGTTCTTGGAGGTGATTTTAATTTCTATTTTTCTGAATTTTTTGGTGATCAAAATTTTTCCTTTGGTGGTGGCCTGGCAAAATCACAAGAAACAAATGGTGGAAAACAAAATCTTGCTTACAAATTTTATTTAAGCTTTCCTAACGATTTAATTAATTCTTTTCTGGTGTTTCGAGAAGTTCAAAAAGATTTTAATCCAGCAATGGGTTTCTTTAATCGAACAGGCTTCAAATCAATTACTTCTAATTTACGAGTCTCTCCAAGAATTAACTTTATGGGAATCAAAAAATTAAATTTTACATTATTCCAGCTTGATAATTACTGGGATGAAAACAATTCACTAATTACATCATATTTTACTTTTTCACCTTTTGGCTTTACAACAAATGCTGATGATTTTCTGAGATTTGAAATCAATCGCAATTTCGATTATGTGGATCATGATTTCAATATTTTTGATTCAATTATAGTTAAATCTGGTAAATATAAGTTCAATTCTGCAGGTCTCTTTTTTAACTCATCTCGAAGTAGAAATTTTTTTGTTGAATTAAGTCTAACTGAAGGGACTTTTTATTCAGGCAGAAGAAAAAATTTTGCAACTGAACTGACTTTTATGTTTTCGAAGAATTTTTCTTTAAGTACCGACTTTGAATTGAATAAAATTGAACTCTCCAATCAGAGTTTTTATGCAAAAGAACTTGGTTTGCGATTGAGATATGATTTTTCCACAATGGTATATAGTTCAATTTTTGCTCAATGGAATAATGACCTAAATGAACTGAACATTAATTACCGATTCCGATGGCAACCAAGAATCGGAAGTGATTTCTATATTGTTTTAAATCACCTCATATCAACAGAAGAAAAATTTAGAACAAAGGATATAACTCTTCTTTCAAAATTCATCTGGTTTTTAGTGATTTGATTTAGAATTCTATTTTATTTTCTTTCCTTCTATAAAAAGCGAAAATTTTTTTGTAATTTTATCGAAAAATTGAGTGATAAATGGAACAAAATGTAACAAACAACGGCAAGTATGTCATCGGAATTGATGGCGGTGCAACAAAAACAACCGCTGTTCTTGCAGACCTGAATAGAAATATTCTTGCAGAAAAAGCTTCAGGTCCTGCTAATTTCTTAATCATCGGTACCGATAAAGTCGCAAAGACTATATCAGATCTTATTCTGGATTTATGCAATGAAGCCGAAGTTAACATTAACAACATTGAAGCCATTTGTATGGGTTTAACTGGTGCCGGAAGGGAAGATGATGCTCAAAAAATTAAAAATGCTGTCCTTGATTACTGGAATAAAAACTATTCAAGTCAGATTAGAAATTTAATCGTTACCAGTGATGCAAGGATTGCCCTTGAAGGAGCTTTCTCAGGTAGACCTGGAATTATTTTAATAGCTGGTACCGGTTCAATTATTTTCGGGAAAGATAGAGCAGGTACACTTTATCGTGTTGGTGGATTTGGTAGATATATCGGTGACGAAGGTGGTGGTTATTCAATTGGTAGATTGGGTCTGCAAGCTGTGGCAAAATCACTCGATGGTCGTGGACCTGAAACAAAATTATTTACTATCCTCAAAGAAAAATTTGGAATTAATAACGCCGAAGATTTAATAAATAAAGTCTATAAAGAAAATCTCGATTTCTCAGTTGTGGCTCCTTATGTGATTCAATGTGCTGAAGAAGGCGATGAAGCATGTCGAGAGATTCTAAGAAAAGAAGCAGAAGAGCTTGTCCTTCACATTAAAGCAATTAAAGATAAAATTAAAGTTAGAACTGTTTATATCTCATTTATCGGTGGATTGCTTTCAGCTGAGAATTATTATTCCAAGCTGTTAAGAAAAATTATTCTGCAAAAGGTTGAAGGTGTTAATGTAATTCTTCCAGAACATCCACCTGCATATGGTGCAGTTCTTCTCGCAATGGATTCAATTGAAAGTGAAGCAAGTTGAGATTTTTTCAACTCAATTTATTTTTAATGCAGATTTTATTTCTAAAGATTTTGTCTGGTTCTCTACTTGAAACCAACTACATTCTTAGCCTACCTGATTTTTTCTTTGACTAGATTACTGAACCCGACAAAATCTTTAATTATTTTTAATTGAAAAATTAAATTCAAAAAACCATTGAGTGCATCGATGAAAAAATTCTTTTTATCATCAAGTAAACCAGAAAAAAGAAATCCATGGTTCTGGGTTCCCTCCCTCTATTTCGCTGAAGGTATTCCTTACATTGTTGTAATGACAGTCTCTGTCATTATGTACAAGAGAATGGGAATTTCAAATACAGATATCGCTCTTTATACAAGCTGGCTTTACCTACCATGGGTTATTAAACCACTCTGGAGTCCGGTGGTTGATTTACTTAAAACAAAAAGATTCTGGATAATAACAATGCAATTTATAGTTGCTATTGGGCTCGGTGGTGTTGCTCTCACAATCCCATTACCGGATTTCTTTAAATACACATTACTGTTTTTCTGGTTGCTCGCCTTCAGTTCAGCTACACATGATATTGCAGCCGATGGTTTTTATATGCTTGGACTCTCACAACACGAGCAAGCTTTCTTTGTTGGTATTAGAAGCACTTTCTATAGACTTGCTATGATAACAGGACAGGGGTTACTTGTCATACTTGCAGGCTACATGGAAAGTACAACAGGATTAGAGCCAGTCGAATTAAAAGTTTATTCTAAAACTAATTATGTCAATGAAATTATTTTACCGGATACTAATTTTAATTCAATCAATACAGAAAAGATTTCTATTAAAACTTCATCTGATGAACTTTACATTGGTACAATCAAAAAATCAAAAAGTGAAGTCGATTCAATCTTAAAGATTGTAAAAGAATGGAATCTGAAGAACGGATTTTATGTTGAAGATAAATCAAATCAGACTGTCACTTTAAAACAAGATGAACCCTCATGGTGGGAAAAATTTGTAGTTCAACCTCTGGAGAAATTTTTAAGAGAAAATTTCGGAGAAAAAAAAGTTGAAATTAAAAAATCAGATTTCACTGGAAATATTGGCATTGTTTATTTTCATCTTTCCAATCCACCAGACAAAGAATATGTTGTTCACTTTGGACGAGAAAAGGGAGATAACAGCATTAATCTTATTGAAGGTTCAAGATTTATATTCAATAAACAAAACTGGAATAAGCCAGCATTAGCTGTTATTCAATTAGATCCTAAACTGAATTACGAAACAGAAGCATTATTCCAGGTTCGATCTGGAGATATTCCTTTTGCATGGAAAGTAACTTTTCTATTTCTTTCGGGATTATTTATTTTATTCTTCATTTATCATTTCCTAATCTTACCTTATCCCAAAACTGATAAAGCAGTAATTTCTGGTAGTTCGAAAAATATTGTAACTGAATTTTTTAAAACCTTTGTTCTCTTTTTTAAGAAAAAAGGAATTGTTGCTGCCCTTGCATTTTTACTTTTTTATCGATTTGCTGAAGCTCAACTCGTAAAACTTGCTTCGCCGTTTTTACTTGATGTAAGAGAAATGGGTGGACTTGCTCTAACAACAGGTCAGGTGGGTTTCGTTTATGGTACAGTAGGAATTATCTCTTTAACACTTGGTGGATTATTAGGTGGTTTTGTTGCTGCCAAGAAAGGATTGAAATTCTGGTTATGGTGGATGGTGATTGCAATAAATCTTCCTGATCTTGTTTATGTTTATTTATCTCAATCTTTACCTGATAATTTCTGGATTATTAATGCCTGTGTTGCAATTGAACAATTTGGATATGGATTTGGATTCACTGCTTATATGTTATTTATGATTTACATATCTGAAGGTGAACATAAAACCGCTCATTTTGCTATCACTACTGGATTGATGGCTCTTGGTATGATGATTCCTGGAATGTTCAGTGGCTGGTTGCAGGAAATAATCGGTTACAAAAACTTCTTTATATGGGTTTGCATTGCAACTATACCTTCTTTTCTTGCTGTCAAATTTATCAGAGTTGATCCGGAATTTGGAATAAAAAAAGATAAAAATTAGAACAATTGAATTTTTATTGACCAGCTTTTGATGATAGCAATGCCTTTTTGAAACTTGAAGAAATACAACATAAATGTATTGTTATGATTCATCTATGTTCACCTTTACAAAAACATTATCAGCCATCGCAGGTTTCGACTTATCGAAATTTGCTTTACCATAAATGGTAAAGCTTTTCAAAGAAAACATCATAAATGATGCTGAGATTGTCTCGACTTTTCTTTTTTTGAGATTATAATTGATGTAAAAATACCAGTCATTGCGAGACCCGATTTTTAATCGGGGCGAAGCAATTTGTTCTTGAAAAAACTTTAGATGCTGAAATAAATTCAGCAAGACACTTTTTAAACAGTTTCATATACCAAAGGAAAGATTGCTTCGTCGTTTCACTCCTCGCAATGACGAATAATGAGAGATTATCAGTCATTGCGAACGAAGTGAAGCAATCTTTTCTTTTTAAGCCAAAAATTTACAAAATGCATTTTCGTTCATTTGTTAAGGATTGCTTCGAGACAGCCAGAGGCTGTCTCTCGCAATGACAATCTAATTAAAACAGTCATTACGAGCGAAGCGAAGTAATCTTTTCTGGTTATGTCAACAACTCCCAAAATGCATTTTCGTTCTTTTGTTAAAGATTGCTTCGTCGTTTCACTCCTCGCAATGACAACTAATGAGTATTTACAGTCATTGCGAGCCCCGATTTTTAATCGGGGCGAAGCAATCTGTCCTTATACTTGTAAAAGAATTCTCAGATAGTATTGTAAAGGATTGCTTCGTCACTTCGTTCCTCGCAATGACAGTTGAAAAGTCACTGTCAGGCTTCGTTGAACTCAGCCTGACAGAAGATAAAACTATTCACCGGATTAACTAAAAAAATATTATTCTACCGCCATGAATTCGTTTCAGGATTTCTCTGTTGAAAAAACTTTAGATGCTGAAATAAATCAGGCATTACTCTCCTTTTACAAACCCATAAATCAAAAGCAACTTACCTGATTTTGTATTTATTTATTTGCCAATTCAATTGTGAAATTCATTTTAATATCTTTTTACAATCGTTTGAAAATTGTTTTGATATTTAAACTCAGATTTAAAAATAAAAAACCCTGACCCTTATAATTCGGGTCAGGGTGATTATTAAATCGTTTTTCTCATCCCCGCTTTATACTTCTGACAGGGACATTTATTTCATCAAAACCATCTTCTTTGTTTCAATAAATTCAGAACCTGTTTTCAAATTCTTTGCTTTCATCTGGTAGAAATATATTCCAGAACTCACCTTCTTACCATTTGAGTCAGTTCCGTTCCATTCTACTTTGTAATACCCTGCTTCTTTTTGATCGGCAATTAATCGTTTTATTAATTTGCCGCTTACATCATAAATTGATATTTCTACAAATGATAAAGCAGGTAAGTCAAATTGAATTTTAGAAACAGGATTAAATGGATTCGGATAATTCTGGTGGAGATTATACTTCAATGGTAAGGTAGAGAGTGAATAAACATCTTCTACTTTAGTAACAAAATTTGTGTCGGCACAATATCGTATTGATCGAATGAGTAATGTATCGCAATTTGCATCACTAACCATTTCGAGACCAATACCAAAGAAAACAGTCTTCCATCTTTTAGCTGAGTTTTCACTTCTAACTGCACCAATTTTTACAGTATCAGCAGTGCCAGTTCCATAATAAAAAACTTTGTATGTTTTGCCGTAAGGTGATGAAGTCAATTCAAGCTGATCTTTACCAGAACCAGCCATTGGTAAACTCAATCCATTCCCGATATAATCACCAGTAAAACCTCTTGCACTAAATGCAGAATTATTAGTTACAAACTTCACTCCAATATATCTGGACAATAATTCATCACTTGTATCAGAGAATTCAGCAATGTTTCTACCTGCAAGAATAAGTTTATCACCAGACTCAAGTTTTTGAATTAACATATTTCTTGTATCATTTGAAATATTTGAACTTGTGGTACCACCAGCTACCCAAATAAGTGTCGTTGGTTTGGCAAATGAATTTATCAATTCATTTGATGGTAAAGCTCCTCTGGTTTGAACATCCCAGCTGGAATAAGCAACACCCAATCGCTCAAGAGAATTCAAATATTTCGTTTTGTTACTTGTTGTTGTATCGTTTAGAACAACAAATATTGAAGTTGGTTTTAATTGTACATTTAATGTTTTTCCTGAAGGACCAACATAAATGCTATCCACCACAATTGTTTTCTGGAAAGGTGGATTCAAGTTTAAAACCATTTTAAAATATTCTTCACCATAAACATTAAATGTAAAACTTCCATCAGAAGATGTGGTGAAATTTCCAACCTGACTACCATCAAGAACAGAGAACAATTTTATTTCGCCAGCAACTCCTTGATTGTTTAATTGATTGAGTAAATATCCATTGAAAGTTACCATCGGTTTTTGACTCAACATTGCATCAAAGTTTAGAACCTCAGTTGAACCAATACCACCTGGTGGATTAAATTGAATTGTTGCGGAGTCAGGGTAATATCCATACTTTTCAACTTTAACTTTGAATGATTGATGCATCACAGGAGTGTAATACTGTCCAGTGGAATCAATTGTGATTTCACTCACTGCAACTCCTGGTTTACTCCAGCGATTTGTGTAAGGCTGCTCTACTTTTCCTATTGTTGAGCCATAAGTTCCAATAAATTTAACTTTAGCACCAACCAATGGTAAACTTGTTGAAGCATCCAGAATCATTCCCTGTAAAGCCCACACAGGATATAGTGAAATAGCTCCCATTGCATCATCAATCGTTAAACGTCTTTTTGAAGTATCACCTCGAGTATAAGCATACCACATAACAGCCTGCTGGTAAAGAGGACCACAACCATTTGAACCCGAAGAAGGTGAAGGTGGCTGACCAGCATGATTTAATCCAAGATGATGACCGAACTCATGAGTAATCACTGATTTCAAATCTATTTTATTTGGTTCACCATTTAATCCTGGTGTGAAATCTCTTGCATTCCATATTAAATCAGAACCAACAGCTTGATAACCACCAACAGTTGTTGTAAAAGTAGATGAAAATGCAATTACATTTGGATCACTAAAATTTACACCTTGCAAATCAAAATAAACGAGATTAACGCCATCATTTGCAACAACTGAAACATTAGTATTTGCACCTCTTTGAAAAACAAAATAACAGGCATCGAGATTTGTCCATTCATCAGCTCCAGCTTCAATGGCTGGAATAAAATCAGATGGTGTTGAAGTATGAAGTTGATAGATAAATGGTAATCTATTCGGGAAATAAATTCTCGGGTCACCATTCTGATTTGTTATTATACAAAATCCAAGAAAGACAAATAAGCTTAAAGCAAGTAAACTGGAAATAATATACTTTCTCATTTTGCCCTCCTAATTCTTAGCATAATTTTTAACTGAGTTAATCAAAGTGGACAATTCAAAACGGTTTTCAAGTCGGGTCTCGTCAGTTATTAGCTTTTTTGTAACCGGGTCAACAAGACCGACATTATTCAAACTATTGACTGCAAATTTTTTCCCACTTTCTTCATAAACCTGGAAATGTCCCAGAACAATTGAATGAATCCAGTAAGCACCTTTCCAGTCTCTCAAGAACAAAACAACCTCTTTGCCTCTTTCAAGTTTAGGAGTTCCATCAATAACTTGAGAGACATAGCCAACTGTTCCGCCCATTTGTTTCACAACAATTGTTTGTGATTTGTATTCACCTTTAATCAATTCTTTTATTTCAATTGTTGTGTATGTAAATATCGATTTATCTTCCCAGACCGAATAAGATGAAACTACTCTGCCATAAACAACTAACTGGGATTCTTTTGTCATTCTTTCCAGACCAATATATTCCACTGTTAAAGCATAAACATGGCTGGAAAGAACAAAAGCAAGAATGAAAGCAATTGTAAATAATTTGAGTTTCATAGGTTCACCTCTTATTAATTTCTATTAAACTTATTACTCATTATAAATAAAGATTATTTAAAAATCTATTCCTCGCAATTAAATGTAATAACAGATTTTTATTAACAAAGATTTACTTGATGATTTACAAATTTCTTCTCCAACACTTTAAGTATAAAGCCAGTGATTAAGTTAACTCGAAATAAACTATCAACAAAAAACATTTATTGAGAAAGAAAGGAAAGATTGCTTCGTCACTTCGTTCCTCGCAATGACAATTAGTGAGAAATATTCAGTCATTGCGAGCACCGATTTTTAATCGGGGTGAAGCAATCTGTTCTTGAAAAAACTTTTGAGCTTGTTGAGAAAGATTGCTTCGTCACTTCGTTCCTCGCAATGACAATTAGTGAGAAGTATTCAGTCATTGCGAGCACCGATTTTTAATCGGGGTGAAGCAATCTGTTCTTGAAAAAACTTTATTTGCCGAAATAATTCTGAAATAAATTCAGCACAGGATTCGGTATGATATTTACATAAATTTTAAATGTTGAAATGATTATAAATTAGAAACTCCCTATTTCTCCATATTTTTCCCTTAGCAACAAAGACAAACTCTCTCTTGTTTATCCCATTTAATCTCCAAGAACACACTAAATAAATGAAATTAAAATCTTTTATTTTTGAAAAAGAATTTTATTGAAATGATTAAAGTCCTTTCTTTAACCGGCATTGTTTTCTTAACAATTTTTTCAAATACTTTAAAATCCCAAACAGCTCAGGAGATTATTCGAAAAGCACAGGATTTGCTCTATGCAAAGAGTAGTTACATTGAAATGACAATGACAATCATTAAACCAAACTGGCAAAGAAAAATTGGAATGAAAATCTGGGCACTCGAACCAGATTATGCCATGATTTATATCACTGAGCCAGCAAGAGATAAAGGAACAGTCACTCTAAAAAGAAAAAATGAAATATGGAATTATCTTCCTTCAATCCAGAAAATCATTAAAATACCACCTTCAATGATGAACCAATCATGGATGGGTTCCGATTTTTCAAATGATGACCTTGTCCGTGCTTCTTCTTACGTAGATGATTACTCTCATAAACTCATTGGCGAAGAAAAATTATCTAACTATGATTGTTATAAAATTGAATCTATCCCCAGACCAAATGCAGGAATAGTCTGGAGTAAAGTCATCTCTTACATCACAAAGAATTCATATATGCAACTTAAATCTGAATTTTATGATGAAGAAGGGAAACTCATAAAAATTTTTAACGGAAATGAAATTAAAAATATTGGTGGTAAAACAATCCCGACTAAATGGGAGATGATACCGCTGGAAAAACCTGATAATAAAACAATCTTAGAATACAAAAAAATAGAATGGAATATTAAGATCAGTGAGTCTTTCTTCTCTCAGCAAAATATGACAAAAGTAAAATGAAATTATTTATCAAACTTGCCTGGCGTAACATCTGGCGAAATAAAAGAAGAACCATTCTCGCAGCATCATCAATTTTCTTTGCTATAGTTCTGGCAATCTTCACAAGGTCAATGCAATATGGAACTTATGATTATATGATAGATAGTGCTGTTAGAATGTACACTGGATACTTACAAATTCATGGCAAAAACTACTGGGAGGAAAGGTCTTTAGAAAAATCAATTGAAGTTAATGAAGAGATAATAAAGAGAATTGAGTCAATTAAATTTGTTGAGATTGCTGTTCCAAGACTCGAAAACTTTTTGCTTGTTTCATCCAGAGAAATTACAAAAGCTGCAAATATTATCTGTATTGATCCTGAAAAAGAAAATCGAATGACAAGACTCAATAAAAAAATTATTTCTGGAAGATATCTCAATAAATATGATGAAGGTCTTTTGATAAGCGAAGGTCTGGCAAAAATGCTTCAGGTAAAAACTGGTGATAGTGTTGTGTTGTATGGTCAGGGAATTTATGGAATAACCGTTGCAACCATCTGTCCAATTGTGGGAATTATAAAATTTGAACTCCCCGACTTAAACAACTCATTCATCTATATCCCATTGTTATATGGTCAAAAACTTTTTTCAATGGAAAATAGAATTACTACAATCTCAATTATGATAAACAATCCAAAAAATATTAATTATGTTTTAAGTGATGTAAAAAAAATTGTCAATCAAAATTATGATATACTTACATGGGAAGAAATGATGCCAGAACTTGTTCAAGGAATCCAACTTGATAGTGCTGGTGGATTGATTATGCTTTTTATTCTTTATCTGGTCATTGCCTTCGGAATATTTGGAACAGTTATGATGATGACTGCTGAAAGAACAAAAGAATTTGGAGTTCTTTTAGCAGTGGGCGTGAATAAAATAAAATTAATCTCTATTACAACAATTGAAGCAATATTAATCTCGTTGATTGGAGCTATTTCTGGAATATTTGTCTCAATACCATTGGTTCTATACTTCAAAAATAATCCTATCCGATTCACAGGTGAATTAGCTGAAATCAGTTTGAAATTTGGTGTTGAACCAATCATACCATTAAGCAGTGATTATAGTATTTTTATCGCTCAAACTTTCGTCGTGCTTACAATAGCTTTATTAAGCTCGCTTTATCCAATTAATTATATCCGAAAACTTAAACCTGTTGAAGGAATGAGATTGTGATTATGTTAATTAAACTTGCCTGGAAAAACATCTGGCGAAATAAAAAGAGAAGCATCATAATAACATTAGCAGCTTTATTTGGAATCTGGGGTGGTGTTTTTACTAATGGTGTCTTTGTTGGAATGTGGGAAACTACTATTGAAGCAGCAATCGGTCGCGAACTTTCTCACATTCAAATTCATCACAAAAAATTCCGAGATGAAAAGTTAATCACACAATTTATAAGCAATATTGATTCGGTTGAAAGAGTAATTAATTCTGTTAATTATGTCCAGAATTACTCCAGACGAACAATTATTGAAGGGATGGCTTCCTCTCCCATTTCGGTTAGTGGAGTTAAAATCGTAGCTATCAATCCTCAAAAAGAAAAACTTATTTCGTCAATCCATCAAAAACTAATCGAAGGAATTTATTTTTCAGATAAAGAATATGAAATTCTTATTGGCAAAAGATTAGCTGAGAAATTAAAACTTAAAATTAACTCAAAGATTGTTTTATCATTTCAAGGATTAGACAATAATTTAATTACTTCAGCATTTAGAGTAGCTGGTATTTTCAAATCTGAATCAAAATTATTCGATGAGACTAATGTATTCATAAAACAAAATGATCTCCAAAATATTTTAGGGACAACTATTCCAATACACGAAATAGCTATTCGAGTTAGTTCATCAAATTTAATTGATACAACAACAAGTATTCTTAAAAGTGAGCTAAAAGATTTAAGTGTTGAGAACTGGAAAGAACTTGCTCCAGAGCTCAGTCTTACTTCTGGATTTTTATTTCTCGAGTTAAACATTTTTATTGGCATTATTCTTTTCTCCTTGTTATTTGCAATTTCAAATACAATGATGATGTCCGTCTTTGAGAGAATTAGAGAATTCGGTGTATTGATTTCCATAGGAATGAAAAGAATAAAACTTTTTTCTCTTATCATATTTGAAACGATAATTTTACTTTTCAGTGGCGGATTACTTGGAACACTCTTTGCCTTTCTTACAATTGAATTGTTATCAAAAAAAGGAATTGATCTTTCAATTTTCGAACAAGGAATGGCTGCTTATGGTATGTCAGCCGTTTTATATCCAGAGTTACCTTTTCATATGTATGTCAGTCTGTTTGTAATGATGATTTTTACCGCAATTGTAGCTTCAATTTCACCTGCTATAAAAGCAATCAGACTTAAACCAGCTGAAGCAATTCGAACTTATATGTAATGAATCTGGAGAAACACAATGTCTTTAATTGAAATTATTAATCTTCATAAAATTTATGATAAGACAAAAATACCTGTTCATGCACTAAGAGATATAAATCTTAAAATTGAAAAAGGCGAGTTCACTGCTATTGTTGGTCCTTCAGGTTCTGGAAAAACAACTTTATTAAATATGATAGGTGGACTCGATTCACCAACTGAAGGTAAAGTTTTAATAAACGGAATTGATATTTCAAAAATGAAATCAGATGACTTGATTGATTTCAGGTTGAGAAACATTGGTTTTGTTTTTCAATCTTTTAATTTGATCCCAGTTTTAACTGCAAAAGAAAATGTGGAATTTATAATGCTCCTTCAAGGAGTTCCAAAAGCTGAAAGAGAAAAAAGGACATTAGAGTTATTAAATGCAGTAGGACTTGGTGATAAAATAGATTCAAAACCATACGAACTATCAGGTGGTCAACAACAAAGAGTTGCAGTTGCTCGTGCAATTGCTTCTCATCCATCCTTTGTTCTGGCTGATGAACCAACTGCCAATCTCGATTCAGCAGCTGCAGAAGGATTGCTCGACATTATGGAAGGATTAAATCAAAAAATCGGTATGACATTTATTTTTGCAACTCATGACAATAAAGTCATTCGTAGAGTTAAAAGAATTATTACACTCGAAGATGGGAAAGTAAAATCCGATGTTAATCAGACTTAACTTAATCATATGGATTTTATTTCTTGCTCACTCCAAAATCTATAACCAGGAATTACAATTTGGAGGATACACAAAATATCTATTTAGTTCATATAAATTTCAGAACTTAAATGAAAATTTAATTGATCATACACTTCACTCCAGAGTTAATCTCAAATTATTTCTCAATGAAAGCATTTCTTTCTCTGCAGGTGTGAGGAATCGAATTATCTATGGAGAATCAATCGATAAAATACCTGACTTCTCCAAACAAATTTCAGAAAATGACTATTTATTAAAATTGAACACATTCATCTGGAACAAAACGAAATCTATAAATTTCATTGAAGTTGATAGAGCATATCTGGATTTTAGTTATGAAAAAGTAAATCTAAGTCTGGGTAGACAACGAATTGCCTGGGGAACAAGTCTGGTCTGGAACATAACAGATTTATTTAATCCCCTTTCAATTTTAGATTTTGATTATGAGGAAAGACCTGCAAGTGATGCGGTTAGATTACAAGTTTTTCCATCGATTACTTCCAGAATTGACTTTTCTTTAAAATTTGGAAAAACAAGAAAAGATTTTACTTCAGCAATTCAATTTTATTTTAATAAATGGGAATATGATTTCTACTTTTTAGTCGGATATCATCGTTTAAGACCTGTAATTGGAACTTCATGGTCAGGTGATATTTCTGACGCTGGTTTTCGGGGTGAAATATTATTATCAACACCACCAGGAAAAACAGATCTTCAGTCCCAGAATTCTTTTTTAAAAGAGAAACGCATTCAATTGAGTGCTGTCTTATCTCTGGATTATACTTTTTCAAATTCTCTTTACATTCACTCTGAAGCGATGTTCAATAATATTGGTAAAAAAGATAGTATTAGTTTATTTACAATGGATGCTTTTGAAATAGGAATGTTATCTGCAGCCAGATTCAATCTTTTCTACCAAATTGGTTATAACCTCTCACCTCTCACTCGTTTTGATTTTATTATTCTTCATAATCCAGTTGACAATTCGTTTGTACTATTTCCAATTTTCAATTATTCAGTAATCGAGAATCTTGATTTATCTCTTATATCTCTTTTCTTTGAAGGAGAAAACTTTGATGAATTTGGTTCATCAGGAAAAATGATTTTTATTAGATTGAAATATTCATTCTAATTAACTCTACTTGTTAAGACATAACTTAAAAATTCTGTCAAACCCGTTTTTGTTCACTCTGATAAAAATTATTTTGTAATTATGAACATAAGAAATTTTGCTTCGTTATTTCATTTATCGCAATGACAATAACCAGAAATCAACGGTCATTGCAATCCCGATTTATCGAATGAATCAAAATAAATGTCACCCTGACTTTATTTCAGGGTCTTTTTGTTGAAGTAACTTTAGATGCTGAAATAAATTCAGCAAGACATTTTTTAAACAGTTTCATATACCATTGGAAAGATTGCTTCGTCGTTTCACTCCTCGCAATGACAATTAGTGAGAAATATTCAGTCATTGCGAGCCCCGATTTTTAATCGGGGTGAAGCAATCTTTCCTCTTTTTATTGCAAAAAAAATAAACTCAAATCAAATTATTATATAGATCATTCCAATCAGGGTTCATTCTTTCAATTAACTCAATTTTCTTTTTCCTCGACCCTGATTTAATTTGTTTTTCTCTTAAGATTGCATTATAAGGATCACTGAACTTTTCATACCAAACTAATTTAGTACAGTTATATTTTTTGGTAAATCCATCAATTAATTTTTTTTTGTGTTCATAAACTCGTCTTATGAGGTCGTTTGTTACACCAGTATATAAAACTGTGTTGTTTTCATTTGACATTATATAAACAAAATAAGACTTATTCATAAATTTTTTCTTGTTTATACCTTTTTAATTTATAAAAAATTAAAAATCCAAACTTAAAATTGATTTATTATAATTACAGAGAGAAATTAATTAATTGTTTTTGATACAATCCAATTAATTATTTAATAAAATTCGGGAAAAACTTTGTAAAGATTGCTTCGTCACTTCGTTCCTCGCAATGACAATTAGTGAGAAATATTCAGTCATTGCGAGCCTCGATTTTTAATCGGGGCGAAGCAATCTGTTCTTATACTTGTAAAAGAATTTTCAGATACTATTGAGAAAAGATTGCTTCGTCACTTCGTTCCTCGCAATGACTGTTAAAAGAGACTGCAATTGCAAAGATCATCAAAGAGTAATCATAATCAGTCATTGCGAGCCCCGACTTTTAATCGGGGCGAAGCAATCTGTTCTTATACTTGTAAAAGAATTTTCAGATAGTATTGTGAAAGATTGCTTCGTCACTTCGTTCCTCACAATGACTATTTGATGAGAGTACATTAATGGAAAGATTGCTTCGCTCGCAATGACTGGCTAAGTGAACTTTCATCATTTAGTTTAAATTGAATAGGAATTCTGAAATCCAGAAACAAAAAATCCTGAGATTGATTTTCAAAACAATCTCAGGATTTAATACGAAAAAATATTTTCCATCAAGGGAAAATACTGTCTGTTAATTTTTGATTACACTTGTAACTTTCTCGGCTGCTTCTTTTAAGGATGTTGCAACCAAAAAATTCAATCCTGAATTATTGAGTAATTCAGCTGCTTCTTTTGCATTTGTTCCTTCAAGTCTGATGACAATGGGTACATTAACATTTACTTTTTTCGAAGCCTCAATAACTCCTTGAGCTACTCTATCACATCGAACAATTCCACCAAAGATGTTAATCAATATTGCTTTCACATTTGGGTCACTCAAAATAATTTTGAAACCATTTTCAACAGTTTCAGCACTCGCTCCGCCGCCAACATCGAGGAAATTTGCCGGCTCACCACCAGCAAGTTTAATGATATCCATTGTAGCCATTGCCAATCCTGCCCCATTCACCATACAACCAACATTACCATCAAGCTTGATGTAATTCAAATTGTATTTTGATGCTTCAATCTCAAGTGGTGCTTCTTCATTTAAATCACGGAGTTCTACAATTTCAGGATGACGATACAGAGCATTATCATCAAAATTCATTTTAGCGTCTAAAGCAAGAACTCTACCTTCTTTTGTTACAACAAGTGGATTAATTTCAGCAAGTGAAGCATCAGTTTCCTCGTATGCTTTGTATAATCCCATTAAAAATTTCACAGCATTCTTAAATTTATCACCTTCAAGTCCAAGTCCGAAAGCCAATTTTCTTGCTTGAAATTGTTGAAGTCCGATTGATGGCTCAACATATTCTTTTAAAATCTTTTCTGGAGTTTCGGCAGCAACTTTTTCAATTTCAACTCCACCTTCAGTGGAAACCATGACAACATTTTTCGAACTACTTCTATCGAGAGTAATTCCAACATATAATTCTTTCTCAATGTTCATTCCTTCTTCAACTAAGACACGTTGAACAATTTTCCCTTCAGGACCAGTCTGATGAGTAACCAATCTCATCCCGATCATTTGTTTTGCAATTTCATAGACTTCATCAAGAGATTTAGCCAGTTTTACACCGCCACCTTTTCCACGACCACCTGCATGAATTTGTGCTTTAATAACCCAGACTTCACCACCAATTTCTTTTGCAGCTTCAACGGCTTCTTCGGGAGTAAAAGCAACTTTTCCTTTTGGAACCTCTACATTAAATTTTTTCAAGATTTCTTTTGCTTGATATTCATGTATTTTCATTTGAATCCTCTTTAGTTTTCAATTTTAAACTGGATTAAAACTATAATTTAAAATCCAACTGGCTGCTTTCTTTGTTAATTAACTTTCTCACTCATTACTTTTGCCTGTAAGAAGAGTAACAAATAATCTCTTCCACCAGCTTTAGAGTCAGTTCCACTCATATTAAATCCACCAAATGGATGTCCGCCAACTAAAGCACCAGTGCATTTTCGATTGATATACAGATTTCCAACGAAGAATTCTTCTTTAGCTTTCTGAATTTTTTTCTTGTTTTTGGTATAGACAGAACCTGTTAATCCATATTCAGTGTTGTTTGCAATTGCAAGAGCATCATCAAAATCTTTCGCTTTGATAACAGCCAAAACGGGACCAAAAATTTCTTCTTGCGAAATTCTTGCCATTGGATCAACATCGATAAAGACAGTTGGTTCAATATAAAATCCTTCACCATCTATTTTATTTCCACCACAGAGAAGCTTACCTTCATTCTTTCCAATTTCAATGTAACTCAGAATTGATAATTGAGCTCTCTCATTGATTACTGGTCCCATGAAATAATTTTCTTTTGCAGGACCAACTTTAATTTGTTCAACTCTTTCTTTAAGCATTTCTACAAATTTATCGTAGACTTTTTCATCGACAATTGCTCGAGAACAGGCTGAACATTTTTGTCCCTGGAAACCATAGGCAGAAACAACAACGCCTTCAACAGCAGCTTTTAAGTCAGCTTCACTATCAACAATAATAGAATCTTTTCCACCCATTTCAGCAATTACTCTTTTTATCCAGATTTGTCCTGGTTGGTGCTTGGATGCTAATTCATTAATATGAAGACCAACATCTTTTGAGCCAGTGAAAGCGATAAATCGAGTCTTTGGATGAGCAACAAGTGTATCACCAACTTCACCACCTGATCCAGGAACAAAATTTAGAACTCCTTTCGGCAATCCAGCTTGTTCCATAATCTCCGTAAAAAGATATCCCATCATTGGAGAATCGCTTGATGGTTTGAGAACAACAGTATTTCCAGTCACAATAGATGCTGAAGTCATTCCGACCAGAATTGCAAATGGGAAATTCCATGGTGGAATTACAACACCAACACCAAGTGGTAGATAAACCAGTTCGTTAATTTCACCTTTAACTTTAGTCAAAGGTTGTTTTTGAGCGTAACGAAGCATTTCTCTTCCATAAAACTCAAGGAAATCAATTGCTTCACAGGTATCAGCATCAGCTTCAAGCCAGTTTTTACCAACTTCAGAAATCATCCATGCATTTATTTCAAATCTTCTTCTTCTAATAATATCAGCTGCACGGAATAAAACTTTGGCTCTTTTCTCTGGAGGGACTTTTTTCCATTTATCGAAAGTCTCGTATGCAGTGAGAACTGCTTTTTCAGCAAGTTCTTTATTCGCTTTGGAAAAATATCCCACAACCTGATTTCTGAAAGAAGGATTAGTTGAAGGGAATTTAGATTCAGTAAAAATTCTTTCACCATTAATAATCAGCGGATATTCCTTACCAAAATTTTTTTCGACTTCCGCTAATGCTTTTTGCATCCTGTTGATATTTTTTTTATCAGAAAAGTCAAGATATGTCTCGTTAGTAAATTTTGGTCGTGCCATATTTATACCCTTTTTAATTTGTTTTTCATTAATACAAAATTAAGAAAGGGAGGGATAAGAAACTAAGGAGGGAAATTTCCGGTAATTGATTATAAAATCTCCAGTTTGATTGGCAGTCTTAAGTTCAGATTTTGAGATTTATTTGTTTTTTCTCTTTTTCTAAAAAATTTATCAAGTCTTTTGTTTTTTCTTCTTTGCCGCAGGAAATAGAACATTATTCAGAATCAATCTATAACCAGGAGAGTTTTTAAAGAGAGATAAATCAGTAGGTGGATCACCAACTTGATGTTGATAATCTTCGGGGTCATGTCCACCAAGAAAACAAAATGTTCCTCTTCCAAAATCGCCACGAATGTATTTGACCTGATCAGTTCCTTCTCTCTTTCCCATTATGGTTACATTTTTCTTAATCAATCTTTCACGAAAAGCCGTTGTCTGACCTAAAAAACCACGAATTACATTAACATGATTTTGAGTTAGCATTGTCGGGACAGGATCATACTTCGCAGAAAATTCAAAAAGAGTGAAGTAATCATTCTCAAAATTTCCTATTTCGGCTGGTTGAATGTCGATATCTGAGTATTCATAAACATAAGGATTCATTTCGAGCTTAAAATCAGTAAAGGCAAGCGTATGAGAGTAATCTAGTTTTTGTTGGGCATTTACATCAGGTGGGTCACCATCAAACATTCTATCGCATATGTCAACATCCTTTGCTGCTAATGCAATATCATAAGAATCGGTTGCACTACACATCGCAAAAAGAAAACCACCATTGGCAACATAATTCTTAATAGTGAAAGCAACATCACGCATCATTTCACTAACTTTTTTGTAGCCATTTTTCTTTGCATTATTCTCATAGAGGATTTGTTGCTCTTGATACCATTGAGCATTGGCAAAACTCGCATAAAATTTTCCGTATTGACCTGTAAAATCTTCGTGATGTAAATGTAACCAATCATATTTAGCAAGATCACCGCGTAAGACTTCATCATTCCAGATTTTATCGTAAGGAATTTGTGCATAATCCAGAGCAAGTGTGACCGCATCATCCCAGGGATTAAATCCAGGAGGAACATAAACAGCAATTTTTGGTTCTTTCTCTAATCTAACAACATCCATATTATTATTTTCATCCTGAACTTCAGCTAAAATTTGAGATGCTGCACTTCCACTTATCTGTTCAAATTTCACTCCTCTAATTCGACATACACTTGCAATCTCATCATTAAAATCAAGCATAAAAGAACCACCACGATAATTGAGTAGCCAATCAACAACAATTCCTTTTGTCAACGCATAATAAGTTATACCATAAGCTTTCAGGTGATCAGTTTGTTTTAAATCCATTGGTATCAATAATTTCCCCTGAGGGTAAGCAATTGAAAATAAAAACAAAATTATGATTGAGATTTTTTTAAGCATATGAAAATGATTATAAGTTTCAATGTTCTTGATTGTTTAGTGCATTACCATAATTGTGATGCAGTCAAAGATATTCATTAAAGACGATAAGTATTCTTCTTAAATGAAGAAAAGTAATGATTATTTATTCTCAGCTTCTATTGTTAGTTTGAAGCTTTAATAGATTAACATAATTATCTAAAAAGAAAGAACAAAAATTTTACTCTTTAACTTCCAGTTTCTGCTTTTGGTTCTTCGATTTTTTCGGATTTTGTTTTGTAAATGTAAATTGGTTCAGAGTGATTTAAGACAGTTTCTTTTGTAATGATACATTTTTTCAAATTCTTTTTAGATGGAAGATGATACATTATATCCAGCATAAAATCTTCAACGATTGATCTTAAAGCTCTTGCTCCTGTTTTTCTTTCAATTGCTCGTTGTACAATTGCATCAAGTGCCTCTTCTTCAAATTCAAGTTCAACTTTTTCAAGTTGAAATAATTTTTTGAATTGTTTCAAGATTGCATTTTTGGGTTCTGTCAGAATTTGTTTCAAAGCTTCTTTGCTAAGTGAATGAAGTGGTGCAATAATTGGAAGTCTTCCAATCAATTCAGGAATAAATCCAAATTTTAATAAGTCATCGGGTTGGATTTGTTCGAGTAATTCATCTGAAGAAACATCGCGTGTGCCTCTGATTTCAGCACCGAAACCGACTTTGCTTTTATTTGTTCGAGCAGCAATAATTTTTTCAATACCTTCGAAAGCACCACCACAGATAAATAGAATATTTTTAGTATTAATATGAATCAATGGTTGCTCTGGATGTTTTCTTCCACCTCTTGGCGGAACACCAGCAACAGTTCCTTCCAGAATTTTAAGAAGAGCTTGTTGAACACCTTCACCAGAGACATCTCTTGTAATTGAAGGATTCTCTGATTTTCTGGCAATTTTATCTATTTCATCAATGTAAACAATTCCTTTTTGAGCTTTTTCTACATCATAGTCTGCCGCTTGAAGCAATCTCACAAGAACAGTTTCAACATCATCACCAACATAACCTGCTTCAGTAATTGTTGTTGCATCAGCCATTGCAAATGGAACATCCAGAATTTTTGCAAGAGTTTGAGCGAGCAATGTTTTACCAACTCCAGTGGGACCAACAAGCAGGATGTTGCTTTTCTCAATTTCAACATCATCAAAATTATACAAAGGTGATTGTGAATTAATTCTCTTGTAATGATTATAAACTGCAACTGCCAGAATCTTTTTTGCCTTTTCCTGTCCAATTACATATTGATCGAGAGTGGATTTTATCAACTCAGGTGTCAGGATTGCATCTTTCCTGACCTGAGGAGAAAGAGTTTCTAAATTATTTTTCAAAATCTGGACTGCACTACCAACACACAAATCACAGATATAGACTTCTTTACCTGCAATCATTCCACCAACTTCAGATGCATCCCTTCCACAAAATGAACATTTAACTTGTTTATAATTTCTTCTATCTGCCATTAGTTCTCCATTAAAAATTTTCTGTTTGAATTTGATTAATTAAAGCTCTCACTTCGCTTACAAAAATAGAACTGGGAAACTCAGCAAGCAATTTATTGAATGTTTGTTCAGCTCTGATTTTATCTTTTAATCCATATAAATAAAGCTGACCAATTCTGAACAAAGCTCTATCTGAGTAAATGGTTTTCTCTTTTAATTCATAAACATAATTTAATTGAGCTAAAGCATCAGAGTATTTATTTGTCGTAATAAATAACTCAGCAAGCATCATTCTCAGTCTATTCTGATAAATTGAATAGTCATCATCAAGATTAATTGAAGAAATTTTTTTGATAGCCTCATCAAATTGTTTTGCTTCTATTAATCTTTCTATTTCAGTATATGTTTTCAAGTTTTGAGGTGAACTTTCTTGCTCAGTAATTATCATCAAAAATTCGATTGCATCATTAGCAACATCACTTGTTGTGTTTTTCTTGATGTTCGAAAGAACAGACTTTGCTGAATCGTATAAGCTTTTTCGAATCAAAATCTCAGCAATTTGAAATTGAGCGAGGTTTCGTTCTGTTTCATTTGCTCGTGAGAATGTTCTCAATCTTTCATAATAGTTATAAGCTTTATCATCATATCCAGAAATTTTTTCGATATCGCCAGCAAGCAAAAGTCCCTTAGCATAGTAATCTGTCAGAACATAATCATTTATCAATCTGTTTAATAAGTCTTTTGCTTTTGTGTAATCCTGAAAATGTTCTTTATAAAAAAGTGCTGTCTTAAAAAGAGCTTCCGCAACAAGATTGGGAAGTGTATAATTATTGTAAATGATTGAATAATATTTTAATGCTTCTTTCAAGTTTTTATTGTTAGTATCAGCTGGTTGTTTATAAAGTTTCCAGGAAATATTCTTTGATTGAAATTCATTTTGAAAGAGCTGGTCAAAAGAACGAGCAAGACCAATGATTGACATAGCTTCGAGGTCTTTCTTTTCCTTGAAATTTTTTAAGATGTATTCGTAACCTCTAACAGCTTCATCAATAAATCCTTCTTGATATGCACGATTTGAAAATTCTAATATTTCATATCCGTTTGAATTTGTGAGTTTTTCAATTTCAAGTGTTATATCAAAGGCTTTTTTGAATTCACGATTTTGAAAATAAAGCCAGGCGAGTAATTTGAGGATTGATAAATTTTTTCGAACTACGTTTCTCTCAAAAACCTGAATTGCAGTTTCGAGTCCAGCCGGGTTTGAGATAATCTGAGACAGTTTATTTTGAACGAATGAAATTTGTTGTGGTTGTTTTTTCAGAAGCTCAATCATTTCCGAGCAAGATTTTTGATAATTCATCAGTATTGTATTTATGTTAATCAAATCGATGATAAACATATCATTATCTGAAATTCTGGCTTTGCCTTCTTCTAAAACTCTATTAGCATAATCAAACATTCTGTTTTGAATTAAAATATTTGCAATAAATTTATAAGCCATTGCATTTTTTGGATTACGATTCAAACCCTGTTGAATAAAATACTCGATTGAGTCTTTAATTCCTTTTCTATCATAAAGCACAGCCAGTTCGCCATAAGTATTAAAATCATCTGGATTCTGGTTCAATTTATCCCGAAGTAATCCAATAGCTTCATCATATCTTTTAAGTTGAGTAAGCATTCGATAGTAAGCATCATAAAACTGGAATTGAACTGGAAATCTGAAATAAAGCTCTCGATATAATTCAAAAGCTTTTTCATAATTGCCAATGTTTTCATAACTCTGGGCAAGGCGAAATTTATTCCAGTCGTCCTGTGTTTGTGCAAAAGAATTTTCCATCACAAAAAATATAAGTGCAATCAGGACAAACATTATTCTTAAACACAAATGGCTTCTTCTGGAGTAATTAAAAATTGAATTCATTTTATAATTAAAATTTAATTTTCGCTTTTAGTAATGTTCAAATATAACATAAGGTTAATCCAAAAAGTGTCTTATCGAATTTGTTTCTGTTTTTGAGATTTTAATTTCTTGAAATAATCATACCCTGATTCAGATAACTCGGGACAGGGTTACAAATTAGAATAATTATTCAACTGGTGAATGTAACAAAACTCAAAACTAAATTTGTTCACATAAAAATTTATTAAAGAGATTAATCGATTACTTCAAAACCAGTATATTTTTGTAAAACTTTTGGTACAATTAATTTCCCTTCAGGAGTTTGATAATTTTCCATTATTGCAACCATAAGACGAGAAGTCGCAAGTCCAGAACCATTTAATGTGTGAACAAATTCCGGTTTACCCCCTTCTTTTCTTCTGAATCGGATGTTTGCTCTTCTTGCTTGAAAACTCTCAAAATTGCTGCAAGAAGAAGCTTCAAGATATTTTTTTTCTACTGGAGCCCACACTTCAATATCATAACATTTAGCAGCAGAAAAACTTAAATCGCCAGTACATAAAAGCATTACACGATATGGGATTTTTAATTCTTTTAAAATATCTTCTGCATCATTAACCAGCTTTTCAAGTTCATCATAAGAATCTTCGGGTTTAACAAATTTGACCATTTCAACTTTATTAAATTGATGTACCCGCAAAAAGCCCTTTGTATCTTTACCATAAGAACCAGCTTCTCGCCTGAAACAAGCTGAGTAACCAACGAACTTTACAGGTAAATCTTCCTCTCTCAAAATTTCGTTTCGATAAAAATTTGTAATCGGGACTTCAGCTGTTGGTATAGGAAACAAATCATCTTCTTTGCAATGATACATGTCTTCTTCAAGTTTTGGAATTTGTCCTGTTCCAATCATCGATTCACGATTAACTAAAAACGGCGGAAAGATTTCTTGATAGCCATGTTTCTGTAAATGAAAATCGAGCATAAAATTAATCAAAGCTCGTTCAAGAGTCGCACCTTTACCAACATAGACTGGAAATCCACTACCCGAAATTTTAGCGCCTCTTTCAAAATCTAAAATTCCTAATTTTTTACCAAGGGCAAGATGGTCCAGATAATTTCCATTTTCGAGCTCGTATGAATAATCTACAGGCGACCATCTTCTGACTTCAACATTTTGTGATGAATCATCACCAACTGGAACTGATGAATGGGGAACATTGGGGATAAATAACAAAATCTGATTAATCTGCTTTTCAATTTCTGAAAGTTGTTTATCAAGATTTGTTATCTCATCAGAAACTGATTTCATTTTCTGAATAATATCAGAAGCATCTTTTCCTTCTCTCTTTAATTTGGCAACTTCATCAGATGCTTTGTTCTTCTGTGATTTTAAATCTTCAACTTGCTTAAGCAATTCACGTCTTTTTGTATCAAAATCTATTAACTGGTCGAGGTTATCTTTCTCGTGTTTATTTTTTATCGCCGCTCTTACAAGCTCTACATTTTCTCTAATATATTTTAAATCTAACATGTCTTTCCCTTCTTTTTTCAATTTTTGTTAATGATTTTAATTTTCATATTTCAATAAACCGTTATTAGCGTTACCATAAATGGTAACGCTGAACGAATAAAGCATCATAAATGATGCTGTCTCATTACTAATCAACTATTTTAATTTTTTCTACCGTTATTTGCGTTACCATAAATGGTAACGCTGAACGAATCAAGCATCATAAATGATGCTGTTTTGTAATCGTTTTGTGTATTGAATAAATTAATTTAATCATCCAATCAAATTACTTTACAACTATGTTCAAGATTTTTTTAGGTACATAAATTTCTTTTACGATATTTTTACCTTCGATAAACTTTTTCACACGGGAATCTTCTTTTGATTTAGATTTGATTTCTTCTTCTGATGCATTTACTTCAAATTCAATTGCTGCACGAAGTTTACCATTTACTTGAACTGCGAGTGTAAATGTCTCCTGAACGAGAGCATTTTCATCATAATCAAACCAGATTGGATTTTCAAAAAGACTCCTTTCTTTTCCGAGCAATGACCAGCATTCTTCACCGAGATGAGGTGCAAGAGGTGCAATTAAAAAGGCAAATCTCTCAAGAGCATAGTAAATCAAATCTTTATTTTGAATTGAATTCAATTTCGAAAAATCATTAATCAGTTCCATCAAATATGCGATAGCCGTATTGAAGTGAAGCGAATCAATATCTTCCACAACTTTTTTCAGAGCTTGATTGACTCGTTTATATATAAACTTTTCATCACCAGTAAGTTCGTTATAATTTATTTTTCTTTCAGGTTTGAAATTTTTCAATTCAGATGAATATTTATCAAATAATTCATACACGCGATTAACAAATCTATTTACACCAACAATTCCCTGATCACTCCAATCGCCGCCCATATCATAAGGGCCCATAAACATCAGATACATTCTAAAAACATCGGAGCCATATTTTTCAACGAATACATCTGGATTGACGACATTACCTCGAGATTTGGACATCTTGGCTCCCATATTTGTAATTGTACCTTGATGTCGAAGTTTATAATAGGGTTCATCACATTTCAAAAGGCCAATATCTCTTAAAAATTTGTGAATGAATCTCGCATAGAGAAGATGCATTGTTGCATGTTCAGCACCGCCAATGTAACTATCAACAGGCATCCATTTTTCAGCAAGTTCAATATCAAACATTGCATTATCAATTCTAGGATTTAAGTAACGCAAGTGATACCAGGATGAGTCAACAAATGTATCCATTGTATCGGGATCTCTTTTTGCATCAGCATTACATTTTGGACATTTCACATTCATAAACTCTTCATGTCGAAGTAGAGGTGATTCACCTGTCGGTTTGAAATCAACATCATAAGGAAGAACCACTGGTAAATCTTTTTCTGGAACTGGAACTTCGCCACACACAGGACAATGTATTATTGGAATTGGAGTTCCCCAGTATCTTTGACGAGAAATAAGCCAATCACGCAATCTATAGTTAATTTTTTTCTTACCAATTCCTTTCTCTTCAATAAAATCTGATATTTTCTTTTTACCTTCTTCTGAATTCAATCCGCTAAATTCACCGGAATTAATCATAATTCCTGGTTCGATATAAGCTTCCATTAATTCATCTTCTGGATTTGTCCCTGGCTGTAAGATTACTTTTTTAATGGGAAGATTATATTTTTTTGCAAACTCAAAATCTCTTTCATCATGTCCCGGAACAGCCATTACTGCACCCGTTCCATAAGTTACAAGGACATAATCGGCAATCCAGATTGGTACTTTCTCATTATTAACAGGATTAATTGCATAAGAACCAAGGGGAACACCTGTTTTCTCTTTAGCAGTTGAAAGTCGTTCGATTTCAGTTTCGTATTTTACTTTATCAATGTAAGCTTGCACATCTTTTTTGAATTCTGGTTTTGTTAATTTTTCAACGAGCGGATGTTCCGGAGCCAGGACTACATAAGTCACTCCGAATAATGTATCTGGTCTTGTTGTAAAGACAGTAATCCTATCACCTGATTCAGATTTGAAATCAATCTCGACACCTTCACTTTTACCAATCCAGTTAATTTGCATTATCTTAGTTTTTTCGGGCCAGTCAATTTTTTCGAGGTCTTGTAATAATTCTTCAGCATAGGCAGTAATTTTAAAAAACCATTGAGTCAGAAATTTTTTTACTACAGGATTATCACACCTTTCACAAGTTCCATCGGCTTTGACCTGTTCATTAGCAAGAACTGTTTGACAGGATTCACACCAGTTAACAGGAGCGTTTTTTCTGTATGCCAGTCCTTTTTCATAGAGTTTGAGGAAAAGCCATTGATTCCATTTATAATATTCAGGGACGCATGTCATCAATTCCTTATCCCAATCGTACATTGCACCAATTCGTTTTAACTGTTTCCTGATATCTTCAATATTTTGAAGTGTACTGTCTTGAGGATGAATTCCAGTTTTAATTGCATAATTTTCAGCAGGTAAACCAAATGCATCATATCCCATTGGTTCGAAGGTATTGTAACCTTGAAGTCTTTTGAGTCTTGTCCAGGTATCTGCTGGTCCATAATTATACCAGTGACCGATATGCAATTTTGCACCACTTGGATAAATAAACATCACAAGTGAATAAAGTTTTTTATCAGTTTTAGAAAGGTCTGTTTTATAAACCTGTTTCTCTTCCCAGTATTTTTGCCATTTAAGTTCAATTTCTTGAGCAGGATATTTCATTTCTTCACCTTTTTCTTTGAATAATTAGTTACAATTTTAAAGATAATATCAGTGATGTTCAAAAAAGGGAGAGCATACTGATTTTTAATATAAAATAAAATTCAAAACTTACTCTTTAAGATTTTCAATTCCACTAAAACAATTCACTCACATCTGTTTTCAAAAATTCCTGCCACTTGAACGTTTCATCAGATATTAAAATAGATTTGTTGATTTTAAACTTTTTAGCAAAATTATTTAAGCCCCGATGAAAAGTGTTTTTTCCAATCTTAACTTCAACAGGAATAATGGAATTTCCTTTCTGGATTATAAAATCAACTTCATCATTAAGCTCTTTCCAGTAAAACACTTTGAAATTATGAACTAGTGATAAATTTAATAAATAAGCTCCTATTGCCTGCTCGATTTTTCTTCCCCATTTTTCTGGAGTTGCAATCAGTCGATTAAAGTCCAGTTCTTCATAAACAGAAGAAAGAGAAGTATTATAAACCAGCCATTTGGGAGAGAATGATCTATTTTTAATTTTTGAACCAGAAAATTTTTGAATTCCACTTATTAACCAAATTTGATCTAACAAATTCTGGTAGTGAGCTAATGTTGTAGTATTACCAGCATCAGTTAGTCTTCCGAGTATTTTAGTATATGATAAAATTTCACCTGCATAGATACAACTTAACTCAAATAAATTTTTTAAAAGTGCTGGTTTCTGAATTGTTGTTAATTGAAGGATATCCCTTGATATAGTTGGTTCAATGATTGAATTTCGTATGTAATCTTTCCAGCGATTCTGATCTCCAATTAATTCAACAGCACCTGGATAACCTCCGAAATAAACATATTGCTCAGGAGTAAACCCAAAAGCATCGTGCATTTCTTCATAAGACCAGTGAGGCAATTTAATCAGTTCAAAACGACCAGTTAATGATTCACTCAATCCTTGATCAATTAATAAACTTGACGAACCAAGTAAAATCACTTTAATATTCAATTTTTCTCGTCTGTCTTTATCCCATTCTTTTTTTTACGAACTCACTCCAGTTATTAATCTTTTGAATCTCATCAATAATTAAAAGAAATGTCTCGCTCCCCGATTGCTTCAAAGCAAATCTTGCATAATCCCATTGTTGTTTAATCCAGATTTGATTTGAAGAGGGCACTGCATCGGCAGAAACAAAATGATATTGAATTATTCTTTTCTTAACTAATTGTTCAGCAAGGGTGGTTTTTCCAATTTGTCGTGGGCCAGAAATAACATGAATAAGATTTTTCTTTTCTTGAAGTCTGTTAATGATTGTTTGAAGCTGTTTTCATTCATACATAATTTTACTCAATCCTTTGAGTAAAATTACTCAATCCATTGAGTAAAATTCAAATCGGAATAATTATAGCTTTTGTTATATAAACCAAAGCCCCGAATTGAAATCGGGGCTATGATTTTTTGATTAAAAACAAACAACCAGTTCTTATTCTTGTGCGTTAGTATTTTCGGTTTGTTCTGATTTAGTCACTTGTTGAGTCACTTTAGTTTTCTTTTTCTTTCGTGGTCTTGTTTTGCCAAATGTTCCACGAAAAATTTTACCTCGTTTTGTTCTTCTATCGCCTTTGCCCATATTTACTCCTTAATTTATTTGTTCAAGTATCTTTTCAATAATATGAGCTGATGTAATTCCATCAGCTTCGGCACTAAATGTTGGAATAATTCGATGTCTTAGAATTGGTAAAGCTACGCTTTTAACATCATCAATTGATGGTGTAAAAGAACCATTCATTACTGAACGGGCTTTTGCAGCTATAACCATAAATTGAGAAGCTCTTGGTCCTGCACCCCAGCTTACATTATCTTTAATAAACTTTATTGCTCCATCAACGGGACGAGTTGCATTGGTTAACTTAACTGCAAATTCAATAACATTGTCGGCAACAGGAACTCTTCTCACTAATTCCTGAAAATATTTTAATTCTTTTGAATTCAATATTTTATTTACTTCTGGATTAAACTGTGAAGTAGTTGTCTTAACAATTTCTATTTCTTCGTTCTTCGATGGATAATCAAGCCAGAGATTAAACATAAATCTATCGAGTTGAGCTTCTGGCAAAGGATATGTTCCTTCCTGTTCAATTGGATTTTGAGTTGCAAGAACAAAAAATGGTTCTTCCAGTGGATATTTGTTTCCTGCTGCAGTTACTTGAAGTTCTTGCATTGCTTCGAGTAATGCTGACTGTGTTTTTGGTGGAGTTCGATTAATTTCATCAGCAAGAAGAATATTTGTAAAGATTGGACCTTTAACGAACTTAAAAACTCTTTGATTAGTAGCTGGATCAATCTCAAGAATTTCTGTTCCTGTTATGTCGCTGGGCATCAAATCGGGAGTAAATTGAATACGACTAAATTTCAAATCAAGTGCTTGAGCAAGAGTTTTAATCAAAAGAGTTTTTGCCAGACCAGGTACACCAATCAAAAGACAATGCCCTTTCGAAAGCAATGCAATTAAAAGATTTTCGATTATTTCATCCTGACCGACAATAACTTTTTTAATTTCTTGTTTAAGATTTTTTATTCGTGAACTTAAAGCCTCGACAGCTTCGACATCATTTTTGAACATCATTCACCTATAGTCTGATTTCCCAGTAAACTTGTTTTTTAAGTTGTTCGATTAAATCTCTATAAACTTTTTGTTTTTTCTGATAAAGAGCAAGTTGAGCAATTTTTTCATAATCCAGATTCAAATCTGGATAGTGTTCGGGGATTCTTTTTTCAAGATAAATTAATTGATAACCATACATATCTTTAGAAACAACGAGTTTTCTTGGTTTGGAAACCTCACCATCTTTCATTTTAGAAATGAGATTTCGAAGATCAGGGTCAAGTTCAGCAACTGGAACTTTTCCCATCTCGCCACCAAATTGAGCCGTCGCTTTGTCTTCAGAGTAGAGTCTTGCATAATATGAAAATGAATTTACACCATTAATGATGCTATCTCGAATTGAATTTAAAAAGTCAATTATTTTTTGTTCACTTTCCGGACTTGTTTGAAGTTTTAAAAGAATGTGACGAACTCTAACTGCTTCTCCTCTTCTTTCAATTAGCTGGGCGATATGAAAACCGAAAGGACTTTCAATTATGTCTGAAATTTCACCTTCTTTCATTGTAAAAACAACTTCTTCAAATTCTTTAACAAGAAGTCCTCTTCTGACAAAACCAAGGTCACCACCTGCTTTAGCTGTGTTCACATCTTCACTGTATCTCTTGGCAAAATCAACAAAGTCTCCCCCATTTTTAATTGAATCAAGAATTGCTTTGAGTTTATTTCTCAGAAATTCCTTGTCTTTTTCCGAGAGTTTTGCCTGAATAAAAATTTGAGAAAGTTGCACTTCCTCGGGAACAAGTCCGATGCTGTCTTTAAATTGATTGTAAAATTGTTCTACTTCGTAACGGCTTACTTCCAATCTACCAAATTTTGCATCCTGAACTTTTTGAATTAAGATATTATTTTTGATTTCATCTCGAAGCTCACGTCTAATTTTTTCAATTGGTCGATTATATGCCTGTTCAAGTTTTTCTTTTGAGCCAAATTGCTGGATGAAATTTTCAATTTGAAATTCAAGCTGACGATTCACTTCATCTTCTGTAACTTTTATTGAATCAATTTCAGCTTGAGCAAGCATCAGTTTTTCTTCGATTAACGAATTCAGAACTGCTTTTTTTAGTGCCGGGTCATTTGGATTTAATTTTCTCTGATAAGCTATCAATTGAGTTTGAAACTCAAGTTCGCTCAATAGAATAAATTGATTATCAACAACTCCAACAACTTTATCAAGTACTTCTTGAGCAAATAGTATCGAAGAAGTAAGTAAAAAAGTAAAAATTATAGTTTTAATTTTGATCATTTCATTTCTCGTATTTTTATATCTGCTTCCTGGGCAAGTTTAGTAATTAAATCTTGATAAAACTTTCTCTGTCTTTCAAAAATAATTGTTTCTTCAATTAATTCTTTTACGAATTCAATTTCAGGTTCATCACCTTTGTTGTATTTGCTAACGAGCTGTGTGATTAAATATTCACCATTACCAATATCAACTGGATAAGTAATCTCACCAGGAACAAGTGTCTGAATCATATTTGCAAGCTCAAATGGCATCTCATCAAATTCTTTGATATAAAGTCCATATCTTTCTCCTACAATTTCTTCGGGCTTAAATGTGACTCTCACCGATTTTGAAAAATCGAGCTGGGCCAAGGTTGAGTTTCTTAACTCAATTGCTTTAGTTAGATTTTTTGTAATAATCTGATTGACCTTATAAATATCATAATCCAGAATGAATTCTTCTTTGTGTTTATTAAAATAATCTTCAAGTTCTTCTTTAGAAACAACTGTATTTACTTCTTTTAATTTTTCTCTTAAATATTCAGAAGCAAGTAACCTTCGAGTGTTGAAATCACTCCTCACAGCAAATTCATCTTTTGCTTCAAAACCTTCGGAAAGAGCTGCTTGAGTTAACAACTCCATTTCAATCCAGTTTTGAACAATCTGGTCGAGACTGGTTTCATTCAAATAAACCGAGTCGACAAGAAATTTCACGGTTCTTTTCGTGAGCATTCTATCGTTAACAACAGCAAGATAATCTTCGGGTAAATTTTCTTCAGAACAACCGGAGAAAAGAATTAAATAAATCAGAAATAAAGACTCCCAATGGATTCTTCGAATTAAAGAGTTTTTCAAACGAAGAATCCATTGAGAATTCAACACACTAATCAACAAAAGCCTTGCTGAGTTTATTGTAATAGATGCGTGGTTTATAAGTCGCCTTAAGAAATTCGAGATAATCATTTTCCAATCGCTTTGACTCAATTTCTTGCACTGCACCACTTACCTCGGGTAATGCTTCTTCAAATGTCTTTAATCCAGCAGGATGTTTCTTAATTAATTTAACAATTGAGTATCCATTTGAATTTTTGAATGGCTCAGAGAATTCACCTTCTTTTAATTGATCTGCTTTTTGAGAAAGTGCATTATCAAGAATGGGCTTAATTCCATGATATCCATTTTTCTCTTTATAACCTGGCCTTTCAGTATATTTTGATGCAAGTGAATCAAACTCTTCACCATTTCTTAATCGATTGTAAATTGCCTGGGCAAGTGAATCTGATTTTACAAAAATTTCAGCATACTCAACTCGATCTGGCCATTGAAACTTCTCTTTGTTTGCTTCCCAGTACTCTCTTAACTTTTTTTCATCAATGTTTATTTTATTCCAGACTTCTTCTTCCTGAAGTTTAAAGATTAGAATTCCATTTTTATACTCATCCATCAATTCGGCAAATTGTGGATACTTTGCTGGAAGATATTCAACTGCCTGAGCAAGTAATAAATCTTCTGAAATTCGATTGACCATATTATCCAGAGTTGGTTTGTTAATTCTTCGGTTAATAAATTCAGCTAAATTTTCTGCCCTGGCAAATAAGGTGTCAACAGAGATTCCTATTCCAGCATAATTAATGATAATTGAATCACCAAATTCTTTTTTCAAATTGCTTACCCAGTATTGACCTCCAATCTGAATTGTATCGGCCTTTGAAGCAATTGCATCTATTAATGAGTGATTTACACGGTAATTAAAAGCTCTTTTCAATGAGTCAAGATATCGCTGTTTATCTTCATTATACTTAATTCTTTGATAAATATTTTTGAGCATATCTTTTTCTTCTTCAAAAGATCGAATTTGTTTTTTGTCGGTAACTTTAATTAAATGATAACCGAACTGTGTCTTTACAATATCGGAGACCTGACCAACTTCAAGATTGAAAGCAGCTTCATCAAAAGGTTGAACCATCATTCTTCTTGAGAAAAATCCGAGATCACCGCCAAGATTTTTTGTTCCTTCGTCTTCAGAAAATTCTTTTGCAAGTTCAGCGAAATCTTCACCAAGATTTATTTTCTCTTTGATTGATTTAATTTTTTCAAGTGCTTTAGCTGAATCTTCAGAAGTGAATCCTGGTTTAAGTTCAATTAAAATATGACTTGCTCTGATTTCAGGAGTTCTTGGTCTTCGATCTGTAACTTTAATTAAATGATAGCCAAATTGTGTTCTCACAGGTTCAGGATAAATTTCACCTGATTTGAGTTTATAGCAAGCTTCCTCAAATGAAGGTATAATATCCCCAGCAGTGATATAAAAAATATCTCCACCGTACGGTGCTGAATAATAATCTTGACTGTAAACTCTTGCCATTTCTTCAAATGATGCACCTTTTTTAATTGAATCCAGAATTGCAAGGGCTCGAGCATATGCACCATCAAAACCTGCCGTATCTGGTCGAAACATTATATGACTTACTCTTAATTCTTCTTTTCTTTTTTCATAAAGGGTTCTAATGTTTGGTTCTACTAATTCTTTTTCAAGCAAATATGTAACGCCAATTTTCTGTTTGTAATCGTTGTATTCTGCAACAACATCAGGAAGTTTATCAAGCTCTCTTCGCTTCGCATCATGAACTTTCATCTTGAAATTGACATAGAGGTCAAGGAAATTTCTTTTCTTTGTCAATGAATCTTTTTTAGCTACTTCATACCCGCCATTATTTTTTGAATATACTTTTTCAAATTCCTCTACTGTGATTTTTTCTTTATCAAATTCTGCAAGGACGATATCTTTTTTAGAGGTTGCACAACTGATAAATAAGATTGCTGAAAACGTAAGAACTAAACTGAGATTTAATAATTGTTTGGTCATTCGATACATTTTTCCTCCAATTTGATTTTCATTATCTCAATAACGAACCCAGAGGAAGTGACTCCTCCACTGTTACAAGTTTAAGATTCTTATTTTCATCTTCGACGGCAAGAATCATTCCTTGCGAGATTTCATTCATTAATTTTGCTTCTTTAAGATTTGAAACGATTAAAACTTTTTTACCTATTAATTCTTCAGGCTTGTAATATTCAGCAAGTCCAGCTATAACCTGTCTCTTTTCAAAGCCAAGGTCAACTTTTAATTTCAATAGTTTTTTTGATTTCGGTACATTCTCGCATTCTAAAACTTTTGCAACTCTAATTTCGATTTTTTTGAATAGATCAATATCAATTGTTGATTGAATTGATTGATTAACTTCTAATTCTAAATTTTTATTTTTTTCTTGACTCTTCAAATATGGCTCGATCAATTTATCATCAATTTTTGAAAAAATTATTTCAGGTTGGTTGATTTTATGACCAGCCACAAGTTTTGTTTCATCGCAGCCCTGCCATTTTTTTAGTTCTGGATTATCGATGTTCATTATTTTGAAAATTCTTTCGCTCGTAAAAGGAATAACAGGAGATAACAACACAGCAAGCGTTCTTATCAATTGAAGAGAAAGATTAATTGTTGTTGCACAAGCATCCGGATCTTCTTTAATCGTTTTCCATGGTTGACTGTCATTAAAATATTTATTTGCCAGTCGAGCAAGATTCATTGTTTCGGTTAACGCATCTTTGATTTTAATCTTTTCATAAAGTTCTTCAATGTTCTTCTTGAATTCAGGAATTTGTTTAAGTAATTCCTCGTCAATATTTCTTACTTTTTTTATTTCAGGAACCTGTGAATTAAAATGCTTTGCTGTAAATGTCAGAGTTCGGTTAACAAAATTTCCAAAGATATCAGCAAGTTCATTGTTGTTTTTGGCTTGAAAGTCTCTCCAGTAAAAATCTGTATCTCTATTTTCAGGCAAAATAGAAGCAAGGTAATATCTCAAAGGGTCTGGAGGAAAATGTTCAAGAAAATCTTTGAGATCAATTCCCCATCCTCGACTCTTGGAAAATTTTAATCCTTCGTAATTCAAAAATTCATTTGCTGGAACATTATCTGGTAGAATATATTTTTCATCGCTTAAGTCGTTCCACGCCATTAGCATTGCAGGAAAAACTATGCAATGAAAAACAACATTATCTTTGCCAATAAATGCAATGTATTTTGTATCAGGACTCTGCCAGTATTCTCTCCACTCATCTGGTTTACCATTTTTCTCTGCCCATTCTTTTGTTGAAGAGATATAACCCAGCACAGCCTCAAACCAGACATAAAGAACTTTATCTTCAAAACCTTCTATTGGAACTTTTACTCCCCAATCTAAATCACGGGTAACTGCTCTATCCTGTAATCCTTCTTGAAACCAACTTCGGCAATAATTCAAAACATTTTCTTTCCAGCCTTCTTGAGCATCTTTCTCAGCTATATATTTTTCGAGTCGTGTTTGATAATCACCAAGCGGGAAATAAAAATGTGTTGTTTCTTTCAGAACTGGTGTTTCGCCAGTAATTTTACTTTTAGGATTAATTAAATCTGTAGGATTTAAATAACTTCCACAGTTTTCACACTGATCACCTCGTGCATCTTCGCTTTTGCAATGGGGACAAGTTCCTACAAGATATCGATCAGGTAAGAACATCTTTACTTTTTCATCATAATATTGAAATTCTTTTTTCTGTTTTAAAATTCCATTCTTATAATATTTGAGGAAAAATTCTTGGGCAGTTCGATGATGTAAAGGGAGTGAAGTTCGTGAATAGTTATCGAAACTCATTCCAAAATCTTCAAAAGCTTTACGGTTCATTTCATGATATCGGTCAATAATCACTTTCGGCGAGACACCTTCTTTTTCGGCTGTGATTGTAATTGGAACACCATGTTCATCCGAGCCGCAAATGAAAAGAATATCGTCTCCTTTAAGTCGCTTGAAACGAACAAAAATATCAGCCGGCAAATAAGCACCAGCTAAATGTCCTAAATGAATTGGGCCATTTGCGTAGGGTAATGCTGCTGTTATTAAGATGCGTTTGAAGTTCTTGTTATCCATCCAGTATTTTTAACAAATTTAAGTTTTGAATGAGAATTTTTAAAACGATTGAATTCTACTAAATATTTTTCTTCTTGTTAATTGAAATAAAATTTAAACCACCTGTGTTGAAAAGTTTATATCACAATTAAATACAAAAGAAATGTCATCTCAAGCAAAGATTAGAGATGACATAAAACATTGTCAGGTTTTATTGAACAATGTCAGTCCGATTTCTCTGGATTCCTCGCAATGACAACTAACGAGGATATACAACCATTGCAATCCCCGATTTATCGAATGAAACAAAGTGAATGTCAGGGGCTGATTAAAAAGTATCATTCTGTCACCCTGAATTTATTTCAGGGTCTATTTTTTGAAAAAACTTTAGATGCTGAAATAAATTCAGCAAGACAGTTTTTGGACAGTTTCACATACCACTGGAAAAATCACTTTGTTGTTTCACTCCTCACAATGACAACTAACGAGGACTTACTGTCATTGCGAGTTCCGATTTTTAATCGGGGCGAAGCAATCTGTTCTCTTAAAACAACTTTCAAAAAATGTTGTGAAAGATTGCTTCGTCGTTTCACTCCTCGCAATGACAACTAACGAGGACTTACAGTCATTGCGAGCCCCGATTTTTAATCGGGGCGAAGCAATCTGTTCTCCTCAAACAATTTTCAAAAATTTTGTAAAAGATTGCTTCGTCACTTCGTCCCTCGCAATGACTACTAACGAGGACTTACAGTCATTGCGAGCCTCGATTTTTAATCGGGGCGAAGCAATCTGTTCTCCTAAAACAATTTTCAAATAATGTTGTGAAAGATTGCTTCGTCGTTTCACTCCTCGCAATGACGACTAACGAGGACTTACAGTCATTGCGAGCCCCGATTTTTAATCGGAAAGAAGCGACCTTTTCTCCTCAAACAATTTTCAAAAATTTTGTAAAAGATTGCTTCGTCACTTCGTCCCTCGCAATGACGACTAACGAGGACTTACAGTCATTGCGAGCCCCGATTTTTAATCGGGGCGAAGCAATCTTTTCTCCTAAAACAATCTTCAAAAAATGTTGTGAAAGATTGCTTCGTCGTTTCACTCCTCGCAATGTCTGTTGATGTCGTCTGTCTTCGTCTTTGCTCGGGATGACATTGATTGAAAAAGATTGATGATGTTTTGCATCATTCTTCATAAAAGATAGGGATGGCATTTTCGAAAGAGGCAAGTTTTATAATCTTACAATTTGATAAGCCTTGTAACCCCTGTATATCTCAGTTGCAAGAACACGAATAATGTTTGAAACTGGAACGGCAAGTAAAAGTCCAAGTAATCCAAAAAGTTCACTTCCAATCAAAATTAAAAGAATAATTACTACAGGATGTATCTTAAGAGATTTAGAATAAATCATAGGTTGAACAAAACCATTATCAATTGTATAAACTATCGCAAATAAAATCACAATGGGAAGGGCAAGAGAAAAGTTCCCCATCTGGTAATAAGAAACAAGAACAGATGGAATTATACCAATAAAAGGTCCAAGGTATGGTATGAGGTGTCCTATACCTGCAAGTAATCCAAGCATAATAAAATTATTAATTCCAATAAACGATAGACCAATCATTGCAGTGATGCCCACAAACATTGCATCAAAAATCCACCCTCTCACAAATTTGCCTAATTCAATCGTTACCTTTTGTAATACTTCATAAGCCATTTCAAAATATCTATTGGGAAGTAAATTTATTATTCCAAGTTTTAGATTTCGTGAATCTTTCAAAATAAAAAATGTGATAAAGGGAACAACCAGAGTAAAAGCAGCTATTGAAAATATTTTTGGAATAAAATTGGAAATATCGGTGAGAAGGTTTTCAACTCCAGTTTGTACAATTCTGCTAAAATGTTTTGAGATATCACCTCGTCTTATAAATGGAAAAGTATTTGAAAGTTTTCGTTCAATCTTTGATATCAGATCTTGAAGCCTTAAGTCTCTGAATAAAATTAAAAGATTATCAAATTGAGCAGAAATAATCGGGACAAAATAATAAATCAGGAAACTGATTAGACCAACAGCTGATATCACAGCAATTAAGGCAGCATATACTCGAGGGATTTTCAGAAACTCAAGATATTCAACCAGAGGTTTCAGGATGAAGGTAAGTAAAATTGAAATAGCAATTAAAACAATAATATTGATGAGTTCAAGAATAAAATAGACTATAACTGCAATTGTGAAAAATGGAAGAACAATTCTTAAAATTTTTTTTGTTGTACCTTCTTTGAACATTTCATTCAAAATTTAGTCAAAGACAGCTTCGACTCTTCTTATTTCAGGGATATTCCTCATCAAAGCTCTCTCAATTCCAGCTCTTAGAGTCATCTGGGACATCGGGCAGGTTCCACAAGCACCAGTCAATTTTACTTCAACAATACCGTCTTTCGTAACCTGCACGAGTTCTACATCGCCACCATCAGCCTGAAGATAAGGTCTGATGATTTGTAATGTGTCTTTTACTCTATTTACTAAATCTTCCATTATTAACCTATGAATTTAAAATTTCAATTTTTGGAATAACTGGTGAATTAATGTTTCTTATACTTATTTGAGCAGCCATATTTCTTGCAATCTCAATAATTTTCTTAGTCTCCTCACAATCCGGATCAATCGAAACAATTGGTTTACCTGTATCACCACCTTCTCTGATTAATGGATTAATTGGAATATCACCAAGGAATGGGATGCCCATTTCCTCAGCTGCTCTTTTACCACCACCATTACCAAAGATTTCATATCGTTTGCCTGTATCTGGAGCAATAAAATAACTCATATTTTCAATGAGTCCCAGTACAGTAACATTAACTCGTTGAAACATTCTCAAAGCTTTTCTGGCATCAATCAAAGCAACATCCTGAGGAGTAGTAACAATCACAGCACCTGTTAGTGGAATAGTTTGAACAAGAGTTAATTGGATATCTCCTGTTCCAGGAGGTAAATCAAAAATTAAATAATCCAGTTCACCCCATAAGACATCACTCATAAATTGTTTGATTGCACCACTTGCCATAGGTCCACGCCAGATAACAGGAGTATTATCATCAATCAAAAAACCAATAGACATTAATTTTATACCATAACTTTCAAGTGGAATTAATTTAGCATTGTTAGGGTCACTACCAACCATTTTTGGTTGTTCTTTCACTCCAAGCATTAATGGAATACTTGGTCCATAAATATCAGCATCAATTAAACCAACACTGGCTCCATCTTTTGCAAGAGCAACGGCAAGATTAACTGCAACTGTTGATTTTCCAACTCCACCTTTTCCACTTGCCACTGCAATTGTATTTTTAACTCCTGGTAATAATTTTTCTTTGATATCATTTATATGAGAAGTTACACTTGAACCCATCTCGACATTGATTGAAAAATCATTTCCAGTAACTTTACGAATTTCTTCAACACAATTTGTTTTAATATTATCTTTGAGTGGACATGCTGGAGTTGTAAGATTTACTTTAACATAAATGTTATTGCCTTCAATTTTTATTTCCTTAACCATATTAAGAGACACAATATCTCTATGTAAGTCAGGATCCATAACATTTCTGAGTGCATTAAGAATTAAGTCTTGATTTATCTTCATCTTTTATCCTTAGTTATATTTCATTACAATTTTAATGCAAATTATGAAAAATGGAAATGAAAGTAATTAACCAAAATTTTCAATGAAATTAAGTTACATTAAAATATGACTGACAATTCCCCCGATTGTAAACGCAAAGAACCATGTTCCAGCCCAGATAATTAGACCCTGTTTTAATCCTCTTTCTTTAATCATCACAAGAAAAGAAGCAATACACGGGACAAAAAGTGTAATTGTCACAAGTGCAACAACAACTTGATAAGTATTTAATTCCATATGAAAAAGACCTGCTGCCCCGAAATCTCTTCTGATCATTCCCATTATAAAAGCAATCGCAGATTCCTTCGGAAGTTGAAGCCATTTTGTTGTGAGAGGTTCAAGAAAATTAATCCATAAATTTATTAATCCGGTTAAATGAAGTAATCCAATAATCGCCGTTCCAAGGAAAAAGAGTGGCGTCGCTTCTTTCATAAATCCAAGTGTTCTATAATAAGTTTTTCTGAAAATATTTTTCGGATCGGGCAAACTCATCAATGGTAAATCCAGGATTAAAGGTGAACTCTGACCGGGAACAATTTTATCTAATATCGTACTCGTGAGAAGCATGACTAATAAAATTATTACAACATAAAGAACAATAGCTTTTGGTCCAGCAGCACTTAATAAAACAGTAATCACAGCAAGTTGAGCTGAACAGGGAATTACAAATTGTAAAATGGCAGTTGCAATTGTCTTTTCTCTTTCTGTTCCGAGCATTCGAGTTGTAATTGTAGCCATTGTTACACAACCAAATCCAAGAATAATTGGAATTATAGCTTTTCCATTCAAACCAACTTTTGTAAATAATCTATCAGCCATTGCAGCAAGACGAGGTAAATATCCACTATCCTCAAGAACAGAAAGAGTTAGATAAAATGATAATACAAGCGGAAGAAGGAGAAAGAAAAGATAAGTTACCGTCATTGTAATTACACCAAACTCGCCAAAGAAAAATTGAGCAATTACATTATGAAAAATAAAATTAATCTCAGTGTTTTTATCGGAAATAAAATTTTGATAGTCCTCAAATTTGCTTTCATCATTGCTAAGTCCTTGAGGAAAGTTATATACTTTTTTCCCGACAACATCACCATCATCATTTAAAAGAGTAACTTCAATATCTGTGTTTATCGAATGAGCAACTATTTTTTTCAGATTGTATTCAAGTATTCCTTTACCAATTGTATTTTCAGTAAAATCGACAAGTCTCTGAGCAACAAAATCGCCAACGAAGAAATAAACAAGAATTAAGATTAAAAGAAAAATTGGAATGCCAGTTAATGGATTAAGTGAAAGTCTTCCCAATTTCGAAAAGAATAATCCGCTCGGAGTATCTTTACTTTCAACCTGATCAACAATTTCTTTCACTCTATTTCGTCTATGGATATATATTTCTTCACGAATGTCTTCGATAGGTAAATTTATGTCTGGATATTTTTTTATTACTTCTCTATCTCCTTCAAGATATAAGAGAGCTTCAGCTTGATTATTAATCGCTTCTCTTAGAAGTTTTAGTTTATCTTGAATTAATTTATCCTGTTTTCCTGTTCTTGCTTTTTGAATAGCCTCATCGATTTTATCGAGACCTTCTCCTTTCAATGCGGAAGTTTCAAAAACAGGAACGCCTAATAACTCAGAAAGTTTATTTGAATCAATTAGTAAGTTATGCTTTTTCACTTCATCCATCATATTTAAAATGACGGATACTCTTTTTCCCATATCAATTAACTGAAGTGTAAGAAACAAATCTCTTTCGAGATTAAGTGCATTTACTACACTTAAGATTACATCTCCTTGAAGAATAATTTCTTTTGCAACTCTTTCTTCGTCATTAAAAGAAGATACACCGTAAATCCCGGGTGTATCATAAACATTATAATTCTTATACCAGGCGGAAGTGATTGATACCGTTGTCCCTGGAAAATTAGAAACCTCAACATATAATCCACTCAAGTGATTAAAGATAAGAGATTTTCCAACATTAGGATTTCCAGCAAGGACAATTTTTTTAAACTCGAGCTTATGGTCAAAGGAAGTTTTATGTGAATGCATAAAAATATCTTAATTAATCATCGTTACTTGAATTTTTTTCGCGAGTTCACTTCCGAGAGCAATCTCAAGTCGATTTTTTTTAAGAATAATAGTCCCTCCAAGAATTTTATCAAGGCAGGTGATTTTTTCTCCTTCTGCAATTCCAAATCGAATTAATTGAAGTTTGTATTCATCATCAGGTAGATGATCAATAATAAATTTTTGTCCTCTCTCAACTTTATCGAGTGTTGTTTTCATTTCCATTTTCTCTTTTAGTTTTACATTGTTCTGGATTTTTACAATATCCGTAAATGTGGAAGCTATGATTTACAGGAATAAAACCGTATTCATCACAAATTTTTTCCTGAAGTTTTAGAATTTCATTGTTATCAAACTCTACAATCTTTCCACAATTCAGACAGATTAGATGATCGTGTTCAGTAACGCCAAGACTTTTTTCATAACGAGATTCTTTCCCCATAAAATTATGTTTGGAAAGTAATCCACAGGCAACAAGTAACTCAAGAGTATTATAAACAGTCGCACGAGAAATATTTGAACCATCATTTTTCATTGTGAGGAAAAGTTCATCAGCACTAAAATGCTGTGCTTGTTTAAAAGCATATTCCAGAACTTCGAACCTTTCTGGCGTAATTCGGTAAGAGCCCTTTTTTAAAAAGTCAGTAAATATTTCTGTTGCGTGAGTTATATTGACAATCATCATCAATCATTATTTAGACTAAATCTAATTTAGAAATAATAAAGCTCATTATCAAGATTAAACTTTATTCTTTATTTTTTTGTTAAAAAGGCAAAAATTAGGAATTATAATGTCAAACACATTTTTTGAAAAGAAAACAGTGGTTGGAATTTCAATCAAAAGCGTTTCAGATGCAATTGAGAAAGTTGTAAAACAACAAAACGCTGAAAATCAAATCTCCTGGTTTGAGGTTACAGAAATTCGTGGTAGAGTAACTCAAACTGGTGAGATTGAATATCAGGTAACAATTAACATTGGTAAAAAAATAAAATAAATGGAGGAAAAATGTCCGTTCAAACAGGTGATACATACAAAAACTTTACTTTAAAAAATCATCGTTTCGAAAATGTAACTTTAAGCGATTATGTTGGAAAGAAAAATGTTGTCCTTCTTTTCTTTCCATTTGTTAATTCTGGAACATGTGAAAAAGAATTATGTCAGACAAGGGATAGCCTTGAAGATTATAATAAGTTAGATGCGACTGTCTTCGGAATAAGTGTAGATAGTCCTTTCGCTCAAAAACTCTGGAATGAAAAATTAAATTTTGGTTTCGATTTACTCAGTGATTTTAACAAAGAAGTTTGCAAGATGTATGATGTGCTCGATGAAAACTGGCTTCCAAACAAATATGGTTATCAGGGCGTAGCGAAGCGTTCGGCATTCGTAATAGATAAAAAAGGAATTATCAGATACGCTGAAGTTCTTGATGATCCAGGCAAAGAACCTGATTATCAAAAGATTAAAGAAGTATTAGCTACACTCGATTAAATTAATTTTTTGAATGCCTGTCTCTGAGAGTAGATGTAATCGACATTTTTTCAAACAATCATTATTTTTGAAATAAAAAAGAGATGGGCATTCAATTCTTAAAATATCTTTCGCAAATTTTACAATTGTTTTCGCTGGTATTCTGGTCGGGAAATCTTGTGATGATTGTTTTTATCTTAAGCAGGCAATTCAAACCTAATAATAATGAGAAAGAATTTAATCACAACTTTTTATTTGAAACACTTCACAAATTAGAATACATATTTATCTTTGCCGTAATTTTTTTATGGTCTGGAATTTTGATACACCTTACTATTTCACCTAATAATCCATTGAAGTCGAAATTATACATTCTCTATATTCTCCTTGCGATATTAATGAGTATAATTGTATTAATTAAAATATTCTGGATTCAACAGGTGATTGTTAATTCAGAAAAGAGACTCAAAATGTTTCCAAATATGGAGCTTCAAAATTTTCTACAGAATAAAATCAATAACTACAAAAGAGCATATTACTTTTTATCAATCTTAAATTTGTTGATTTTAGTAATAGTCATTTTACTTAATCAAATTAGAGGTTAATTATGTTAAAAGAAGGAGCAAAAGCACCTGCTTTCACATTACCAAATCAAGATGGTCAAAAAATATCTTTAAAAAATTTTATTGGTAAAAAGGTTGTCCTCTATTTTTATCCAAAAGATATGACTTCAGGATGTACAAAAGAAGCATGTGATTTCAGAGATCACATTAAATTGTTTCATAATAAAGATGTTGTTGTACTTGGAGTAAGTCCCGATTCTGTTCAATCACATAAAAAATTTCAGTTAAAATATAATTTGCCATTTGATTTATTAAGCGACGAGTCCAAGAAAGTTCTCGAAAAATATGGTGTATGGAAAGAGAAAAGTATGTATGGGAAAAAATATTTTGGAGTTGAGAGAACAACTTTTATAATTGACGAGAATGGAAAAATCAAAAAGATTTTTCCCAGAGTAAAAGTAAATGGTCACATCAAAGAGGTTTTAGAAGCACTGGAAGATTAAATATGGAAAAACCACATTTAGACAAAGAAAAAATCAAACAGCTTGCGAATTCAAAAACATTCAAAAATTTGCTCGAGGGATTTGCATTAGAAAGTCAGGCTAATCGCCGTTATCTGTTTTTTGCTCAGCAGGCAAAAGATGAAGGTTTTGAGGAAATTGCAAATATCTTTCTTGAAACTGCAGAAGGTGAAGGCGGACATTCCTTCGGTCACATTGAATACATTGCACCAATTTCTGACCCATTAACAGGCAAAGAATTAGGTGATACAGAGACTAACCTTAAAACATCAATTGAAGGTGAAACCTACGAATTCAGTGAACTTTATCCTGGCTTTGCCAGAGTTGCTCGAGAGGAAGGATTTGATGAAATAGCTGAATGGTTTGAATTTCTTGCGAGAGCAGAAAAATCTCATGCGGGGCGTTTACAAAAAGCACTTGAATTATTATATGAATTGAAGAAGAAAAAATAATTCTTCCTCTTTGTTCAATCCAAAATCTTATGAGGTTCTAATTGAGAAAAATAGAATTTTCGGATATTATTCCATATAACGAGTATTTGAAGGTTAGAAAAGAATTTCAGGATAAAATTATTAAGCTTAAAAAGAATAGAAGAGTTCAAGTTGGTGAATATATAACATTCGTATTTGAGAATAGAGAAACTGTACTCTATCAAATACAAGAGATGATTAGACTTGAAAAAATGACAGATGAAAAATTAATTAAGAACGAAATTGAAGTCTTTAATCATTTGATCCCAGATGAAAATGAACTTTGCGCTACAATGCTCATAGAAATTTTTGAAAGACATCTCATAAAACCAATTCTCAACTCTTTGATTGGAATTCAAAACAAAACCATCTTCCTGGAATTTGATGACGAGAAAATAACCCCGGTGTTTTATGAGGAAAATCTACCAGAAGGGAAAATATCAGCCGTTCAGTATGTTAGATTTATCTTCAATCAAAATCAGATTAATAAATTTATTGACCCAAAAATTCCAGCGAAACTTTTAATCAATCATACAAATTACAAAGCCGAAACAATTTTAAATGAAAATGTAAGGATGAGTTTAATAGAGGATTTAATAAAAAAATGAAAGTATACATTACAAGAAAAACTCATTTTGCTGCAGCCCACAGACTTTTCAATCCAGCTTTCAGTGATGAGAAAAACATTGAAGTCTATGGAATGTGTAATAATCCGCTCTATCATGGACACAATTACATCCTTGAAGTTACAATATGTGGTGAACCAGATCCAGAAACAGGTTACTTAATTGACTTGAAAAAACTAAAAGAAATCATTCAAGAAAAAATAATTAAATATGTTGACCACAAAAATCTTAATCTTGAAGTTGAGTTTTTAAGTGGAGTAATTCCAACTGCTGAAAATCTTGCTATTGCATTCTGGAAACGACTTGAAAACGAAATACCCAATGGTAAACTTTATTCAATTAAAGTTTATGAAAGTGAAAGAAACATTGTAGAATATAGAGGTGAAGAATGAATATTGAAAAAACAAAAGATCTTGTGAGGCAACTTTTATTTGAGATTGGAGAAAATCCAGATCGAGAAGGATTAATTAAAACTCCTGAAAGAGTTGCCAAAGCATTTGAATTCCTTACACGAGGTTATCGTCAGGAAGTACACGAAATTATGAACAAAGCCATCTTCACAGAAAAATATGATGAGATGGTTATTGTAAAGGACATTGATTTTTATTCAATGTGTGAACATCACTTGCTTCCATTTTTCGGGAAAGCTCATATTGCTTACATACCAAATGGAAAAATTATTGGACTAAGTAAAATTCCGAGACTTGTCGAAATTTTTGCGAGAAGATTACAGGTTCAAGAAAGACTCACTCAACAAATCGCCGATACATTAAATGAATATCTCAAACCAGATGGAGTTGGTGTTGTTATTGAGGCAATGCATATGTGTATGATGATGCGCGGTGTCGAAAAACAAAACAGCATCGCCACAACAAGTGCAATGCACGGTTCATTTAAAGAAGATGAAAGAACAAGGTCAGAATTTCTAACATTAATAAAATCGAGTTTGAAATAGTGAAAGAAGATAGAAAAATAATCTGGATTACCGGAGGTTCAAGCGGCATCGGTAAAGCGATTGCCTATAACTTTGCAAAAATAAATTGCAAGGTTTATATATCCGGAAGAAGAAATTCCGAGCTCGAAAGAACAATAAAAGAATTCGCAAAAGAAAAATTAAAAATCAAAGCTATACCGTGTAATGTTGCCTCTGAAGTAAATGTAAATCAAGTAGTAAAAACAATCATTCATGAAGAAGGGAAAATTGATTGTCTTGTCAATAATGCCGGCATCACAACCTTTAAGAATGTGATTGATACATCAAATCGAGAAGCTAAAGAAATTATTGACACTAATTTACTCGGGGCAATCTATTGCACTAAAAATGTTCTACCTCATATGATTGAGAAAAAGTCTGGTTTAATTATCAATATCAGTTCTTTTGCGGCAAGAAAAATCTATCCAAAAAGTGCAATTTACTCTGCATCTAAAGCAGGATTAATTGCATTTGCAAATTGTCTGAGAGAAGAAGTTAGAGAATATGGAATAAAAGTAGTAAATATTTTACCAGGTCCAACTGAAACGCCAATGTGGGATAAAGAGATCAGAAAAAATGCATCAAATCAAATGATGAGACCTGATGATTTAGCTCATCTGGTGGTTTCTGTATTTTTACAACCCGATAATCTTGTAAGTGAAGAAATTATTGTAAGACCAATTCAAGGAGATATAAATGTCTGAACTCAAAGGAAAAATGTTTTTATATCCGGCGTAAGCAGAGGAATTGGAAAATCAATTGCAATTGAGTTTGCTAAAGAAGGCTGCAACATTTACGGTGTTGCAAGAACAAAATCTGATCTTGATAAACTTAAACTTTTCTTAAATGAATCAGGAGTTCAATCTGAATTTTTTGCTGTCGACATCGGTGACTTTTTTAAACTCAAAGAAACACTTGAAAATTTTCTTTCAAAAACCAGAATTGATATTCTTATTAATAATGCTGGAATAGGAATGTTCAAAAACTTTGTTGATTATTCTTATGATGAATTTGATCGAGTGATAAAAACCAATCTTTATGGAGTCTTAAATCTTACAAAATTGGTTTTACCAGGAATGATTGAAAATCAAAATGGAGATATCGTTTTTATTTCATCTCTTGCTGGAAAAAACACAAATCCAGGAAGCACAGTTTATTCGGCAACAAAATTTGCTTTAACAGGCTTTGCTCAATCTCTTATGCTCGAAGTCCGGCAACATAATATCCGCATCTGTCTTGTTCATCCTGGTTCTGTTGATACTGATTTGATTGGAAATTTCAATCCAACAATAAACCGGGAAAAAATTTTGAAACCTGAAGATATTGTTCAGGTTATTTTGACCTTTCTAAAAATTCCACGTAGAGCAATGTTATCCGAATTTGAAATCAGACCAACAAACCCGAAGTAAAAGAGATTTTTACACATCATTTTCAATTAAAAGAAAAAATTCTTTCACCAATAAAATCGCCTGATAGATACTTACCATAATTTAATTATTAAAAAAAGAGCCTCACAGAGGAGGCAAAACTGTGAGGCTTATGGGAATTTGATGCAACAAGCAAGGAGGTTCTTATGAGCACTCATTTATCCCATCTTGGACCATATCCCATTCCACATGGTCCAAGACCTCGTCCATAACCAGGTTTCCGAGGAAAATAATCTTTTCTGAATTTTGGTCCCCAGAATTTCCCATCTTTGAAAAATTCACTTCTGAATTCGCGAAATTTCTCTTTTTGTTTTTCATCCAGAAGATTATAAATGTCAAACCAATGATTCAATCTTTGCTTTTGCATTTTACTTCTAACTTCATTCATTTTGTCTTGTAGTGCTTCAATCTTCTTTTTATCGGGGACTGATTTACGCCATTCTGTTCTCAAATCAATTGAAATTTTTTCAATTTCATTTCTAAAGTCGGACATCTTTTTAAGATGGTCGTCTCTCAATTTTTCAATTTCTGTAATCTGTTTATCTGTTAAATTGAGTTTATCCATCAGAGGACCTTTGAATGGCTGAGCATTTATATTTGATATTAAACCAAGAAGAATGATTAAAACCGCCGAGAAAAAAATTTTCGATTTCATTTCTTTAACTCCCTTTTAGTTGTTTGTTTTTCTTTTTTCATGAAGTTTGACATAAGGATTTTTATAGAGGTTTAAATCGGGATCAATCTTTTTCATTAACGGCAATAATCTATCATTTATAATCTTGACCCTAATTCTCAGCATTTTTATTTTTCAAAAAAAGGGTAACTATATGCCAATCAAATTCTTAATAATCTTTTTCTTTCTGAGTGGGGTAATATTTGCTCAATCTAATCAGATAGATTCTACATCTATCGAAGATGATGTTTTTCTTGCTTATAAAAATGCGATGCGTGGAGTTATCTGGTCTATCAATAATATACCCTTTAAGAAAGATGCAACATATAAAGATATTATTGACAATAACATCAAAATTTGTTCAATAAAAGTTTTTAAGCAAGAAGGCGGGATTAAAATTATTTCTATTGGATTTCACAATTCTTCATCAGTTGAAATCACTACTTACAAATCCATACCCGAGAAATTTAGATAAATAAATTTTTTTCTCTCGCTGGTGAATAAAAGATTTTATATCGAAGGATGGAAGTAATCTTTTTTGAAAGGATTACTTCGACACCACCAGAGAGGTGATGTCGAAGTAACAAATGTGTGAAAGATTTTTCAATAAGTTCAAAGTACTGAGTAAAATTATTCTCGATCGTACATTTCTTTAATGAGATTTGCGTATCGTTCTTCAATTACTTTTCTTCGGACTTTTAATGTAGGTGTAAGCTCACCGCCTTCAATAGTAAATGGTTTATCAAGAATTACGAATTTTCTAATTCTTTCATAGTTAGCTAAATTCTTTTGTAAAGTTTGAATGTCTTTCTCAATCAATTTATAAATTTCAGGGTGATGAGCTAAATCTTCAACGCGTTCATATGGAATTTTATGAGCATCAGCATACTCTCTAATTGCTTCAAAATCAGGAGTAATTAAAGCTGAAAGGGAAGTTTTATTATCCCCTATCAAAACAAATTGATCGATGAATTTACTTCTTGTAAATAGACTTTCAAGTTGTTGAGGTGCGATATATTTACCACCTGAAGTTTTGAAAAGATGTTTTTTCCTGTCAGTGATTTTTAAGAAGCCCTGTTTATCAAATTCACCAATATCACCGGTATGAAGCCAGCCTTCTTTATCAATAGCTTCTTCGGTTGCTTTTTTGTTATTGTAATAACCTTTCATAATGTTTGGACCACGAGCAAGAATTTCACCATCTTCAGCGATCTTCACTTCAACTCCGGGAATTGGTTTACCAACAGTGCCGAACTTGTAATCATCTAATCTATTACAAGTAATTACAGGACTTGATTCTGTTAAGCCATAACCTTCCAGAATTAAAATGCCCATAGCCTCAAAAAATTCACCAATCTCTTGGGGCAATGCAGCACCACCGCTGACAAAGAATCTCAGTCTTCCACCAGTGGCTGCTCTTATTTTATGAAATACTAATTTTTCAGCAAGTTTATATTTGGCAGTTAAGAATGGATTTATCTTTCCTTCTTTTTTTGCCTGATGATATCTCCGACCAACATCAAGAGCCCAGTAGAATATCTTTTGTTTTGCTGGTGGTGATGAGTCTACATTTTTCATCACTCTTGAATGAATTCGTTCAAAAAGTCTTGGAACTGAAGTCATTATTGTTGGCTTAACTTCCTGTAAGTCTTTTGCAACTGTATCAATTGATTGAGCATATGCGATTAAACATCCAGCAGAAAAGGCTGTATAGTATCCAGCCATTCTTTCAAATGAATGTGATAGTGGTAAAAAGGAAAGGAATATATCGGTATGGTCAGCTTGAATTACTTGCAAGGCGGCTTTCACATTGCTAACAAAATTGTTATGTGTCAGCATGACTCCTTTCGGTTCACCAGTAGTTCCTGAAGTATAAATTAAAGTCGCCAAGTCTTCTGGTTTAACTTTTTTCATTTCTTCATCAAGAACACTTTCATACTTGTCAGCCTCTTTTTTACCAAGCTCAACTATTTGATTAAACGAATACGCATTTCCTTCTACATCTTTTTCATTCATCACAATGATGTGTTTCAACGATTTAACATTGTTTTGAATTTTCTGGACTTTGTTTAACTGCAATTTATTCGAAACTATGACAGCTTTACATTGAGAATCATTCATTATATATTCAATTGTATTCGATGTTGATGATGGATACATCGGGACATCCACGGCGCCTATGGATAGAATTGCAAGATCAGAGAATACCCATTCTGGTCGATTCTCTGATATAATTCCAACCATATCGCCCCTTTTTATCCCAAGAGAAAGAAGCCCCATTGCAAAATTTCTGACGGTTTCCCTCAACTCTCTATAAGTGATTCCAACCCAGTTATTTTGAACTTTTTGCATGAGTGCGGGTCGTTGTAAATTGATGAAATGTTTTGTTATTCTATCGTACATTTCTACGATAGTTGTAAATTCAGTAACGATTGGCATAAAAGCTCTCCTCTTTTATTATAAAGCAAGATAATTTGATGTTAATTAATTATCAAGAAGTAAAAATTATTCAAATCTCATAAAATCATTGAACTCAATCTTGAAAAAGAAATCCGGCATATGATTATACTAAATGGCTTGATTTCTTATCTTTGTAAAAATGGTGAGATTATGAAAAACATTAGAATTTCTATAACAAATATTTTTAATAAAAGTCTCGATATAATAGAATTTCTTGGTAATAAGTTACCGCATCCTGCAACTCTATTTGCCATTCTTGCATCTTTAGTTGCAGTATTTTCTATGATTGGTGAAATGATGGATTGGACAGCAATTCATCCAGCTAACAACTCGGATATCAAAGTAAAAAATCTTTTAAACGCTGATGGTATAAGATGGATTTATACCAATGTCACTCAAAACTTTGTTAGCTTCCCTCCACTTGGATATGTCCTTGCAGTAATGATTGGAATTGGCGTTGCTGAAGGTTCAGGATTATTTACAGCATTAATTAGAGCTCTTGTTTTAAGTGCACCCAAACGTATGATTACTTTTGCTCTGGTTTTTACAGGAATTCTCTCTCACATCGCATCTGAAGCTGGATACGTCATATTAATTCCTCTTGGAGCAATGTTATTTCATGCGCTTGGAAGACATCCAATGGCAGGACTCGCAGCCGCTTTCTGTGGAGTTAGCGGTGGGTTTGGCGCAAATTTCTTGATTGGTTCAGTTGATCCAATTCTTGCAGGACTTTCTCAATCAGCAGCTCAAATACTTGACCCAGATATTAAAATAAATGCAGCAGTCAATTTTTACTTTATGTTTGTATCGGCAATACTTATCACTATCCTTGGTACTTTCATCACTGAAAAAATAGTTGAACCAAGATTAAAATCTTATAGTGGTAATGCTGAGAAAATGAACGTCGAAACAATTTCGAATGAAGAAAGAAAAGGATTAAAATGGGCAGGATTAAGTGCCTTAATACTTCTGATTCTGCTAGCATTGACAATTATTCCTGAGAATGGAATTCTAAGAAAACCTGATACAAAGGAAATTCTTCATTCACCTTTCTTTGATGGAATAATAACTGGTATTTTACTTTTCTTTTTCATACCAGGATTGGTTTATGGTATAGCAGTTAAATCAATCCGGAATGATAGTGATTTGATGAAACACATTATAAAATCAATGGGAACAATGTCCACTTACATCGTTCTGGTTTTCTTTGCAGCTCAATTCGTTTATTTCTTTAGATATAGTAATCTGGGATTAATTATAGCTATTAAAGGCGCTGAGTTTTTGAAAAATATTGAATTGACAGGAATAAGTTTAATAGTTGCATTTGTAATTCTTTCTGCATTCATAAATATGTTTATGGGGAGTGCATCAGCTAAATGGGCAATTATGGCTCCTGTTTTTGTTCCAATGTTTATGCTCCTCGGTTATCATCCAGCACTAACACAAGCAGCCTTTCGTATTGGTGATTCAGTTACAAATCTAATAACACCAATGATGAGTTATTTCGCTTTGATTGTTGCCTTTGCTCAAAAGTATGATGAGAAGTACGGAATAGGAACAATCATCTCAACTATGATTCCTTACACAATTTTATTTACAATCTTCTGGACTTTACTATTAATCATATGGATGCTGATTGGATTACCAGTTGGACCAGATGGACCTCTTTATTTAAAATAATTTTTAAATGAAAATTTTTTAAAATCAAGTTTTATTTTTAAATATCATTAACTATGTTTGAAACAAATTTCAATTAAAGACTAATGTCAAAAAAAATTACTTGAAAGATTGAAAAAACTTTCTTATTTAGAATCAAAATCTCTTCACTCATTAAAAGTGAAGAAGTCGTAATCTTTAAAATCAAAAAGGAGAGCATCAAATGAAACAATCAAATACCAATGATCAACAGCAAGTTCTCAAAAACAAAGATGAAGATTTATTCAAGCAGGGAGGATTAAAATTCAAATATCTCTTTTCAAAAAAAGGTGTTCATCCATTTGATGAAATTGAATGGGAACTAAGAGAAGCAAAAATTTCTAACGAAAAGGGACAGGTAGTTTTTAATCAAAAAGATGTTGAAGTTCCTAAGAGCTGGTCAATGACGGCAACTAATGTAGTTGTTTCGAAATATTTTCATGGTCAGCTCAATACACCTGAAAGAGAAAAGAGTGTTAAACAATTAGTAAACAGAGTTTCCAAAACAATCACAGAATGGGGAATTAAAGACGGTTATTTTGCAACTCCTGAAGATGCTCAAGCTTTTTATTCAGAATTAACATACTTACTCGTAAATCAATATGGAAGTTTTAATAGTCCAGTCTGGTTTAATGTTGGTATCGAAGAAAAACCTCAATGTTCTGCTTGCTTCATTAATTCTGTTGAAGATACAATGGAATCAATACTGGATTTAGCAAAAACGGAAGGTATGTTGTTTAAGTTTGGTAGTGGAACTGGTTCAAATTTAAGTGTCTTAAGATCTTCAAAAGAACCATTGAGTGGTGGTGGAATGGCTTCGGGACCTGTCTCTTTTATGAAAGGTTTCGATGCTTTCGCCGGAGTTATTAAAAGTGGAGGAAAAACCAGAAGAGCCGCCAAAATGGTCATCTTAAATGTTGACCATCCAGATATTATTGATTTCATTAATTGCAAAGCAGAAGAAGAAAAGAAAGCTCACGCTTTAATTCAAATGGGATACGATCCTGGCTTTAATGTTCCTGGTGGTGCCTATGATAGTATCGCATATCAAAATGCAAATCACTCAGTTCGTGTAACTGATGAATTCATGAAAGCAGTTATCGAAAATAAAGAATGGCAAACTAAAGCTGTTAAATCAGGTAAAGTTTTAGATACATATAAAGCTACTGATATAATGGATCAAATTGCTCAGGCAGCATGGATTTGCGGTGACCCGGGTATGCAGTTCGATACAACAATTAATTACTGGCATACCTGTCCTAACACAGGTAGAATTAATGCAAGTAACCCTTGCAGTGAGTATATGTTTTTAGACGATTCAGCATGCAATCTTGCTTCTCTTAATTTGATGAAATTTAGAAAAGATGATGGAACTTTTGATTTTGAAAAATTCAAATATGCCGTTGATATTTTTATTACAGCTCAAGAAATAATTGTTGACAACTCCTCCTATCCAACTAAAGCAATCGAAAAAAATAGTCATGACTATCGTCCACTCGGTTTAGGTTATGCTAATCTAGGTGCTTTACTCATGGCAAATGGTTTAGCCTATGATAGTGATGAAGGAAGAGCTTTCTCAGCAGCCATTACATCAATTATGACTGGAGAAGCTTACAGGCAATCTGCTGAAATTGCAAGCAAGATGGGTCCATTTAAAGGTTATGCAATTAACCGTGAACCATTTTTAAGAGTTATGAATCAACATTTATCAGCTGCAAGGAAAATTGACGGTACATTAATTCCAATCGATTTGTACAATGAAGCAGTGGCTGTCTGGGAAGAAGCAATAAAACTTGGTGAACAGTATGGATTTAGAAATGCCCAGGTAACTGTTTTAGCTCCAACCGGTACTATTGGGTTTATGATGGATTGTGATACTACAGGCGTTGAACCTGATATTGCTCTTGTAAAGTACAAAAAACTTGTTGGTGGTGGAGTATTCAAAATTGTAAATAATACAGTTCCTCTTGCTCTTGAAAAACTTGGTTATGATAGTGAACAAATTGAACAGATCGTTGCCTATATAAATGCAAACGATACAATTGAAGGGGCACCATATTTATTAGAAAAACATCTTCCAATTTTTGACTGTGCCTTCAAACCTGCTAATGGAAAAAGATCTATTCATTATATGGGCCACATCAGAATGATGGCTGCTGTTCAACCTTTTCTTTCAGGCGCAATTTCAAAAACAGTGAATATGCCTAATGAAGTTACTCCCGAGGAAATTAAAAACGCATATATCGAAGCATGGAGACTCGGTTTAAAGGCTATTGCTGTATATCGCGATGGATGTAAATTGACTCAACCATTAAGCACATCATTAAAAACTGAGAAAAAAGTTAAGTCAGAAGAAAAAGTTAAAATTGTTGAACAAAGACCAAGAAGACGACGATTACCCGACGAGCGTCAATCTATCACACATAAGTTCAGTATTGGTGGTCATGAAGGCTATATCACAGTTGGAATGTATGAGGATGGAACTCCCGGTGAAATTTTCATTGTAATGTCTAAAGAAGGAAGCACAATCTCCGGTGTAATGGATGCATTCGCCACAGCAGTTTCGTTAGCATTACAATACGGTGTACCTTTAAAAGTTCTTGTTGATAAATTTACACATACACGATTTGAACCATCCGGCTTTACTAATAACAAACAGATTCCAATTGCAAAATCAGTAATGGATTATATTTTCAGATGGCTTGCCCTTAAATTTTTACCCGAAGATGCTGGTAACTATAATTCAATGGTTGAAACACCAACAACACTTAAAACTGAAGAGGTACAACCACAAAAGAAAGAAAGTGAAAAGCAAACTATTGAACAGACAGAAAAGCTTGTATTTGTCAGTCAAGCAGACGCTCCACCCTGCCCAGAATGCGGTACTATCATGGTTAGAAGTGGAAGTTGTTACAAATGTTTTGAATGTGGAGCAACAAGCGGTTGTTCTTGATTTACAAGTGAAGATAGAATAAAAAAAGCCTCGTTCATACGAGGCTTTTTTATTTATGAAAAAACGAAAACATTAATTATTCAATGTTAGTCAAATTATAAACTTCATTAATTCTTCTGGCTCCAACAAATCTTCTGTCATAATAACCTTTCGACATTGAGCTAACTGTTACCCCATATTTAGTTGATGCATGTACGAAATAATTATCCCATAAGTAAATGCCAACATGACCAGGATTCTGTCTTCTTCTTGTATTAAAGAAGACAAGATCACCAAATTTTAATTTTTCTCTTGAAATTGGTTCGCCTAATTTTACCTGTTCTAATGTAGACCTTGGTAATTCAATATTGAGTGACTCTTGAAAAATTAATCTTGTGAATGCACTACAATCGATGCCTTTACGTGATGTTCCTCCAAATTTATACGGTGTTCCCAGATACGAAATGACAGTCATTAAAAATTTTTCATAATTCGTGGGCATACTGTTACTACTATCAATATTGAATTTTCCATACTTCAAGAGGAAATCAGTTATGTTTTCAACTGGTTTTGCTTCTTCTTCAGAAGAAACAATTTCTCGGAGTTCATCTTCTGTAAATTCAAGATCGGTTGCAAATCGTTGTGTCGTATCTACCTGTTGAGAGGTAATTGCATTAAAAATTCTGAGAGAATCAATGTAATAATTCCGACCATTTCCATTATTCGTATTCTTTGTGGTAAATCTTACAGGACCATAACAAGAAGTAAAAATGAAGGCAATTATTATAAGTAGAAATAATTTCCTCAAACTCTCTCCTCTTTTAATCAAATATAATAATTAAGAATAATAAAATAATCGATTCGGGTAAGCAATGATACCCGAATCGATTTAATAAAAAGACTTTTAACCAAGATAGGCTTTAAGTGCTTTGCTTCTTGAGGCGTGTCTTAATCGACGGATGGCTTTTTCTTTAATCTGTCTTACTCTTTCTCGAGTTAAATTAAATTTCTCACCAATTTCTTCTAATGTCAACGAATGCTCTGAATTTAAACCGAAATATAATCGAATTACTTCAGCTTCTCTTTCTGTCAAAGTAGCCAGAGCTCTTTCAATTTCCTGTTTAAGCGATTCTTTCATTAATCCATGGTCTGGAGCTGGTTGCTGATCATTGCTGATAACATCAAGTAATCTGTTTTCTTCACCAGGAGCGAAAGGCGCATCAACTGAAACATGTCTACCTGAAATTTTTAATGTGTCAGCTATCTCGTTAATTGGAATATTCAATTCCTCAGAAAGTTCCTCAGCGCTTGGTTCTCTCTCAAATTCCTGCTCAAGGTTACTAAATGCTTTGCCAATTTTGTTCAATGCACCAACTCTATTGAGTGGTAATCGAACAATTCTTGATTGTTCTGCCAGTGCTTGTAAAATAGATTGACGAATCCACCAAACTGCATAAGAGATAAATTTGAAACCACGTGTTTCATCAAATCTTTTTGCAGCTTTAATCAAACCTAAGTTACCTTCATTAATTAAATCACCTAGAGATAATCCCTGATTTTGATATTGTTTTGCAACACTAACAACAAAACGAAGATTTGCTTTGACCAGTTTTTCTAAAGCTCTCTGGTCACCTTTCTTAATTCTTTGAGCTAACTCAATTTCCTCCTCAGAGGTTATTAAATCGACTTTGCCGATTTCCTGTAAATATTTATCTAAAGATTGACTTTCTCTATTAGTGTATTGTTTAGTGATTCTCACCATATTTATCCCTTTAAATTTTTTTCGACATCAATTCTATCAATAATTCCAACAATTGAAGCATCAACAGGAGCCATATCCACAGGTAACGGAATTACGGCCTCAGATGCAGTAATGTACATAACAATTTCACCTGGACCTGCACCTACAGTATCTATCGCAACTATTGGCTCCCCAGTTTTTTCCAATTCTGAATTAAGTGGTTGAATAAATTGCATTTTCAACGATTGCAGGGCTGGATACTTCTTAGTAGCCCAAATTGTTCCAATAACTTTTGCAAAAAACATTAGTTCTTTGCAGTCTCCATTTTTTCTTCTTTGATAACTATATCAAGTTTATCTACAATTGCCATAATCACCGCATCAATTGGTTTATTCTTGGTAAAAGTTGTCTGTCGAGCCGAAGAACCGGTTGCAACTAGAACAACTTCACCAACACCTGCACCAACGCTATCGACAGCAATAACAAAATTTTTTGTCTCTGAATAATCAAGATTTATCTGCCTTACAATTAAAAATTTGGCGCCAACAAGATTTTCATCTTTCCTTGTTGCCCAGACAGTCCCAATTACTCTTCCTAAAATCAATATTTCACCTTTATTTGTTAATTTTTAATAATTTAACATTGTTATAATTTAAGTATTTTTCTTCATTAAAGGTAGCTAAAATAAGCTTATTTTGAATCGCCATCATAACAATTAATGCATCCCGCAAGTTCCAGTTTTTCTTAATTTTCTTTGAATTTTCAATTATTTCTGCAATTTTTTCAGCATAACGGCTATGAATACCAAGAATCTTGAAACTAAAAAGCATCATATCGGCAATTTTTTTGTTCTCAAGACCAGCAAATTCATAAACTTCTGTCGCATTAATTACCGTTGTATAACAATCGTACTTTGTCATTAATTTAATCAAAGTCGATTCTTTCTCAGTAGTAATTAGATGATCGATTAATATATCGGTATCAACTAAAATTTGTTTCATTTTATAAGTTTACCTTTAGACCTTATTAGTCCAAGTGCTATCTCAAAAGGAATTTTTTGAGTAAGTGAAATTTTTTCTACTAATCTTCTGGAAATTTTTTCTTTCTTACAAATCTCATCCAGATCCGGAATTATTTTAATTGTAATATCCTCAATACCTGCAGATTTAAGAAAATCAATTGCGTCTTCAGGAAGAATAATTGAATTATTTTTAAACTTTGCTTTGAATTCTTTTTCTCTCATCAAACCAATTCACCTAAAAAACTTTTACCCTTAAGACTGTTTGGCATTTTATAAAAATCACAAATAGTTTGTGCAAGGTCAGCAAAGGTTTCTCGTAAGCCCAGATCAACTCCACTTTTTATTTTCTTACCATATACAAGCAGAGGCACAAGTTCTCGAGTATGGTCAGTACCGGGATAAGTAGGATCATTGCCGTGATCAGCAGTTATAAAAAGAATATCATTCTCATTCATTGAATTAATTATCTCGGGTAAATAATTGTCAAATTCTACCAAAGCTTTATAAAATCCATTCACATCATTTCTGTGTCCGTAAAGCATATCAAAATCAACAAGGTTAGTCATAATGAAAGCATTTGTTTCTGCCTTAGTGAACTCAATTGTTTTCAGAATGCCTTCTAAATTGTCTTTAGTTTTAATTTGCACATCAATATTTCTATACGCAAATAGATCATTGATTTTTCCAATTCCGATTGTTTTGATTCCATTTTTTTTCAAAACATCGAAAATTACTTCTCCATTTGGTTCAAGAGCAAAATCTTTTCTCCTATGGGTACGAGTAAAATTACCCTTAGTCCCGATGAATGGTCTGGCAATAATTCTTCCAACTGCATGTTCACCAATCATAACTTTTTCACGAGTAACTTTGCAAATCTGGTAAAGCTGTTCAACAGGAATTATTTCTTCGTGTGCTGCAATTTGAAAGACAGAATCAGCACTTGTATAAACAATCGGGTAGCCAGTTCGGATATGTTCTTCTCCGAGTTCTTGTATAATCTCGGTACCGGAAGCAGCTTTATTTCCAAGCACACCCTTCAGATTATTTTCTTTTTTAAATTTCTCAATGATTTCCTCAGGAAAACCAGATGGATAAACAGGAAATTGTTTCTCTGAAATTAAACCACCAAGTTCCCAGTGTCCTGTTGTACTATCTTTTCCTTTTGAAACTTCTTTCATTTTACCAAAGCAACCAATCACTTGAGCATTGTTTGAATTAAGTTTAACAAGTTTTCCAAGACCAAGTTTTTCGAGATTTGGCAATTCAATTTCACCAAGAGTTGACGCAATGTTCTGTAGAGTATTTGAACCCTCATCGTTATAATATTTTGCATCGGGTGCGTTTCCAATACCAACGCCATCAAGAACAATTACGACTGCTTTTTTCATAAATCACCAAATAGTTTTTTTATTTAGTTGTTCGGATTTTATTTCCACCATCTAATATTGCCTTATTAAGTGCTGTATCGGCTAAATTGAAGAGAGTATCAGCTCGGGTTAGTTTTATTCCACCGGCATATCCAATACTAACTGTAATGCTAATTTCCTGTTCATCATAATAAATAGATTCGCCGGAAATTTTTTGTAAAATCTTTTGACACCACACGTTGTCTGAGGCACTATCTCTATTCAAAAACAACACACCAAATTTTAGATTTTCTAATCTGCCAATTAACATTAAATCTTCAGCCTCTTTTGAAAGTTGTAATGAAATATGCTTTGCAATTTTGGGAATTACTTTCTGAGAATATTTTTTGACAAGCTTATCGACTTTATCAACTGAAATCAGAGCAAGACCAATGTGCATATCAGTTGATTTGAACTTTGTTAATTCTTCTTGAACTCTCTTCTCAAATGTGGGACGATTAAATAACATTGTTTCAAGATCAATACTCAGGTAATTTTCAAGCAAAAGCTTATTGAGCAAATAATCAAGTTGAGAGGCAAAATAACTTGCAACCTTTTCAACCAGTCTGACATCATCATCAGTGTATATTTTCTTTTTAAGACTTTCAAAAACAAAAGCTCCGTGCATTCTTCCATTTGAATTAATTGGAACAATCATCAACGAGCCCTTAATATCAGATGTAACATTTTTGCGAAAGATAAAATATTTACTTGCACCTGAATCATCCAGTCTTATACTATTACCATTACGAATAGACGTCCCAATTAATGTATCTGGACTGATATCTACTGCCAAATTTTCACCTATATATTCAGTAGATGTTCGATTGACAAGTTTTTTAAGAATATAATTTTTTGCACTCGTGTCGTAAAGGACAATTCCAAGCACATCCCAGTCTATAAATTTATCAAGTACAACAATAAAGTTTTGGATAAGCTTTTTTTCCGAAATATCTTTATTTGAATTTCCAATTAATTCAAGGATTGCATCCAGTTTCTGATTTACAAGTTCAATACTGAACTTTTCGTCATAAATACTGAGAATAAGGGTTATCATTCGAACAAATTTTCCAAGAGTGTAGATAGTTTCAGGTCCAAATGCATCTTCGCTTTTACTATCAATTGCAAGAACACCAATTAGTTTTTCGTTTAAGTACACTGGTACTGCAGCAATTGACTTAATTCCTATTGCCGTGTTGTAGTATTTGATTAAATCACTTTCAACATTCGAATTTATATGACAGGTATAGTTCGGATTTCCTGAAATTATCACTTTGCTTATAATGTCTGAACCAAGCTGATATTTTATTCTTTGAAGATTTTTCTCATCCGAGGCAATATTGTGGAAAATAATCTGTCCTTTATCTTTACGATACCAGAAGAAAATAGCTGAGTGAACCAGAAAAACATGTTTTATTACATCAAGAATTTTTTCAAGAATAAAATTGAATTGACCTTCTACACTTATACTGCTTGGTACTGGCTCAAAAATAATTTTTTTGTATTGTTCATTTAAATCTTTTGGATTAAACTTTGTTATGCGATTATTTATAGTTTTTTCTTGAATATCATAATCTGTTAAAATTTTATCTTCGGGTTCAGGACTCTGGTTTGTTTCCAATTCTAAATCTTCATCCTTATCATTACTTTCTTTATCTTGAGCTAATTGAACTTTTTCGTTTTCATTTCTAAAAAAGATAATAAAACTTATAATGATAATCGCCAGACCAATAAATATTATCTTCAGGATTAGTGCCTCAATTAAAAAAGCACCCCCGAGGAAAAAGAGTAAAATTGAGAGTATTAGTATTCTTTTTAGATTAATCTTTACCAATCCTGTCTCTCTTGACTTTCAATTACTTTTTTAACTAAAAAATTTTGTAACTCTCTTTTGCCTTCACCGGATTTCACCGAGTAAAAGAAAAAATTTATCCCTGTCTGACTCATAAAAGCATTAGCTTTATTTCTCAATTTCGATTTTTCTGATTGATTTAATTTATCAACTTTTGTGAACAAAATGCAATATGGCAATTGCAAATTCATTACATAATCTTTTGCTATTTCATCAAGAGGAGTGAAAGGTATTCTTGAATCCATCAAATGACATACTAAAATTATCTTCTTACTTAAACTGAAATAGTCTTGAATTAATTTTGAAAATCGGAAACTATCTTCTTTACTTGTTGATGCATAACCAAAACCGGGTAAATCTACCAGATAAAATTTTTCGTCAATTACATAAAAATTTAATGAACGTGTTTTACCTGGTGTCTGGCTGACTTTAGCAAGATTTTTTTTATTTAAAAGTGAATTTATTAATGAAGATTTACCAACATTGGAACGTCCCATAAACACAATTTCTGGTAAATTTTGTGTTTTGAACTGATCAAGGCTAAATATCGTTCGCTCAAGTCTCACATTTTCAAAGTTGATTTTCATTACATCATCTGGCTATTAAATTTTCAGTTCGACTTATTAATCTGAATAAAATAAAAAAAGGAGTAGTCAGAAAACACTAACTACTCCTGAACTCCTTGAAAATAAAATTTATTTTTCTTCTTTATCAGATTCAGGATTTTTTTCCGGGACATTCGAATCTTGTTGTTCCGATGATTGAGAGGTTGATTCTAATTTTTCTTCAACTTGTTCACTCACAGCTTCGTCTTTTTCAACTACTTCTTCTGAAGTCTTCTCCTCTTTTGGAGTTTCTGCTACTTTTTCCTCTTTTTTCTTTGGAGCCTTAACTTCACCTTCGTTATAATCAACAAGTTCTAAAATTGCTAAATCAGCACCATCGCCTTTCCTTGCACCAAGTTTTACTACTCTTGTGTATCCACCTGGTCTTTCGCCTATCTTTGCTACAATCTCATTAAAAAGTTCTTTAAGAACCTCTCTATCTTTTATAAATCTTGCAACATATCTCCTTGCAGGAATATCGCCTCTTCGAGCTTTTGTAATTAATTTCTCAACAAAAATGCGAGCTTCTTTAGCCTTGGCGACTGTTGTCTTAATTTTTTTGTATTTGAAGAGTGCAACTGCAAGACTTGTAAGTAAAGCCTTTTTATGACTCGAAGTTCTTTTTAGTTTTTTTCCTTTAACTGCGTGTTTCATTTTTCAATTCCCGATTATTCTTAATCGTTTTCTAAATATTTATCTACATCCATACCAAATTGAAGACCTAACTCCTGGATTTTTTCTTTAATTTCATCCAGTGATTTTCTTCCGAAGTTTCTAAATCTTAAGAGTTCGCTTTCTTCTCTTCTAACAATATCAGCGACTGTATTAATACTTGCACCTCTTAATGAGTTAGTTGCTCTAACAGAAAGTTCAAGTTCTTCAATTGATTTTCTGAGTATTTTCTTAATTCTTTCTTTTTCTGGATCTCTTTGTTTTTCGGTTGTGACTTTTTCTTCAAATCTGTATGATGTAAAGAACTCAAAATGTTCTTTTAGTATTTTTGCTGCAGTATTGAGACTATCCTGTGGACTAATGGAACCATCTGTAGTAATTTCTAAAGTTAATCTTTCAAGATTATCTCTATTCTCCCAGCGTATGGTTTCAACAACATAATTAACATTTTTAATTGGTGTATAAATACTATCAATTGGAATTACTCCAATTGAAAATTCTGGACTCTTATTTTCTTCAGCAGGTACATAACCGATACCATAACCAATCCATAATTCCATAGTAAAGTTAGCTGATTTTCCAAGAGTTGCAATGTGAGTATCTGGATTTAGAACTTCAACATCTGGACTCTGTTTCTGAATGTCTCCTGCAGTAAATTCACCAGGACCTTTAACTTTCAGAGATATTTTATTAATTCGATCGTTCAATAATTTTATTCTAACCTGTTTAAGGTTAAGAATGATTTCCGTCACATCCTCTTTAACGCCTTCAATTGTACTGTATTCGTGCAAAACATTATCAATCTTAATTGCTTTAAAGGCGTATCCCGGTATAGAGGATATCAAAACACGACGAATAGCATTTCCAATAGTAATTCCATAACCTCTTTCAAGTGGTTGAATCACAAATTTGCCGAAACTTGGCGAATAAGAGGTTTGATCCAGTGATATTTTTTCAGGTAATTGCAATAATGATAAACTCATCTTTTCAACCTTTCCTAAGGTTATTGATTATTTTGAATATAGTTCTACTATTAACTGTTCATTAGCATTTAATGGAATATCGGCTCTCTCAGGAATATGTAAGAAAGTACCTGAAAGAGTTGCCTTATCAATTTGTAGCCAGGGATAAGTACCTTCTTTGACTCTTTTTAATGAGTTATGAATAACATCAAGAGTTTTACTTTTTTCTTTAATAGATACAACCTGACCTGGTTTTAAAAGATAGGATGGAATATCAACAATTTTTCCATCAACTAAAATATGTCTATGTCGAACCAATTGACGAGCTGCCTTCCTTGAAGGAGCAAAACCAAGTCTAAAAACTACATTATCAAGTCTTCTTTCAAGAAGTTTAATGAGGTTTTCACCAGTTCGACCTTTTTGCTTTAATGCTTTTTCAAAATAATTTTTGAATTGACTTTCGAGAAGACCATAAATTCTTTTAACTTTTTGCTTCTCTCTTAACTGAATACCATATTCACTAATCTTTGTCCTGCGAGAAGTTCCGTGTTGACCCGGAGGATAATTTTTCTTCTCAAGAGGACATTTCTCAGTATAACATTTAGTTCCTTTTAAGAACAGCTTTTGTCTTTCTCTTCTGCATAATTTACAAACAGCATCGTGATAAACTGCCATTTACTTTTTCTCCAATAATTAAACTCTTCTTCTTTTTGGTGGTCTACAACCGTTATGAGGAATTGGTGTAATATCCTTAATTGATTCAATTTGAAGTCCTACATTAGAAAGTGCACGAATTGCAGCTTCTCTTCCCGCACCTGGTCCTTTAATTAAAACATCAACTTTTCTAACACCGACATCATATGCTTCTTTCGCTGCAGCTTCTGCTGTAACCTGAGCTGCAAATGGAGTGTTCTTTCTCGAACCTCTAAAACCATTTCTACCAGCCGATGACCAGGCAATTGTATTTCCGTAGATATCTGTAATCGTTACAATTATATTATTAAAAGTTGCTTGAATGTGAGCAACACCTTTTGGATCAATATGAATTTTCTTTTTCGATTTTTTCTGTGTCTTTGCCAAGTTTCTATCTCCTAAATTACTTCTTAGCTACTGCTTTTTTCTTACCAGCAACTGTTTTTCTCTTACCTTTTCTTGTACGAGCATTTGTTCTTGTTCTTTGACCCCGGACTGGAAGACCTTTTCTATGTCTTAGACCTCGATAAGTACCAATATCCATTAATCTTTTTATGTTCATCTGTACTTCACTTCTCAATGCACCTTCAACCTTGTAGTCAGAAGTTATAACAGCTCTGATTGCGGCAACTTCATCTGGTGTTAAATCGCCAACTTTTTTATCGGGATCGACATTAGCTGCTTTTAATATTTCCCAGGTATTTGATCGACCAATACCATAGATTAAAGGCAATGCGTAGGCAATCTTTTTATTTTTCGGTAAATCAATTCCTGCTATTCTTGCCAATTTTAAACTCCTCTTTTATCCTTGTCTTTGCTTATGTTTTGGATTTTTACAAATAATTCTAACCTGACCTTTTCGTTTTATAATTTTACAATGTTCACATCTTTTTTTAATTGAAGCTCTAACTTTCATAAAAACTCCGTTTTACTTATATCTATAAGTTATTCTTCCTTTAGTTAGATCGTAAGGCGAAATTTCTACTTGAACTCTATCGCCAACAAGAATACGAATAAAGTGCATTCTCATTTTTCCTGATACATGAGCAAGAATTTCATGACCATTATCAAGTTTTACTCTGAACATTGCATTCGGCAATGTTTCAGTTATAACACCATCCATTACAATTACATCTTTTTTAGCCATTAACTGTCAATATTTCTGGTTTATCTTTTGTTATTAAAATTGTATGCTCAAAATGAGCTGAAGGTTGTCCGTCTTCTGTTACAATTGTCCAACCATCTTTTAATGTTTTGACTCTGTAAGTCCCAGCATTGACCATTGGCTCAATCGCAATTGTCATACCTTCGCGTAATTTTGGACTTGGTCCAGACACAACATAATTTGGTATTGAAGGATCCTCATGTAAATACTTACCAACTCCATGACCTGTTAATTCTCTCACTATACTAAAACCATTACTCTCAACATAAGTTTGAATAGCTCTTGAAATATCAGAAACTCTATTTCCATTTCTTGCTTTTTCAATTCCACGATAAAGTGAATCTTCTGTTACTTTCATTAGTTTTTTCTTTAAATCAGATACTTTTCCAACAGCAAAAGTCTTAGCAGCATCACCAAAGTATCCATTGAACTGAACACCAACATCAATTGAAATAATCTGTCCTTCTTTTAATTCTTCATCGTTTGGAATTCCGTGAACCACAGCATTATCAATTGATGCACAAATTGAAGCTGGATAATTAAAACTTCCAGCTTGAGAATAACCTTTAAAAGCTGGAATTCCACCTTTTGATTTAATAAAATCTTCTGCTACTTCGTCAAGCATTTTAGTTGTAATTCCAGGTTTAATCATAGTACCTAACAATTCAAGAACCTCTGCAACAATTTGACAACTTTTTCTAATTCCATCAATCTCCTGAGCATTTTTTATAAAAATCATTCAAATTATCTTCGACCCTTAATTCTACCAGTTTTCAAGAAACCATCATAATGTCTCATTTTCAAGTGAGTTTCAATCTGTTGCAATGTATCCAAAGCAACACCAACAACTATTAAGAGACTTGTACCTCCAAAAAATTGAGCGAAACTTGGTGCAACACCAAATCTTGAAATAAACGCTGGCAAGATTGCAATTATTGCTAAAAAGACTGAGCCTGGTAATGTAATTCTCGTCAAAATATTATCAATGTATTCAGCTGTTTGATTTCCTGGTCTAATTCCAGGAATAAAACCTCCTTGTTTCTTCATCGTTTCTGCTACATCTTTTGGATTGAAAGCAATTGCTGTATAAAAGTATGTAAAGAAAATAATCAATAAAGCATAAAAGAATGAATAAACGAATGAATCATATCTAAAATGACTTGCAATAGAAGCCATTATTTCACTTTCAGGGAAAAATGTCAAAACTGTATTTGGTATAAACATAATTGATTGAGCAAATATAATTGGCATTACACCAGCAGTATTAACTCTTAATGGAATAAATTGAGTTACGCCTCCGACAACTTTTCTACCAACCACTCTCTTTGCATATTGAACCGGAATTCTTCTTTCTCCTCGAGTCATTAAAACAACTGATGCAATGATAAAGACCATCAAAGTTATGAACACTAATTCAATAATAAGATTTGATTGACCTGCTGAAAGTAATCTATATTCATCTAAGAAAGCATAAGGTAATCGATCAACAATTCCTATAAATATGATAAGTGAAATACCATTACCAATTCCTCTTTCTGTAATCTGTTCACCAAGCCACATTAAAAATATAGTTCCAGCAGTTAAAATAATTATTGTTGAGAATGTAAAAAGAGCACCTTGAACTTCAGATGGTACAATTGGTGCACCGCCTGCATTCATATGAGTCAATCTAACACTAACTCCCCAGGCTTGAACTGATGCAACAAGAACAGTTCCATATCTTGTGATTTGATTTATTTTCTTTCTGCCTTCTTCACCTTCTTTTTGAAGTTTCTGGAAATATGGTACAACTGCACCCAAAAGTTGAATTATAATTGAAGAGCTAATATAAGGCATTATACCAAGTGCAAAAATTGCTGCATTGGAAAAAGCACCACCAACAAACAAATCATAGAGCCCAAATAAATTATCCTGAGTAGCATTTCTTGTTGCCTCAGCAAGAACATGGGCATCAACACCTGGAAGTGTGATGTGAGCTCCTATTCTCACAATTACGAGTAACCCAAGAGTAAAAAGAACTCGTTCTCTTAATTCTTGAATTTTAAAAATATTTCTAAAACTTTCTGCAAATGTTGCCATTAGAATTTCACTAATTTAATTGTTCCACCTGCTGATTCAATTTTTTGACGAGCAGATTGACTTATTGCATGAATGGTAATATCCAATTTTTGATTGACATCACCTTCACCTAAAATTTTAATTGGTTTTCTTTTGGAACCAACAACCTTTTTTTCGTAGAGCAATTCAGGTGTAATTGGTGTATCCGATAGATTGTATTTACCAATAAATTCTACAAGTGTTTTTAAATTCAAAGATTGATATTCTACTTTGAATGGACTTTTAAAACCTCTCTTAGGAATTCTTCTCGATAAAGGCATCTGACCACCTTCGAACCATGGTCTGTATTTATCACCAGAACGAGATTTCTGTCCATTCATTCCACGAGTTGAAGTACCACCATGACCTGAACCAGGTCCGCGGCCAACTCTTTTCTCTTTTTTTACTGAGCCTTTTGCTGGCTTTAAATTGCTTAAAATATCCATATTACTCTTCACTAATTTCTTCGACTTTAACAAGATGACTGACTTTACGAATCATTCCTCTAATTTGAGGAGTATCGTTATGAATTTTAGAATAATTAGGTCTACCAAGACCAAGTGCTTTAATAGTTCTTTTTTGTCTTTCCGGTCTATCAATAATTGATCTGATCTGTGTGATTTTTAACTTTTTCATATTTAACCGAATAATTCTTTTTTAGTAATTCCTCTTTTCAATGCAACTGTATTAGCGTCAAGTAAACTTGTAAGTGCTTTTAATGTAGCTTTAACTGTGTTATGAGGATTTGAAGAACCAAGAGATTTAGTCAAAACATCAGTAACTCCTGCAGCTTCCAGAACAGCTCTAACACCACCACCAGCAATCAATCCAGTACCTGGAGATGCTGGTTTTATTAAAACTTTTGCTGCACCATATTTCCCGATAATTTCGTGAGGAATAGTACCTTTAATAATTGGAACATACACTAAATTCTTCCTGGCATCTTCAGTACCTTTACGAATAGCATCGGTCACTTCATTGGCTTTACCAAGTCCAACGCCAACATGGCCATTGCGATCTCCCACAACAACAATTGCATTAAAACTAAATCGACGTCCACCTTTTACAACTTTAGCTACACGATTAATGTGGACAACTTTTTCTTTAAGGTCTTCAATATTTTGTGGTTTTACAGTTTTCAAATTATATCACTCCATTATTTTGCTGCCGGGAGAGGATTCGAACCTCTACATACGGCTCCAAAGGCCGCTGTCCTACCATTAGACGACCCGGCAAATTTTAAATTAAATTTTAAATCCACCTTCTCTCAATCCATCTGCAAGAGCTTGAATTCTACCGTGGTATCTAAATCCGTTTCTATCAAAAATTCCTGTTGTAAATCCTTTGCTTAAAGCAATTTCAGCAGCTACTTTACCAACCAACTTACTTAACTCTATCTTGGTAAGATGGCCCTGGATTTTTTCTTTCACTTCTTTAGAAAGATTTGAAACAGTAAAGAGAGTTTTATTATTCAAATCATCAATAAATTGAACATAAATATTATTAAGGCTTCTATAAACACATAACCTCGGTTTCTCTGGAGTACCTCTTTTTAAAACTTTTTTCAGATGTTTCTTTACTCTAAATCTCGATTTTTCTTTTGGTTTAATCATAATTATTTACCTGCAGTTTTACCAGCTTTACGAATTATTTGTTCACCTTCATATCTGATACCTTTACCTTTATACGGTTCAGGTGGTCTGAATGATCTTATTTTTGCAGCAACTTGACCAACAAGTTGTTTGTCAATTCCACTAATAACAATGTTTGTTGGTGCTGGAACTTCAATTTTAACATCTTTAGGTGGAATGAAGAAAATGGGATGCGAATAACCTAAAGCGAGTTGTAAACCTCGTCCCTTCCACTCGGCTCTGTAACCAACACCAATTATCTCTAACTTTTTGGTATAACCATCAGTTACACCATTAATCATATTCTGAATCAAAGCTCTATATAATCCATGCAAAGCACGAACTCTCTTGTCATTAGATTCTCTTGTTAAAACTACTTGACCGTTTTCCACTTTTATATTAATTCTTGTATCGTAAGAGTGTGTTAGTTCACCTTTGGGACCTTTTACTTTAATAATCCCATCTTTTATTTCGACTGTTACACCTTTTTTAATTTCTACTGGTTTTCTACCAATTCGGGACACTTTTTAATCTCCTCTTTCGATTTACCAAATATGACAGATTACTTCACCACCAAGGTTTTCATTTCTTGCTTCTTTATCAGTCTTAAGACCTTTTGAAGTCGAAATGATTGCAATGCCAAGTCCATTCAAAACTCTATCAATTGATCGAGTATCTTTATAAACCCTGAGTCCTGGTTTACTAATCCTCTTCAAACCTGAAATAGCATTTCTTCCCTGTACATATTTTAATTTAATTCTAAGAATTCCTTGTTTATTGTCCTCAATTACTTCATAAGAATCAATATACTTTTGTTGCAATAGAATTCTTGCAATATCAATTTTCATTTTTGATGCAGGAACATCAACAATAACTTTATTTGCTTTGATAGCATTTCTTAAACGAGTTAAAAAATCAGCAATAGGATCTGTCATTGTCATTTCTTCTCAATTCTCCTCTTTTACCAACTTGCTTTCCTTACACCTGGAATTTTACCGCTGCTTGCCATATTTCTGAAGCAAATTCTGCAAATTCCAAATTTCCTTAAGTAACCTCTTGGTCTACCGCACAAGCTACAGCGGTTGTATTTTCTAACTTTAAATTTTGGTTCTTTCTTTTGTTTTACTATTAATGCTAATCTCGCCAATTTTCACTCCTTATTGACTTACTTCTTTCTTTCTAAATGGAAAACCAAAAGCCTTTAATAATTCATATGCCTCAGCATCTGTCTTGGCTGTCGTTACAATAGTTATATCCATTCCATAAATTCTATTTACTTTATCAACATTTATTTCCGGGAAAATTATATGCTCTTTGATACCAAGCGTATAATTTCCTCTTCCATCAAAAGACTTATCCGAGACACCTCTGAAGTCACGGACTCTTGGTAAAGCGATATTTATTAATCTATCAAGGAACTCATACATTCTTGCACCTCTTAAGGTGACCATACAACCAATTGCCATTCCCTGACGCAACTTAAAATTCGAAATAGCTTTTTTTGCTTTTCTAATAGCAGGTTTCTGACCTGCAATCATTTCCAGATCTCTAACTGCATCTTCAAGTAATTTTGGATCCTGCGTTGCTTTACCAACTCCAATATTCAGAGTTATTTTATGGAGTTTAGGAACCTGCATTACATTTTTATAATTGAATTGTTTCATCAATAATGGAATAATCTCCTGCTTGTACATCTCAAAGAGACGAGGAGTAATTTTTTCTTCAGGTTCCGTTGCTACTTGAACTTGACTTTCTTTAGTTTCTTTTTTTGATTTTTTTGTTTGAACTTCTTGTTGAGCTTGCTTTTTCTGTTTTTTATCTGCCATCTTTAGACCTAAATCATTTCTCCAGATTTTTTACTGACGCGAACAATTTTTTTCTTCTTAGTGGTTTCATCGAAAATAATTTTTGAACCTACTCTTGTTCTTTCGTTTGTTTTTGGATCAATCAACATTACATTAGAAATATGAATAGGTGCTTCCTTCTTAATTATACCTCCTTGAGGATTCTTTTGTGAAGGTCTTGTGTGTCTTTTAACAATATTTACACCTTCGACAATTACTCTTTGTTTTTTCGGAAAGACTTTTAAAACTTTTCCGGTCTTTCCTTTTTCATTTCCAGCTATTACAATGACATTATCATTTTTTTTAATTTTTAGTCTCATTCAAAACCTCTTTATAAAACTTCCGGAGCTAATGAAACAATTTTCATAAATTGTTTTTCTCTTAATTCACGCGCAACAGGTCCAAAAATTCTTGTTCCTCTCGGTTCATTTTTATTGTCCAGTAAAACAGCTGCATTCTCATCGAATCGAATATAAGTCCCGTCCTTTCGTCTGACTTCTTTTTTAGTTCTCACAACGACTGCACGGGAAACATCTCCTTTTTTAACAGCACCGCCTGGAATTGCTGACTTAACTGATACAACAATAATATCACCTACACTTGCATACCTTCTATTACTACCACCAAGTACACGAATACATCTAACTTTTTTAGCGCCTGAATTATCAGCAACAACTAAATTGGTTTCTTCCTGAATCATTTCTTCATCCTCTCGTTAGATTATTTTTCTCTTTCAAGAATTTTTACAAGTCGCCATCTTTTTCTTTTACTTAAAGGACGAGTTTCCATAATCTCGACTATATCACCAATTTTACATTCGTTATTCGGATCATGAGCCATCAATTTCGTAGTTTTCTTATAATATTTTTTATAGATAGGATGAGCAACTCGTCTTTCAATTGCAACGACGATACTCTTATCCATTTTATTACTGACAACTTTACCGACTCTGGTTTTTCTTCTTCCACGAGTTACAGTCATTTTTTATTTCTCCTCCTTTTTTCCAGAATCGGATTTTCTTTGAATACCTAATTCTCTTTCTCTGAGAACAGTTTTCATTCTTGCAATATCTCTTCTTGTTAATTTAATTTTTGCAGTGTTTGTTAATTGCTTGGTAGCTAAAGCAAATCTTAAATCTACAAGATTATTTTCTTCTTCAATTATTCTCTTTTTTAATTCTTCGTCTGTCATCTGTCTGATTTCGTAGATTTTCATAGTAAACCCTATTCTGCTTTATAATCAATTCTTGTAACAATCTTGGTTTTAATAGGTAATTTATGAGCTGCTAATTTCAAAGCTTCTTGAGCAGTTTTTGGATCAACTCCAGCTACTTCAAACATCACCCTACCTGGTTTCACAACAGCAACCCAAAATTCAGGGGCACCTTTACCTTTTCCCATTCTGGTTTCAAGTGGCTTTTTTGTTACAGGTTTATCAGGAAAAATTCTAATCCAGATTTTTCCATCTCTTTTCATTTTTCTTGAAAGAGCAACTCTGCATGCTTCAATTTGTCGCGCAGTTATCCAGTGAGGTTCAAGTGCTTTTAGTCCAAAATCACCAAAAGCTACTGTATTTCCCCGAGTTGCTTTACCTTTCATTCTACCACGCTGAGCTTTTCTGTATTTTACTCTTTTAGGCATTAACATAAATTTTAAGCTCCAATTTTTTCACCAAGTTTACCGAATATTTCTCCTCTGCAAATCCAGACTTTTACACCAATTGAACCATAAATTGTTTGTGCAGTAGCAGTAGCATAATCGATATCAGCTCTAAATGTGTGCAATGGTATTCGTCCCTCTTTATATTGTTCAGATCTGGCCATTTCAGCACCAGCGAGTCTACCACCACATTTAATTCTAATTCCTTCTGCACCCATTCTCATTGCAGCAGTAATTGCTGTTTTCATAGCTCTTCTATGAGAAATTCTATTTTCAATTTGACGAGCTATGTTTTTCGCAACAAGTTCTGCGTCAAGTTCTGGTCTTTTGATTTCATGGATTTGAACTTTTACTTCTTTATCGAATAACTTTTTTAATTCAGCTTCGAGCTGAGCAATATCTTTACCACTTCGACCGATTACAACACCAGGTCTTGATGTATGAATAGTAATAGTAAGATCTTTGGCAGTTCTTTCAATTATAATTTTAGAAACACCAGCATTTTCTAATCTATTCTTTATATAATTTCTAATCTTATGATCTTCGACCAGTTTAGGTCCAAATGATTTTTCTTCGTACCAGTTGGATTCCCAACCTCTTATAATACCGATTCTTAAGCCAATTGGATTTGATTTCTGTCCCAAAGATACTCCTATGAATTAGTTTCTTTTTGTGCAACAACAATAGTTATATGATTTGATCTTTTACGAATTCTATAAGCTCTTCCTTGTGGAGCTGGAAGAACTCGTTTTAACATTGGACCACCATCAACATAAGCTTCTTTAACATACAAATCACTAATCTCAATGCGACCATCTTCAACTTTGTTCATTAGATTAGCTACAGCAGACCTTAAAACTTTTTCAGCATCACGGGCAGCATGTTTTTTAGTAAAATGTAAAATGCTCAAAGCTTCTTCTACTGATTTACCACGAATTAAATCAATTACTGTCCTCATCTTTCGTGGCGAAGTTGGTATAAATCTAAATTTTGCTCTAGCTTCCATAATTTACCTTATCAAACTTATTTTGCTTTGCTTGCTTTTTCAGCTTTAGTTCCTGGATGACCTCTAAAAATTCTTGTTGGTGCAAACTCACCGAGTTTATGACCGACCATATATTCAGTTATTAAAACTGGTATAAATTGTTTTCCATTATGTATTGCAATAGTATGACCAACAAATTCTGGTGAAATAGTTGATGCACGAGACCAGGTCTTAATCATTTTTTTCTGATTAGCTTCGTTCAATGCTCTAATTTTTTTCAACAATTTTTCGTTTATGTAAGGACCTTTTTTAACTGATCTTGGCATAAATTTTTCTCACACTATTTTCTTTTTTTAACAATGTATTTATCAGATAATTTTCTTTTCTTTCTCGTTTTCAGACCTTTAGCATACTGACCCAAGGGAGAAGTTGGATGCTGCCAACCACCACCAGATTTACTTTTACCTTCTCCACCACCATTGGGATGATCAATTGGATTCATTGCGACACCACGAACATACGATCTCCATCCTAACCATCTATTTCTACCAGCTTTACCTAAACTAATATTTTCATGATCAGCATTGCCAACAACACCATATGTACAATAACAATTAATGTTTACTAATCTTACTTCTCCCGATGGAAGTTTTAAATGAACATAATTTCCTTCTTTTGCAACTACTTGAGCTGATGTTCCAGCACTTCTTGCAAGCTGTCCACCTTTACCGGGTTTCATCTCAACATTGTGAACAAAACTACCCAAAGGAACATTACCCAATGGCATTGCATTACCCGGTTTAATCTCAACATTCTCGCCTGCCATGATTGTTTCGCCGACTTTTAATCCATTTGGTGCAAGAATATATCTTTTTTCACCATCAGCGTAATGGATTAATGCAATTCGAGCAGATCTATTTGGATCATATTCAATCGAATGAACTACACCCGGAATATCTCTCTTGTTTCTTTTAAAATCGATTATTCTATACATCCGTTTGTGTCCACCACCACGATGTCTTGCGGTTAAGCGTCCATAATTATTTCTTCCACCAGATTTCTTTAAAGGTTCTAAAAGAGATTTCTCAGGTTCAACTTTAGTGATTTCAGAGAAATCTGGTAGTATTGCAAATCTTTGTGATGGTGTAACTGGTTTTAATTTTTTAAGTCCCATTATCTTTCATCCTTGCAATTATATATTCTCAAAGAAATCTATTTTATAATCTTTTTCAAGAGTCACATAAGCCTTTTTGATTGTAGCTGTTCTACCTGTAAATCTACCAGACCTTGTAAATTGAGTTTTTGTTTTACCTTTTCTAACTACAGTTCTAACATTCTTTACTTTGACATTAAACTTCTGTTCAACAGCTTTTGCAATTTCGATTTTATTTGCATCTCTTGCTACAACAAAACCATAAACATTCACACCTTTATCTTGAATAGCTGTTATTTTTTCAGTTAATAAAGGTCTAATCAAAATTTCGTTAATTTTCTTACTCATGGCTAAATTTCTTATTTATTAAATCCAATGCGCTTTCTTGTAGTAATAGAACTTTATTATTCAAAATATCATATGTTGAAGCTTTTTGTGCTTCCAACACATTTAATGTAGGAATATTTCTTCCTGACAGGTAGATTGTTTTATTATAGTCACCTGTTAATAACAAAGTTTTCTTATCACTTAAATTTAAAGCTTTTAAGATATTAAAGATTTCTTTTGTTTTGGGTTGTTCCAAATTAAAATCTTCAACTACAACAATTTGATTGTTTTGTGCTTTATAAGTTAAAGCCGACAATCGAGCAAGAAGTTTTAATTTTTTAGGCAACTTTAATTCGTAGTCGCGTGGTTTAGGTCCAAAAACAGTTCCACCACCAACCCATAACGGAGAACGAATAGAACCTGCACGAGCAGTTCCTCTTCCTTTTTGTCTCCAGGGTTTTCGACCACCACCACGAACTTCACTTCGTTCTTTTGTTTTTGCTGTACCCTGCCTTTGATTAGCAAGGTATGCTTTAACAGCAAGATAAATTGCGTGATCGTTTGGTTTAACAGCAAAAACTTCCGGATTTAATTCAACTTGTCTTCCGGTTAATGTTCCATCTATTTTATATACATCCAGTTTCATTTTTATTTCTTTATCAATTTCACATATCCATTAATATGACCAGGAATTGCACCTTTTATAAAAATTAAATTCTGGTCTTTATCGATTTTTACAATTTTTAAATTTCTGACAGAAACTTTAACACCACCCATTCTGCCAGCCATTCTCTGTCCTTTAAAAACACGACTTGGAAATGAACTTGCACCGATAGAACCAGGTGCTCTTAATCTATCGCTTTGACCATGAGTTACAGGACCACCACCAAAACCATGTCTTTTCACAACACCTTGAAAACCTTTTCCTTTTGATATTCCTTGAATAGTAATCTTATCACCTTCAGAAAAAATATCAACAGGTATTTGTTGTCCTGGTTTAACATCCTTTAAATCAAAATCTCTAAATTCTGCAAGAAATTTTTTTGGAGAAATTCCTGCTTTTTGAAAATGACCAATTAATGGCTTAACTGTACTTTTAATCTTCTTTTCATCAAAAGCCAACTGAACAGCATCATAACCATCTTTTTCTTTAGTTTTGATTTGCGTAACAAAGCAAGGTCCAGCTTCAACTATCGTGACAGGAATAACGTTACCGTTTTCATCAAAAATTCTTGTCATTCCTGTTTTTTTACCTAAAAGTCCTATCATTATAATCTCCAACTATGCATTGACTTTAATCTCAATATCGACACCCGCCGGGATATCGAGTTTCATTAATGAATCAATGGTTTTATTGTTAGAATTTAGAATATCAATTAATCGCTTGTGTGAGCGAATTTCAAATTGATCTCGCGATTTTTTATCGACATGAGGAGATCTAAGAACTGTATAAACGGTTCTTTTTGTTGGCAAAGGAATAGGGCCTGATACAATCGCCCCAGTACTTCTAACTGTTTTTATAATCTTCTCAGCTGATTTATCCAAGAGATTATGATCATATGATTTTAATTTGATACGTATCTTCTGACTCTGCACTTCTTAAATCTCCTTAAAATAATTTAATCTAATCTTACTCAAGAATTTTTGTAACAACGCCAGCACCAACTGTTCTACCACCTTCACGAATAGCAAATCTCAATCCTTCTTCCATAGCAATTTCATAAATCAATTCAACTGTTAATTTCACATTATCACCTGGCATAACCATTTCTACACCTTCTGGTAGTTGTGCAACACCAGTTACGTCAGTTGTTCTGAAATAAAATTGTGGTCTATAACCTGAGAAGAAAGGAGTATGTCTTCCACCTTCTTCTTTTGAAAGAACGTAAACTTCACATTCAAATTTCTTATGAGGAGTAATACTTCCTGGTTTTGCGAGAACCATTCCTCTTTCAATTTCGTCTTTTCCAATTCCTCTTAAGAGCAAGCCTGCATTATCACCAGCAATTGCTTCATCAAGTTCTTTTCTGAACATCTCAATACCAGTAACAACGGTCTTCTTATGTTGACCAAGCCCAATTAATTCTACTTCTTCATTGAGTTTAACTCTTCCTCTTTCAACTCTACCTGTTGCAACAGTACCACGACCTGTAATACTGAATACGTCCTCGACTGGCATTAAGAATGGTTTATCAATATCTCTTTGTGGTAATGGAATATAATTATCAAGAGCATCAATTAAATCATAAATGCATTTGAATTCTGGTTCATCAGCAGTTGCATTTGGTTGAAGTGCCTTTTCCATTGCTTTTAATGCACTTCCTCTAATAACAGGAATTTCATCACCAGGGAATTCATATTTTGAAAGTAATTCACGGACTTCCATTTCTACGAGATCTAATAATTCTGGATCATCAACAGCATCGACTTTGTTCATGAAAACGACAATAGCAGGTACACCTACCTGACGGGCTAAGAGAATATGTTCTCGTGTTTGAGGCATTGGACCATCTGTGGCTGCAACAACAAGAATTGCACCGTCCATCTGTGCTGCACCGGTAATCATGTTCTTGATATAATCAGCGTGACCTGGACAGTCAACATGAGCGTAATGTCTTTTCTCTGAAGAATACTCAACGTGTGCAGTTGCAATGGTTATACCACGAGCTTTTTCTTCAGGTGCATTATCGATTGAGTCAAATGTTCTTACTTGAGCTAAGTTCTTCTTTGCAAGAACCATTGTAATTGCTGCGGTCAAAGTTGTTTTGCCGTGATCCACGTGACCAATAGTTCCAACATTCACGTGAGGTTTACTTCTATCAAATTTTTCCTTTGCCATTTTATTTCTCCTTTAATTAGTAAAAGTTAAACTTAAACTAAAATTCCTTCTTTACCGATTGATTTTTCAATAATTTGATCAGCTATTTGTTTTGGTACTTCTTGATAAAATGCAAATTGCATTGTATACAAAGCTCTACCTTGCGTCATAGATCTTAAAACAGTTGCATATCCAAACATTTCTGACAACGGAACATGAGCTCTTATTACCTGAGCATCTTTTCTTGCACTAAATCCTTCAATCTTTCCACGTCTTGAGTTTAAATCACCCATCACATCACCTAAATATTCTTCAGGTGTTACCACTTCAACTTCCATTATGGGTTCAAGTAAAACTGGATTTGCTTTTTTAGCTGCTTCTTTAAATGCAATTGAACCTGCAATTCTAAACGATAATTCATCTGAGTCTACTTCATGATATGAACCATCGAATAAAGTTACCTTAACATCCACAACTGGATAACCAGCCAGTACTCCATTCCTCATAGCTTCTTCAATGCCAGCTGATACTGCTGGAATGTATTCTTTAGGAATAACTCCCCCAACAATTTTATTTACAAACTCATAACCCTTGCCCTTTTCATTTGGCTCAACCTCGACCCAGACATGACCATATTTACCTCGACCACCAGTCTGTCTTATAAACTTACCTTCTGCTTGAACTTTTTTAGTAATTGTTTCTCTATAAGCAACCTGGGGTCTGCCAACATTAGCTTCAACTTTAAATTCTCTTTTCATTCTATCAACTAAAATCTCGAGGTGAAGCTCGCCCATTCCAGCAATTAATGTCTGACCTGTTTCTTCGTTCACGCTTACTCTAAATGTTGGATCTTCATCAGCAAGTTTACCTAATGCTTCTGATAATTTATCTTGATCAGCTTTAGTTTTTGGTTCAATAGCAATCTGAATAACAGGTTCTGGAAATTCCATCTTTTCAAGTATAATTGGATCAGATTCATCACACAAAGTATCACCGGTTTTGGTGAATTTTAATCCAACTGCTGCTGCAATATCTCCTGCATAAACTTCATCTATATCAGTTCTGTGATTTGCATGCATCTGCAGCAATCTTCCTAATCTTTCTTTCTTTTCTTTAGATGAATTATAAACATACGAACCAGCAGTTGCTTTGCCTGAATAAACTCTAAAAAAAGTTAAACGACCAACATAAGGGTCGCTCATAATTTTAAAAGCTAATGCAGTAAAACTTTCATCTTCTGTTAGTTTTCTCGTGACAAGATCATTTATATGAGGATGATGACCTACGATTTCTGGTAAATCTGCCGGTGATGGTAGATAATCAATTACAGCATCAAGTAATAATTGTATTCCTTTATTCTTAAAAGCTGAACCACAAAGAACTGGGACTATCGTGTTCTTAATGGTTGCCTGTCTGATTACTTTCTTAATCTCATCTTCAGTTATTTCAACACCATCAAGATATTTGACGAGTAATGTATCATCAATATCAGAAACAGATTCTAATAATTTAGTTCTGTACTCTTTTGCATAATTTTCAAGATCTTTTGGAACATCAAAAATTTCGAATCTAGTACCAAGCGGATCTTCGGTATACATTATAGCTTTCATCTTAATTAAATCAATTACACCAGTAAATAAGTCACCTTCACCAATTGGTATCTGTACTGGAACCGGATTTGCACCCAAACGATCTTTCATCATCTGAATAACATTAAAGAAATCAGCACCGACTCTATCCATTTTATTAATAAATGCTATACGAGGAACACCGAATTTATCTGCCTGTCTCCATACTGTTTCGGATTGTGGCTCAACACCACCAACTGCACAGAAAAGTGCAACAGCTCCATCTAAAACTCTTAATGATCTTTCAACCTCAACAGTAAAATCCACATGGCCAGGTGTATCAATAATATTAATTCTATGGCCCTTCCATTCACATGTGGTTGCGGCACTTGTTATTGTAATTCCTCTTTCACGTTCCTGCTCCATAAAGTCCATAGTTGCTGAACCATCATGAACTTCTCCCATTCGATGTACTTTACCGGTGTAAAACAAAATTCTTTCAGTTGTAGTTGTTTTACCGGCATCGATATGAGCCATAATCCCAATGTTTCTAAGTTTCTCTATCGGTAATCCTCTAGGCATAATTTTCTAATACTCCAATCTTACCATTTAAAATGCGCAAATGCTTTGTTAGCTTCAGCCATACGATGTGTATCTTCCTTCTTCTTAATTGCGGCGCCTTCATTATTAGAGGCTGCAATTAGTTCAGCTGCTAATTTATTTGCAAATGATTTATCTTTTCGTTCTCGTGCAAAATTTATAATCCATCTTAAAGCAAGAGCAATCTGTCTTTCAGGTCTAACTTCAGTAGGAACTTGATAAGTTGCACCACCAATTCTTCTACTTCTAACCTCAATCATAGGTTTAACATTATTCACTGCTTTCAAAAAGACATCAAGCGGATTTTTGTTTGTTTTTTCTTTTATAATATCAAAAGCACCATAGACTAATTTTCTTGCGACATTTTTCTTCCCACGTTTCATTACATAGTTAATAAGTTTAGTCACAAGCACTTCGTTATAAATTAGATCTGGTGGTAAAATTCTTTTTTCTGCTCTTCTTTTTCTCATAACTACTTACTTGCTGTTTTCGCTTTTTTAGTTCCGTATTTTGATCTTCCTTGTTTTCTATCTGCTACACCTGCAGCATCAAGCGTTCCTCTAATTATATGATAACGAACACCTGGCAAATCCTTTACTCTTCCACCTCTTACAAGAACAATGGAGTGTTCCTGTAAATTGTGTCCTTCGCCAGGAATATAAGCCGTAACTTCTATTCCATTCGAAAGTCTCACACGAGCAACTTTTCGCAATGCAGAATTTGGCTTTTTAGGTGTAGTAGTATAAACACGGGTACAGACCCCTCGTTTTTGAGGGCAGCCCTGTAGAGCTGGTGATTTGCTTTTGCTTTTAACCTTTACTCTATTATGTCTTACTAACTGATTTATAGTTGGCAAATCTATATCTCCGTTTTATAAAAATTTAGCTTTGCAATATAATATTTCAAATATTTTTAATCAAGTGAATAATTATTTTTTCACTTTCTTTGCCTCAACATTCGTTGAAGCTTCAGTTACAAATTCAGGTGTAGTTAAAATTATATTCCTGAATTTCTTCAATCCAGTACCAGCTGGAATCTTGTGACCAATAACAACATTTTCTTTTAATCCTAAAAGAAAATCTGTCTTTGCTTCAGTTGCTGCATCAGTAAGAACTTTTGTTGTTTCCTGGAATGAAGCTGCTGATAAGAAGCTCTCGGTTGAAAGAGCAGCGGCTGTAATTCCAAGTAAAACTGGTTCTGAAGTTGCAGGCTGTGCGTCTCTAAATTCCACAAGTTTTTTGTTTCTCTTCCTTAATTCAATATTAACATCGCGTACTTTATTTTTCTCAACCACTTGTCCATTCTTAAATCTTGAATCACCACGATTGATAACAACAACCGATTGCATAATTTTCTTATTCTCTTCATCAAGTATGTAACGATCAACTAAATCGTTTTCAAGAAACTTTGTATCACCTGGGTCAAGGATCTTAACTTTTTGAAGCATTTGCTTCACAATAATTTCAATGTGTTTATCGTTGATTTTAACACCCTGCAAACGATAAACTTCTTGAATTTCATTTACAAGAAATTCTTGAACAGCGTTAGGTCCTTTAATTCTTAATATATCGTGAGGATCCAGATCTCCATCAGTGAGTTTATCTCCAGCCTTTACAGTATCACCATTTTGAACAAGAACATGTTTTCCAACAGATATTGAATATGTCTTTTGAGTTAAACCATCAATTGAAGTGATAATAATATCGCGGGTACCTTTTCTTTGTGCACCAAATGAAACAACACCATCAAACTCTGCAACTATTGCCGGGTCATGTGGTCTTCTTGCTTCAAATAATTCGGTAACTCTTGGTAAACCACCTGTAATATCTCTGGTCTTTCCAATTTCTCTTGGAATTTTTGCAACGACTGTTCCTGCTTTAATTTCTTGACCTTCTCTTACTATAAGATGAGCTTTAGCAGGAATTATAATTTCTTGAACCTTCTGGCCATCTTTAATAACATTAATTCTTGGTACAAGAGATTTATCACGCGATTCAATTACGACCTGTTGAATATGACCTGTTTGTTCATCGCTCTCATGTCTGAAAGTTATATTCTCAACCATGTCTTGAAATTCTATAACGCCATCGAACTCGGAAATAATCACAGCATTATATGGATCGTGATTATAAAGAATCGTTCCTCTTTCTACTTTTTGTTTATCATCAATAACTATCTCGGCTCCGAATGGAACTTCATATCTTCTTAAGACTCTTCCATCGTTATCTATTACTGCAATGATTCCATTTCTTGTTAATGACACTTTAACCTTCTCACCGAACTCATTTGTCTTCTCAACAAATCTCAGGTTTTCAAAATGAGCTTTTCCTTCAAATCTTGATGTTACCTGTGAGGTTTCAACAATTCTACTTGCAGCACCACCGATGTGGAATGTTCTAAGTGTTAACTGAGTACCAGGTTCACCAATTGATTGAGCGGCTATAATACCAACAGCTTCTCCCACATCAACAAGTTTTCCAGTGGTTAGATTTCTTCCATAACACTTTGCACAGACACCTCGTTTGCTATCGCAGGTTAATACTGTTCTAATTTTGACAACTTCAATTGGTGTCTCGCTAATTCTTTCAGCAATTTCTTCGGTTATTAATTCGCCAGCTTCACACAATAATTCATTTGTAATCGGGTCATAAATATCTTCAAGGGCAACACGGCCAAGAATTCTTTCTGCAAGTGGTTCTCTAATTTCTTCACCATCTTTCAAAGCAGTAACTTCTTCACCTCTAATTGAACCACAATCATACTGCGTTACAACTACATCTTGAGACACATCTACTAATCTTCTTGTCAAATAACCAGCATCAGCAGTTTTTAATGCTGTATCAGCAAGACCTTTCCTTGCACCGTGTGTTGAAATAAAGTACTCAATAACTGATAGACCTTCTTTGAAGTTTGATATAATTGGACTCTCAATGATTTCACCAGCCTGACCAGTTAAACTCTTTTGAGGTTTAGCCATCAATCCACGCATACCAGCAAGCTGTCTAACCTGTTCTTTAGAACCACGAGCACCTGAATCAATCATCATCCAGAGTGGATTGAAACCATCTTGAGATTTTTTCAAGGTATCAATCAAAGCATCGGCAACATTATTTGTTGTGTGTGTCCAGATATCGATTATCTTATTATATCTTTCACCTTCTGAGATGTAACCTTCTTGCCATTGATTTAGTACTTTCTTTACCTCTTTATTTGATTTCTCAACAAATTGCCACTTGATTTCTGGAACAATCATATCTTCGACACTGATGGATATACCACCAATTGTTGCATATTTAAAACCAATATCTTTTAAATCATCAAGGAATTGAGCTGTTCTCACATTTCCAAGCTTCCTGAACATCTTTCCAATCAAAGTTCCGAATGATTTCTTAACGAGCAACTCGTTTATAAAGCCCATTTCCTTTGGAACAATCCTATTAAAAATTACCCTTCCAACAGAAGTTTCAATCAATTCATCATCGATTCTAACTTTTATTCTTGCATGTAATCCGACTTTCTTATTCTCATAAGCAATTAAAACTTCATCAGGAGAACTGAAGACTTTACCTTCACCCAGATCTCCATCTTTAATCTTAGTTAAATAATAAGTACCGAGAATGATATCCTGTGTTGGAATTACAATTGGATTACCGTTTTGTGGTGACAAAATATTATGACTTGAAAGAAGCAACAACTGACATTCAAGTATTGCTTCTGGTGAGAGAGGAACATGCACAGCCATCTGATCACCATCAAAATCAGCATTAAAGGCTGTACATACCATCGGGTGAATTTCTATTGCTTTTGTTGTAACAAGTATTGGTTGAAATGCTTGAATGCCAAGTCTATGAAGAGTTGGTGCACGGTTCAACATTACAGGATGTGAATCAACAATATTCTCAAGAATTTCCCATACAACCGGTTGCTTTTTATCAATAACTTTTCGTGCACTTTTAACAGTCTTTACATAACCACGCTCAATCAGTTTGTTAATTACAAATGGTTTGAATAACTCCAGAGCCATATCTCTATTCAATCCACATTGATGTAATTTGAGCTCTGGATTAACAACGATAACTGAACGACCAGAATAATCAACTCTTTTACCAAGGAGATTTTGTCTGAATCTTCCCTGTTTTCCTTTTAAAATATCGGAAAGTGATTTTAAAGCACGATTTGATTCTACTCTTACTACATTGGTTCTTCTTGAATTATCAAACAGAGCATCAACTGCTTCCTGCAACATTCTCTTTTCATTTCTTAAAATCACATCTGGCGCTTTAATATCAATTAATCTTTTTAATCGATTATTTCTAATAATTACTCGTCTATAAAGATCATTAAGATCACTTGTTGCAAATCTTCCACCTTCAAGAGGTACAAGAGGTCGAAGTTCTGGCGGAATTACAGGAACTACATCAACAATCATCCATTCAGGTTTGTTTTCTGGTGAACCTTCTTTTGGTTTGAATGCCTCAATGATTTTTAATCTTTTAAGTAATTCCTGTTTTTTCTGCTGCGAAGTTTCTTCTTTGAGTTGGGTTCTCAGTTCGAGACTCAAAGCTTCAGGATCAACTTTCTTCAACAACGCTTTGAGAGCTTCACCACCCATTTTTGCGACAAATTTTCTTGGATCATCATCGGGCAATTTATCATTGTCAGGTGGTAGTGAATTTAAAATTTCAAAATATTGTTCTTCAGCAATCAAATCTTTTTCTTTTAATCCTGTTGGACCTGGATTAATAACTACATAAGTTTCATAATAAACAATTCTTTCAAGGTCTTTAGTTGAATAGCCTAAGACATTTCCAATTTTGCTTGGTTGTGACCTAAAGAACCAGATATGAGCAACTGGAACAGCAAGTTGAATATGTCCCATTCTCTCGCGACGGACAGATTTAGTAGTAACTTCGACACCGCAACGATCGCAAATAATTCCTTTATATCTGATTCGTTTGTATTTACCACAATGACATTCCCAATCACGAGTAGGTCCGAAAATTCTTTCACAAAAGAGACCGTCCTTTTCTGGTCGAAACGAACGATAGTTAATTGTTTCAGGTTTTGTAACCTCACCACGAGAGCGTTTCAAAATAACATCGGGATTTGCAAGACTAATAGTTATCTTAGAAATTATCTTTGGTTGCTGGTCTAAAGGTTTAATTGTTGTCATTTTTCAAACTCATAATTTGTTATTGATGTTCTTATTCGTATTCAACATTTACTTCAAGACATAGACCCTGCAATTCCCTGACCAGAACATTAAACGATTCAGGAACATTTGCTTCAGGGAAATTATCACCTTTTACGATTGCTTCGTAAACTTTAGCTCTACCTGTTACATCGTCACTTTTTACTGTTAACATTTCTTGAAGAGTATGAGCAGCTCCGTAAGCTTCGAGTGCCCAGACTTCCATTTCTCCAAATCTCTGTCCACCGAACTGAGCTTTTCCACCAAGTGGTTGTTGTGTAATTAGCGAATAAGGTCCTATCGAACGAGCGTGAACTTTATCTTCTACAAGGTGAGAGAGTTTCATTATATAAGCTACACCAACAGTCACTTCTTTATCAAATTTTTCACCAGTTCTACCATCATATAATACTGTTTTACCACTCGGATTTAATCCTGCTTTTTTCAGATAATCCTGAATTTCATCCCAGGAAGCTCCATCGAAAATTGGAGTAGCAAACTTAACTCCGAGTTTGTATGCAGCCCAACCTAAAGCACATTCAAGTAATTGACCGACATTCATTCTTGAAGGTACACCAAGAGGATTAAGTATAATATCGACTGGTGTTCCATCCGGTAAGAATGGCATATCTTCCACAGGAACTATTTTAGCAACGACACCTTTGTTCCCGTGTCGACCTGCCATTTTATCTCCAACCATAATTTTACGCTTCTTAGCTACATAAACTTTTGCCATCTGAACAATTCCTGGAGGCAAATCATCACCGGCTTGAATTTTATTTTTCTCTCTCTTCAGATTATCATCAATTTCTTGTTTGTTGATAAAGTAATTTTCATATAATTTTCTGACTAGATTGTTTTTCCTGGAATTTTCAGTCCAGTCAGATTCTACATCAAGTTCATCAACTTTATTACCAAGAGCTTCAAAGATTGATCTTCTTAAAATTGTTCCGCTTCGGATTGCTGATGAACCATCAGTAAATTTGATACCTGTACTTTCAACGCCATCAAAAATCTCAACCAATCTATCAATTAATTTTGCTCTCAATTTTTCAATATCTTCATCATGCTGCTTTTCAAGTAATTCAATTAATCTTTTTTCTTCTTTTCTACCTTCAGCATCTCTTCTTCTACGAGTAAATAATTTAGTTGCAACCACAACACCTTTCATTCCAGCAGGAGCTCTCAATGAAGCATCTTTCACATCACCTGCTTTGTCACCAAAAATAGCTCTTAATAATTTTTCTTCTGGCGTTGGGTCAGTTTCACCTTTTGGAGTAATCTTTCCAATAAGAATATCATTTTCTTTAACTTCAGTTCCGACTCTGACTATTCCATGTTCATCCAAGTCTTTTGTTGCTTCTTCACTAACATTAGGAATTTCTCTTGTTAGTTCTTCTTCACCTCTCTTAGTTTCTCTCACCTGGAGTTCAAATTCTTCTATATGAATTGAAGTATAAACATCTTCTTTCACCAATCGTTCACTGAGGATAATCGCATCTTCAAAATTGTATCCACGCCATGGCATATAGGCAACAAGAATATTTTTACCAAGAGCAAGTTCACCATTTTCGGTTGCATGACCATCGGCTAAAACATCACCTTTCTTTATTCGTTGACCTTCAGTTACCAATGGTTTTTGATTAATACAAGTATCTTGATTGGTTCTGTAGAATTTTGTGAGATAATATGTTTTAATTTTTCTATCTTCAAAGGAAGTTAATCGCTCTGTTTCAGTCATATCATATTCTACAGTGATATGATTGGAATCGCATTCCAAAACAACACCATCACCTTCTGCTATAATTAGAGCCCTTGAGTCCCTTGCAACTTTTGCTTCCATTCCTGTTCCTACAAGTGGAGCCTCTGTCTTTAACAGAGGTACTGCTTGACGTTGCATGTTACTTCCCATCAGAGCTCTGTTTGCATCGTCATGTTCAAGGAATGGAATAAGCGATGCTGCAGGACTAACAATCTGATTTGGAGCAACATCCATATATTTGATATTGTCTGGCGATTCTTCAGGAAAATCACCACGAAATCTGGAAATGATTCTTTCTCCAATGAATTTACCCTGCTCATTTAATTTTGTACTTGCCTGAGCAATGGCAACTTCATCTTCTTTTTCAGCAGTTAAGTATTCAATTTCATTTGTGACCTTACCATCTTTTACTTTTCGGTAAGGAGTTTCAATAAAACCATATTTGTTAATTCTTGAATAAATACACAGAGATGAAATCAATCCAATATTTGGACCTTCAGGAGTTTCGATTGGACACAGACGACCATAATGTGTATAATGCACGTCGCGTACTTCAAAACCAGCTCGTTCTCGTGTCAATCCACCAGGACCCAATGCACTTAACCTTCTCTTGTGAGTAATTTCTGCAAGTGGATTTGTTTGATCCAGAAATTGTGATAACTGGTTTGTTCCAAAGAATGAATTAATTACACTCGAGATAATTCTTGCATTTACCAGATCTTGAGGACCGAAATTTTCGGTCTCTTGAATATTCATCTTCTCACGAATCGTTCTTGCCAATCTTGCAAATGCTGTGTTGAATTGTTGATTTAATTGTTCACCGACTGTTCTTACTCTTCTATTGCCCAGATGGTCGATATCATCAACTGGAAGTTTCTGATCTTTCAAGTCAATGATATATTTTATAATTGCAATAATATCTTCTTTAGTAAGTATAGTGATATCTTCAGGGATATTTAATCCGAGCTTGACATTCATTCTATGTCGACCTACTTCTCCGAGGTCATATCTTTTTGGATTGAAGAATAATTTATCAATCAAACCTCGAGCTGTTTCAAGATCTGGTGCTTCTGTTGCCCTTAATTGCTTGTAGATTGCTTCAAGTGCTTCTTCTTCATCGTGGGCAATATCATTAGCAAGTGTATTGAGAATTAAATGCCCATCAATTGAATCTACTTGTTTAATAAACTTAACTTTTTTATTACCAGTCTTTTTAGCTCTAAGAAGAATTTCTTCGGTGAATTCGGTATCTTTTGTTGCAAAAATTTCACCTGTATTAAAATCAATTAAGTCTGATGCTAATTTTCTACCAAAATATTGCTTAATCTCTTCTTTATTAATATCAACTTCTTCATAGAGATCAAAGAGTTCAAGGATTTGTTCGTCAGAAGAATAACCAATTGCTCTCAAAAGTGTTGTAGCAGGGAATTTCTTCTTTCTATCTATATATACATACATCATATTGGAGATGTCAGTAGCAAATTCTACCCAGGAGCCTTTAAATGGAATGACTCGACCAGTATAAATCATCGTTCCATTAGGATGCATAATTTCTGAAAACACAACACCGGGTGAACGATGCAATTGACTGACAATCGCCCTTTCTGCGCCATTAATTATAAAACTTCCTTTCGGCGTCATATATGGTAAGTTACCAAGATACACATCCTGCTCAACGGACTGAACAAATTCTTGTGTCTCCAGATCTCGAATCGAGAGTCGCATTTTTGCCTTTAAAGGCACAGCATAAGTTAATCCTCTTTCAAGGCATTCTTGAATTGTATACCTTGGCTTTTCAACATAATACTCTACAAAATCTAACTTAAAATTTTCTCTTTGATCTAATACCGGAAAGTTCTGAAGAAATACGTTTTGTAAACCCTTATTCTCCCTTTTATCAGGAGGAACTTTAGCCTGGAGAAAATCTTCATAGGATTCAAGTTGCACTGCTAATAAATCCGGAGCCTCAATCGCACTTGGTATTTTCGAGAATGATATTCTATCTGCCACTTTTACATCTCCAATACTTATTATTGATTGTTACCAATAAAAATGGAAAATGATGAGCCATTATATTGACTCATCACTTTCCTGTAAATTATATCTAAAACAAATTATTTGATTTCGACTTTACCGCCAGCTTCTTCAATTTCTTTCTTAATTTTTTCAGCTTCCTCTTTACTTACACCTTCTTTAATTGGTTTCGGAGCTGAATCAACTAAATCTTTTGCTTCTTTCAAGCCTAAACCAGTATGAGCACGAACAACCTTAATAACATTAATTTTTTGAGCACCGGCATCAGTTAAGATTACATTAAATTCAGTCTTTTCTTCTTGAGCTGGAGCTGCTGCTGCACCTGCGGCTGGGGCACCTGCCATAACAACTGGTGCTGCTGCGGTAACTCCAAATTCTTCTTCTAAAGCCTTCTTTAATTCAGCTGCTTCGGTTAATGTCAATCCTTTAATCTGTTCTACTAAACTTGCGACTTTCTCTGTCATTTTACTAACTCCTAATTTTATTAATTACTTTCTTGTTTTTTAATATAAGCATCTAAAACACCTACAAGATCACGCGTTACAGCATTGATAGCTCCAATAACACCAGCAATCGGTGACTGGATACCACCAATGATACCCGCAATGATCTCTGGTTTTGAAGGTAAAGATGCTAATTCATCTAATTTAGCACCTTCGAAAAATGAGTTTTCAATATAACAAGCTTTGAGATCTAACTTATTATACTTATCTCTAAATTTCTTGATAATCTTTGCTGGAACAACAGGATCTTCCTTTGTGATTGCTATACCCGTCATTCCAACTAAATAGTTTTTGACTTTTTCGAAACGATTTATCTTATCGATTGCAAGTTTTGCCAGAGTATTCTTAACAACACGATACTCTACATTCGCTTTTCTAAATTCTCTTCGGAGTTCATTAACTTCTTCAACAGTTATCCCTTGATAATTTAGAAGATAAAGACCAGAAGCGTCTTTTAATTTCTCGGCAACACTTGCAACGACCTCTGCTTTTTCAACTTTGTTCATATTCAACCTATCCTTAATGGATTTACATCATTTAATTTAGAAGCTTAAGAGTGCGTAATAGTCTACTTTATAAATTTGTCAATTCACTACGATCTATCCTTATTCCAGGACCCATAGTACTTGATAGATAGATCGATTTAATATATTGTCCTTTTGCCGAAGCTGGTTTTAATCTGATAATTGTACTCAACAGTGCTTTGAAATTATCAATTAATTTTTGTGCATCAAAAGATGCTTTCCCAATTGAAGCGTGAACTATTCCAGCTTTATCAACACGGAACTGAATTTTTCCTGCTTTCAATTCTTTAACAACTTTACCAACATCCATTGTTACAGTCCCACTTTTGGGATTAGGCATCAATCCTCGTGAGCCTAAAATTTTTCCAAGTTTACCAACTTCAGGCATTACATCTGGGGTCGCAACAACGACATCAAAATCTAACCAGCCTTCTTGAATTTTCTTAATATATTCATCAAATCCAACATAATCTGCCCCAGCTTCTTTTGCTTCATTTTCTTTAGGACCTCTTGTAAGAACTAAAACTTTTACCTCTTTACCAGTTCCGTGAGGTAAAACAACAGTACCTCTCACCATTTGATCTGCATGTCTTGGGTCAACACCCAATCTCACAGCAACATCAACAGATTCATCAAATTTCGTGTTTGCAAGTTCTTTTACAAGAGCTACAGCTTCTGCAAGTTTATATTCTTTCTTGCTATCAATTTTAGAAAGATTATTTTTAACTCTCTTACTTAGTTTCATATATCAAACCTTATTTTATCCTTCAATTGTAATACCCATACTTCTTGCTGTTCCTTCGATCATACTCATAGCTGCTTCGAGTGAAGTTGCATTCAGGTCGGGCATCTTGAGCATAGCAATTTCTTTAATTTGTTCTTTTGTAACTCTACCAACCTTTACTCGATTTGGTTCAGCTGAGCCTTTTTCAATTTTCGCAGCTTTGAGTAATAATATAGATGCCGGAGGAGTCTTTGTTATAAATGTAAAAGATTTATCTGAATAAACTGTGATAACGACAGGAATAATTAATCCAGCTTGATTTTGAGTTCGTGCATTGAACTGCTTGCAGAACTCCATAATATTAACACCCTTTTGACCAAGTGCTGGTCCAACTGGTGGTGAAGGGTTTGCCTGTCCTGCTGGAATTTGTAATTTTATGTATCCGACAATTTTCTTAGCCATAACTTTCTCTCAATTTTATTTTTCTAATTCTGCTTGAGTAAAATCAATTTCAACGGGGGTTTTACGACCAAAAATACTTACCATAACTTTTAATTTAAGCTTTTCACTATTGACCTCTTGAACAGTACCTTTCATTTTCGCAAATGGACCTGTAGTAATAACAATTGGATCCCCGACTTTAAATGGTGTCTCTATTCTTTCTCCTCTTTCTTCAGCTTTAATTTTTCCAATTATTCTTTCAACCTCATCAGGATGAAGAGGCTGAGGTCTGTTTCGTGTTCCAAGAAAACCCATTACTGAAGGAATGTTTAAGATAATATCAGTTATTTTTTTATCCAGTTGAGCTTCTATTAAAATATATCCAGGGAAAAAACTTTTGCTTTTACTTTTCTTTTTCCCATCTTTAACTTCAAAGACTTTTTCAATTGGAATCAAAATCTGTTTTATATAAGGTTGCAAATTCCTGAATTCAATTTCCTTTTCCAATGCAGTCTTAACTTTATTTTCATGACCGGAAAATGTTCTCAATACATACCACTGAAAACTCATCTTTAAAATATTCCTTTAATTATATTACTCAATATCTGATCTATTATATAAACAAACGCCGCAAGAATTAAACAAGTAATGATTACAAGCTGAGTTGAGCCTTTTAATTCTTCCTGAGTGGGCCAGGTAACTTTTTTCATTTCCCTGACTACATCATTCACATAATTAATTATTTTTTCTTTCATAGTTTTTTCCTGTTTGTGCACGTCTGGAGGGACTCGAACCCCCAACCTGCGGTTTTGGAGACCGCTGCTCTACCAATTGAGCTACAGACGTAAATTTATTTTGTCTCTTTATGAATAGTATGTTTATTACACCACTTACAATATTTTTTATACTCTACTCTACCTGAATGGAGTTTTTTATTCTTAGTAGTCGTGTAATTTCTCCTTTTACATTCAGTACATTCTAATGTTATAATATCTCTCATTTCACTTTCTCGCTTTTTTGAGCTTGCGACCGGGATTGAACCGGTGACCTCTTCCTTACCAAGGAAGTGCTCTACCAACTGAGCTACGCAAGCCTTTTCAGATTTTCAATTAAAAAAAATTTCCCTTATACGGGAAAATCATTATAAAATTGTTTAATAATCAAGATTATTCACAAACAAAAGTTCAACAAACAACTTCATTAAATATTTTCAAGAACGATTATTTTTCTCACTTATCATTAGCTCGGAAGACAAAGCTAAAACTGACTATCAAATTACAAACCCAATCTCTCAATTAGCTTTTTGATATTCTTGTAACTCTTCATCTCCCTCTCTCGTCTCACCGCATCACTTCGAGTTTCATACTCCTCATAATGTAAAAGAACCCATGGTTGATATCTTCTCGTGTATCTGGCTCTCGAGCTGTTGTGAAACTCTAATCTGTTCTTCAAATCCTCCGTCGAACCAATGTAATACTTATCAAACTTCTCACTCTTTAATATGTAAACATAATAACTCATTTGAGCGGGAGACGGGACTCGAACCCGCGACCAACAGCTTGGAAGGCTGTGACTCTACCAACTGAGTTACTCCCGCTTGTTGTGTTTTCAAACTTTTAAAGAACTAACTGCTTTGTAACTCTAACCTTATGCGACCAATCCCGACTTGGTCGGGATGACTCTACCAACTGAGTTACTCCCGCTTGTTGTGTTTTCAAACTTTTAAAGAACAAACTGCTTTGTAACTCTAACCTTATGCGACCAATTCCGACTTGGTAGGGATGATTCTGCCAACTGAGTTACTCCCGCTTGTTGTGTTTTCAAACTTTTAAAGAACAAAATGCTTTGTAACTCTAACCTTATGCGACCAATCCCGACTTGGTCGGGATGTCTCTGCCAACTGAGTTACTCCCGCTTGTGTTTTCAAACTCTTAAAGAACAAACTGCTTTGTAACTCAAACCTTATGCGACCAATCCCGACTTGGTCGGGATGACTCTACCAACTGAGTTACTCCCGCTTGGTGTGTTTTCAAACTCTTAAAGAACAATTTGATGTGTAACTCAAATCTCTAAAAATAAATTTCACATAGTGAGAATCTATCTTAAAAATATATCAGGAGTATTCAATCAAATTTTGAATGAACAACTTATCAGTGGGTGGCGAGGGATTCGAACCCCCAAAGGCGTAAAGCCAACGGATTTACAGTCCGCCCCGGCTCTCCAACTCCGGCGTCCACCCATTTTATCTTTTAATTTTAGCTTACAATAATATTAATCTTAAATTAAAGATGCAAGCTGAGGTTTATATGTCTTTATCTCGAAAATTAAATTAAACACTCAAAACCCTGCGATTTGAAATATTTTATTAAACTCAAACAAGAAACATTTGATTTGTTATAAAACTTCCCAGCTATTTAGAATTATTATTTACTTTTTCAACCACAAACTCACTTAAACAATTATCTTTAGTCCATTCAATTGGAAATTTAAACTCATATTGTCTGATGGAACAATCCCTTTTCATACAATAAAAACAATGAGAAGATTTACAAGGGTCAAAATGAATCATTGTTTGTAAATCTGTACCAATTTTCTCTCTTAGCGATTCAGTTAGGTATTTTTGAATAGAATGTGATTCTTCGATTGAATAATAAGAAGGAATAATCAAGTGAAAATCGACATAATGAAAATTTCCTGCACTCCAGGCTCTTAATTTATGAACTTCGATAAAATCATCTCGACGAAGCTCATTTAAAGCGGGAATGATTTTTTCAATTAATTCTTCATCTCGCTCTTGCATCAGTCCACGAAAAGATTGACGCACAAGTTTATATCCGGTGACAATAATATTTAAAGCAACAAAAATTGCTATGATTGGATCGAGAAGTTTAAATTCAGTAATCATTACAAAAATAATTGAGATGAGAACTGCTATTGATGTAATTGAATCAGTTAAAATGTGTTTTCCATCGGCTTCTAAAATTAAAGAATTAGTTTTTCTTCCTATTTTAACTAAAAACAATCCAAGCCCAAGATTTATAACAGATGATGCAAAAATTAAATAAGCACCGAGATCAAGTTTTTGTAATTCGACTCCAAATATCAAATCCTCAATCGCAAAGAAGATAATCGAGGCAGCAGCAACAATTATTAAACCGCCTTCAAATCCAGCAGAGAAATATTCAATTTTCCCATGACCATAAGGATGAGACTCATCGGGCGGTCGAAGTGAAATTAATAAACTTATAAACGCAATTGATGTTGCAAAAATATGAACTATCGATTCAATTGCATCAGAAAGAATTGCTGATGAGCCAGTAATAATGAACGCAGTAATTTTAAGGAAAAACATGAGGAAGCCAATTGCAAGAGATAAATATGCAGCTTGCTTTTTTTCTTTATGACTCTCAGTGTGTTTTAAAGATTGCATTAGATTTTTCTCTTAAAACAATTATAAAAATAATCTCACTTAAATTAATAACCGGCACTAAATGATCTTACCATCGCAAAAAATGTGGATTGAAACTTTTTGAATTCAATTTCATTGGGTGATGTGAGTTTTATAATAAAATCTGCTTTGAAAGAACCTGTTCGTATATAAACCGTTTGGGTTACCTGCTCGAAAATTTTTTGTGGTTTCGAAATGTAATATTCTACTCGATTAAATGTAAAAGACGAATCATACAATCCGGAATTAAATAAGTTTTTTTGCGTATTTACTTGAATCAAAACAGATAATCTTCTGTCGTAATTTGAATTCTCCCCTGGAATAAAGATTATTCCATCAATGATATTTTTCACTTGATTATCAAAGTAAATCCATCCAACTGGAAAGAGTATTGAAACATTAAGAGTATTCTCCTCATATCGATTGATTATACTTGTAGTGTCGATTTCAATTCCAGCGAAGATGACTTTTTCTAATTTGTTTGTAGTAGTATCTCTTTTTGATAAACCTTCAATCGTAACCTGAGGTTTGGATTCTTCAAGTTCTTTTAACTCTACTGCAAACTGCTTGATTTTCTTAATTCTAATTCTGGCGGATTCACTAAAATCAATACCGAGAAGTAATTGAATAATTATTACACATACAAGATGAACTATCAAAGAATAATAGACTGACTTTCTTAAGCTAACGAACCAATCAAACTTTTGATTTTTTATTTTTAGCTGAAAATCGATATGGTTCATAAGTTCATAAATTATATTTCTCAACGATTCTTTCCATGCGGAAATGTAAAATCAATTCAATAAAATCTTTTTTGTGAATTGGATTTTCTTTGAAATAAAAAAGATGAGAATTGCAATTACAATCACTCGAACCAAAATTCTTTATGCTTTCCGCCGAAATTGTTTTTAATGAATCGGCAACTTCACATTCAATTCTATCGGGAGTTCGAATTTCTACTGATTTAAAAATTTTAGTCCTGCTCAGTAAATAATCTATATGCCAGTGAAACTTTTTAATTTTTCGTCTGTGTCTTCCAATTCTATTCGAAAGAGATTGAAGTGCACTTCCTACATAGCAGTAATAACCTTTTTTAAATTCTATCTTTCCAAGATTTCCAATTTCAATTTTTTGAGTTTTGTCATTGTGAATAACTAAAATGTAAGTACCGGAATCATTTGCTTCCTTATCTAATATCTCAAAAGGGATCTTTATCTTTTTGATTTGATCAGGTTTTAGTTTCAAATCATCTTCCCATTTTAAACTATAAACTAAAAAGTTGAGTTTTTCCCGGAGATTGATAAAACTTTTAGCAAACTTAAAATCGGTGTGATATTCAGGTAAAAAATAATTTACATTGTTGTTGTGAACTAAAAACAAAACTCCCCCTTTAAAATTTTCACCGTTGAATTGAGCAAGCTCGTTCAAATGTTTATTTCCTCTCTCAGTTACAGCATCAGGAAACATTGCGATTTTACCTTTAAACAATGTACAGGATTTTACTTCAAGGTATAAATCTTGTTCACCATTAGATAGATGAAAATCTATTCTACTCCTGTCCAGTGTTTTTTCCCTCGAAACTATTCTGAAGCCTTTTAATTCTTCAATGAGATTATTTTTAATCATCCATTCAGCAACATCATTTGTTGCAGTTGTATGAAGCAATACTGGTGAGAAATCTTTATACACAGCTGCGATAGTATAACCTAATTTTGTATCGGGAGAATTACTTTTATACAATAAAATACTCGAACCTTTGAAGAGCAATTCCCACAATCTGCCTGGATTTGGAAGGTGAGCAAGTTGTTTTTTCCCATCAATCAAACATTCAGCTACAAATCTATTGAGACGACGCAGGAAAATTCCTTTAATAATTTTATTTTTTGTAAGTCGAAAAATTGATTGAGGCTGCATCTTTTATTAATATAAATTAAAATTTTCAGGCAAGAGGAAAAACAAAATTATTTTAAACATTTTTTGAAGGCGGATTATTTATTCAAAGATGATTTCATAGGAATCTTACTTTTCATTCTCAGCGTAATAAGAATACTTTTTTTCATAATTTTTTAATTACAATACAACTCAAGTTCAACGAGTTCGCAAATGATGTGTTCAATAGTTAAGTGCCCCTCTTGGATTCTCTGTGTGTTCTCAGAAGGAACTTTGATTATCACATCGCACATATTGCTCATTCTTCCACCAGTCAATCCTGTTAATCCAAGAACAAACATTTTCTTACTTTTTGCAACTTCAATTGCCTTGATAATGTTAGGAGAATTCCCGCTGGTTGATATTGCCCAGAGTACATCACCTTCATTTCCAAGACCTTCAACATTTCGTGCAAAAACATTTTCGTATCCAATATCATTTCCACCGGCTGTTAAATTTGAAGTATCAGTTGTGAGAGCAATCGCAGGTAAAGCTGGTCTTTTGATATGATGATTAAGTCTTATCATTAATTCGGTTGCGATGTGCTGACAATCAGCAGCACTTCCACCATTACCGATAAGCAGAAGTTTTTTACCATTTTTGTAAACATTCACAATTAGTTCAACTGCTTTTAAGATATCCGCTTCACAATGTTCAATGATTAACTTTTTCAGGCTTGCACTTTCGTTTAATGATTCTTTAATAAATTTTGATTTATCCATTTAAACCTCTTTTGTAGCTTTTAATTTATAATGGACAGTCGAAGTAAATTCTTTAAGTTGATTAAAGTTTTCTGGATCATCGAAGTGATTGCCAACTACCACTATTTTAGCTCCAGCTTCAATTTTTTTTCTTGCAACCTCAGGTGAACGAATCCCGCCACCAACAACGACAGGTATTGAACATATTTTACTGACTGCATAAATCATTTCTTCAGGTACAGTTAGTTCAGCACCACTACCAGCTTCAAGATAAATTAATTTCATTCCGAGATATTCTGCAGCAAGAGCATGTGCAGCTGCCAGATCGGGTTTGTGTCGTGGAATTGGTTTGCTATTACTTAAAAATTCTGCTGTTGTTGTTTTACCAGATTCAACTAATATATAAGCAGTTGAAATTGGTTCAAGGTTAATTCTTCTGATTAATGGTGCAGCAATAACATGTTTGCCGATTAAGTTTTCTGGATTTCTTCCACTCACAATTGAAAGAAACAATATAGCATCTGCATAAGGTGAAACTTGCTCAACTCCACCCGGAAAAATTACAACTGGAATTTTTGTTTTCGACTTGATTATTCTCACGAATTCATTGAAATCAGAATCAAGTATCAAACTTCCGCCAATTAATAGAACATCAATGTCAGAAGCTTCAAACTCTGGAACGAGCTTTTCAAGTTGATCAACTCGTGTTTTATCAGGATCAAGGAGAAGAAAAAAGAGAGCTCCCTTTTTCTCAATTCCTTGAAGAATATAATTATAAATTTTTCCCTGATTCAATTTTAAAAATCTTATTAGTTCTGAATAAATTTTTTAACAATTAAATCAAACTGATTTAGAGCTTCGCTTAGTTTTGAGATTTCTTTGCCACCAGCCGTTGCCAGATGAGGTCTTCCTCCGCCACCTCCACCAACAAATTTTGCAACTTCACCAACGATTTTTCCAGCACTCAGCTTTTTCCCTTTGATGAGATCATCAGTAACAACGCAAACAAAAGAAACTTTATTTTCAAATGTTGATGCAAGAAGTCCCACACCACTTTTTAATTTATCACGAAGAACATCACCAAGCTCTTTAAGTTGATCCATATTATCAACATTCACAATTCCTGAGACTACAGCAAAGCCATCGATTTGTTTTTTATTCGTAATAAACGAATCAATTTCTTTGACTTTCTCTTGAAGTCTAAGGCGAGCAACTTCCTTTTCAAGTTGTAATTTTTCTTCAAGGAGTTGCTCATACTTTTCTGAAAGTTCATCAAGTTTCTGTAATTGTTCATCAATATATTTTTCCACACCTTCACCGGTCACTGCTTCGATTCTTCTTACACCACTGCTTATACTTCCTTCAGACACAATTTTTAATAGACCAATTTCTGAAGTGTTTGATACATGAGTTCCACCACAAAATTCCATTGAGAAATCACCGAATTGAACAACATTGACTCGTTCGCCATACTTATCACCAAAGAACATCAAAGCTCCCATCTTTTTCGCTTCTTCAAATGGTATATTACGGTGATGAATAAGTGGTAATGCTTCTCGAATTTTTTCATTAATTAATTGCTCGATTGCTTCAATTTCATCTTTTGATAATTTTTTATAATGAGTAAAATCAAATCTTAACCTCATAGGTTCAACAAGTGAACCAGCTTGTTTGACATGATTTCCAAGAATTTCTCTTAGTGCCTTATGAAGTAAGTGTGTAGCAGAATGATTTCGCATTATTGATTTTCGTCTTAACTTATCAACAACTGCTTTGACAGTTTTATCCATCAAATCAAAATCAATCTTATCAATTTTATGAATAATTAAATCACCTTCTCTTTGAGTGTCAACGACATCAATCAAATAATTATCGTAAATGATTTTTCCAGTATCACCGACCTGACCGCCAGATTCACCATAAAATGGAGTTTGATCGAGAACAATTAAATCCGTCTCTTGAGCGATTACTTTTCCTTCTGCATCCAGTTTATCATAACCTAAAAATTCAACTTTTTTGAGATTTGACACATCAACCTTACCAAGAATTGCAGGTGAACCAAAGAATTTTTTTGTTTCCCTCGATCGTGTTCTTTGATTTTCCATCAACTCTTCAAATCGATTTTTATCAACAGTAAAACCAATTTCTCTTGCCATTAATTCAGTCAAATCCAGTGGAAATCCATAAGTATCATAAAGTTTAAAAGCATCTTCACCAGAAATAACATTTAAATTTTCTGATTTAAGTTTCTTAACAATCGAATCAAAAATTTCCAGTCCTCTATCGAGAGTTTCACCGAAAGATTCTTCTTCGGCTTTAATAACTTCTTCTACCTGTTTTTGATTTTGTTTGATTTCAGGAAAAACATCTCCCATAGTTTCAACTAATGTCGGTACAATTTTATAAATCATAGGTTCATACATTTCAAGTTTACGAGCAAAACGAGACGCTCTTCTTAAAATTCTTCGCAATACATATCCTCTACCTTCATTTGATGGGAGAGCTCCATCAGAAATTGCAAATGTGAGTGTTCTAATGTGGTCAGAAATTACTCTCATTGCAATTTGATTATTCTCAGAATCATATTTCTTATTTGTCAATTCTTCAATTCTTCTAATCAAAGGAGTAAAAATATCTGTATCGTAATTTGACTTTTTGTTTTGAAGAACAGCACAAATTCTTTCGAAGCCCATTCCAGTATCGACAAATTTATCTTTCAGTGGTTCAAGTGAACCATCAGGTAAACGATTGTACTGGATGAAAACCAGATTCCAGATTTCAATGCAAAGTGGAGAACCAGCATTGACAAGGGAAGCATCATCAGGATTATCAGAAAGATTAATATGAATTTCTGAACAAGGACCACATGGACCAGTATCTCCCATTTCCCAGAAATTGTCTTTCTCATCAAATCTCAAAATGTGTTCAGGATTAATATCAGTTATTGTTTTCCAGCAGTTGAATGCTTCATCATCTGTTTTGTAAACTGTTGCATAAAGTCTTTCTTTTGGTAGCTTCCAGATTTCAGTCAATAATTCCCATGCCCACTCAATTGCTTCTCTTTTATAGTAATCACCAAATGACCAATTCCCGAGCATCTCAAAAAAAGTATGATGATATGTATCAAAGCCAACTTCTTCTAAATCATTATGCTTGCCTGAAACACGAATACATTTCTGAGTATTAGCTGCTCTTTTATATTCTCGAGTTCCTATTCCAAGGAAAACATCTTTAAATTGGTTCATTCCGGCATTTGTAAAAAGTAAAGTCGGATCATCAAATGGAACTACCGACGAACTCGGGACAATTTTGTGATCTTTACTTTTGAAAAAATCTAAAAACTGTAATCTAATTTCTCTTGAGCTTAACATATTGTCCAATCTTTTTGTTGATATTTTATAATTAGTAATCAAATATAAGTTTAAGATGAGTTTTATTCAATTTAGTGGTTATAATGAAGATAAATCTGATTTTCGATTACTTGTTTATTAAATAAATGATTGTAGTAATCAGAATTAAATAAAGTAAAAGCCTTTTCCCGGTTTCAGTTATTGAAATTAAGTTATTATCACTTGGGGCAATTATATTTTTTTTAATCGTTCGTCAAGCTCAGAGATTGAATTCGCATTTCTCTGAGCCCAACGAAAATCATTTAATCGACTTTAATAAACAAAGGAGAATGGTTATTCAAACAATTCTTGCAAAGCCTCATATTTCGAGTGCATATCTTCAACGGCATTTTCCATATCATTATCTTTTGCTTTGCATAGCTTATCGACTGAGTTCACAAGTTCATTTGCTAACTTTTTAAATTGGTCAGTTTTGCTTTCAAGTTTTTTTGGAAGTTTTGCTTCCACAATTTTCTGAGACTTTTCTTTTAATGAATTACACTCTTTCCTTATATCGTTCCATTTTTTGTCCGGTAAATATTTATGATAAATCACATAAAGAACCTTATGAAATTCATCAAGTTCTTTTAAAATTGGTTTTATAATTCTGACGAGGTTTTCGTATTTGGTATGAAGTTCTTCAGCAGCATCTAATAATGCTTGATCATCGTCTCCCTGTGCTGCCTCATTATATTTATTGACAGCATCTTTAAATTCCTCGACTCCTTTTTTCCATTTTGCTTCTTTTTCTCTGAGAATTCCAGGTAATTTTACTTTATAAATTTTTTCTGCTTTTTCATTTACTTCTTCCACGAAACTCTTTAAAGCTCCAATATCTTTTGAAGGATAAGCAGTGTGCCAGATAGGATACATTATTTCGTGGAATTCAGTAAGAGCAGGAATATTTGTACTGGTTTCGTCTGCACATTCTTCTTCCTGAGCAAAAGAATTGATGGAGAAGAAAAGTACAAATACAAAACAATAGTAATAAAGTTTTGTGAACATTTTTCCTCCGTATATTTTTTTATTTCAAGTTGTTTCAATGATGGCCTAACCGGTTGCAAGATAAAAAAATATAGTAAAAGATTTACATTATAAATTTCAAAAAAGTTTAATTCGCTTGAAAAATAGAACTAAGACTTGAACATTTTAATCCATTTTTCATCAACTCTCTTAACAATATTTTCATCCATTCGAAGAGGTTTAGGATATCCTTCTTTCCATGATGCATCAATTCCCATTACACCTTTATAGATTGGACTTATACCAAGTAATGATTGTTCGGTAAATACAATATCTCGTTCAGCATCGAAGCGAGTAAAAATTCCCCATATAACTTTTTCCAAATTGAAAATATCCACATCTTCACTCACAGCAGCAATTATCTTAAACGATTGTAGCTCTTTTTGTTTAACAAGTTTTTCAACTGTTTCTCTACTATTTTTTTCTATTTTCACCACAAGAAGACTTTCTTCAAAAGTATTAAATTCTCTAATTGATGGATTTACTTTCATCAATACTTTTTTAATTTGATTGTAGTCTAAATTCATACCGGAAGTTATTTCCTCTGGTGAATCACTTTTTCCTGTCGCATCAATAATCATTTTACTACCGAGGTTCATTTTAAAACTTGTAAAATCAAGTGTATCGAGAGGTACTTTGGGTATCATAATGAAATCATAATGAGGATCAAAGTTTCGTTTAATTTCTCTCAAAACGGATTTAAAATCTCTTGGATTAATTCCACGATCAACAACGACAACACATTTTGTCAGAGATAATTGACCTTCACCCATAATACTGAGAGCTGTTTTCGCAGCTTCTTTGTGGTATCTTTCATCAACTGAAATTACAAGTAGATTGTGAAATCCAGCTTCATAATACGCCCAGAGTGAATCTATCTCAGGATGAATTAGTTTTATTAAAGGTCCTAAAATTTTCTGAGTTGCATCACCAAGAAATTTATCTTCCATTGGAGGAATACCAACGATTGTCGCTGGATAAACTGGATTTTTTGATGAAGTGATAGTTTTGATTCTGAAAATCGGAAATTCTGCTGCAGCCGAATAATGTCCGAAATGATCGCCGAAAGGTCCTTCCATTCTTCTAAAATTTGCTGGAACATATCCTTCAAGAATAAATTCTGCATTAGCAGGAACAAGAATGTTAATTGACTTTGCTTTAATCATCCGTGTTCTTTTGCCTCTTAAAAATCCAGCAAACATTACCTCGTCAATATTTTCCGGTAATGCTGCTATTGTTGCAAAAAGCATTGCCGGGTCTGTACCAAGTGCAACAGCCAGAGGCAAATCTTTTCCCAATTTTTCTGATTGATAAAAATGAAATCCTCCACCTTTCTGAATTTGCCAGTGCATTCCGGTTGTCTCTTCATCGAAAACTTGCATTCGATACATTCCAACATTTCGCTTTCCAGTTCTCGGGTCATAAGTGAATACCTGAGGTAAAGTGATAAATCTCCCACCATCTTCAGGCCAGCATTTCAAAATTGGATAATCACTCAATCTGACTGGAAGTATTTGCTGTTGTGAATAACTACCACCACTTTTAGGGAATGTTGATAAAACTCTTTTTAGAATTTCTCTTCTTTTCAAAATCTCATTCAATTTTGGAGGGACTAAAACTTCTGCAAATTTTAGTAATTCTAATCCAAGTTCGTCTGGATCTTTTTGAAGAGCAAGTTCAACTCTTCTATCAGATGCATAAGCATTCATTAATAATGGATATTTTGCACCTATTGGTTTTGTGAAGAGTAAAGCTGGCTTGTTCATTAAAAGTGCACGATGAGCTATTTCAGTTACTTCGAGAACAGGATCGACTGGTTCATCAATTATTAATAATTCATTTTCTGATTTTAACTCTTCAAGATATTCTTTAAGATTTGTAAAACTCATATCTAAACCAATTTTATTGAAATGATTTTATCGAACGCAATTTAATTGAAGTAGTAAGTGCAATCAAGACAATGAAGGGTGGGTTTAAAACTTCAATCAAGAAGTGGAAGTTTTAATTTTATTTATTAAATCTATTTAGTAACAAATTGATTTCAATTTTTAGAAATACGATACCAGATGAATTAATTCCTCCTCATAAATTAGATAACTTAAATTTAAATCCTTGTTTTCATCATAAGCTTTATAATCAAAACCAGCACCAATCGATTTTTTTCTAACTGGATTTAGATTTAAAAATTCATTAATACTTAATTGCAACTTGAGTTTGTAATCTGTGAATTCATTACCCTCAACATTTACATAATCATAATCCTGAGCATCAACCAGAATTGCTTTAAGCAATCTATCTTTTGTTTCATTGAAAAAGTCGGAATTGGAAAAATATTCAAGTGAAAAAATTTTATCTCCGAAGAAAGTTGCAAACCCATTAATCCCTGAAGGTAATTCTATTTTACTTATATCAATTTCTTTTGAATTTAACTTTAGCTCCATATAGTCAGTATAGGATGATGTTGGAGAATCTATCTCATCCTTTCTAAAATCAGAATCAATAAAATCCCAGATTTTACTCTGATCGGATTCAAAACTATCCTCATCTCTCATATTGAAATAAAGATATTTGGAAGCATGTTTTCTCAGTTTATAAGCAATCATTTCATTGGCTGGTTTAAAATCAGGTTTATTGTAATGCCACCTCCCTCGTTCAATACAGCTTACTGGAATTTTTGTTTCGCAATCTGGTTCAACAAGAATTGATGTGTTGACTATTCGATTTTGTTTCGCACCAATAAGTGTCTCTCCCTGAGGAATTAGAATAAAATTCTTCGATTTATTTTTAATAAAAATTTCGGTTACACTACCGGCATAATTTATTTCCTTAACTTCAACTGCATTATTTTTTGATGCCTCTATTAATGAAATATATAATAGATTGGGTGTTAATTTGCTCTCTACAGGCAGAAGAACAATATTTTCATCTACAGAGATTGGTTCAAGTATGGATAGATTATCAATAAAGTGGTTTAATGAATAATTTTCCATAGTTCATCTCCTTTCAATTTTTTAGTTTTTAGTAAGATTTTTCAACTCCTGATGTAAAAGTTTTAATCTTGGTCTTTTTTAGTATATGAGTGTAAATCCCCAATTTTTTCCAAATCGCTCTAAATAATTTACAGCTCAATTATTTAATAGATTAAAATTTAAGTACAGAAGCTTGAATTGACTGTCTTCCCTGAAAAATTTTACCTCGAAATACTAATTTCATTCAATGAATTTAATCTGAGATTTGTAATTTTGTATGATAAAACTTGGAGAAAAGTTGCTTAAGAAATTAGTACCTAAAGAAGAAAAATATTTCGAATATTTCAACCAGCTTGCTTCCCTCCTTGAGGAGATTGCTTCAGGTGTTAATAGGCTATATACCGAAGTTAAAAATGTGGATGAAATTGTTGCAGATCTTAAAGAAAAAGAACATAACTGTGATAAAATTACATCTGCAGTTCGTCATCAATTAAATCATACATTTGTTACCCCATTCGATAGAGAAGATATTTTACAACTTGTTAAACGAATGGACGATATAGCTGATATCTTACTTGTTGCTGCTTCAAGATTTCAAATTTTTAAGATAGATGAAAGAGTTGACTTTGCTGATGAGATTGCAAAAATCGTTGAAAATCAGACTAAAGTGATTAATCACGCCATCCATAATCTCAAGCATGATAAAAATATTCTGGAAGAGTGCGATCGTATAAAGCATCTCGAATCAGAAGCCGATGAAATTTACCACCGAGCTCTGACTAATCTTTTCGAGAAAGAAAAGAATGCAATTTCTTTAATCAAGAAAAAAGAAATTCTTGATGTAATTGAGAAAGCTTCTGATAACTGCCAGTCTGTCGCACGAATTATTGAATCTATCATGATTAAAAATGCTTGAGAAATAAAAATGACAATAGTCGTAATCTTAATTCTCATCGCTCTTGTATTTGATTTTTACAACGGAATGAATGATGCGGCAAATTCTATTGCCACAGTTGTATCAACAAAAGTTTTATCACCATTACAAGGTGTTGCCTGGGCTGCATTTTTCAACTTCATAAGTGCCTTTATTTTTGGTGTGAATGTGGCAACTACAATCGGCAAAGGAATTGTTGATCCGGCAATTGTAGATAATCAAGTTATATTTGCAGCATTGATAGGTGCAATATTTTTAACAGCCACTGCAACCCATAATGGTTTACCGATTAGTGTTTCTCACGCAATAATTGGAGGTTTTTCTGGTGCAGCAATTACTAAATCAGGTTTTGCTGCACTAAAGATGGATGGAATTATTAAAGTTGTAGCTTTCATCTTTCTTTCACCGTTGATTGGATTTATTCTGGGATTAATCATAAGCATTATTACTTTATGGCTGGTGAGAAAAGAACCTCCAAGAAAAGTAGATAAAACTTTCAGAACATTACAATTAATTTCTGCTGCTGCATATTCAATGGGACATGGTACAAATGATGCTCAGAAGACAATGGGGATTATTACTGTTCTTCTCTTCTCAAATGGCTTGATAAAAACTTTCTATGTTCCATTCTGGGTTATTATCTCCTGTCATATTGCAATAGCTCTTGGTACTCTTGCTGGAGGCTGGAAAGTTATAAGAACACTCGGTATGAGAGTGACAAAACTCCGACCATTTCATGGTTTCAGTGCTGAATTCTCTGCAGCATTAACTTTATTCGGAGCTTCTTCGTTTGGAATTCCAGTCAGTACAACTCACACAATAACTGGTTCAATAGTTGGTGTAGGTTCAATACAACATTTTTCTGCAGTTAAATGGGGAATTGCTCGAAACATCTTTCTTGCCTGGATATTAACTATACCATTAAGTGCTCTTTTCTCAGCTATTACATTTCTAATCGTTAATTTTTCTGCTCACTACATTTAATAATTCTTGATGAATTAAATCTTTGATAATTAAAAGGAAGTCAACAAAAAAATTCAACGGTTTCTCCAGATTTTATAAAACTATTCAGAGAAACCGTTGAGCTTAAATGAGCTTTATTTTTCACTTAGTTATTTAAGATAAATCATCTTTTTTATTGACTTATAATCTCCAGCAATCAACTGATAAAAATAGATTCCACTTGTAAGAGAATATTTCCCTGCATCAAAATCAAAAGAATACACTCCGGCATTTTTTTCTTCATCAATTAAAACAACTAACTCTCTCCCAATAACATCAAAGAGCTTTAATTGCACTCTTGAATCAGCTTTTAAATCAAATCTAATTTTTGTAGTAGGATTAAAAGGATTCGGATAATTCTGGTAAAGTTCTGTTCTATCGGGAATAAGACTTGTTGAAATTTTCAGTGTCTTTATTTTCTCATCAGTAATTACAACTTCACTTCCAGGATTTACGATTTCTTTGAAAACAGGAACTTCATCACTCTCGAGGATTAATCTATGCTTTGAAGATTTAATTTTGACTGGATACATAGCAGACTGAATTACAATTGAATTTTGTTGATTAATGCTTGCAATAAATTTCCCATTTGAAAATCTAACATCAAATATTTGAGCTGGTGGAAGTGGTGGTAGTTCAAAGAAATCAAAGTTCAGATACTTATCAGTTAAATATAATTTTGATTGTTTACCTTGAGCGTCAGTAATAATTAGTTCACAGGCATCTTCAAGAATTTTATCAACTGGTTTCAAACTTGACTTTTTCGACAATTCTAACTGGGGAAGATTAATCTTTCCTGATTGAGAAATTTTAACCCAGTATCCTTTACCTTTTTGTAATTGCTCAGCGATAAAGTATCCAGAGTTATAACCAAAGAAGTAAGATTGAATAATATTTGGAGGATCAGTTGAAAGTGATGAAACATTAACATCCTTATCAAAACAACCAATTAAATTCCATCCTTGATTGACAGTTATAAAATTATCTTCCACTGGCAATCCACAAATAGTGACCTGCTGTGAGGCAGGAAACTTTAACCAGTAACCTGTTGCATTCATTAAAGTATCTGTTCTGAAGTAACCCGTTGATTGATTAAAACCAAATGCCGATGAACTTGCCATCGGGAAAAGTTCATTTTTAGACATATTAACTTTTTTAACAGGAACAGATACAATATCCCAGTTCTGATTGACATTGAAGTTTACACACAATTCACTTCGAATTATGAAAATATCATCACTTAAGTCAAAAACATTTGGATTTTGCATTGAAGTTATTTTTATCCGGCATTGTTCTGAAGCAGGACCACTAACAGTCCAGATAAATTCCTCACTTTGTGCCGGAATATTTGATGCAATCAAATTCCAGCTTCCACCATTATTCGTTGAAATTTCAATTTTAATATTTGTCACATTTGTGCTTGACCATCTAATTTTCTTCTGTTGATTTATATACCATATCTCACCGCCATTTGGAGATAAGACTTGAATTGATGAAGGCGGAACTATATTCCCACCTGATACTAAAGCAACATTTCCAAGATTTGAACCTACAAGAAATTCTTTTGAGCCATTGTTATCCATATCCGGTACAACAGCAACCTCTCTTGCCTGAGTTGAACCACCAAACGAATACAGAACAATTTCATTCCCATTGCTTCCATTCACCACCAGAGCTCCCTGATTTTGAACTGCGAACACAACATCATCTGAACCATCACCATTTATATCTGGAATAACATCTACACCCATCGTATTTCCAGTTGATTTATACCATAACTGGTTACCTGTTGCACCATCAATACAAGCTGCACCACCTGCAAGAATGGAAACAACAATTTCATTAACTCCGTCGTTATTAACATCTCGTAAGATTTTCATTTGCGTCGGTGCACCTCCACCAGTCGAATAAGTCCAGAGTGGAAGTCCAGTTGTACCCTTTAATCTATAAACTGGTCCCCAGAAGGCACCTGCAATTACATCAGGCTTTTGACCTTCAACAGGAAAAACTAAAACTTCCTTTGCACCACCAGTACTCGATGCAACTGATCTTGCCCATATTAAATTTCCATTTGTTCCGCTTAAAGCTTGAAATTGATAAACTGGTTCACCAACAGTTGCAATGACATCAGGTTTTCCATCATCATTAATATCCTGAATTGCAGTTACTGCATGAGTAAATCCACCAACAAATTTCTGCCAGATTATCTGTCCATTTTGACCATTAAAGAGATAAACTGTTCTTCTTCCATCAACTCCACCAACTTGAGTAGCGCTCGATGCAGCAATTACATCTGGTATTCCATCTCCATTAAAATCTGTTGATGCATCAACACCAGTGAAATCTCCAAGTGCAAAACTATCAGGATGATCAGTGCCAAATTTCCAGAGCAACCGCCCTGTCTTTCCATTCAATGCATAAACTGTCTCATTCCCGCCACCTGTACCAATTACAACATCATTAAATCCATCTCCATTTAAGTCGCTTGCAATTGAGAGAGCTTTTTGATATGAGTAATCGCCGGTTGTCCCGATTGAACCAGCACTCGAGTTTGAGATATAAGTATTAAAAGACCAGAGAGTATCATTGCCAGATGAAGAATTTCCATTTAGTGCAACAGTCCAGTAATTTTCAGTGCAAACAATAACATCAGCTTTACCATCGCCAGTTATATCATTAATTGCACGAAGTCCTTTTACTGTTCTAAAAGTATTTGAAACTGGATGATTCGGAATAGTATGAGTCCAGAATGATTGACCAAGTGTAATGTTTTGAATTTCTCCAAATCCAGAAAGAAATACTTTCGCCTCTGGTGCATTTGAAGAATTATTAAAGATTCTTAAAGTATCTGTTATTAATGAAGCTGATTGAGGTTTGAACCAGACACGAACATACTTAAAACTTTCAGGAGGTATTGTTGTTGGAAAGACATTCTCTTCAAGATAAAAATCACTTTTTGAAGTTGACCACGAACTAATAGAAATAGGTTGGGAACTTTGATTTTCAATTTTCATCCACCAGAAATATGTACTTCCAACTCTCTTAGCTCCAAAATCATAATTTGGAGGAAGATTTATTACACCTGAACCATAAATTCCTGTTCCAATCAACCTGATTATTTGCACTCCCCTTGAGAGATCATTGTGGTAAACATAAAGATGTGCACTATCTGCACCATAAACAACGGGAGAAAAGTTAATCTGAAAATTAAGATAACTTCCAGGAGAAATAATTGCTGGAACATTTAAAGTAGTCGAAAATCTTTGTGAATAAAAGAATTTCAAACTATCAATTCTTAGTTCAGCTGTTCCTTGATTATAAATTGTTGCTGTTACCTGAGCTGATGTACCTAAAACTACACTACCAAAGTCAAAAAATTTTGTTGGTATATTGATAACTGGACTTCCTCCACCAATTGCATATTTGAAAATTTTTCTCCCTGTTGAAGAACCTACTGGCTCAGCAAGTAAATATAGAAATCGTCCGTCCCAGGCAAGTCCTCTCGGATTTTGTCGAACACCAGGATTTTCAGGAACATGAAAAGAGAAGAGAGTATCTTTAGTCAAACGATTGACTGCATAAATTCTTTCATCATCACCATCAAATCCATCCATCACATAAAAGATAGTGTCTCCTTTAACTGCAATCCCTTGAGGTTGCAAGCCAAAAACACGAATTGTGTCTAATATCTGACTACTTGTTTTATCAATTCTATATAATGCAGCATCAGAGTTTGGATAATATACGGAAGCCCAGATTTGTCCATCATAACCCAATCCACCTAAGTAAACACTTGAAGCACTTGGCCAGCTTAAAGAATCAAGGACTTGACCATTTCTTGCAATTCTTATTATCCTGCACCTTGCAGTGTATCTCTGAACAAAATAAAAATTATCACCATCTGTTGTTAATCCCTGACTCGAATTTAAATGACTACTGCTGAAAATGACACTATCCCTGACAATTCCAAGTGTATCCACAGCATAAAGTCTTGCACCAAGATTTCCTGTTGAGTAAGAACTTGAAACCCAGAGCAAGCCATCTTTGGCTGTTAATCCATAACCTGAGTTAAAGAAATTATTACTTGGTAAATCAATTACTTGAACGAGAGTTTGAGATTTAACCAGATTAAAAGAGATAATCAAAAGAAAACTTAAAATTATAAAACGATGACAAAAGACTGATTGTTTATGCGAATTAAATTCTGAATTCTCAAGGCGGGCATTTGAATATTTCATTTCGTCACCTCTTTATTGATTTTAATCTTTTTCAAATTAATAATTTATTTAGATTTATTCCTGAGGTGACTTCAAGAAAATAATAGCGTCTCGAAAAAATTGATTTGTCTTTGAGGAATATTATCAAGTAATTTCTAAAACTAATGAGATTATCAAGGCCCTTTAATTCCGATAGATTTTTTCAATTCTCCCATTAGATTTTATTACTTTCTTTTTTTCTCTACTGACTGAGATTTTTTCTCTTCTTCAGAAGAATTTAGTTATTCAACTTTGATACTGAAATGTTCTTTAATAAGGAATATTAAGTAAGCGAAATCAACTCATTAAAAAATGAGGTCAACTTCGCCAGACAAATTTCAAAAAATCTATTTAATGTAAATTAACTTTATTGATTTTTCGACTCCATTGACATTTAAATTCAAGTAATATGACCCTGTGGAATACTTAGATGCATTCCAGTTGAAATAATAAGTTCCAGCTGATTTATTTCCCTCAAAGATATTCTCAATAAGTTTCCCGTTATTATCATAAATAGAAATTCTAACAGAATTTTCTGGTTGGTTTAGTTTATACTTGATAGTGGTTGAGGAATTAAACGGATTAGGATAATTTTGATAAAGTTCAAAAGACTCAGGATTTTGTTTATCATTTTCAACTTTTGTTCTTTCATCAATTCTAATATTTAGCATCATTCCATCGTCTTCATGTTCAAGATTATGACAATGAAGTAGATATATTCCTGTATAATCAACAAATTTAACCAGTACACTCACAGTTTCATTTGGATTTATAAGGACCGTATCTTTCCAGCCTTTATCATTTGGAGGAAGATTTGTATTCCCGTTTCTTGAATAGACCTGAAACATCACACCATGAATATGCATCGGATGATATTCATTTGTAGTATTAATGAACTTCCATTCTTCAAGTTCACCCTTATTAATTATTTCATCAATTCTGTTTAATTGAAAAACTTTTCCATTGATTTGATGCATTCCACTACCACCCATAGTCGAAGTAAGTGTAAAGTTTCTTGTTCTCTGGATATCATTGATATTATAGTATTCAATTGTAGATAAATTAGCTGGAACTACTCCATTAGAACTTGTATTCCCGACAATATTAAAAGTGAGAAGATTCATTTCTAATCCTTGGGGAAAAGTTCCTCCTGTGCCTGCAAATGGAAGAGATTTTAAAACTACAGTGTCTCCAACTGAATAATTTGAGAAATCAATAAGTATTTCAACTCTCTCACCAGGAGATAAAAAGAAATTATTGATTTGAACAGGATAATCTTTTAATCCACCGTCAGTTGCTATTAACCAGAAATTTTTCCCGTCAGATAAAGCTAATTTATAAATTCTTGCATTTGAACCGTTAAGGATTCTAAATCTATACAAAGTTTTCTGAACATTAAGATACGCATCAGGTGTTCCATTTATTAATGGAAGATCACCTAAAAAACCAACCATTCTATCCATCATACTGGGTTGATATGTGAATTGAGGTTTGTTCAACGATCGTCTGTCTTGAATCAAAAGAGGAATATCAAATTCTCCTTGTGGCAATCCTAATGAAATCTCATTTTCATCATGAATAATAAAAAATCCAGCGAAACCTTTATAAACTTGTTTTGCAGTTAATTGATGAGCATGGGCGTGATAAAAATAAGTCCCTGCACGTTGAATAATAGGAAAGGAGTAAGTAAAACTATTTCCGGGTAAAACTGGATCTTTAGGATGCCCATCCATTGACTCTGGAGTGATTACACCATGCCAGTGTATTGTTGCAGCCTCAGTATGCTGATTAACAAACTGGACTGAAAAATTTTCATTTTTGTTTACAATTATTGTTGGACCAGGATAACTACCATTCAATGCGATTACTTGAGTTGTTGTACCGGGCCAAACTTCAATATTAGTTGTTTGTAGATTTAAACTTTCACCCGGTTGTAAAATGGGTGGAAATCTTAATGGATTCCCGACCAGTTTATTGTTAACATTTTCACTAAAAAGAACTTTTGGAATTGTTAGTGCAATACCCGCACAGGCAGATTTGATAATAAATTCCCTTCTTTTCATTTATGCCCTCCAGATTTTTTAATCAATTTTAAATGGATAAAAAAATTGTAACTCTAATGTTTTTCTTCCGGTAATCAAATTAGAAATTTTTCATTTATTTAAAAACTGATTTACCATGATTAGCTTGATTAAATATTCGTTTTAATTAGTGTTGTGAGTTAATCTAAATCTATTTGATTTATTGAGATTATTCATTAGTTTAGCTAACAAATAAAAGGGGTTCAGAGATGAAGAACAAAATAATTTTCTCACTAATTATTCTTGCTATTCTCAGCATCATAATAGGACTAATAGGAAAAATTGCAGGCAGTTCAATAATATTCGCAAACGCAACCTGGCATATGTTTGCTCAAACTTGCTTACTTGCAGCAATTGCTTTCGGTGTGGGAAAGTTACTTGAGAAATAGAGATATTAAACTCCAATAATAAAAGTAGAACTTAATTCAGAACTTCGTTCCTCGAAAGGAGAATCAAAAAAGATTGTCATTGCGAGGGGTTGTCCAAAAAGTGTCTTGCCGAATCCTGTGCTGAATTTATTTCAGCATTATTTCGGCATCTAAACTAATAATTATAAACCAATAATAGACCCTACCCCGATAAATCGGGACAGGGTGACAAAATGATACTTTTTAGTCAGTCCCTAAGTAATCTTTTTTCAATTATTAGTGTAGGTTAATTTTTCGATAGGTCATTTTCACTGGTAATAGAAAATGATCATAAAATCTTAAACAAAGTTTCAAAGCTTACTCAAATGATCAGAAAAGCGATTTGTTTATCTTACTTTTAGAAATTTTTCTCTTTTAGATTTTGGTATCAAACAATTAATTTTTTTATTTGTACAATATCCCTATATATATTTATTGATAAGATTTCCATGGTTAATTTTAACTAATGGAATTATCAGAAATTTTCAGTGTTTCCATCGGTCGAAATGAAGCGAGTTTAATAACTTCCTATCTTTCCTCTCTTAACATATAAAAATTGATTTTTTCAATTCATTTAAAAAAATGAACGAAGGAGGAAAAACTTCTTTTAGTAAAAATTTTTCTTAGACAAGAATTTTTGCATCTGAGGTTTCATTTAAATTTCCCTCTTAATTCTTTTTGAACTTACTTTCAAAAAATGAGTAAAAACTTTAATTTCGAATCAATTTTCTATAATAATGTTAAACAAAACAAACTGTGGGATATGTATAAACAATATTCTGATAAAATTAAATATTCTGAGATTGAGAAAAGTATTTTAGAATTCTGGGAACAAAACAAGATTTTCGAAAAATCTATTGAAACCCGAAATCCCGAAAAACATTTCACTTTCTACGAAGGACCACCAACTGCAAATGGTCGTCCTGGAATTCATCACGTAATGGCAAGAACTATTAAAGATATCGTTTGCCGATACAAAACTCTTCAAGGATATAGAGTCAATCGTAAAGCTGGCTGGGATACTCATGGTCTCCCAGTTGAAATTGAGGTCGAAAAAGAACTCGGCATTAAAACCAAAGATGAAATAGTTTTATATGGTGTCGAAAAATTCAATCAAGCCTGCAAAAATTCTGTCTTTACTTATTTAAAAGATTGGAACGAACTAACTCGAAGAATCGGTTACTGGATTAATCTTGACGATGCTTACATCACCTGTACAAATGAGTATATCGAGTCTGTCTGGTGGTCCCTCAAAAGATTTTTTGATGAAGGATACATCTACAAAGGTTTTAAGATTCAACCTTATTGTACAAGATGTGAAACTCCACTTTCCTCACATGAACTTTCTCTTGGTTATCAGGATGTAAAAGATCCATCAATCTATGTTGCAGTAAAAATCAAAAATCAACCAGATACTTACTTCCTCGTCTGGACCACAACTCCATGGACACTTATTTCAAATGTCGCTCTTGCTGTTAACAAAGATGTTGATTATGTGAAAGTCAAACTATTAGATGAAAACAAAAACCCTTACTACTTAATTTTAGCAGAAGCAAGAATTGTTGTTTTGCCTCAAGGTTACGAAGTAGTAGAAAAATATAAAGGTCAGGATTTACTTGGCTGGGAATACGAAAGATTATTTGATTATGTGCCAGTTGATAAAAAAGCTTTTTATGTGATTGATGGAGATTTTGTTACAACTGAAGATGGTTCGGGAATTGTTCATATTGCTCCAGCTTTCGGTGAAGATGATTATCAGGTTGGAAAAAAATACGAGCTTCCGCTAATTAATCCAGTTGATAAAAGTGGTAGATTTCATGAAGTAGTTACTGATTTTAAATCGATGCATGTTAAAGAAGCAGATGCCCACATAATTCAAAATCTTAAATCGAGAAAATTACTCTTCAAAAAAGAGACGATTGAACACAGTTATCCTCACTGCTGGAGATGTAAGTCACCTCTACTTTATTACGCACGAGAATCATGGTATATCTCCACTACAAAATATGTTAATATGATGATTGAATTGAACAAACAAATAAACTGGTATCCACCTGAAGTCGGTAAAGGTAGATTTGGTAACTGGCTCGAAGAAAACAAAGACTGGGCACTTTCAAGAGATAGATTCTGGGGAACTCCTCTTCCAATCTGGATTAGTGAAGATGGTGATATGTTTGCTGTGGGAAGTATCGAAGAACTGAACTCTGGTTACTTCCTCACTGATGATGGGAAAAAAATTCCTGTGAGTGAATTAACTGACCTCGATTTACATAAACCTTATGTGGATAAAATCATTTTTGAAAAGAATGGTAAAGTATATCGTAGAACTCCTGAGTTAATTGATGTCTGGTATGATTCAGGTTCAATGCCGTTTGCTCAATTTCATTATCCCTTTGAAAATAAAGAAACTTTTGAAAACAATTATCCAGCCGATTTTATTGCTGAAGGAATTGATCAAACTCGTGGTTGGTTTTACTCACTTCATGCAATTGGAACATTTCTCTTCAAAAAACCAGCTTATAAAAATGTCATTGTCAACGAATTAATTCTTGATAAAGAAGGGAAGAAGATGTCCAAGTCACTGGGCAATACAGTTGATCCCTTCGAGATAGTTGAAAAATATGGTGCTGATACAACGAGATGGTATTTAATTTCTAACAGTCCACCGTGGAAAGCTACACTGTTTAATGAAGAAGATTTGATTGAAGTTCAGCGAAAATTTTTTGGAACATTAATTAATACTTATGCTTTTTTTGCTCTTTATGCGAACCTTGATGGCTTTAAATATGAAGAAGCTGAAATCCCATTTGAGCAAAGACCCGAAATTGATAAATGGATTTTATCTGCACTGAATCTTTTAATCAAGCAAGTCAAAGAATATTTTGATGATTACGATTTGACAAAAGCTGCCCGAGCAATTTCAGATTTTACAATTGAGCAATTATCGAACTGGTATGTCAGAAGAAATCGCCGTCGTTTCTGGAAAAGTGAAATGAATGCAGATAAAATATCTGCTTATCAGACACTCTATCATTGCCTTGTGACAGTTGCAAAGTTGAGTTCACCAATTGCTCCATTTATTTCAGAAGAGATTTATAGATGTCTGAATACTGTTACAAAAAAAGAACCTTATGAGTCAGTTCATCTCTCCTTATATCCAGAAATTGGTCCAATTGACGAGCAGTTACTTCATAAGATGGAAGTTGCACAAAAAATTGTTTCAATTGTAAGATCAATCCGTTCTAAAAATAATTTGAAAGTTCGTCAACCACTCCAGAAAATGCTTGTTGTTGTAAAGAAAGAAGATCAAGAATCAATTCGTCAGATGGAACAAGTCATACTGGATGAAGTAAATGTGAAAGAACTTCAATTGCTCGATACTGATTCAGATATTGTTGTTAAAAAAGCAAAACCAAATTTCAAATCAATTGGACCAAAATTTGGAAAGAAAGTAAATCAAGTTGCTAATGCAATTAGAAATCTGGAAATAAATCAAATTAAACTTCTCGAAAGTGGTCAAAATATTTCCATTCAAATTAATGAAGAAAATTTTGATATTACACCCGAAGATGTTGAGATTATTGGTGAAGAAATTAAAGGCTGGATTGTTGAGAGTGAAGACGGCGTAACAGTATCTCTCGATACAAATTTAACTCCCGATTTAATTGAAGAAGGTATTGCAAGAGAATTTGTTAATCGTGTTCAGAATATGAGAAAAGATGCAGATTTTGAAGTGAGTGATAGAATTTCAATTGTTGTGAAAGGAAGTGATAATCTTCAGAAAGCAATTACTAAAATGAAATCGTATATTATGCAAGAAACACTTGCTGAAGAACTAACTTTTGGAGAATGTGAATCAGGTTTCGTCCAGGAGTGGAAAGTTGGAAATGAAGAATGCAAAATCAGTATAACCAAAAAATAGGAGAGATGAAAAATGGCAAAGTCAACAAAGACCAATAAATCTAAAACCAAGAGCAAAGCCAGAGCAGTAAAGAAATCATCTCCACCAAAGACTGCAAAAAAAACAAAAACTGGTGGAACTACTAAAGCTAAGGTAACCAAAAAATCCACAACCAAACCTGTAGCAGTTAAAAAGACAAAAAAATCTACAACCATTAAGACAACTTCAACGGAGGTAAAAACTTCAGTGATCCCGAGAAAACCTGCTTATTCACCGAAAGAACTCGAATATTTCAAACAAATTATTCTTGAAAAGAAAAGGGAAATTCTTGAACAACTCGAAAGCTTGAGAGAAAGAATGCTGGATGAAAATGGTGGCAGTTTCGTCAACGAGAATTCACCATATTCACTTCATATGGCTGAACAGGGAACGGATGCTTTCGAAAAAGAAAAAAATTACCTCTGGGCTCAAAGAGAAACAAAATTTCTAAGTTATCTCGATGCTGCACTGAAAAGAATTGAAGATGGAACTTACGGCTATTGTATTGATTGCGGAAAAGTAATTGAAAAAGGTCGTCTTGAAGCTGTTCCTCATACTCAACATTGTGTGAATTGCAAAGTTAAGTTCAGTAAATAATGAAAATATTTTATATCACTCTTTTCATTGTATTATCTGATCAGATTACAAAAATTCTCGTGAAAGGAATTAATATCCCTTCTATCGGTCTCGAAATAAAAGGGATGCAACTTTACGATAGTTTTAATGTAATCGGCGATTTTTTTAGAATAACCTACATCGAAAATCCTGGAATGGCTTTTGGAATTGATTTCGGTGAATCAGCCAAATTATATCTTACTCTTTTTTCATTATTTGCCAGCATAGCAATTTCGTTCTATCTGATCAAGCACAAAGATCAGAAATTGAGTTTACGAATTCCTCTTGCTCTGATTTTAGGTGGAGCAATAGGCAACTTGATTGATAGAATGTTTTATGGTTTGATTTATAATGAAGCGCCTCTCTTCTATGGAAAAGTGGTTGACTTTCTCGATTTTGATTTCTTTAACATAAGTCTATTTGGTTATACTTATGATCGCTGGCCTATTTTTAACATTGCCGATCTGGCTGTTTCAATTGGCGTGATTTCTTTATTAATTTTCCATCGTGAAGAAAAAGAGGAAACAACAGAAGAAACTCAAACCGAAGTGAATAATGAAAAATCTGAATCTGAAGAGATGATTTCTTCAATTGAAGCGCAGGATGCAACTAAGATATCAGGTGAGTAAAAAATTGACTGATGGAAATAATCACAGAGAAAAAATTTCGTTTCGAAATTCCTGAAGGTAAAAGAAAAGAACGTCTTGATGTTTTTTTAACTCACGCCATTGAAAATTCTACTCGCACAAAAGTTCAGAATTTAATTAAAAATCAATTCGTCCAGGTAAACGGAAAATTCGTCAAACCTTCTTATCAATTAAATCCTGGCGATATTGTCGAAGTCCGAATACCAGTAAAACCTCGACCAGCTCATACTCTCCCTGAACCAATCCCGTTGAACATTGTCTATGAAGATAATGATGTGATTATAATCAATAAACCTGCCGGGATGGTAGTTCATCCTGCACTTGGTAATTATACAGGAACGCTTGTAAATGCTTTGCTTTATTATACACAGAATTTATCCAGAGCAAATGATGTTGAACGGGCAGGAATTGTTCATAGAATTGACAAAAATACAAGTGGCCTTTTAGTCGTCGCAAAAAATGATATTGCCTATGCAAAAATTGCAAAACAATTTTCTGCTCATTCAATTGAAAGAGAATACTGGGCAATTGTGTGGGGACATTTCAAATCACCTGAAGGTGTAATTGAAACAAAAATCGGTAGAAGTAAATCCGATAGAAAAAAATTTGCTGTTGTTGAAGATGGAAAGGTAGCAATAACTTACTATTATGTTCTTGAAGAATTTGAATATCTAACTCTTGTTAGACTAAAACTTAAAACTGGCAGGACGCATCAAATTCGAGTTCACCTTTCTCATATTAATCATCCAGTTTTTGGTGACCCAACTTATGGAGGTCGTAAAATTCATTACTCAAACGTGACAACTAGAATTAAACAAGAAGTTGATAATCTTCTTGAGATAATGAAAAGGCAAGCTCTTCATGCTAAAACTTTAGGTTTCATTCACCCATCTACAAATGAGTTTGTCAAATTTGATTCTGATCTGCCCACCGATATGCAATTACTTCTGAAAAAATTAAGAGAGAAAAACTTTCAATAAAATCAAGATTATATTTTTGTTTTAAATTTGGCTAATAAGATGTTGTGTGTTTTAAATCTCAAGATGGATTTTAATTAAAGACGCCCGGGATTGAAGTATTACATCCAGGACAGATTCCATTTTTTAATTTATTTACTAAAACAGAATGCCAATCTCTTTCAATTAATTTCATTTGACAATTAGGACAATACGTTGTTTGTCCTTCTCGATCAAATACATTTCCTACATAAACAAATTTTAATCCTTTCTTCAATGCAATATTTCTTGCTCTTCTCAATGTAGATGGAGGTGTAGCAGGTTTATCACGCATTTTAAAATCTGGATGAAATGCCGTGAAATGAAGGGGAACATCATCTCCAAGATTTTCTAAAATCCAGTCACACATAGCGTTAATCTCTTCATCTGAATCGTTTTCATCTGGAATTAAAAGGGTTGTTATCTCAAACCAGACATTAGTTTCTTTCTTTAACCAGATTAGTGTATTTAAAACAGGCTCAAGATGAGAGAAAGTTAGTTTGTGATAAAATTTTTCTGTGAATGCTTTTAAATCAACATTAGCTCCATCAATAAATTGATAAATGTCTCTTCGTGCTTCTTCTGTAATATATCCATCTGTTACCATCACAGTTTTAATTCCAGCTTCGTGAGCAATTTTAGAAATATCAATTACATATTCACCAAAGATTGTTGGTTCATTGTAAGTGAATGCAATGCTCGGTGTTTTATATTTCAGAGCAAGTTTAACAACACCTTCAGGTGAGATATCTAAAGCGTTAGTATCATCAAGGTGAGCTTTACTAATACTCCAGTTCTGACAAAATTTACATCCGAGATTACATCCGGCTGTTCCAAAACTTAGAATAGTAGTTCCAGGCAGAAAATGATTGAGTGGTTTTTTTTCTACTGGATCAATACCGAAGCCCGTTGGTCTTCCATAAGCAATTGAAAAGAGTTTACCATTATGATTTTGTCTGACATAACAGAAACCATATTGACCTTCACCAATAGTACAAAACCTCGGACATAATGTACAGAGAATTTTCCCGTTATCTAAAGTTTTCCACCATTTAGCCTCAACCATAATACACACTCATCTTTTTGTAAAATTTATAAAGTTTTCAATCATTAACAATCCATTAAAAATTATTGTATCTCCAAGGTGAAGAATGATTCCGCTACTCTATCACAATTTTCATGAAGTAAAAATCTATATTATTAATAATGTTAACTAGTTTCCTGAACGATTTGATTATTCAAAAAGTAAAATTCTCTAACCTTCAGATTTATTTAAAATAAAAAAAGCTTTTTGGGTTTATCCAAAAAGCTCTTCATCCAATTAATGATAAAATTATTGTGATAGCTTGTTGATAAACAGAGCAAGTCTCGACTTTTGATTTGAAGCTTTGTTCTTGTGAATAATACCTTTTGTTGCAAGTTTATCAAGAAGCGATACGACTTTAGTATAAGCCTCTTTTGCAGTTGCTTTATCAGTTGCTGTTCTGACTTTTTTTATCCATGTTTTGAGTTCGCTTTTTCTTGCACGATTCACAGCTTTTCTTTTCAAGCTCTGTCTATGTCTTTTAATCGCTGATTTATGTGTAGCCATCAAATCTCCTTATTTTTTACAAATTTAAAGAAATATGCTTTTTATTCAAATTTTCAAAAATTCATAGCCCCGATCTCAATCTCGGGGCTATGAACATTTTAGTTGAATTACTTTTTGCGAGAATTTTTTTTAGTTGACTTCTTAGCTTTAGCAGTCTTCAAATTTTTCGCTGGATTTGTCTTTTTCGCCTTGGACTTCTTTGTCACCTTAACCGATCTTGTCTTTTTTAATTCTCTCACTTTAGCCTGTTTTGTGGTCTTTCGAGTCGAAGTTTTCTTCTTCGGTTTCTGAACTTTAGGTTTAGTCTTAGCCTTTACTTTAACAGCTGTTTTCTTTGGAGCTCTTTTCTTCTTTGTAACTCTCACAGCCTTTTCGATTTCTTCTTTCTTTTGGAATTGTTGAGCAACAAGATTAAGAGCTCCACCAGCTTTGAACCACTCAATTTGATTTTCATTGTAGGAATGATTTAACCAGATTTCATCAGTTGAGCCATCGGAATGCTTGAGAATCATTTTGAGAGGTTTTCCTGGAGCAAATTCATTTAATCCAACAATACTTACTCGATCATCCTCTCTTACTTTTTCATAATCATCAGGATTAGCAAAAGTCAAAGCAAGAAGTCCCTGTTTTTTCAAATTTGTTTCGTGAATTCTTGCAAAAGACTTTACAATAATTGCTTTACCACCAAGATATCTTGGTTCCATTGCAGCATGCTCGCGAGATGAGCCTTCACCATAATTCTCATCACCAATCACAACCCAGCCAATTCCATTTTTCTTATATTCACGAGCGACTTCAGAAATATTTTTATACTCACCTGTTAAAATATTCCTGGTTTTTCCAGCTTCATTTGTGAAATAATTCACAGCACCTAAAAACATATTGTCAGAAATTTTATCGAGATGACCACGATATCTTAACCATGGACCAGCAGGCGAGATATGATCAGTCGTACATTTTCCTTTAACTTTTACAAGTACTGGTAAATCGATGAAATCATTTCCATCCCACTTTTCAAAAGCAGTGAGTGCTTGAAGTCGTTCACTATCTTCCTTGATTATTACTTGAATATCTGAACCATCTTCAGCTGGAGGTACATATCCTTTTTCATCAACCACAAAACCATCTTGAGGTAATTCAATTCCTGTTGGTGGTTCGAGTTTTACTTCTTCCCCATTTTCATTAATTAATGTATCTGTTAATGGATTAAAGGTTAGTCTGCCTGCAATTGCAAGGGCTGTTGTAATTTCTGGACTTGCTACAAATGCAAGCGTTTCTGGATTTCCATCATTTCTCTTTGCAAAGTTTCTATTGAATGAAGTTACGATTGTATTTCTTTCACCAATCTTCACATCCATTCGTTTCCACATTCCAATGCATGGCCCGCAGGCATTTGCAAGAACAACTCCACCAAGATCAGTCAGTACTTTGAGTTGTCCATCTCGTTCGATTGTTGCACGAATCTGTTCAGAACCAGGAGTAATTGTAAATTGAGTAGAAGCTTTCAATCCTTTTTGAAGTGCTTGTTTAGCAACTGAGGCTGCTCTTTCAATATCTTCATAACTTGAATTTGTGCAGCTTCCAATTAATGCAGCAGAAATTTTTTCAGGATAATTGTTTTGTTGAACCGCTTCTTTCATTTTAGAAATTGGCCAAGCTAAATCTGGTGTAAATGGTCCATTTAAGTGTGGTTCCAGTTCCGACAAATTAATTTCAATTACCTGATCGAAAAATCTTTCTGGTTCAAGTTCAACTTCTGGATCAGCAGCTAAATAATTTGAAACTGAATAAGCAAGCTTAACGGCGAGTTCTGCAACAGCATCTCTACCAGTTGCATTAAGATAATCAACCATTCTTTCATCAAATGGGAAAATCGAAGTGGTTGCACCAACTTCGGCGCCCATATTACATATTGTTCCTTTTCCAGTGCAGCTAATTGATTTCGTCCCTTCACCAAAATATTCAATAATGTAACCAGTTCCACCTTTAACGGTGAGAATTCCTGCAAGTTTTAGGATTACATCTTTTGGAGAGACCCAACCGTTTAGTTTACCAGTGAGTTTTACTCCAAGTAATTTAGGAAACTTCAGTTCCCATGGCATACCAGCCATCACATCAACAGCATCGGCACCACCAACACCAATTGCAAGCATACCGAGTCCACCTGCATTTGGTGTATGAGAATCTGTTCCTATCATCATTCCGCCCGGAAAAGCATAATTTTCAAGAACAACCTGGTGAATAATTCCTGCACCTGGTTTCCAGAAACCAATCCCATATTTTGCTGAAACTGATGCTAAGAAATCATAAACTTCTTTATTTTCATCGAATGCTCTTAGTAAATCAGGTTCAGCTCCAACTTGAGCTTGAATAAGATGATCACAATGAACGGTTGTTGGGACTGCAACTTTTGGTAGACCAACCGACATAAATTGTAATAAAGCCATTTGAGCGGTCGCATCTTGCATTGCAACACGATCAATTCTAAATTCAACAAAGTCTTTACCTCTTTCAAAAGGTCTTGTTGGTTTATCCCATAAATGAGAATAAAGAATCTTTTCAGCATAAGTCATTGGTCTGCCAAGAATTTTTTTGGCGTCATCAACTTTTTCAGCAAAATCGGAATAAACTTTTTTTATTAAGTCAAAATCGAAAAGCATAATTACCTCACAATTTTTTGTTGTTAATTAAACTTTGATTAATGAATTTCCAATTGCATCGAGATATTTTTTCATTTTTGGAAATATTCCAAATACACCACCAGTGTGAATGAACATTAATTTATTAAATTCATTACCCTGATAAATAAAATGATCAACCATCCCATAAAAAGCTTTTCCGGTATAAGCAGGGTCTAACAATAGTCCATAGTCCTGAGAAATAAAAGTAAGTAGTTCGAGTTTATCTTTTGAAATATTTTCATAACCTTCTTCAGAATAACCATCGAGAATAGTAAAATCATTTGAACTTACCTTAATACCAAGACGATATTTTTTACTGCATTCATTAGCAAGATCACAAACAATTTTTTCAAAATCACCAGAAGTTTTGAGTACATTAACACCAATTAAATTTGATTTAAGTCCATAAAGTTTTTTTCCTACAACAAGTCCAGCAAGTGTTCCTCCAGAACCAACTGCAGTAACGATATGGGATGGTTTATTTTTAAAACTTTTTAGTTGTTTTGAAATTTCCTGAGCACATTCAATATATCCCCAGATACCCAGTGGAGATGAACCTCCTTCAGGAATGAAAACAGCTTTTAATCCCTTTTTCTTCAGAGAAGCTACTTCCTTTTCAGCAATTTCTTGAATATTGTCATACTCTTCCTGAGTAACAAATCTAATTTCGGCACCAAATAGTTTATCGAGTGCCAAATTCCCATCGTAAATTTTTGGTTCTTCACCACGAAGGTATAAAATCGATTTTAAGCCAAGTCGAGAAGCAACAGTAGCAGTTGCTCGAGCATGATTTGATTGAATGCCTCCACAAGTTATTAAGACATCAGCCTTTCTTTGAAGAGCATCATAAATTAAATACTCGAGCTTGCGAATCTTATTTCCAGTCCATTCAATCCCAGTATAATCATCTCTTTTAATCAAGATTTCAAAACCTTCAAAGAAGATTGCTTGAATTGGTGTTGGGATGTTAGCTAATTCAATTTTGTTTGGAACTTTCATCGATTATTCCCGATTTTTTCCTGCCAGTATTTATTAGCAAAAATTAAGTCATCTTCTGTATCAACTGAAATTGGCTCGTAATCAAAAAGTTCAACTTTAATCTTAAAATCATTTTCAATCATTCTCAGTTGTTCAAGTCTCTCAATTTGTTCAAGACTAGATTGAGGAAGTTTGGTAATCTTAAGTAAAGCATCTCTTCGATAGACATAAATCCCGATGTGTCGAATGTATTTTTTCTCTATTTCATCATTTTGAAAATATGGTATAACTGAACGAGAAAAATATATTGCATATCCTTTTTCATTGATAACAATCTTCGGGAAAGATGGATTTTCAATGAGACTAAAATCTTTGAAGTATGTTCCCGCTGTTGATACCTGTATTTCTTCAATTTGCAATAATGGTTTAATAGTTTTATCAATTACTTCACGATCGATAAATGGTTCATCACCCTGAATATTAACAACGATATCGTATTCAGGAAATTTTTCCGAATAAAAAGCACAACGGTCAGTACCGCTACTCAAATTATCAGGTGTGAGCTCGACTTCACCACCAAATTTTTTAACTGCATTATAAATTCGAACATCATCAGTTAATACTACAAGTTTATCCAGATAAATTGATTTAGAAGCCGATTCATAAGTATGTTGAATCATTGGTTTATTGCCAATGAATCTGAGAGGCTTACCAGGTAATCGAGTTGAAGCAAACCTTGCAGGAATTAAACCTAAAATTTTTGACATCAGATAACCCTTGGGACTTTAAAGAATTCTTCTGTTGCATCAGGTGCATTCTTAAGTGCTTCTTCTCTCGGAATTGATTCCTGAACATTGTCTTCTCTGAAAACATTTATTGCTGGTAACGGATGAGAGAGAGGTTCAACATTTGAAGTATCTATTTCATTTAAATTCTCAACATATTCCAGAATTTGATTTAACTCTTTCTGAAATTTTTCTATTTCATCTTCTTTTAATTTTAAGTGAGCAAGTTCTGCAATATGTATAACCAGTTCTTTAGTTACTTTCATTTTCAGAGTAATAATTTTTTACAATAATATTTCTAACTTTTTCCATCAGTTCAAGTTCAGATTTTTTGTCAATTGATCCATTATGTTCAATTGGTGGATCAATAAAAAGTTTTACCTCACCGGGTTTAATTCTAAATTTTTTCTTTGGTAAAATTTCAAATGTGCCTTTAATAGTAAGTGGAATAATTTTTTTCCCGCTTCTTGTTGCAAGTGTAAATGCACCTCTTTTGAAAGATTGAATGTTTCCATCAAGACTTCTTGTTCCTTCGGCAAATAACAGGACTGAAACTCCTTTTTCAATTTTCTTTTTCGCTTTTTCAAGGCTCTCCATTGCTTTTGCAGGATTTTCTCTATCAATTAAGATATATGGACCAATCCTTAACTGCCAGCCAAAAACTGGTATTTTAGTAAGTTCTTTTTTGAAAACAATTCTCAATTGACCTGGCAATGAAGCCATTACTACAGGAATGTCAAAACCACTAACATGATTTGCAACATACACATAATTTTCATTGCGGCTAATATTTTCAAGTCCTATGACTTTTACTTTAACTCCTGCAACCCATAGCAGAATTTTAGCCCAGGTTTTACCTAAGATGTTATAAATTCTACCAGTGCGATCAATAATAGAAGCTATTATTGCAAGAGTTGCAAAGAAAATCGTTATTACTACAATTAAAAATATCTTCAAGTAAGTCTTTATAAATTCCATCTCTACTCTTGGATTTGAAATTAAAATTATTCGAGAACTTTTGAATTATGTCTTCCAATTACAAAGATTGTTGATGACAATGATAAAATCAAGGGTGAAATTAAAAATTTATGTGAATTTTTGACTGATTATAGCAAAATCTGAAAAAGCTTCTAAAAAATGAAGGAAAATCTGAGATTAGTCAAAGCTTTAATAAAGAAAGTTTAAATGAGTAAAGAGTGACTTAAAGGATAGGTTAAGGAATTTAAATAAAGCCTAACTTGCCGTAATGGTTCACAAATTGAGTTGAAGGGAAAAATAAACTGAGTTGAAGGAAGCATATATCAAGTTGAAGGAATCATATATAAAGTTAAAGGAATCATACATTGGTTTGAAGGAATCATATATCGAATTGAAGGAATCATATATCGGGTTGAAGGAACCATATGTCTGGTCGAAGGAAACATTGGTCGGGTTGAAGGGAGCACAAATCAAGTTAAAGGGAATAGATAAATAGTTGTACAAATTTAAATTCAATATTTTTTCCTTTTTGTAGAATGACAATCAAAAGGGAAAGTTTTTAATAGACCTTTATTAGCTGAGGAGAAATGGAAATCTTCGAAATATAAATTGAAAAGGTACCTTGGGAAGGCCCAATTTTAAAACAGTAAAGTGAAAAAAATTAATGAATTCTTAAAATGGGATTAAGATAGAGACTGTAAAATAATTTGTGTAAATGAATTTTTAAGTTAATCAAACTCATAAAATCTGTCCTTAAAATAGATTGAA